>JAEIGA010011282.1_pt1 | contig 13567 bp, 10 predicted proteins | sample 9270691 | NCBI WGS metagenome assembly JAEIGA01 (sample SAMN17057246, study PRJNA624740) | gut metagenome | biome: biome; isolation source: fecal sample | host: Bos grunniens | place: China: Xizang | collected 2019
ATGATGATGACACCGTTTGACGCACGTGAACCGTAGATAGCGGTAGCCGATGCATCCTTCAACACGGTGAACGACTCGATATCCGATGGATTGATTGATGCCAATGGGTTTGCAGTACCGCTAACGCCTGAGTTAGAGATAGGAAGACCATCGACAACTACCAATGGATCGTTCGAAGCGTTGAGTGACGAACCACCACGGATACGAATCTGTGATGCAGAACCTGGGGCACCGTCACCAGTGGTGATAACAACACCTGCTGACTTACCACGAAGCAAGTCGGTTGGAGATGTTGCAAGACCTTTGTTGGTCTGGTCGGCCTTAACAGTAGAGATAGAACCTGTAAGGTCGTTCTTCTTCACAACGCCATAACCGATAACGACAACGTCGTCGATCATCTCAGAGTCCTCCTCCAAGACAACGTTCTGAAGCACGCTCGATGATGCTACGAGCGTTTGAGTCGTATAGCCGATATAGCTAATAACGACTACTGACTCAGCGCTGTTAACACGCAGTACATACTGACCGTTAACATCGGTGGTGACACCGTTAGTCGTACCCTGCTCAACAACAGAGGCTCCGATAACCGGTGTTCCGGTAGTATCAACTACCACACCCTTAACCTCGTATTTGCTCTGCGCAAACACTTGGGCGGGAATAGCCATTGCGAGAAGGGCCAAACCCAAACACATAGTTAAGAATTTTCTCATAGTGTTTTAGTGTTAGTTAATAATTAAGTGAATAAAAAAATTGTGTATATCGATTTGTTTCGATTCTTATGTTTAGGCATTATGCTTCTTTGTCGAGATGCCAAATACGGCAATAGCACCGAGGATCAAGGCGATACCTGCAATCACAAGCATCATGATCTGGCCACTCTGAACATTAGCAACCTCGCCTGCTGTGGTGATAATCTCGATCTTGTCGCCACCAAACCAGCCGAAGAGTGTGCCGCCCACCAACGATGCAATAATCTGTGGCAAGCAAATTGTACAGTTGAACAAGCCCATGTATGAGCCGAGCGACTTACCCGAGAGCGAGTTTGTGAGGAGTGCAAATGGGAGTGCCAACATAGCAGCCCATGCACAACCTACGAGCAAGAATGACACGAACAACAGATACTGGTCGTGGATGAAGAATGTAGAGATGAAACCTACGGCACCGAGCAACAAGCTGAGTGAGTATGCCACCTTCGAGCTGCGGAACTGAGGGATGACCATAGCCCACAAGATAGAGCCGATAGCCTGAACAGCGAACAACACGCCAGTCCAGTCGCCAGCAGCCTGGTAGCTTGGTGATGATGTATCGACAGTACCCCACACAGTCTCAGCAATACCGCCGGTAGTATATGTCCACATGTAGAGGAACGCAAACCATGAGAAAAACTGAACAAGGCCAATCTGCCAGAAGGTCTTAGGCGCATGAACGAGAAGATGCACAAGGTTGGTCTTCTCCTCCTTGCCCTCCTTCTCCTCCTTGATGCCGTTATACTTGGCATAATCCTCGGGATTCCACTCCTTGACCTTAGCGCCAGTGTAGAGCACACAGAGGATAAGGATTGCAGCACCGATGTAGAACGACCATGTCACAGAGTCTGGAATCTGGCCCTCGGGAGCAACGCTTCTAACGCCAAGCCATGTGAAGATGTAAGGGAAGAGGTAGCCCACCAACGAACCTGCATTGCACAACAAGCTCTGGATAGAGTAGGCCTTAGTCTTCTGCTCCTCGTTAACCATGTCACCAACCATCATCTTGAATGGCTGCATTGCCATATTAATTGATGTGTCGAGCAACATAAGCATGATAGCACCGAAGGCCAAAGCAGCCTTAACGGTCATATCGAAGCTACCCGAGTTTGGCAACAATGCCATCACGATAACAGCGACAATAGCTCCGATGTAGAGATAGGGCTTACGACGGCCCCACTTGCACCATGTCTTGTCGCTCATCGAGCCAACGATAGGCTGAACGATCATACCCATCAATGGAGGCAACACCCAGAAGAAGCTCAACGTATGGGGATCGGCACCCAACGTTGCAAAGATACGGCTGATGTTAGCGCTCTGCAATGCATAAGCAATCTGCACGCCAAAGAATCCAAAGCTAAGATTCCACATCTGCCAGAAAGAGAGATTAGGTTTTTGCATGACGATTATTTTGTGTTTTAAATTGTTTTCCGTTTTTTCGGTGACGGTTATTGTGGTTTTAATTGTAGTTCGTTGGTGATGGTTAGTAGTATTATTAAATAATTTTAATAACAACACAATATCAGCATTACAAATTTTGCAAAAAAAAATGAAACTTCCAAATTTTAAATACCCAAAGGGTATATATGAGCGACGAATCGCATAATTTTGCAACCGAACGGTAGGATTGCGTATAGTTATGCAGTTATCGAAGATGCACGAAAATTTGGTCTATGGGCCAACTTTGTCAAATTTTTGCTATCTTTGTGGATGAGTTACAACAACGACATGAAAAGAGAGCAATTAGCAAATATCGCCATCATAGTACTCTTCGCACTACTCCACTTTGGTGTGGCGGTACTGGGCCGTGCGTTCAACTACCACGACGACATTTTGCTGACGGTGCTCACCATAACGATGGTCATAATACTTGCCATGCGCAACAACATACGCATCGACGTGATGGCAGCTCTCACACTCATTGCCACACTCCTGGGTTATGTCATCGGCTCGTGGCTATGGCAGCCGCTAAGCAACATACTAAACAACAGTATCTTAGCTCCTGGATTTTCGACGTTCATAATCACCTTAGGACTCGGACTAACGATCGACATTATCACACGTCGCTCGAAGCGAATGGCAGCACACAATGGGGCATGGAACACCTCGGCACGCAACATCATTGGTGCGGCAACATCAATCTTTGTTCTGCGCCTACTCTATTTTGCCCTATTCAGCTCGAGATTCAACAACGAGGTGCAGCTAATAAGCGAGCTATCGAACGTCATGGGTAACACATGGGCACTGCTACTGTTGCTCACAGGTAACATCATAATAGCTATGCGAATACCGACGAGCGTATTCAACGACAAGCATCAGTACTCTATTGTTCGCAGCATAGTGCTATCGATAGCTATCCTACCACTATTAGCCGCCACGATAACCTACTACAACATACCCGCATTTGGCCACACCAACTTCGAGATTTTACACTTCCTAAGGACAATATCGGCGGCGCTGCTTATCGACATCATAGTGATTGTTGTGTGCTTCCTTGTGCGCCTATCGACAATCTCGCAAAAGGGATTGCGTGAGGAGCGCGAGTTGAAGCATCGCTCTGAGTATCAGTATGAACGCCTTAAACAGCAGCTAAATCCGCACTTCCTGTTCAACTCGCTCGGCATCCTCGACTACCTTGTTCAGGAGCACGAGACAGAGCGAGCAAGTGCCTTCATACGCAAGCTCGCATCGACATATCGATACATGCTCAACAACGAGGAAAAGCCACTGGTAAAACTCGCCGACGAGGTGGAGTTTACAAACATGTACGTTGAGCTTCTCGAGGAGCGTTTCACCGAGGGACTATGTGTTGAGATAGATGTTGAGGAGGATAAATTAGGCAAGTTGATAGTTCCCTGTTCGCTCCAACTATTGGTCGAAAATGCCACTAAGCACAACATCGTATCGAGCGAGCAGCCGCTAAGCATAAAAATATACAACGAGGGCGACATAATCGTGGTGCGCAACACCCTTCAACTACGCACTCACGGCCAACCATCGACACGCCTCGGACTTGCCAACATAGGCCAGCAATATCGTGACATTACAGGTCGTGACATTAGCATACAAAAGACTGATAATGAATTTATTGTAAAACTACATATAATATGATAAACATACTCATCGTCGAGGACGAGATTCCTGCACAGATTACCCTCAAGAAGCTCATCGATAAGTGTTGTCCCAACAGCCAAGTTGTGATGGCTCTGTCGTCGGTACGTTCGACCATAAAGTGGCTCGAGGAGAACCCCGATAAGGCTGATGTAATTTTTATGGATGTCGAACTTTCTGATGGTATATGTTTCGAGATTTTTGAGCGCACCAACATCTCGGCACACGTGATAATAACTACGGCCTACGACAACTATGCCGTAGACGCATTCAAAATAAATAGTGTCGACTATCTGCTAAAACCAATATTCGAGGAGGACCTCAAACGTGCTTGGAGCCGCTGCCTCGAGCGTCTGGAAAGCCGTCACTCACCCGACATCGAGCGACTTATGGAGATGGTGTCACGTGTAGGCATGCCAGCAAACAAGGAGTATAAAAAACGCTTCACGGTGAAGGCAGGCGAGAAGATTGTAATAATCCCCGTTGACGAGATAGCATACTGCTACTCAGAGGATAAGAACACGTATGCCGTGAACAAAAATGGTAGTCTGCGACTACTCGACTACTCGCTCGACACCATTCAAGAGATGCTTAACCCTCGCCTCTTTTTCCGCATATCACGAAGCTATATAGTGTCGATAAATGCCATCGAGAACATATCGAAATACTTGGGCACACGTCTTAAACTGCAGCTCACGCCACACACCGACAATGAGGTGGTAGTAAGTCGCAGCCGCACATCTGACTTCATGGAGTGGCTCGACAACAACTAACGAAGTATTTGCAGCGAAGAAACAGCTCTAAAATATACATTTTAGCATTATTTTTGTATCTTTGTCAGAATAATGGGCACAACACCTACTGCCATTGCCCAACACATTAACAGTAATCTATTGACACATAACGGATTGCAAACAGATGAAATACTTAAATATTGTTATTTTAGCCCTGACGCTCATATTTGTTGGATGCAACGCACAACAACGAGTGCTCTATCTTCAAGGAATTGAGAGTGGCACCGAGATAGCTGTGCCCGAAAACTATCAGATAAGGATAAAACCTCTCGACCAGATAACTGTCGTTGTGAGCAGCAAGAATCCTGAGCTTGCCCTACCATTCAACTCGGCATCGACCTACAATGCAATATCGAACACAGGATATACAACCACAGCCTCGGCAAGCAACCTCCAAGTGCTGACTGTCGACACCAGAGGATACATCACCCTGCCCATCATCGGCGAAGTTAAGGCTGCGGGGCTAACACGCATGGAGCTTGCCCGAAGCATAGAGAAGCGCATCGTAGAGAGCAACTATATTCCTGATGCACAGGTTAATGTACGCTTTGCACAGTTGTTCGTATCAATCCTTGGCGAGGTGATGCGTCCTGGCCGCTACGACATAGAAAGCGACAAGATATCGATTTTCGAGGCACTGGCACTTGCTGGCGACATGACAATATATGGTAGCCGCGACGATGTTGCCGTGATACGTGAGATAGATGGACGAAATGTCGTTACCAAGCTCGATCTACGCTCGGCCGACATATTCTCGTCACCATGCTTCTACCTCGAGCAAAACGACATTGTCGTTGTAAGCCCCAACAAATATAGGGCAGCAACAGCCGAGATAAACCAAAACCGCTCGTTCTGGATATCGCTCGCCTCAACAGGCATATCGCTTGCCACACTCCTACTCACGATATTCACCATATCGAGATAACGGAGTCAAACAGAAGAATATCCCCACACAATCAAAGATAAAATATGATAGACAACATCGAAAAGGATATCGAGAACAAGAGCCCACGATTTACCCTTTACGACATACTACACCTCATATTGTCGAACTGGTATTGGTTTCTGCTCTCTGCTATTCTCGCTCTGCTGGGTGCATGGTTCTACCTGCGCCATACAGCGCCGATATATATGCGCACAGCGACAGTCCTTGTCAAAGACTCACGCAAGGGTTCAAGTGCCGAGGTTACGGCATTTAGCGACATCGTAGGAGGCATAGGTCGCCGCTCGGTAGATAACGAGGTCTACATCTTCCAGTCACGCCGCCTAATGGAGCAGGTCGTCAGGAAATACGACTTGGCAACACGCTACACCGTAAATGACCGCATACGCTCCTACGACATATATGGACGAGTGCCCATACTCGTTAAGTTTGTCGACAACAACCCCTTGACAAAGGGTTCGTTTAGGTATCGAATAGCCGACAAACGTATATATATCGACAACTTCGACGATAGTGACTTCTCGGCGACCGTTGCTGCGGGCGACACCATAGCGACACCTCTGGGTAAGATTGTTTTTGTAGAAACACCATACGTCGAGAGTAGCAAAAATCTCGAGGTGGAGGTTAGTCGCAACACCCTCAACAACACCGTAGAGGCATACCGCAAGCAGCTAAAATACGAGATAATAAACAAGCAAGCATCGGTCATAACACTCTCGATGGAGGATGCTGTACCCAAGCGCTCGGAGGATGTAATAAACGGAATAATAGAGGCTTACAATGCTGATGCCATAGAGGATAAGCGTGCTATATCGGACCTTACCAAGGAGTTTATCGACGAGCGCCTTGCGCTACTTGGACAGGAGCTAAACATTGCCGATAGCGATATTGCATCATTCAAAAAGCACAACCAGCTCTACAACCTTGCTAACCAGTCGATGCTCGGTGCACAGGAGATTCAGGAGCTTAAACGCCAGGAGCTATCGTTGGAGGGCAACATCGAGATGGCGAAATATATCCTCGATTACATCCGCAACAACTCCACAGAGCTAAGCCTCATCCCCGCCTCTACAGTAGCCATGAGCGGAGCTTCGGCAACGTTAGCATCACAAATCGAGGATTACAACAGTAACCTTCTCGAATACAAACGTCTAAGCAACGAGTCATCGGAGAGCAACCCAATGATCGTGGAGCTCGGAACAGAGATTGCAGCGGTGCGTAGCATAATAATCGAGTCGCTCGAATCGCACATAAGTGGCCTAAGGCTTCAAGCAGAGCAGATAAGTCGTGAGCACCGCAAGGCAAATGCCCAGCTGGATGCGACACCGCAAAAAGAGAAGGAGCTGCTGTCGAAAACACGTCAGCAGAAGGTTAAGGAGGAGCTGTATATCTATCTACTCACCAAGCTCGAGGAGAATGCCTTGATGGGCGCAACAGCCGAGAGCAATGCTCGTGTCATCGACCTTGCTTATGGTACTGACAAGCCAATAACTCCCAAGCACTCAATGGTTTACCTTGCAGCAATAATCTTAGGTTTATGTCTGCCATTTGCCCTCCTATATCTACGTGAAGTGCTCAACAACACCGTACGCTCACGTCGTGACATCGAGAAGGAGATAACAGCCCCATTCCTCGGCGACATACCTCGAGTAGAGCGCAAAGCGGGCAGCATGTCGCAGGTCAAGGATGACGGACGTGACATACTATCGGAGTCGTTTAGGATGCTGCGCACGAACCTCAGCTTCATGTCGGTAAACAGAGATATCAAGGTGATAATGACAACATCGTCGATACCCCATAGCGGCAAGACCTTTGTGTCGTCGAACCTCGCCTCGACACTCGCCACAGCTGACAAACGAGTGTTGCTCATAGACATGGACTTGCGTCGTCGCACACTAACAAAGCTCATGGGACACCGCAACGACCGTCGTGGCCTAACATCTTATCTATCAGGCAAAATACAGAGCATCGAGCAGATAATATCGCAGTCGGAGGTTGCACCAAACGTCGACATAATCTACGCTGGACCTCAGCCGCCCAACCCTGCCGAGATGCTACTATCGCCACAGATGGATGCTCTTATCGGCGAGTTGCGTAGCCGCTACGACTATATCATCGTAGATAGCGTGCCAGCAATGGCTGTTGCCGACGCTATGATCATCGACAGGCTTGTCGACCTGAGCATATATGTCATACGTCACGGCAACCTCGACCGTCGCCAGCTACCCGACATAGAGCAGCTACACACGTCGAAGAAGCTGCACAACATGTGCATAGTGCTCAATGGCGTAACATATTCGAAGCATGGCTACGGCTATGGTTATGGGTATAGCTACCTCAGCGACGAAGATATGACACCCTGGCAGCGCCGCATGAGAAAGCTAAGAATGCTATTTAAGAAACAGGAGTAACACCTCATAGAAGCAATGGATGGGAGCATGATTATCGCTATCGACTTCGATGGCACATGTGTCGAGCACGACTACCCTGCCATCGGCATCGATGTTGAGGGTGCTGCGGACACACTACGTGCCCTGACGGCTCGTGGCCACAGACTTATATTATATAGCATGCGCTCGGGCGACAAACTCGCTAAGGCCGAGAGGTGGTTCAAGGAGCGCAATATCGAGCTATGGGGCGTAAACAACAACCCCGAGCAGAAGGAGTGGACAGAGTCACCCAAGGTGTTTGCACACATATATATAGATGATGCAGCCTTGGGGTGTCCCATAATGTTTATCGATGGCGTTCGCCGCCCCGTAGTCAACTGGGCAAAGGTGAGAGCACAACTCGAGTACGACGGAGTATTATAACCGCTAAGCTATCGCCGCATCATTACCCCAAAAAGTAACCCCCGAAGGATAGTAGCTTAAACTACAACCCTCGGGGGTTAACTTTCAGTGACATGCCACACTACGTGGCTCATCACAAGAAACTACCAAGCTATTGAGCAATACTCATCATACTTGGACATTGCAAGGCTAACAAAGCCCAAAGTCTCCTTACTACCAGAGAATCGTCCCGCCTTAACCTCGGAACGTGAGTAGTAGGCAGGATCGGCCTTGAGTTTTAGATACTTGCTCACAACAGCCCATGAATTGGGATTAGCACCATCTACACGTGCCATGCGGCGTGCATCGAGCACATGGCCCACGCCAGCATTGTAACTTGCCAAAATGATGCTTAGACGATCTCGCTCGGCGATGTTGTCGGGGAAACGCAACATCGACTCAAACTCGTTGAGCAATCTACAAGCAAGACGAACATTAGTCTCGGTGTTGTAGATATGGCTCACAGGAACCTTGAAATGTCGTGCGACAATAGGCATAACCTGCATAAGGCCTGCTGCACCACGCTTGGACACAAGGCCCTCCTTAAAGCGGGACTCGCAATAGGCTATGGCGCTCATAAAACGCCAGTCGTAGCCTGTCTCAGCTCCCACTCGCTTCATCAGCGAGTCGAACTTCGAAATCGTCTGCGGCAGCTTAGCCGTCTCGGCAATCTGCTCGCTGCTGGTTGCTTGCTCTGAGGCAACACCTGATTCATCACTCTTAACCTCTACTCCGTCAACAACAGCCGTAGTGTTAGGCTCGTCAACATCCTGTGCGGGCTTAGTAAATGTGCTGCCCAGCGATGATTCAAAGCTTGTAAGTACTACAAGCGAGAGAACCATGAAAGATACTCTTATTAGCATTTTAAATTGATTTATGGGCTGCTATAAGAGCACAAAACGCCTCATTAGTCGTACCACGACCACGAGAGACCAAACTTAAACATGCGTGGGTTGAGCGGGTAAAGTGCCGCCTGGAAATACTCTCCATTGCCAAATAGGTTCATGTTTAAGTGTTGGTACTTCAACAAAATACGCATGCGCGTCCACTTCGCCGCAACAAAAGCATCGAGATATGGGTAGTTGCCCACTCGATAAGTGCGTTGATTGTAGAATACCGAGAGTGCAGGGTTGTAGCCCGGAGCATAGTACGACGTGTTGTAACGTCCATCTATACCTATTTGCACTCGCAACACATCACGCTTTACCCAAAATTCGTAGTAGTACGACAGGTAGGCGCTAAGTGTAGGTACTGGAAGCACACTCTCATTTGAGGTGATTTGCACCAATGCCCTATGATCCAGATGGAATCCCGCAATGCGGAAATCCTTGCGAGCGTACAAACTCGTGAGGCTGACTGTTCCGTCGTGTTGTTGTGGGCGTGAATCTGCACCATAGTAGATGGTATTGCCTAAGATTCCTTGCCACACTCCAACCTCGAGGGCGATGCTTGGCACCGTGAAGTTAACCTCGAATCGAGTTTCAGACTCCTTGTCGAAGGAGTTAAACCAAACATAGTGGTTTGAGAATAGATTCTCCTGCCAGTAGCCTGGCGTGCGGAGCTCCTGACGGAACTTACCGCTGAGAATCAAGGGACGTTCATGGATGTATGCCCTGAGTGTGATGTTAGCACCCACAGACAAATCACCCCCACGATAGCCCGAGGGGTAGTACTTGACGTCGGCACCCCAATCGGCATATCGTTTAATCACACCGCCCGTCGCACCATAGATATACCACGACGTGCGTTTATCACGAGTCATACGGCCCGCAGCATAGTCTTTAAGACGTAAGTAGGAGTAGGTGTGCAAGTCGACACCTATACCACCATCGATTGTTGAGACTACGCCATAGCGGTCCCAAGGCTGAACCTGTACGAATACTCGGTTCGAGAGTATGCTCTCCGAGATAGAATCTCGGGTAACTGTCGGATTTATAAACCAATCAGCATAGTAGCTATGCTCGGTTGAGATATAGCCACCATTATCATCGTGGTCGCCACGAATATCGGTATATGTCGCCCTCTGGTCGGTATAAGTCTTCGACCACTGGTTATACTCAAACTGATGGCCGATATAGACTGCCGAGAGGTCGGCCAACGAGAAGTCGTACTCGGTGACACGCTGCAACGGAATGGCATAGGCCTGCTTGACAACAACACCATTGTTACGATACATATTCTCGGCCTTTGACGTAGATAGGCGCATAGGGACACCCGAAGGCATCTCAAACACGGTGTCGGCAATAGCCCACTTACCCACAACACCACCATTCTCACGTGCTGAGATTACATTGCGCATATATGCGGCATGCACAGAGTAGCGCTTGCCAGTATGCGCCACAGCCACTGAGAGGTTGTGGTTCTTGGTGCGCTGCCAATCGTAGAGGCCCATCGTACCACGTGACTTATAGCTGACATTTGCCGATGTCGTAGGATTGATATTTTGGGTATGCAGCAACTCGAAGTGCTCCTCACGATAGCGCTTCTGTCCCGACTCCAAATATGTGATGTTGGTTATCGGGCGCTTAGCATTGTAGAACGGAACATTCTCGAGGCGTGTGGTATAGGCATCGTAGCTCTGTGCAAAGGTAAAGTCGTTGCTCTGGTTGCGATCAAACCAGTTGATAGGCTGCGACGACTGTCCCAAGCCACCTAAGGCCATATCGCCCACACCCTTGCGGTAGAAGATGTAGTCGATGCGCCAATTATCGAGCGTAGTGTCGAGAGGCTCGACATAGACACGGTTGTAGTCACGATCCAAGTGCCACTTCCAGTTATACAGAGCTCGCACCGTATCGGTGAAATAGTACGACTCGAGAGCTCGACGTGGTCGCTTTTGGCGTGTATCTGTCGAGTCGGCAGCAGCACCCTCCTCTCCCTCGAGGTTATCGGCAGTATTAGTGCCATCCATGCCTAGAAGGCCAGTACCCACACCCACAGCATTACCGCCACGCTGCGCACGAGCCAAGGATGCAGCATCGAGCTGGGCATACGACACCTCGGGCAGCATAATTGCCACCATAAGGCACACGGCCAACAACATATATTGCATCCACGATTTTGTCATAACCAACTATTTTTTAGCATCTCGACAAAAAATCCATCTAAGCGTCGAGAGCACGATATAAAGAACGATAATTGCAGTAACAGAGTATGCTGGCGCTAAAATAATCATTGCCAACGACGCAGCCAAGAAGCCATAGCGTAACTTGTTGTCGGCAAGACGGAAGCTCTTGAATTTTAGCGAGAACATGCGAATTGGGCTAATGAGCAAGAACGATGTGGCCACCGAGATGAGCAGCACATGCTCTTGGAAGAGCACCACCCTACCGCTCGCAGCAAGTGCCGCAAGCGACATTAGCATCAGTGCGTTAGCAGGTGTTGGCAATCCCTCAAACTCCTCGCTCTGAGTAGTATCGATGTTAAACTTAGCAAGGCGCAGAGCCGAGAATGCCGCAACGATGAAACATACGTAGCCGAGAGCACCCATCACCGACTCGGATATAGCATAGTAGGATGTCGACTGCGAATAGAGGTCAAACATCACAACGGCTGGGGCGAGGCCAAACGATATATCGTCGGCCAACGAGTCGAGCTGAACGCCAAGGGGCGAGGTCTGCTTCAGGAGGCGTGCAGCGAAGCCATCGAAAAAGTCGCAAACGGCAGCAGCAATGATAAGCCACAGCGACGCAACATAGTCGTGGGTACGCAAAGCTACGACGATAGCTAATGCTCCCGCCACAAGGTTGGCTAAGGTGAGCATGTTTGGCACAGTGAAGAGCCTGATTTTGTTGATGTTAGTCGCACTCATATTTGTTAAACTAGGCTAATTAGCCCACAATTTATAAGTCTAATAGTTTGCAAAGATACAAAAAAAATTTTATCTTTGTGTAAATTTGTAAAATTTAAGCATCATAATGATGGTTGACAACAATAAGTTTTGCGTGATAATGGCTGGTGGCGTGGGCACACGTTTCTGGCCCATGAGCCGACAAAAGAGCCCTAAGCAGTTTTTAGATATCCTCGGCACAGGACGCTCGTTCATCAGACACACATACGAGCGTTTTGCCAAAATTGTTCCTAACGAGAACTTCATAGTAGTGACCAATCGCCGCTACAAGGAGTTGGTCTTGGAGCATATTCCCGAGATAAGCGAGGAGCAGATATTGTGCGAGCCTATTGGTCGCAACACCGCTCCCTGCATCGCCTATGCAGCCTATGCGTTGCGTCGCAAGAATCCCAATGCCGTAATGATAGTTTCGCCATCCGACCACCTGATACTCAACGAGGTAGAGTTTTTAAATATCGTAAACAACTGCACCGAGTTTGTCGAGAACAACGATGTTCTGATGACCATCGGCATCGAGCCCAGCCGCCCCGAAACAGGCTACGGATACATACAGCGCACGGACAACAACACCATAAGCCGAGTGAAATGTTTCACCGAGAAACCCAATGCCGAGATGGCACAAGCTTTTTTGGAGTGTGGCGAATTTTTATGGAACTCGGGAATATTCATTTGGAAGGTCAAAGAGATCATCGCCGCCCTCGACGAGCACCTACCCAACCACAGCAACATGTTTGCTGCCGCCGAGCATCTTTTCGGCACAGAAAAGGAGGCAGCGGCTGTTGAGCAGATATTCTCGGAGTGTCGCCCAATATCTATCGACTACGGAGTCATGGAGAAGGCCAACAACGTATATGTTCATCGTGGCGAGTTTGGCTGGAGCGACGTAGGAACATGGGGCTCGGCATACCAACATTCACGCAAAGATAAGTATGCCAATGCACTGAAAGGCAACTCTATACACACCTACGACACTCGCAACTCATTGATTTTCGTTCCCGAGAACAAGGCAACCATCGTAAGCGGACTCAAAGACTACATTGTAGTTGACACCGACGATGTGCTGATGATATGCCCCCGCTCCGAGGAGCAAAACATCAAGAGCTTTATCGAAGACATCCGCTACTCAACGGGTGACGAACATATCTAGCAAGACAACAAACAAAACATCAAAACGACGGTCGCTAACTACAGCTGACCGTCGTTTTTGTGAATAAAATGTTATAAAGCCACTTCCTCGGTACAATTATTTCTAAGAAATAAGCGTTATTTTTGCGACATTGAAAAATTATATA
>JAEIGA010011283.1_pt1 | contig 13567 bp, 8 predicted proteins | sample 9270691 | NCBI WGS metagenome assembly JAEIGA01 (sample SAMN17057246, study PRJNA624740) | gut metagenome | biome: biome; isolation source: fecal sample | host: Bos grunniens | place: China: Xizang | collected 2019
CCATAACTATCGCAAGGTTCATTCCAATAATATCTACTATCGGAGCAGCGTATTGTATCTTGGGCATTTACATATCCAAATATTATAAACAGCACTACTGATACTGCTATTCTTTGTATATTTATTTTTACTTTCATAATAATTGTTTTTTTTGTGATTAATAACATTCTAATGATAAATTTCGTTGTGAAGAAGTTGTGATCAATGGAATAGCATTTGGATAGGAAGGAAGCATATCCATAGGAACATGCGATTCCGATATCTGAAACATATTGGCCATATTTACATTTACATAATTCGTTCTCATACAATCGGGAGTAGTATAAAATACATTTCTTGCATAAAATGCAGGATTTATACCGGAATACCCTGCCAATATATATTCATCCGAACGATAGATATCTATCGAATGAAATATCCAATTTAAACTATATTCATATATTGTTGAGTAATTTTGCGTAGGATAAGGATCTATAGTATATAGCCTTGTTGTAGGATTATCTGTTGATAACTGTAACAACAATACTTTGTTCGTTGCCGGAATATAACGCAACTCGTAGGGCTGTGTTTTTTCGTCGGGAAATGGTATAAATTGTGCATTCATCATTTCCATATTATTTGCACTAAATGTCCGCAGTATTGTAGATTCTACTCCATTAACATATCCAAATGTGGAGGTAATAAAATGATCACCCTCCAAATGTTCGGCATAAACAAATGTAGATGGCTCTATATATGGCGAAATGCCATAATATAAATAGTCTCTTTCATTTGATAATACATTCGATTTCCTTAGTTTACGAAAACAAATAGTATTTGCTGTATTATTGTACATCATAGCACCAGTTAGTACGATATGATTACCGGTTTCTATAATATCATGATATACTTCGTTGGTAAATACATTCTTATATAATGGAAAAGTATTCGTACCTGTCACATCTATCATGGCAAAAAAGTCAAGCCCATTTACACATGGAATAGATTGTTGTGTACATAAAAAGGATTCTCCTATGGCCATGATACGTATCTTATTCTGTTCATCTTTATATACAACCATTTTCTTTAGCATATTATGGTTTCTATTTTCAACAGAAAACGTAATATAATAGATGGTAGTGCTTGCATTACCACCATTGTTAAGAAAAGGCGAGATATCAAATTTTCCTACCAATGCACTTTCTGTAGGCATATTGACATTTGAACCATCTATCATTTTACCGCAGAAATACACAGTATTGCCCAAAACTTCGAAATCGTAAACATAATGATGCTGTGGTAATTCCATAGTATCTGCCAACTGGTATCCATTATCAATTACAACAAACGCTCCATGCGTGGTATCTTCATAGTAAGATACAATTGTAGTTAGACTCACACTTCGTACAAGAGGTGTAGTATAGGTAATATCATAATGGGATTTTAATATAAAACCTCTTTCACTATTTACTTGGGCATTAACAGCAATAATGCCAAATATTATAAATAATATAAGTAGTATATTCTTTTTCATATATTGATATTTTTTATTGTTTATAAATCGTTTATTTATCTTTTTGTTACTGTTGTAACTTTGTTCTGCAAAGAAAGAATCAATTACGTATCGTATCATAATCTACCTATTTTAATTAGACAATTGTTTTATTATTTTGTCTTTTCATTGTAGTTATAACCTTTACTCATTTATTCCTTTTTTTACCTTAAACTATTATAAACAAGGGTCTTCGAGTAGTGAGTTTCTCTCAAAGTGATTGTACATTTGGCTTTCTACAACACCGTGAAAAGTTTTGCAAATTTACATGTTAATCGGTAAATAAAACAAATATTCATATATAAAAAAAGTTAATAAGTATACTTATAACTATAATATGCTATTTAGAAATATATTACAAAGCGAAAGAAATAATATATATATTCTAAAATAGAAGTATGTATAGGCTATAATTTAAACAAGTGAACTTTACTATTATATAAATAAGAGTTGCAATTTGGCTATTTGGCAGATGGAAAAACTATTTCTATATGTTGAAAAGCGAAATATATTTCCCTGGTTTTCTTAAATGGTGCACTTAGATTTCTTAACCCTGCGGTTTGTCATCCGTAAGTGCCATGGTTATGGGTCAAAACCATGGGAGTTACGGGTCGTAAGTATGGCACTTTTGGGTCGTAACCCACAGGGTTTTGGTGTGGAAGCTTGGTATTTGTGATTTATAAATACTACAACACATTTTTATACAACGCATACAGCTAATAGCTATTCCATACCACTATACAAGCATTATAGGATAACGGCACAAAAAAGAGAGACACAATTGCTCGCGTCTCTCTCAAAATGTAAAATTATGATCTGTATTATTTTTCTTCTTCCATCGACTTGGCGAAGTTATCAACCTGGCGTGTTGCCACACGTGGATTGGCTATAACATCACAACCGTTCACACAACCACCTTGACACGACATTACTTCCACAAAGTTACCTGGGCATGATTTTACATATCCTTTCAGTGTACGTATTGTAGCTTTATCCAAGCCGCTTATTACTATGTCTTTTATTATTTCAGGGTTATCCACATAGTTTTTCACAGATTGCATTACACCATTGGTATAAGCAAATCTACGTCCGTCGGAGTTTATAGTTGTATCCAACTCGGCCGACTCGCACTTCATTACATCTATATTGCAAGCCATAAACCAAGAGCCCAACTCTTCGAACGATACTACATAATCCACTTCGGGAGTACGATATACCTCGCTACGTTTTCCCACACATGGACTCACAAATACTGTAATGGCATCAGGCATATTGGCCTTTACGTATCTGGCTGTATATACCATTGGCGAAGGAGTGTCGGAAACGAAAGGTTTCATCTCCGGCATGTGCTTGTTTACAAGGTTTACCCATGCAGGGCAGCACGATGTGGTCATAAACGGTTCGCCTTCTTCCATACGTTCTACAAATTCCTTAGCTTCGTTTTCGGTAGTTTCGTTGGCACCTTTGGCCACCTCTACCACTTCGGCGAATCCCAATTGCTTGATGGCTGTTATCATCTTACCCATATCCACTTGGAACTGACCAGCCAATGCAGGAGCCACCATTGCCACTACTTTCTTACCTTCTTTGATTGAATTGATGATTTCAACCAAGAAAGATTTTTCCATAATAGCACCAAACGGACATGCCACCATACATTTTCCACAATAGATACATTTACTATCGTCGATATATTCTATACCATTTTCGTTACGCTTGATAGCACCTACCGGGCACGATTCTTCGCATGGTATAGGTTGGTATATAATAGCATGGAACGGACATGCTTCCTTACACATACCGCAGTTTACACACTTGTCGTGGTCTATGAAGGCTTTATCTGTAACTGTGATTGCATCTTTTTTACAAGCATACATACACGGACGAGCCACACACGCACGACACAAGTTCGACACTATATAGTTGTTACGTACACACGACGAGCAAGCTTCATCGACCACTGTAAGTTGAACAGGTGTATATTGGTCGCGAGTTCTTTTCTCGGCTTGTCTTGCATATTCCGATAATGGTGTCAATTCGTCGGTTTCATCAGTAGTGTTAAAACCAAGTAGTGCCATAGTTCTATATTTCAATACAGCACGTTCTTTGTGACAACAACAACGGATAGCCTTTTGGTTGCGTGGACGCATCTCCAACGGCAAACGATCAATTTTCTCTACTAAAGTTCTTTCTTCCAACAATTTTGCCACACGACTGATCAAGTCGCGGCGAATTTGCATAGCATTGTTCATAATACTTTCTTACAAACTATTTTCTTTTATTTGTCTATCAATTTCTTCTCTTACTTTATTGATATTGGCTTCGGACATCATCACGTCGCCTACTATAACGTATGGTGGCTTCTTTCCTTTTTGATCAAAGCAAGCATCTACACAAGGTACACCTTTTATTTCTACACATTCCAATTGTTTCGGACTAAGATATTCCGACAATGTTGCCAATTCAGCGCCACCCATAACGTAGCATGCTGTTCCCATACATATTTTTACTGTTATTTTCATATCCGGTTTTTATTTATATTTTCTGTTATATTCGAATGTTTGACGTTTTTTTTATGAGTTTTGACGCGTTTTACACACAAGTTATCGAATTTCAAACATCACTAAACTAAACATATAAACACTGCCAAATACTCTATAATATTTTCACAAAGTTACACATTAATATCCACATAGGCAAGCATACCATACAAAATAATATCTTTTTTCGTTTTTTCTGTCATTTTTTAGTTTTTACTGTATGAAATAGGCACTGTGGCATGGTGGCAAAAGCATGCGAAAAAAGAGAGTAGTTTTGACGAACAAATACAATAAAAGCAATATTGCACCGTTAAGCAGCCGAAGAAAAAAGTGAACATAATATAAATGAGCAAAAAAACTAAAGGATATATATTAGGCATATTGGCAGCTGCCGTTTATGGCATGAACCCGCTGTTTACCCTACCGCTTTACCAATCGGGTATGAATACGGACTCTGTACTCTTTCTTCGCTACCTGATAGCCATACCTATAGTAGGCCTAACGGCCAAGGTGCGTGGCCAAAGGTTTAAACTGCAAAAGAACGAATACCTACCCACTTTGCTTATGGGCATAATGATGGCTGCCACATCGTGGACACTATTTATGAGCTACAACTATATGGATGCCGGCATTGCCTCGACCATACTGTTTATATATCCAATAATAGTGGCTTTGATAATGAAAATCTTTTTCAAAGAAAAGCTCAAACCCATAACAATAATTTGTCTAACTATGGCTACATTGGGTATTGCCATGCTGTACAACGCTTCCGATGGTGCTACCCTGAGCCTTGTAGGCACGGTGTTTGTTCTGCTATCGGCACTCACCTACGCTATATACATAGTAGGTGTAAACCAGTCGGCACTTAAACACACTCCCACTCTCACCATCTCCTTTTATGTAATGTGTATAGCCGCAACGATATTCTTTTGCAAACTTGGTCTAGGACAAAACCTCCAACTGCCATCCCATTGGTATTTGTGGGGAAACATATTAGCCCTATCGGTATTAACCACAACGGTTTCATTTGTTTGTACCACACTTGCCATACAATATATAGGCTCTACCCCTACTGCCATACTTGGAGTATTGGAACCGGTAACGGCAATATTTTTTGGCATAACCGTATTTGGCGAAACCCTGAGTATTCGCGATATTTGCGGACTTACACTTATTATTGTAGCTGTAACCCTCGTGGTTGCCGGCGACAATATTTCTACTATTTTGGTGAGGTTTAGAAAAATGTTCCCTAAATTGCCACACAAAAAGAAATAAATAACCGCATACAAAATAAAAAACATATCACACAAAGAAATAAAAATTACCTCGTGAGGTAGATTTATCTGCCTCACGAGGTAATTTCAACTACATCACGAGGGATTTTTTAGATGATATACCATCAAAGGAATGACAGTATACCGTCATTCCAATCACACCCTACCGTGAAACGATTGATGATAGGGTATAAATTTCAACTCATTATACTAATAAATATATATGTTTACGGATATTTTTTGTATATTTATGCACTGTTATTCATCACTATAATAGATGATTATAAAAATGTAGTTGTTTATATCAAAAAAAATAACTACCTTTGCACATATTTTTGACAATAAATAAAACATATACAATATGATAGCAAAGGAATTATTAAATCCACGTAGTATAGTGGTAGTTGGAGCATCAGCAGATGTTCAAAAACCAGGTGGTAAAGTATTGAAAAACTTGCTAGACAGCAACTTTAAAGGAACAGTGTATGCTGTAAACCCAAAAGAAGATGAAGTACAAGGCGTAAAATGCTACAAAAAGGTAGAAGATTTGCCTCAAGTAGATTGTGCTATTATGGCCATAGCTGCTAAGTTCTGCCCATCTACAGTGGATGTATTAGCAAAAGAAAAAGGTACAAAAGGATACATTATCTTATCAGCAGGTTTCTCTGAAGAAAACGCTGAAGGTGCTGCTATTGAAAAACATATAGTGGACACAGTGAACAGTGTAGGTGGTACACTTATAGGACCGAACTGTACAGGTTTCTTGAATACTAACTATTGTGGAGCTTTTGATGCACCTATCCCAACCCTTGACCCACACGGTGTTGATTTTATCACAGGTAGTGGTGCTACAGCTGTGTTTATTAAAGAATATGGTATGACCAATGGTCTTACATTCAACAGTGTATGGGCAGTAGGAAACTCAGCTCAAACAGGTATCGAAGACGTGTTGGAACACTTAGACAATACTTTCGACCCCGAAAAGAGCAGCCGTGTGATAATGCTTTATATGGAAAAGATTTCCAACCCTCAAAAGATGTTGAAGCACTCACGCTCTCTTATCAACAAAGGTTGTCGTATAGCAGCTATCAAATCAGGTGGTAGTGCAGCAGGTAGCCGTGCTGCCAGCTCTCACACCGGTGCTTTAGCTACATCCGACGTGGCTGTTGATGCTTTGTTCCGCAAAGCCGGTATCGTTCGTTGTCATAACCGTCAAGAGCTTACTACAGTGTGTGCTATATTTATGCACCCTGAGGTGAAAGGTAAAAACATAGCCGTTATCACCCACGCTGGTGGTCCTGCTGTTATGCTTACCGACGTGCTTTCAAACAACGGTTTGGATGTTCCACACATCGAAGGTCCTAAAGCCGACGAATTGTTGAGCAAATTATTTGCCGGTTCTTCAGTAGGAAACCCAATAGACTTCCTTGCTACTGGTACTGCCGAACAACTTGGTTATATTATAGATGCTTGCGAAAATGATTTCGACAACATCGACGCTATGGCTGTTATCTTTGGTAGCCCGGGATTGTTCCCTAACTGGGACGTTTATGAAGTGCTTGACCAAAAGATGAAGACTTGCAAAAAACCTATATTCCCAATATTACCATCTATCATCAACGTTAAAGATGAGATAGCTGACTTTATAGGCAACAAACATCGCATCAACTTCCCTGAAGAATGTGTGTTTGGTAACGCATTGGCAAAAGTGGTTCACACTCCAAAACCACAACCAGAAAACGTTGAAATGCCTAAGATAGACGTAGCACGCATACGCAAGGTTGTTGACGGATGTGAAAATGGTTACATAGGACCTGACGAAATGTACGAAATGCTTGACGCTGCCGGTATAGCTCAAAAGCAAATCCGTGTAGTAGACCAAAAACAACAAGCTATCGACTTTGCTAACGAAGTTGGTTATCCATTGGTAATGAAAGTTGTGGGTCCTGTACACAAATCTGACGTTGGTGGTGTGACACTAAACGTAAGAGACATAGAAACAGTAGCATCAGAATTTGACCGCTTGATGGCTATCAAAGACACTTACGCAGTGGAAATGTATCCAATGCTAGATGGTACAGAAGTATACATTGGAGCTATCCGCGACGAAAAATTCGGACACCAAGTATTCTTCGGTTTAGGTGGTATCTTTATCGAAGTGTTGAAAGACGTACAAAGTGCATTTGCACCTATCACAGCTGGCGAAGCTAAAGAAATGCTTGCTAACCTACGTGGCTACAAAATTTTGGAAGGTGTACGTGGACAAGAGCCTGTAAACATCGATATTTATGCTGAACAAATAGCAAGAGTAAGTGCATTGGTAATGGCTGCACCAGAAATAGCAGAAATGGACTTGAACCCACTATTGGGAACTCCAAAAGCTGTTGTAGCTGTTGATGCTCGTATACGTATCGAAAAATAAGAACTTTCTTCTTTGATTTTATGCACCTCAGATCCTCCTCTGAGGTGCTTTTTTTTGCTTAAAAGCACTACGGCAAGGGCTAACGGCAGTATCGAGCCGGTACCGACATGAAAGAAAAGACATCCCATCTTGAAAAAGAAGAGTAGAAACGCCACCGACAACACCATCAAAATGGTCTCTTCAGTGCTTATTTTTCAGATATTATTTAACACACTAATTGCGTACCACCTTACGAATACCGATGCCTTCGGCAGTGGTTATACGCATAGTGTAGTATCCTTTGCTTAGGTGAGAAAGGTCTATAACATTGCTATTCTCAAATACAGCCACAACTCTTCCCATCACATCCAACAGTTCTACCCGTTGAATATCATTGCGATTGAAGGTAATGTTATCGCTTGTCGGATTGGGATAGAAAGCAAGGTTGCTCAACATGTCGGCATTGTCTATGGCTACATTTTCTTCGAAATATGCTGTATAAGTAGCATCTTCTGTTGCAATAATATTTCGAGGATTGTTGGTCTTGCCATCGTTCCACCTTACAAAGTGATAGCCCTCGTTGGGAATAGCCGTGAGCGTAACTTCTGTCCTCTCTAAATATTCGCCACCACCCGTTACAGTACCCATTGTATCGTTTGCCGATACAACAGTAATAGTTATATTTCTGCATGTTTCTTCGATAATATCCACAAAGTATTCTCTCCATCCGGACGAAGCATCGTTGTAAAAAAACGAACTACCACAAGGTACTCTGAGAATGGCAGTATCGGAAGAAAATACACTCGAACCAATAGTAGGCGGATAGAATGCCAAAGAAACAACTTCGCATAGATTGTTGCACCCCGCAAAGGCTCTATCTTGTATACTAGCAACATTGCCGGGAATAGTAATAGAAGTTAAGCTGTTGCAATTCTCGAATGTAGATTCCTGAATTTCAGCAACACCACTACCTATTGCTAGAAAAGAAAGATTGCTATCATTGGCAAATGCAGATCTGCCAATAGTTCTAACGCTATTAGGAATAACTATTGAATCCAAACCGATACAATTATAAAAAGCTTGATTTCCTATAAAAGCAACTCTATTGGGAATGACAATGGAGGTTAAAGCAGTACAGCCTGAGAAAGTATTTTTTTCAATAGCAGTAACATTATTTGGAATATTGACGGCGGTTAAACTACTACATCCATTGAAAGCATATTCTCCAATAGAAGTAACACTATTAGGGATAGCAACAGAGGTTAAAGAAGTACAATATGAAAAAGTAGTTTTTCTAACAGCTGTAATATTCGTTGGAATATTGATTGCAGTTAGAGACATACAACCATAGAATGCTGATTCTCCAATAAAAGTAACACCACTAGGAATAGTAAAGGATGTCAAACTACTACAACCGCAAAAAGCAGAAGTACCAATAGTAGTAACGCTATTAGGAATTGTGGCAGAGGTCATACTAGAGCACCCTTGAAAAACATAACTGCTAATAGAAGTAACACCATTAGGAATAGTAACGGAAGTTAAATTGTAACAATCCCTAAAGGCAGATTCTCCAATAGAAGTAAGACTGTTAGAAATATACACAGAGGTCATATCGTAACACTCTCGAAAAGCAGATTCTCCAATAGAAGCAACATTGTCCGGAATTGTTACAGAAGTAAAACTCCGACAGTATCGAAATGCAGAATTTCCAATAGAAACAACATTGTTAGGAATTGTTACAGAATCTAATTTGGCACAATAAGTAAACGCAAAATTCCCAATAGAAACAACACTGTTGGGAATAGTAACGGAGGTTAATTCAAGACATTGATAAAAAGTGTACGGCTCAATAGTAATAATACCATTAGGAATTGTAACAGAGGTTAAATGGGAAGATTCGAACGCATGACTTCCAATATAATTAACAGTATTGGGAATCGTAACGGCGGATAAACCGGTATAAGAAAAAGCATAACTGCCAATATAAGTAACACCGTAAGGAATATTAACGGAGTTTAAACCCAAAGAATAATAGAAAGCATAATCTCCAATAAAATTAACACCATTAGGAATAGCAACGGAGGTTATACCAATACCACAATTATCGAATGCATGATTTCCAATAGAAATAACATTATAGGCTACTCCATTATTCATCACCGTATCCGGGATAACTAAAGCACCGGAAGGTTTGGTAGATCCGATAGAATAATATGGGTATGACGAGAGTGGAGATGTAACTGCTACTGTATGTAGACTATCTGAAATAATATTAAAATAAAGCGTTTGTCCCGAAGACACGACTGCACTGAAGTCGTACGCCTTTGCCGTTTGCAACACTGCCAAAAGTGCTCCTGCTAAAAGTAATAATTTTTTTCTCATCTTGTTATGTATTAATTTGTACAATAATGTGTGTCTTTTGCGATGCAAAGATACATATTATTTCGTAATAAATACACTTTTATGGAAAGTTTTTTCTTAACCTTTCCCAAACCGGCATAGTAAACCTCTGAGTCAAACAATTCACAAAACACTGATTTACTACTATCTGCCACAGGTTTCAGAACAGCAGATTTCATGATTGCATTTTCCATAAATATCGGCGAAACACCGGCTTTATCATAAGGTCATAAACATTACCTATAGGAAAAGTAGTACTTTTTTGGTTTTATTAACTAAGGCTGATATACTAAAACGATGTTCGGCAAGTTTATAATGGGCGAACCAAATAACTGAAAATATATGATCAAAAATTGCATTATCTTAGCAGGAATACTGCTTACAAGTTGTACACAATCTGTACTGTCAGAACAACAAGAATCCATCGCCACACCACAAACAATAGAAGCACCGGCTACACGCGAGCTGCGATTTGTGGATTTTACCGATGTGGCAAAAAACACCATCGACGCTGTAGTTCACATAAAAACAGAGCAAACCAAAAGCACCCCTCTTTACGAAAACTTCTTTGGGATGATTATCAACAAAGGAATGCAAAATCAAGTATACAGTGCTTTCGGGTCGGGAGTGATTATAGACCCCGAGGGGTATATCATTACCAACAACCATGTGGTACAGGATGCGGAACGCATAAGCGTAACAATGAACGATAAACGCACTTTCGAAGCAGAGCTTATCGGAAACGATCCTGCTACAGATTTGGCTTTGATAAAAATCAACGCCGAAAGCTTGCAAACCATTCCTTTTGGCAATTCGGACAATGCACAGGTAGGTGAATGGGTATTGGCCATTGGCAACCCCTTCAACCTCACATCGACAGTAACGGCAGGAATAATAAGTGCCAAAGCCAGAAACATGGACATCATAGAAAACACTGATGGACTGGAAAGCCCCATCGAGTCGTTTATCCAAACAGATGCCGCCGTAAACTCCGGCAACAGCGGAGGTGCATTGGTTGATGCCGATGGCAAACTGATAGGTATAATCACTGCCATTGCTTCGGGTAACGGATATTACACCGGATATTCTTTTGCAATACCTTCCAATTTGGCACAAAAAGTAGCCACCGACCTTAGGCAGCATGGATATGTGCAACGTGCATACCTTGGTGTAAATGTAGCAGAAGTGGACAGCAGACTGGCCGAATACAAGGGTTTGAAAGAGATAAAAGGTGTATATCTGGGACGGGTTATAAAAAATGCGGCTGCCTACAACGCAGGTATGAGAGATGGCGACATAATACTTTCCATCAATAACATAGAGGTAAACAGCTATGCCGAACTAATGGAAGAAATAGGAAAACACAGCCCCGGCGACGAAGTAACAATAGTTTACAGCCGAAATAATAAACATTACACCACCTCTGCCAAACTACTGAATATCCACGGCAACACTTCATTGCACAAACGCAGTGCCATTAATAATTTTGAACTATATGGAGCCGAATTCAAAATTCCGTCCAAAGAGGAGTTGCATAAAATAAACCTGAAATACGGCGTAGAAGTAATACGTACGGGAAACTCTTTCTTGGCTTCGATAGGGGTGAAAAACGGTTTTGTGATAACATCAATAGGCAATATGCCTGTAAAAGATAAAAACGATATAGCCAAAGTGAAAGATATGAGAGGAAGAATAGCAATAGAGGGATACTACAAAGGCAACAGCCGAAAGTATCACTATATACTAAATATATAAACCTCCGCACCACAAACCTTTGCCATGCACCATTTGTTCTTTTGCTAATACTTGTGTACTAAAACCTAATTCACAATGGAAATGGAAGAAAATAAAACCATCATAGAAAACACTATTGCTGCACAAAAAGAGTTTTTCGGAAAAGGAAAAACACGCTCAGCTGAATACAAAATATGGCATTTGAAAATGCTATACAAGTCGATAACACAACACGAATATGACATAGCCAATGCTTTGTACAAGGACTTGCATAAGAGTGAATACGAGGCTTATATAACAGAAATAGGGCTAGTAAAATCCGAGATAAAACAACAAATAAAACTATGCAAGAAATATGCAAAGCCCCGAAGAGTTTGTCCTACACTATTTGTGGTGAATGCAAAATCACAAATATACTATGAACCCTACGGGCTGACACTCATTGTAACACCTTGGAACTATCCCTTTCAGCTAGCACTTATGCCATTGGTGGGAGCTATAGCGGCAGGCAATTGCGTGGTTTTAAAACTCTCTCCCGACTCTAGCCATACCAACAAAGTTATAAAACAAATACTCGAAGAAGTATTTAATCCAGAATATGTAAGTGTATTTGAAGGGCACAGAGATGTAAATACTCTCTTATTTGCACAACCATTCGACCACATATTCCTTACAGGCAGCCCTGAGCTGGGAAAAATAGCTATGGAAGCAGCTGCCAAGCATTTAGCAAAGGTAACATTAGAGCTTGGGGGCAAAAGTCCGTGTATTATAGACAAAGATGCTAATATAGAAACTGCTGCCAAAAGAGTAGCATTTGGAAAGGTTGTAAACTCCGGCCAAACATGCATTGCCCCCGATTATATCTTTGTTCATAAAGACGTAAAACATAAATTTATAGAGCAGTTCAAAGAAATAATATCAACCTTTTATGGCAAAGACATTCAGCACAACACTGAATACCCACATATAGTGTCGGACAAAGCAATGCACCGCTTGGTGAATCTTCTAAACTGTGGTGATGTTATTTACGGTGGAACCTACGACAAAGAAAGTCGCTTCTTCCACCCTACCCTTATAGAAAACGTATCACCCGACTCGGAACTTATGCAGAATGAAATCTTCGGTCCGATTTTTCCCATCTACACATTCGAGGATATAGATGAAGTGATAGGCTTTATCAACTCTCGAAAAAAACCATTAGCGTTATACTATTTCACCGAAAATAAAAACCTAGCAGAAAAGATGGTAAGAGATACATCGTCGGGGGGAGTGTGCATAAACGACACATTGATGCACATCGTGAACCACAACCTACCCTTTGGCGGAGTACAAAACAGCGGACTTGGCAACTATCATGGAGAGTTTTCTTACAGCACTTTCTCTCACCAAAAGGCCGTGCTACACACCTCTACCACCATAGACTTCTTTATAAAATACCCACCATTTGGTAAAAACAGAACTAAATGGATTAAAAAGATTTTCTAACTCATATATGTAATGAAAGCTACAGATTTGCCTACAAAACATTTAGCAATCTGTAGCTTTATTACTTACCTTCCACTGTAATAAGTTATTATATAGTATTCTTTCCATATCATTACACTTTTTTGCACGAGTATCAAGCATTTCTTGACACTTTTTTGCACGAGTATCGTTTTGCAAAGGTACATCTTTTTTCTCAATATAA
>JAEIGA010011284.1_pt1 | contig 13566 bp, 12 predicted proteins | sample 9270691 | NCBI WGS metagenome assembly JAEIGA01 (sample SAMN17057246, study PRJNA624740) | gut metagenome | biome: biome; isolation source: fecal sample | host: Bos grunniens | place: China: Xizang | collected 2019
TATTATACACATCATATTAGCTAATGAATGATAATAATCAACCGGAAACATTCTTCCACAATAAACATCTTTTTCATATTTATCAGCAGTATTTAAATCCCTTGATAACCATGCATATTTTGGATGTTCATTTTTAAAATGTTTATTAAAACCACCAGCCCCTAAATTATCAATAAATTCAGAATATTTTACATAGTTTTTGTTTAAAAAACACTTAGAAAGTTTTTTTAATAATGAGTATTTTATTCCTGGATAATCTGTTCCTGACAAAATTACCTTTTCAAAATCATCTGGATATAATTCTATATAACGTTGAGCAACCATCGATCCCATACTATGAGCAAATAAATAATGTGACATATCATGAAAGCGACAAACCATTTCATCATATACTTTTTTTACACTTTGAATAATCGCCATCATGAAATCATAACGCGTTACTTCTCCTATTTGTTCTACTTCAATAGCACTTCTTCCATGAGCATACAAATCACAACCTATAACAATATAGCCATTTTTAGAAAGGAAACTAGCAAACTCATTATATCTTGGCATATATTCTGCCATTCCATGTACTATTTGAATTACACCTTTAGCGTTTATTTCTTCTTCTGGCGCCCATACGTATACTTCTAAATTAGTTATATCATCAAATTTTATTTTATGAGTAAACATTATTTTACAATTCTATCCAATAAACTAGTTCCAATCTTAGGAGCTTCTACATCAAAATTATCTGCAATTGTTGCCCCTACGTTAGCAAAAGTTTTTCCTATTGGCAGAATTCCTCCTTTCACATTATTATGATAAATAACTAGCGGAACATACTCTCTAGTATGATCGGTACCATGATGAATAGGATCATTTCCATGATCTGCAACTACCATTAATAAATCATCATCATTCATACGTTTTATAAACTCATGTAGTTGTAAATCAAATTCCATAATAGCATTTGCGTAACCATTTAAATCTCGACGATGACCATATAATGCATCAAAATCAACTAAATTAACAAAACATAATCCTGTAAAATTCTCTTTTAATAATTTAATAGCTAAATCCATTCCATTACGATTACTAGTAGTTGACTTAGCATTTGTAATACCACAACCATTAAAAATATCATTAATCTTACCAATGGCATAAACATCATAATTATTTTCTTTAAGAGAATCTAGAACCGTTCTGTCAAATGGTTTTAACGCATAATCATGACGATTAGTCGTTCTAACAAACGTATCTCTTGAATTACCAATAAAAGGTCTTGCGATTATACGTCCAACCATCCATTCAGGATTTTCTTTAGTTATTTTTCTTGCGTATTCACAAATTCGATACAATTCATCAAGAGGAATTATTTCTTCGTTTGCAGCTATCTGTAACACTGAATCTGCTGAAGTATAAACAATTAACGCTCCCGTTGCTAATTGTTCTTCCCCTAGATCTTTAATAATTTCAGTTCCACTAGCACTAATATTACCAATAACTTTTCTACCACTAAAATTTTCTAATGCTTCTATTAATTCTAGAGGGAATCCAGTTTCAGTGAATGATGGAAACGGAGTTGTAACTTCTAAACCCATTAATTCAAAATGTCCTGTTAAAGTATCTTTTCCTACACTTAATTCTCCCATCTTACCTACAATTCCTTGAGGAGCTAAGCAAGCAGATATTCTCTCACATTCAGTTAAATATCCTATACCTAATTTTTCAAGTGTCGGAGCTCGAAAACCTTTATAATTATTTGAAATATGTCCTAATGTATTTGCCCCTAAATCATTATATTTTTCTGCATCAGGTAAAGCACCTACACCTAGCGAATCTGCCACTATTACAAATATTCTTTTAAATTTATCCATTTTAATTACCTCTTTCCCTAGGATGAGCAGTTTTATACACTTCCTTAACTTTAGCTAAACTCAAGTGTGTATAAATTTGCGTTGTCGAAATATCCTCATGACCTAATAATTCTTGAATATAACGCAAATCAACTCCTGCTTCTAACAAGTGTGTCGCATATGAATGTCTTAAAGTATGCGGTGAAATTTCTTTTTCAATTCCCGCTTGTTTAGCTATATTTTTTAATAACTTAAAAAAACCTACTCTACTTAAAACTTGTCCATTGTTATTCAAAAAAATAAACCCACTATCTTTAGCATCTTTTAACAATAATGGACGAGCTTCTAACAAATATTTTCTCAATATTCTTATTGCGTAATCATTTACAGGAACAAGTCTTTCTTTAGCTCCTTTTCCTATAACTTGAATCATTTTACTTGTAAGATGTAAATTATTTATTTTTAAATTTACCAACTCTGAAACTCGAAAACCACAAGCATAAATTAATTCAAACATCGCTTCATTTCTTAAATCTAAAGGTTTATCTCCTTTAATACTATCTAGTAATTTAGTAACCTCTTCTACAGTCAAAACTACTGGTAATTTTTTATCAATTTTAGGAGAAGATATTTGTAATGTAACATTCTTTTTTGTCAATCCATCCTTTGATAAAAATTTATGGAATGACTTAATACTACTTAAATATCTACTAATTGATGTAGTTGAAAATTTTTTCTTTTTTAATGATAATAAAAATTTAGTAACATTATCTTCTGTTATTAAATTAGGATCATCAATTAATAATGTATCTTCCAAATACATTAAATACGCTTCTACATCACTAACATACGAAGAAATAGTATTAGGTTGCATAGAACGTTCACTACGAAGATAATAACGATATTCGGTTGCTAATTCCCTCATATTTCCTCCTTTTTAATTAATAACCATTATTAATAAACTAAAAAATATAGTTATAAATATGCTTATTAAAATTTTTTTAAATTTTTGTTCTTTATTTAGATTATAAGACACTTGATAAGTTATCCAAATAAATAAAGGTACCATAAATAACCAATATAAAGTATAAGATACAAAATTAATCATCTTTACTTTATTTAAGCTACTTAAAAAACTTATTAAATAGATCGCTTCAGTTAATCCTTTTAAAAAAGTTATAATAATATTTAAAATAACATTATCTAATATCCAAACTATCAACATAATCCAGATATTCATCGTGAAAGTATTAATAAATATTTTAACTTTCGATATTTCTATGAAATTAATAATATTAGGTTTTATATCATTAGTTATAGTAAAAAATAAACCTGATATAAAACCCAATAAAAATATCATCATCAAAAGTTTTAACTTTTTATCAATATTAACCAACCGCAAATAATCACCTACATTAACTCTGTAAGTATGGCATTTGAAATATAAAAATTATTATCAGTAATTTTTAATTTTCCTTCTACAATTTCTAAAAATCCTTGTTCAATTAATTTTTTAATTTTAGGAAAAACATCAAAGATAGATACTTTATATTTTTGACGAAAAGACTCTATAGAGACACCTTTAACAAGTCTTAACCCCAACATTACTTCTTCCCACATTTTAGTATCCAAATCTATACATTCATTTTCTTCAAATACTTTATGATTATTATCAATTCCTAAATAATAATCTTCTAAATTTGTAGTGTTTTTATATCGATATCCATCTTCATAACCACTACTTCCCGCACCAATACCTACATATTCTTCATTACTCCAATATATGATATTGTGTTTTGATTCATTCATTTTTTTAGAGAAATTACTTATTTCATAATGAAGATAACCATTATTTGTTAGTTTTTCAATAATTAAATCATACATAATTCTTTCTTCATCTTCGTTTGATAAAGAAAATAATCCTTTTTGAAACTGATGATACAAAATAGTTTTTTCTTCTAAAATTAACGAATAAGTCGAAATATGACTAACATCTAAAGATATCATCATATCAATATCTTCTTCTAATTCTTTAATAGATTCATTAGATATACCATACATTAAATCTATGTTAATATTATGGAAACCATATTCTTTAAGCAAAGAAATTTTAGTTTTAATATCATCATAATCAGAGAATCTTCCTAAGTATTTACAAAGTCTTTTATGAAAAGTTTGTATTCCAATACTTACTCGATTTACATTATATTTTTTAAGACACTCGATAAGTTCAACATTAATATCTTCAGGATTAACTTCTATTGTAAATTCTTCTAATTCACTTACATTAAAAAGTTCATTAATCTTTTTTAATAATTTTGATAAAACTGGCAACTCTAAACTACTAGGTGTTCCACCACCTATATAAATTGTTTTGTAAGGCTTAATATTTAACATTAAATCTTTAATTAAATAATCTACGTATTTAATTTGATTTTGTTTAGAAGAAACCTTTTTATAAAAATCACAATAATTACAAATTCTACGACAAAATGGAATGTGAATATAAAGTCCAATTTTATTCTTCATCTAATTCTAATACTGCCAAGAAAGCATTTTGAGGAATTTCAACACTACCTACTTGTTTCATTCTCTTTTTACCTTCTTTTTGTTTTTCTAATAATTTTTTCTTACGAGAAATATCTCCACCATAACATTTCGCAAGCACATCTTTACGTAATGCGGCAATATTTTCTCTGGCAATAATTTTATTTGAAATCGCTGCTTGAACAGGAACCTCAAACATTTGTCGAGGAATTACACGTCTTAATTTTTGAACTAATGCGCGTCCTTTAGAATAGGCAAAATCTTTATGAATAATAACACTTAGTGCATCCACTTTTTCTCCATTTAAAAGAATATCAAGTTTGACTAAATTAGATTCACGATAACTACTTAATTCATAATCAAAAGATGCATATCCTTTAGTAGTAGATTTTAAACGATCAAAGAAATCATATACAATTTCAGCAAGCGGAATATCATATAACAATGAGACTCTCGTTTGATCAATGTATTTCATATCTACGAATGTTCCCCTTTTAGCTTGGCATAATTCCATAATTGACCCTACGTAATCATTAGGAACCATTATAGTAGCTTTTACATAAGGTTCTTCAATTCTTTTAATCATTGTTAAATCTGGTAGCATACTAGGATTATCAATTTCTAACATTGTACCATTTGTTAAATATACATGATAATCTACGCTTGGAGATGTTGCAATAATATCTATTTTAAATTCACGTTCAATACGTTCTTGAATTACATCCATATGTAATAAACCTAAAAAACCTACACGGAAACCATGACCTAATGCCTGTGAATTTTCTGGTTCAAATGTCAATGATGCATCATTTAACTTAAGTTTTTCAAATGCTTCTTTTAATTCATCATATTTATTTGCTTCTATTGGATAAATCCCACAGAATACCATTGAATTTAATTTACGATAACCTTCAAGTGGACAAGTGGCTTCATCATTTACTAATGTTATTGTATCCCCAACATTTACTGTTGACACATCTTTAATAGCAGCTGCAACCCATCCTACATCTCCTACCGTTAAAAAATCACGTTTTTTCTCTTTAGGAGTGTTAATACCAACTTCAGTTACTTCATAGACAGCACCAGTTGCCATCATTTTGATTTTATCGCCTCTACGAATAGTTCCATTTTTAACTCTTACTAGCGGAACAACCCCTCTATATGAATCATAATATGAATCGAATATCAAAGCTTGTAAACTAGCATCTGGATCACCTACAGGACAAGGAACTTTAGTAACAATTTGTTCTAATAATTCAGGTATACCTATTCCTTCTTTAGCTGATGCTAAAACTGCATCACTAGCATCTAATCCAATTACGTCTTCTATTTCTTTTTTTACTTTTTCAGGATTAGCTGAAGGCAAATCGATTTTATTAATCAAAGGTAAAATTTCTAAATCATTATCAACAGCAAGATATACGTTTGCTAAAGTTTGAGCTTCAATTCCTTGAGATGCATCAACTACTAAAACAGCCCCTTCACAAGCCGCTAAACTTCTTGAAACCTCATAAGTAAAGTCGACATGACCCGGAGTATCAATTAAGTGAAAAATATAATCTTTACCATCTTTAGATTTATAATTTAATTCTACTGCATTTAATTTAATTGTAATACCACGTTCACGTTCAAGATCCATATTATCTAATATTTGATCTTTCATTTCTCGTTTTTCAAGCGTACCTGTATACTCTAATATACGGTCAGCAAGGGTACTTTTTCCATGATCAATATGAGCAATAATCGAAAAATTGCGGATTTGTTTTTGACGTTGTAATAATGTCTCTTTGTCTGTACTCATATTATATTCCTTTCTATTATTTACTAATATTACTATATAAGGCGATATGCCCCGATTATATGCAATCTTATTATATCATATTTCTTCATTTTTAGGTAAAAAAAAGAAAAAATGTTTAAAACATTTTTTCTATAAAGGTTCTCTACACCTACCTACATTTTCTCCTTGTTTATTCATGTAAGTTTTTATTCCTATCGGATTAACATATTTTGATATCTCATTTAATACTTTATGATACTTATTTATATTTAAATACGGCTCTTTCATTAAAAGTAATTCTTGATTACTCATAACACTTATTATACCATCTATATTTGTCGTTAAACCCCACAAATACCATTTATCATCCCCAATTAATATAGGAATTTTTTCTTCATATAATTCTTTTAATCTTTTAAAACTTTTAGTAGATTCTTTAATTCCTATAACATTAGGAATTTTAATTAACTCTTTTATAGTAGTTAAATCTAAAGAAATACCATTTCTTTTTTCAATATCATAAATTATAATTTCTTTGTTAGTATTAAGAGCTAGTTTCTTAAAATATTCTATAATTTTCTCTTGTGGAGGTAGAATATAAAAAGGTACATTTATTAAGTAACCTTTAAAATTTAGAACATTATACTTTTTTATTTTTTTGACTGCAAGCATCGTAGATGGTTCTCCAATACCTAGATAAATATCTATTTTATCACCATAATTACAAGAAACAAACTGATATAATTTACTTTCTTCATATTCAGTTAATAAATGTCTTTCACCAGTAGATCCTCCTATTACTATTCCAGATGCATTTTGAACAATTTGTCTTTCAATTAATTTACCTAGTTTATTATAATCTATTTTATTTTTATTATTAAAAGGTGTAATTAAAGCAGTAATTATTTTCATATTTCTCCTTTTATAGATGAGGCGGGGATTATACAGAAAAATCTGTATAAATTTCTATTTTATAATAATCTCTTAAATCTTGTAAATAGGAATTAATTCTTTGAGATAAATATAGTTTCTTAACATTTAATGTTATTAATAGTTCTTCTATAAATATATTTGTATTACTAATTATACCATTATCTAAAATCTTCTCATATGGAATAAAAAGTTCAACTTCTTCTTTTATAAATTTAATCCCACACATTTCATCAGTTAGTAATGCATTTAGTTTTTCAGCAAAAAGATTATTATCTACTCTCTTCTCCCCTATTACTATCTTCATATTTCCTCATCACTATATATTATTCATAATATTTTTTTGTGATATTTTTTTTAACACTTTTCTCGACTTTTTTTTATATTATTAATATAATTATATTGTAAATTTTTTAAAACAATATTTACGGGGAGCTTTTGCTGAGAGGTTATTAAGTTAACGACCCATGAACGTGATCTAGGTAATGCTAGCGTACGGAAATGAGAATATCAAGCAAATGGTCCGTTTATTGTAGAAGGAGGAGTTATGAAAAAAAGTTTACTTCCTTTAACAGAAACGGCAATTTTAATTGCACTTGCGACTGTTTTGGAACTTATTTTTAAACAATTGGCATTTTTAGAAATGCCACAAGGAGGTAAGGTTTCAATAGCAACTTTACCAATCCTAATTGTCGGATATCGACATGGATGGAAATACGGCTTTGTAGCTGGTGTTTCATTCGCAATCCTAAACTTTATGATTGATGGATTCTATTGGCACTGGGGTTCAATATTCTTTGATTATATCTTTGCTTTTGGATTACTTGGTGTTACTGGATTTTTCAAAAAAGGTAGAAAAAATATTTTTATCTTTGTTTTAGGAATCGTTGTAGCTGGTTTCTTACGCTACATTATGAGTAGTTTATCAGGTGTGCTTTTCTTTGGAGAATATGCAGCTGATGCCGGATATGCAGATGCAGTATGGTTCTATTCATTCATTGTCTACAACTTAGGATACAATTTATTAAGCACAATCGCGTGTGCCGTATGTGGTTCATTGCTATGGCCATTCATTATTAAAGAAAATAATTAATAGGAGTTTTTAAATTGAGATTTTTAGGAGTATTAGATTTATTTAATTCACCAATAGTTGTTATTTTGATAGTAGTTGTTATTTTTGCTGCTATAGCTTGTTTCATTAGTTTAAAACCAAATCCTCGTCATCTTAAAGAGGAAGTTGAGGAAGTTTTAAAAGCATCAAATATAGAATATGAAATTAGTGATCCAATTAGTAAAAATTATACATTTGATTTAAAGATAAATAATCAAACATATACCGTATTAGTTTTACCTATTGAAAAACATGCTGAAGTTACTATAAACAATTTTAACACTTGGGAGATGCACTATGGTGGAGGAGATCGTCCTGGAAAAGCTCAACCATACAAACAAATGATAGCTGAAATTCCCGCATTTATGAAAGTCGAAACAAACAACAAGAAACTTGTTTTAGTTAGACCAAATGCGAAAAAAATTGTATGTTGGAAAAATGAATGCGAGATGATATTCATTGAACCAAATACTGAAATATATGGTGTAAATGTTTTGAATTTAACTGCTTTACCATATTTTATTAATGAATGTGAAAAAAAGGATGTCTAATTGAACATTGTTCAATTGACATCCTTTTTGTTATTTACCTGAAATCATAATATTATTAACTTTAACTGATGGCGCTGCTACTCCAATAAACTTATCTTCAATATCATTACCAATTTCTTCAATATTATTTAATAATTCATAGAAATTACTTGATACTACAAATAAAGTTACAGGACGAGCAACTTTTCCATTTTCAATTTCAAATCCAGAAGCTTGAACATTAAAAGCTCCTGAAATAGGATTTAATCCAGCATGTAATCCACTTACATTAGTAACTAAAATACCTTTTTGGATGCTTCCTATTAATTCATCAAATGATTTATCTCCAGGTTCTAAATATAAATTAGTAGGAGAAACACTTACTGTACCTGAAACCCCTGCTTTAAATCCGTTACCTGTAGGATTTACATTAAAGAAATTTGCAGATGCTAAATCATGCATAAACCCTTTAAATACACCATTTTCAACTATATTTTTAGTTACACAAGGAACTGCTTCATCATCAAATGGTTGTTTTACAATTGCATGATCTGTGAACGGATCATCAACAATATTAATATTTTTACCAAAAACTTGTTGATCTATTTTATCAGTTAATAATGTTAATTTCTTCATAGCTGATTGCCCACTAAATACAGTAGAGAAAGCTTTTAAAATACTAGTCATAACATCATATCTAAAAACAGTTGAATATTGTCCTGTTGCTAGTGAACCTGCTCCTAAAGAAGATAATGCTTCATCTACTGAATTTTTAGCAAGTTTTTCATAATCGAATTTTGTGATATCAAATTGAATATCTCTTTCATACCCAATAGATGTTTCTTTTCCATTAGAAGCAAGAGCTCCAATCATTGTAGATGCATATGAAAATTCACGATTTAAATTAACACCTTTAGAATTAATAATTCTAGTAATAGATTTATTTTCACCATATTGACAATGTCCAACTTTAACTATTTTTTCATCAGACTCTAAAACCTTTTTTGATAAATCTTGTAATTTAGATAGTTTATAAGAAATAGGATACTCATTATAGTTAGTTTTTTCTACTTCTACTTCTTGATAGATACCGCTTCCATCATAAATAAACGCTTTATTAGTAGATGTTACTTTACTAGCATTCTCAATTAAACTATTTAATGCAAATTCTACATTTGCTTCTTCTAATGACTCTAAATAAACATAACCCATTTTTCCTTGATATAATCCACGAATAGACATACCAAAATTATTAGTAAAATTATTAGTATCTAGTAACCCATCAGTTAATGACATATTCATTCCTTCAGATTCAACTACATATAATTCAATTTCTTCAATACCTAATTCTAATCCTCTTTTAATAATATTTTCGTATGTCATCATTTTATTTACTTCCTTTCCCACCAACAGTCATTTTAGAAACACGAATAGTAGGTTGACCTACATTTGTAGGAATAGACCCACTCATTGATCCACACATACCATGACCATGTGATAAGTTATTTGCGATCATATCAATACGCATTAAAACATCTTTTCCTGAACCAACTAATGTTGCTCCTCTAACAGGTTTAGTAATTTTACCATCTTCAATCATATATCCTTCATTAACAGCAAAATTAAATTCTCCTGTTGCTGGATTAACACTACCTCCACCCATGCGTTTAGCAAATAATCCATATTTAGTATTCGCAATAATCTCTTCAAATGTAGATGTACCATTTAGGAAATATGTATTAGTCATACGAGATGTAGTCATGTTTTTGTATGATTCACGTCTTGATGAACCAGTAATAGGATGATTCATTTTCTTAGAATTACGTTTATCCACTAAATATGATTTAAGTACACCATTTTCAATTAATACATTGCATTTAGTTGGAGTACCTTCATCATCAACATTTAGTGATCCCCATGCTTCATAATCTGTACCACAATCTACCGCATTAACAATATCGCTTCCAATTTTTTCACCAATTTTCCCACAGAAAACACTCATTCCTCTAGCAACGCTTGTAGCTTCTAATGAATGTACTGCAGCCTCATGTAGGATAACTCCCCCAAATCCATTATGAATAACAACCGGTATTTCTCCGCCTACCATTTCATCAGCATGTAGCATTGTAACAGCAGATTCAGCAGTTTCTCGTCCCATTTTCGCTGCATCAAAATCATCATATTGTTCCATCGCTTTATTAGCTCCCGCATTAGAGTTAATAGATTGCATATTTTTTCCGTCACTTGCTACTGCTGTAATGCTAATTCTTGTATTACAACGATGATCGTGCGCATATGCACCATCACTTGCGAAAACAAAAATTTCTTGATTTTTCTTTGTGGCCCCAGCAACAGTTTGGACAATTTCTTTAGAAACAGCTAAAGCTGCTTCAGATGCTTCTAATAATAGCGGTGTAACATCATCGTAAATACGATCTTCGTTAATTTTAACATTTTTTGTATTTGTTGTATCAATAAATTCAGACACTTCTGTAGTTTTTTGACCATCAAAGTTAGAAGCTAATTTTTCAGCTTCTTTCATAAGATTCTCATAAGAAATATCCGTTGTTGTAGCATTTACAACAACATTCCCTTTTATAATTCTAAAAGCTGCACCTTTAACCATTGATGTATTAGATTTAGTTGTTTTACAACTTATCATTTCTTGACTAAAGTTAACAGTATCTTCCATAAATACTTCTGCAAAATCAGCACCTGTTTCAAGCGCTACAGACAAAATTTCTTTACATTGTTCTTTTGATAAATGATTTAATTTGCTCATTTTTGTCTCCTTTCATAGTTACATTAATTATAAATAAAAGAAATCTAAAAAAGAAGCAAATTGCTTCTTTTTTTAATTATCTAAACCTGATTTTTCTCTATACCAGTTTTTCAAGTATACTCCCCATTCTTTTAAGTTACTATCAGAAACATCTGTATAATCTGATGCACCATATTTGAATATAGAAGCACTACCTTTACTACTTGAAATATTCCAAGCAACATAACTAATATTCATAGAATCTAATTTATTAATCCAAAATTCACCCGCATTAGTATCTAATGCACCATCTCCTGATGATTTCATCATACCAAATTCACTAATAAATACAGGGAAACCTTTTTTATAAGCTGTTGGCACTTGAGCGTTATATGGATGATCTGCTGCATAGAAGTGATATGTATACATTATATTATCAAATCCTTTTAAAGGATTATTCATTACACTATTTAAATCAGCTGTCCAGTGTGGATTACCTACTAATATAATAGCATCTGTATTTGCTCTAATACAAGGAATTACTTGTTCTGCATAGTACTTACAATCATACCAAGTTGTAGATCCATTTGGTTCATTCATAATTTCATAAAGTATATTATCATAGTCTTTATATTTTTCAGAAATATAACTAAAGAATTCTTTAGCTTCATCCATATAATAACGAGGATTTTTATCCTTCGGATTTTCTGCACCTACCATATGCCAATCTACAATAACATATAAACCAAGTTTAGTAGCTGCTTCAATACCTCTCTCAACTAATGTTAGCATATTTTCTTTTTGTTTTTCTCCACCAGAACAATATCCATTTTCATCAGTATACATAGCTAATCTTATAATATTAAGTCCAAAATTTGTTTGTAATGCTTTAAAATTATCAAAATTAACAACTCGACCATACCATTGTAAACCGTGAGTACTTAATCCATATAATTGGAATTTTTCTCCATCTTTATCAACTAAATCTGCACCATTTACACTTAACTTACCATGAGCAAAATATCCATTATTAGCAAATTTTTCACGAGCTATAACTTTATCACAGTGTTCACACATACAATTTCTACGAGAAATTCCATCTTTTCCCCCATCTGTAGTTACTACTAACTTTGTATAATCATGCCCTATAGCAGCAATTGGAGTTTCATTAACTAAGTTACATCTTTTACATATATCTTTTATAGACCCATTTTCCTCACAAGTAGCATCTATTACAACCGTTTCAAATTCATGATGAATTTCAACATTTTCAGAATAAATTACTTTTTTACAAACCGTACAAGTTCTAACCTTTGTCCCTACAGTTTCGCACGCGTATTCTTTATCCCAATCCCATTCAGTTAAATTGTCTTCACAGATATGTTCTTGTTCACTATCTGAACAACTAAACATTTGAAAACTAAAAAATATAATAAAAATAATAAATAAAAACTTTTTGTATTTAGCCATAACAGTGCTCCTTTCGCAAAAATTATATCATATTATTATAAAAAAAGTAAACCTTTTTGCAAGGTTTACTAATTTTCTTTGTCCTCTTGTTCTTTTTCATCCTCTATAATTTCTAATTTTGTACGCATAATTCGACGTTCAATAACTGATAAAATAGTGAATTTCAAAGTAATAGGATATTCTTCCGCAAAATCGTCTTCTAAATTACGATCTATGGTTGTATGCCATTCTAATTCTTCACCTTCACTTGGAACATCTTCAGCAAGGCTATATAAGAATCCACCCACACTTGTATATGAACTATCCGGAGCTTTACCTAACTCAAGAATTTCAAATAAATCCTCAACAGGCATTTCCGCTGATACCTCATAAATATTTTCTTCTATTTTTACAATTTCTTCATCTTGAACAGTATCATCATGTTCATCATAAATTTCACCTACTAATTCTTCTAATGCATCTTCCATAGTAACAATACCACTTGTACCACCATATTCATCTGATACAATTGCGAAATGTTTCTTTTCTTTTTGCATTAAACGAATTAAATCATCAACCTTCATAGTTTTAGATACGTATAAAGGTTCAGTTACTAA
>JAEIGA010011285.1_pt1 | contig 13566 bp, 12 predicted proteins | sample 9270691 | NCBI WGS metagenome assembly JAEIGA01 (sample SAMN17057246, study PRJNA624740) | gut metagenome | biome: biome; isolation source: fecal sample | host: Bos grunniens | place: China: Xizang | collected 2019
AATTTTTTTGCAGAAACATTTGGAGGAGACGAGATAGAATTCGTTTCTGATATTAAAGATGTTTCAGAATTGTTCTTTAAAAACGTTTTAAACAGTTCCAATATTGATGGATATGTATTTCAAGCGCTCTTGAAGAATTCTACAGCAGATATTCTTGAAGTTTTGGAAAGTAGTTCAGGTTTGGGTGGTTTGTATACAGGCTTTGCGCTAAAAATTTTATCTCTTGGCTTTTGTCAATATGATGATAAAGAGGAATTTAAAACTGATGTTCTGTTTGCAATTGCTTATGGTGTAGGATTTGTTGTTTCGATGGCTTGCCCTCAGATTTCGATACCCTTAAATTTTGCTTTGGGATTTATTGAACTGCTTCCTACATTGGATGCCTTCCTGACTTCAGATTTCAAATTCATCATCGACCCGTCGGGTATAGTTTATGAAGCTGTTCCTTCAAACAGAGTTGAAGGCGCAACCGTTACCGCATTGTGGATACCGTATGATGAAAATGTGCCTGAATTCTGGAGTGAAGATTATCCCGACCTTTCAAAGGCAACGGTCTGGAATGCAGAGGAATATGATCAGATAAATCCGCTGAAAACTCTTGATGACGGCAGCTATTCATGGGAAGTTCCTGAAGGATGGTGGCTTGTAAAAGCTGAAAAAGAAGGTTATGTCACCACCTACAGTGAATGGATGGATATTCCTCCTGAAAGATTTGATGTTAATCTTGCTCTTGTCTCAGAGTCAGCACCTGAAGTGGACTATATAAATGTCTATGAAAACGAGATAGAAATTGCGTTCACTCAGTATATGGATATCGAATCCGTGAATTCGGAAAATATCAGCATATTGGTTAACGGAAAGACCCTTGAAGGTGTTTTCAATCCGAAAAACGAGGAAACATCCGATGTTGATCAGCCGTCATACGCAAGTGTTTTCTCCTTTGTTCCTGAATCTGCAATAACCGGTTCGGCAGATATAAATATTTCGGGCGTTGAAAATTATTGCGGAACAATGCTTGAAGGCGATTTCCATCAGAGAAATAACGTTGTTTCAAAAATCGAGTCGCTTTCTGTACCTGAAACTGTTACGGCGGCAATCAATTCGGATAATTCAATTACAGTTTCAGCACAGCCTGCATCAGCAGCTGCAGGCAAAAAGGTATTTATGACATTAAGCAACAACCTGATTGTTACTGCAGATTGTACTGAAATAACTCTTGATGAAAACGGACAGGGAATTGTTAATGTTCATGCAGAACTTCCGGGCGATGTGACAATTTTATTCACGGTCGAAAACACAGATCTGACTGAATCGGCGGTTGTTATTGTTGACCACAGCGAAAATACGGTTCAGCCTGAGCCCGAACCGCAGGTCTTCAAAATAAATTGGGTTATCGACGGAATAAGCAATGAGCAATTTGTTGAAGCGGGTTCTGAAATTATCCGTCCCGAAACTCCCGTTAAAGACGGATTTGCTTTCGTCGGCTGGACCCCTGAAATTCCTGATGTAATGCCGTCATATGATCTGACTTTTACCGCTGTGTTCGAAAAGACATATATTTGTCCGGATTGCGGCAATGAAATTCGTGGCGATGATGCTATCCGCGAACATATAGCCACAGAAGAAAAAGCAAAAATCAAGGCAATAATAAAGATTAAGAACAACAACGGTCCAAAGACCATCAATTACGGCGAAACACTTAAACTCACCGCCGTTGTAACGGATAAACCTGCAGATGCCACAATCGTTTGGTATGTTGATGGCGTTAAGAAGGGCGAAGGCGAAACATTTAATGTAAGCTTCGAAAGCGGAACAAAAACAGTTGAAGTAAAACTTGCGGATTCAAACGGCAATATTCTCAGAAACGCAAGCGGAAATGAGATTAAGGATTCCGAACGCGTAACAGTCAAGAGCGGTTTCTTCCAGAAAATTATTTCATTCTTCAAGAACCTCTTCGGCATGAACAGAACTGTTGTTCAGGCAATATTCAAAGGCGTATTCTGAAACGGCAAAGAGCTCATCTTCGGATGAGCTCTTTTTGTGTGTATACTGAGCTTAACGGGAATTTGTCAGTGAACACGGGGATTTGCTTATAATATAACAAGCTCTGCAGAAGAATCTCTGCGGAGCTTGTTGGTTTTATCATTATTCAGTTTCAGAAAGATATTCTTCTGCGTAATGTACGGCAACGGCGCCGTCTGCAGCGGCGGTGATGACCTGACGGAGCGCTTTTGTTCTGACATCTCCGACGGCAAAAACTCCCGGAATATTTGTTTTGGTTGATTCATCGGCAACTATATAACCGTTTTTGTCAAGCAAAACAGAATTTCCGAGGAACTCTGTTGCAGGTTTTCTTCCGATGCTTACAAAAATACCGTCGCAGGCGATTTCTGCTGATTCAGCGGTGATGGTGTTTTTGATTTTTGCGCCCGTAACCTTTAAATCTGTTATAAAATCCTCAACCGTGCTGTTCCAGAGGAATTCAACGTTTTCAGCTTTCATAAGAGGTTCATGGTAAATTTTTTCAGCACGGAGCTTATCTCTTCGGTGAATCAGATACACCTTTTTTGCGAGCCTTGAAAGATAAAGTGCATCTGCTGCAGCGGAATTGCCTCCGCCGACAACAGCAACGGTTTTATCTTTATAAAATCTGCCGTCGCAATGTGCGCAGTAGTGAACGCCTCTGCCGATGAGCAGGTTTTCTCCGTCAATGCCAAGCTCACGGGGATTTGCACCCGTGGCGATTACAACTGTTCGGACAAAGTATGTGCCGTTGGTTGTTTCAACCTTTTTGATTTTGTCCGAAAAATCCGTTGCGGTGACTTCGGCATATTCTGTTTTTGCTCCGAAGCGCTCTGCACACTGCTGCATTTTCATTCCGAGAGTGAAGCCGTCTATGCCTTCTTCAAATCCGGGATAATTGTCGATGTCGCCGGTAAGAGCCATCTGACCGCCTGCCGAAAGCCTTTCAATCAGAACCGTATCAAGTCCTGCACGGGTGGCATATAAAGCGGCTGTATATCCTGCAGGACCTCCGCCGATAATGAGCATATCATAAACGTGTTCCATAATTACCTCCTGTTGAAAACAGCAAATTGACATATTGGAAAAAGGGTAGTAAAATATATAAAAATAAGGAGTGATGGTATGGCAAGGGCGATGTTTGAACCCGTATACAAAGAAATATTTCCGTTCTGGAATAACATTTCAGAGGATGAACGGGAACATATCTGCCGCCATTCGGTTGCGCTGACTTATCCCAAAGGAGCAAAAATCCATGACGGCACGGAATGCTCGGGTGTTTTTCTTATCCGTTCGGGTTGCCTTCGGGTCTATATTATGTCCGATGAAGGGAAGGATATCACGCTTTACCGTCTTCATCAGGGAGATATGTGTATGCTTGCGGCATCATGCGTTCTTCAAACGGTTACATCTGATGTTTTTATTGATGCCGAGGAAAACAGTGAGTGCTATATAATAAGCGGACCTGCGTTTGCCGATTTATCGGAAAGAAATCCCGAAATCAAGATTTTTTCTCTTGAAACGGCAATCGGTCGCTTTTCGGACGTGATGTGGGTTATGCAGCAGATTCTTTTTATGAGCATGGATAAAAGGCTTGCCATTTTTCTCAACGATGAATCCGCAAGAATCAATTCCGATGTAATAATGCTCACTCACGAGCAGATTGCCCGCTATATGGGTTCCGCCCGTGAGGTTGTGTCCCGGATGCTTAAATATTTTGCAAATGAAGGGATTGTTGAGGTTTCGCGCAAGGGGGTCAGGATTCTTGATAAAAAACGCCTTCGTGATTTAACCCTCTAACATTGCAAGAATCTGAGGCTTGGGTCTTGCACCTGCAGACTGATTGACGATTTTGCCGTTCTTCATTACAACGAGCATCGGAATGCTTGCAACTCCGAAAGCCTGCGCAAGTTCGGGTTCATCGTCAACGTTGATTTTGCCTACGACATACTGCGGATTTTCCTTTGCAATTTCATCAACGATTGGGGAAACCATTCTGCACGGTCCGCACCAGTCGGCATAGAAATCGAGAAGAACAGGCTTATCGCTGTTTTTTACGGATTCAAAATTGTTTTTATTTATACTGATTACTGACATATTCAAAACTTCCTTTCTTTTCTTTGTGACTTTATTATAACCCGTTTTGAATATGTTTTCTGTGACCAAGTCACAAAAATTATTTTTATTACCACGGAGGTTTCCGATGTTTTCAAAAGCAAAAGAGCATCTTCAGAAATACGGAATGGATAATCTGGTCATGGAATTTGATGTTTCCTCTGCAACGGTAGGGGAGGCGGCAATAGCCGTTGGAGTCAGCGAAGGCGAAATTGCCAAAACCCTGTCTTTTATAGTTGATGAAAAGCCGATACTTATTGTTGTTGCAGGAGACGTTAAAATTGACAACGCAAAATACAGAGCGGAATTTCATGCAAAGGCAAAGATGATACCTTTTGAAAGCGTTGAGGAACTTACGGGTCATGCCGTCGGAGGTGTATGTCCGTTCGGAATAAACGAAGAGGTAACGGTATATCTTGATGAATCGCTCAGAAGGTTTGAAACGGTTTATCCTGCCTGCGGAAGCTCAAACAGCGCCGTGAAGCTGACTGTACCCGAGCTTGAAAAGGCATCGGAATTCGCAAAATGGGTGGATGTGTGCAAATCCGCAATTATTTAAAATATAAAGTTCGAAGCCGTATCCGATGAAGGATACGGCTTCTTTTTGAGGAGTTGTATATAAGAGGGTAAGTAGTGGTCAATTATTCATCTATTCCGAGAAGTTCGTTAACTGTCATATCAAGAACTTCAGAGAGAGCCTTGAGCTCAAAATCAGTAACATATCTGAGCTGACCTTCAAGCTTTGAAAGACCCGATGCGTTGAGGTCTATACCTTTAATCTGAAGCTGAGTGAGAAGATCTTTCTGCTTCATGTTGATTGCTTTGCGTCTTGCTTCGATTTTTGCGCCTACGATGTTTCTGTCACCAAGCGACTGCTTTCTGATTCTCATTTTTTTGTCCTCCGAATAGCTTTACTTCTATGTTTTAATTATACAGTTAGTATAATTTTTGATGTACCATTTCAAAAATTTACATAAACCGCGTCTCTATTGGTGATTCTAACATACTTTTTAGAAAAATGCAACCTTTTTTTTGCAGTCATTTTGCTTTTTTTGAGCAATAGTTATATTTTTTAAACAAACCGATTAATTTGTCCTATTCGAACAATCCGATGATAAGCTGAATGCCGTAATAAACAACGGGAAGAACTATTGACGGCACCATATTGAGGGTCTTGAATTTTTTCTCGAGAAAAAAGTTGAAACCTATGGCAACGATAATTGCATAACCGACCATGCAGATCTGTGTGAGAAGTTCGCCTTGCAGTATGCCGCTCAGAGAGCCTGCAAGGAGGCTTATGCCGCCCTGATAAATGAGCATGGGAATGCAGACGAAGATAACGCCGAAGCCGAGAGTAGCTCCGAAAATAACGGCATTCACGAAGTCGAGCGCGCTTTTTACAAAAAGCACCGAGCTGTCACCCGTAAGGCCGTCGTTGAGCGAGCCGATAATCGACATTGCACCAACGCAGAAAAGAATTGTGCCGTTAATGAATCCCGAAGCAAAACCGCCGTCTTTGAATTTCGAATCGATTTTTTTGCAGAATGAATTAAAACGGTCATCAAGCTTCAGCAGTTCTCCGATAAGTGTTCCGACAACCAGGAAAACAATCAGCAGCAGTTCACCGCTGCTTTTGAGTGCACCGTTTTCAACGGTAAACATATTTGATATAACACCGTTGAGTCCGATTATCAGAACCGCAATTCCGAGGGATTTGTTAATTCCCTGAGCATAGCTGTCTTTTATTCCTTTTTTCAGAAGCAGACCAATCAGTCCGCCGATTATAACCGCAACGCAGTTGACAAGAGTACCAGTCATTTCAATGCCTCCGTTTTCACTATAACAGTTTACTACGCTAATAAGTAAAAGTCAATGTTTTGTTAATTCTGATATCAGGAAAACTTTTGTAATTTATACAACATTTTACATGTTATGTCTGATTTTGACCATGATTCGGGCGATTTGTTAACAATATCTTAACATTTCTCCAACCTCAATATAATAATGATTTAATATAATTCCGATGAATGAAATACAGCATTCAATTATAAACAATTTAAAGGAGAACTCACATGAAGAAAAGAATTTCGAGAATTCTGTCGCTTATACTTGTTGTTGCGATGGTATTCGGACTCTCTGCAGGTGCCTATAACGGCAAGGTAGTATTTAAGTCGGGCAGCTACGAAGCAACCAAGATTTCTCACCCCGATAAGGGTCTGAGCGAAACCGACGGCATTGTTGACTACATAGGCGAAGGCGCTGTTTCCGCTTCGGACAAGGGTCAGGGTGACAGAGGCCAGAACTACGCATGGGCATCCGTTCCTTACGGCGACTACGTTTATGTTTCAACCAACTTCAATTCACTCGGTCTTACCCTCGGCTTTATGGATTCCGTTCTCGGCCATGATTTCGACCCCACAGAAATGAACGCAACTCTTGATGTTATGTTCAACGGTCATTTCTACACAGGCGAACCCGACGGCGCAACCACAGGCGGTCTCCTCACAAAAATCAACACCAAAACAAACGAAGTAACCGTTCTTATGGGCAAATCCGTTGACGGCAATTCCGTTCAGCTCCGTAATGCATGCGTATTCAAGGATAAGCTTTATTTCTGCGGTTCGGTTAACGGTCTTCCCAAGATTGTTGAGGTTGACCCCGCAACAGATAAGTGTACAATCATCTATGAAGGCATCAACACAAAGGATTACTATGCAGCATATCTTCAGGGCATCTGCACAGGCATCAGAGGCCTCTGCGCTTTCAAGGATTACCTTGTTGTAAGCATGGTTACTCTTGAAGGTCCCCAGATTCTTATTTCATCAAATCCCTCCGCAGGTCAGGAAGCATTCACTGTTATCGCTGACCAGGATGATCTTTTTGATTATCCCGCATATCATTTCCCCGACAGCATCTACGGCGGTTCAATCTGGGAAATCGTTGATTTCAATGATGCACTCTATGTTTCAATCTGCACAGGTACACCCGAAAATAAGCCTGATGAAAACACCATGCAGTCCTTCGCTATCGTAAGAGGTAACATGGGTGAAAGCTTTGATGAGTGGACATGGACACCCGTTATTGGTGACAAGGAAGACGGGGCGAAGTACACCTTCGGTATCGACCCCGAAAGAACAAGAGCAGGTGCAGGCGTTCTTCAGATTTATAACGATTATCTTTACATCGGCGAATACAACGACGAGGAAATTCCTCTTGAAAATATTCTCTTCAAGGCAAACTTCGATTTCATGAATGCTAACCTTGAGCAGTCCGTAAGCCTTTACCGCATGGATAAGAACGAAAATATCGAGCTTATTATGGGTGATGCAACAGAAATGTTCCCCAACGGCGGCATTTCAGGTCTCGGCTCAGGCTTCGGCAGAAACGAAAACCAGTATATCTGGCGTATGGCTGACCATAACGGCAAGCTTTATGTAGGTACATTCGATACCAGCAGCCTTCTTGAACCCATCGGTCAGTTTGCAAACGGCGACCTTCTCACAATGAGCCCCTCCGAATGGGCATCACTCATCGGTTATATCAAAACATTTATCGACCTCCAGAATCAGCCTGAAGTACAGGCTATGGCTGTTTCAGATGAAGAAACAGATAATCTCCACTATCTCTTCGAAAATTTCAGCGTTGAAGATATCGCTGATATGGCAAGAGCAAAGGCAACTTCGGAAGTTGAAGCCTTTGCAGCAACCGAACCCCAGCTTGAACTTGCAATGTCAACTCTCTTCGATACACTTTCAGGCTTCATGGAATGCGCAGGCTACATGAAGGATGCCGAAAGAGGCTTTGACCTCTATGTTTCCGAAGACGGCGTTAAGTTTGAACCCATCACCATCAACGGCTTCGGTGATCCTTATAACCACGGTCTGAGAACTTTCTCATCATTTGAAGACGGTCTTATGATCGGCACAGCAAATCCCTTCTATGCATGCCAGGTATGGATGCTTGAAGATGCTGCAGAGGTTGAAGAAGAACCCACAGGCTTCCTTGCAGTTATGGAAAAAGTTTTCGGCGGAATCTATGATTACTTCAAAACTTTCTTTGATGAAATTTTTGATCTGATTTTCTGATTTGATCAGCAGACCCCTGATGAATCTCATCGGGGGTCTTTTTTATATATGCAGTTGCGGAGATTTTGAATTAATTGCCATAAAATCCGTTGACAAAAGCCATAATATAATGTAAAATTTTACTATCAAAATATTGGAGGTAATTACAATGGTTTTAGCTGCTGTCGGCAAAAACGGCACAGGCAAGGATTTCTTCCTTGAATATGTTGCAAAAACATACGATTTTCCCATGATTTCAATTGGTGACGTTGTAAGAGAACTCGCTGCAAAGGACGGTCTTGAACTCACCCGTGATAATCTTCATGCTACATCAAAGAAGTATATGTCCGAAAACGGTCAGACCTTCTTCCCCGAGATGATTGTTAAGAAGATCAAGGAATCAGATGCTCCCAACTTCCTTGTTTCGGGCATCCGTCCTCCCTCAGATATCGAAGTTTTCAAGAAGGCATTCGGCGACAAGTTCGTTCTTGTTGACGTTGTTATCAGCGATGACGAAGTACGTTATCAGAGAATGCTTGCAAGAGGCTCCGAAAGAGACGGCAAGAGCATCGAAAAGCTTCGTGAAAACGATATCCACGAAGAAGAAATCTTCCACACCAGCGAAAGCGAAAAAATGGCTGACTACATCATGAAGAATGACGGTACAGTTGATGATTTCTACGCAGGCGTTAAGGATTTCTATGATAACTATCTCAAGGCAAAGCTTGACTGATATTGAATGACAAATACTCCTGTGATTCTGAGTCACGGGGGTATTTTTTCTTTATAAAATGGTAACAAAAATGAAAAAAATAAGGGTGAATTGTATAAACAAAAATATTGATATCTTTAAAATTCTTTGTTATAATTATTCAGTATATATCAATATCAATTGATTCAGAAGGAGAAGGTCTTATGGAAATTCAGTTACAGGAACTTATTGACCAGATAAAGAAAGACGGTGTTGAGGCTGCCGAAGCAAAATCCGAATCCATAATTGATGCAGCAAAAGCGGAGGCAGAAAGAATTATTTCCGAGGCGCAGGCGCAGGCAGATAAAATCCTGCTTAATGCTAAAATTGAAAATGAAAAAGCGGTAAAGTCGGGCGAGGATGCTATTCGTCAGGCAGGACGCAATCTGCTCATTTCTTTCAGAGAAAGCGTTGCAAGAGAGCTTAAAGCAATTGCAGGCGAAAACGTCAGTGCGGTTTATTCATCGGATGCTTTTGCGCAGCTTATAATAAAAGCTGTTGAGTGCTGGGCATCAAAACCCGATGCCGAGGAATTATCTGTTATTTTAAACAGCGGTGATCTTGAAAAGCTCGAAAAAACTTTGCTTGCAGCTCTTAAAGAAAGAATGCTTAACGGCGTCACACTTAAAGCAAACGATAATTTTTACGGTGGATTCAGAATTGCCGTGAATAACGGCGGCGCTTATTATGATTATTCCGCAGAGGCTGTGACTGATATGCTTTCGAATTACCTCAGCCCCAGAGTTACGGAACTTTTGAAAGAGGCTGAATAATTATGGCTGAATATTATCTTATATCGCAATTACCGTCACTTGACGGCATAAGCGAAAATATGCCACTGCCGGTTACGGAAGAGCGGTTTCTTGAATTATGCAGCCGTTTTTTGGGGAAAAAGGCACAGAACGAAATAAATAAACTGACTCTTTCTCCTGCGATGGATTTTGAAAAATCAGGCTCGGCTCTGATTGAAGCGTGGAATGAGGGCGAAAGGAATTTAAGACTTGCCCTTGCAAAAATCCGTGCGGAGAAAATGAAAAAACCGTTTGATGCGGATAATAAATCCCTGCCCGTCGGACTTGTTAAAGCGGCAAATGCGGCGGCAGAAACGGAAAGTCCTCTGGAAGCGGAAAAGTTTCTTAATCAATACCGTCTGGAGTTTCTCGAAACTCTCAGACCCATGGACAGCTTTTCGGAAGATTTTGTTTTTTATTACGGACTCAAGTTAAAACTGCTTCTCAGAACAAGAAAGTTTGATGCGGATACGGGAAAAGCCGCATACAGAAATATTTATAACTCCATTTTGAACGGAGACAGATCGGAGGTTATACAATGACCGAAAATAAAGGCAAGGTTGTAAGCATTAACGGAAACTTGGTATCTGTCGAATTTGAAGGCAACGTTTCCATGAATGAAATATGTTACGTTAAAGTGGATGATACCGCTCTCAAGAGCGAGGTTATCCGAATCCGCGGAAATATTGCGCAGGTTCAGGTCTACGAAATGACAGGCGGAATAAAATGCGGCGATGAAGTTGAGTTCACGGGCGATATGCTGTCGGCTCAGCTCGGCCCCGGTCTGCTCGGTCAGGTATATGACGGACTTCAGAATCCGCTGCCTGTTCTTGCCGAACAGGCAGGCTGGTTCCTTGAAAGAGGCGTTTATGCCGACGGTCTGAATGCAGAGAAAAAATGGGAATTCACACCCACTGCAAAGGTTGGCGACACTCTGCGTGCAGGCGAATATATCGGAACAGTTCCGGAAGGACCGTTCACTCATAAAATTTTCATTCCGTTTTATCTTCTCGGAAATTACACATTAAAATCTATTGTTTCAAAAGGCGAATACACCGTCAACGAAACCGTTGCGGTTATAACGGATGAACGCGGCAGGGATATTCCCGTTTCCATGTCATTCAAATGGCCTGTAAAAAGAGCTGTCAAATGCTACAGCGAAAGACTTGCACCCGTTGAAACAATGGAAACGAAGGTGCGTCTTATCGACTCTTTCTTCCCCGTTGCAAAAGGCGGAACTTACTGCACACCCGGACCTTTCGGCGCAGGTAAAACCGTTTTGCAGCATACCACCTCGAAATATGCGGATGTTGATATCGTTATTATTGCTGCTTGCGGTGAACGTGCAGGTGAAGTTGTTGAAACTCTGACCGAATTCCCCGAGCTTACCGACCCGAAAACAGGCCGTTCGCTTATGGAACGCACCATTATTATCTGTAATACATCATCAATGCCCGTTGCTTCCCGTGAAGCATCTGTTTATACTTCGGTAACCCTTGCCGAATATTACCGCCAGATGGGTCTTAATGTTCTTCTTCTTGCCGATTCAACCTCACGTTGGGCGCAGGCTCTTCGCGAGATGTCGGGCAGACTTGAAGAAATTCCCGGTGAAGAAGCATTCCCTGCTTATCTTGAATCATATATTGCAGCTTTTTATGAAAGAGCAGGCTGCGTCCGTTTGCCTGACGGCAGCATGGGCTCCGTTACAATCGGCGGCACGGTTTCGCCTGCAGGCGGTAACTTTGAAGAACCCGTAACTCAGGCAACGCTGAAGGTTGTAGGCGCATTCCACGGATTATCCCGTGAACGTTCGGATGCAAGAAAATATCCTGCGATTGATCCGCTTATTTCATGGTCAAAATATAAAACCGTTACGGACAGCAGAAAATGTGCATTCTGCATGAATATTCTTCATCACGGCGTTGAAATCGGTTCTATGATGAAGGTTGTCGGTGAAGAGGGAACAAGCCTTTCCGACTATGTGGTTTATCTTAAATCCGAAATGCTGGATGCGGTTTATCTTCAGCAGAACTCCTTTGACCTGACGGATGCAAACTGCAGCACCATGCGTCAGCGTTATGTTACAGATAAGCTTGTTTATGTTCTGGGCAGCGAATATGCGGCAGCTGATAAGGATGAAGCACGAAGCTTCTTTAACCGCATGCGCCAGAAGTTTATAGACTGGAACTATACAGAATTCGAAAGCGAAGCATTTAAGAATGTTGAGGCTGAAATCGATGCTCTTTATAATGAGAATGGCGGAAAAATCAGCAGCGATGCAGAGCTTTTATTAAAGGACGGTGAGTGAGAATGAACAAAGTATTTAACCGGATTGAATCTATCACCGGCAACGTTATTACCGTAAAGGCGAACGGTATCAGATATAACGAACTGGCTCAGATAAACACCCGTTTCGGCAAATCGCTTGCACAGGTCAATAAAATCGACGGCGATATTGTTTCGCTTCAGGTTTTTGCAGGCGGTCAGGGTGTTTCAACGGGCGATGAAGTCCGTTTCCTCGGCAGAGAAATGAGAGTTTCTTTCAGCGAGGATTTGCTGGGCAGAATCTTTAACGGCTCGGGAGAACCGAGAGATAAAGGTCCGATGCTCACGGAAAACATGAAGTCCATCGGCGGACCTTCCGTTAATCCCACCAGACGTATTCTTGCCAACCGCATGATGAGAACGAATATCCCCATGATAGATATGTTCAATACGCTGGTTGTTTCGCAGAAGCTTCCTATATTCTCTATCTCGGGCGAACCTTATAACCAGCTGCTCGCTCGCATTGCAATGCAGGCAGAAGCAGATGTAATCGTTCTCGGCGGCATGGGTCTTAAATATGACGATTTCCTCTACTTCAAGGATGAGCTTTCAAAGGGCGGAGCGCTCAGTAAGACGGTTATGTTTATCCATACCGCGTCCGATCCCACTGTTGAATGCATGATGATTCCCGATATGGCGCTGGCTGTTGCAGAGCAGTTTGCTTTGCAGAATAAGGATGTTCTGGTGCTTCTCACCGATATGACAAACTTTGCCGACGCAATGAAGGAAATCGCAATCACTCAGGAACAGGTTCCTTCCAACCGCGGATATCCCGGTGACCTTTATTCGCAGCTTGCCTCCCGTTACGAAAAGGCGGTTGACTTTGCTGATTCGGGTTCGGTTACCGTTCTTGCGGTCACAACAATGCCCGGCGATGACGTAACTCATCCTGTTCCCGATAACACCGGTTATATTACCGAAGGTCAGTATTATCTCAAGGGCGGAAGAATTGAACCCTTCGGTTCGCTTTCACGTCTTAAGCAGAACGTAAACGGCAAAACCCGTAAGGACCACAGAGCTCTCATGGATGCAATGATCCGTATGTATTCTTCATATAAAGAAACATTGGAGAAGAAAAACATGGGCTTTGCAATGAGCCGCTGGGACGAAAAATTGCTGAAATACGGTAAGCTTTTTGAAAACAAGCTGATGGATTTATCGGTTAATCTTTCACTTGAAGAAGCTCTTGATTCAGGCTGGAAAATTCTGGCCGAATGCTTCGAAAAAGATGAAACCGGAATAAAGTCAGACCTTACTGATGAATTTTGGCCCGTTAAGTAAGGAGGACTGTTATTTTGGCAAAAATCAAACTGACTAAAAATGAGTTAAAGGTACAGAAGGATGCCCTCAAAATGTACCGGAGATATTTGCCTACTCTGACACTTAAAAAACAGCAGCTTCAGGCGGAAATCCGCACCATTGAAGCCAAGGCGAAAACAGTAAGAAAAGAAAGAGAAGAGCTTGAAAAAGGGTTTGACTCATGGATTGCTGTTTTCAG
>JAEIGA010011286.1_pt1 | contig 13565 bp, 9 predicted proteins | sample 9270691 | NCBI WGS metagenome assembly JAEIGA01 (sample SAMN17057246, study PRJNA624740) | gut metagenome | biome: biome; isolation source: fecal sample | host: Bos grunniens | place: China: Xizang | collected 2019
CGGTGAGTTCATCTTCGTAGGTCTTGGCAGCATCCAGTTTTACAAGAGCTTCCTTGTCTTTTTTGTGTTTCTTCTCCTTTTTGCGTTCCTTCCATGCAAAGGGATGCATGATGTAGTCTGTGGCTTTGGAACCGATAATGTCAGAAACACTCTTCTGTTTTGGCTGGGTGAGACCATTGTTCAAAGACTTGTTGATGACATCCACTACACGAAGTTCTTTGTCGGCCTTTACGCTGAGTTCTTCCAATGTGTCGGTATAGGCGACAGAGGTGTCTTGCTTGGTAGGGTTGGTTTGAGTGTTTTTAGTGGTGTCTGACGGGAGACTGAACGGTGAGTTGTGAACGGTGAGTGGTGAGCGGTGAGAGCTTCCGCTTTCCGTTTTCCATGACATGAGGGTAAGCATCATTGCCACCAACAGAAGTAAGAATGGTATTTTTTTCATGTTACGGGCTTGTTTTCAAGTGCCAAAGGTACGAATAAGTGTTTTATGGTGCAAGGATTTCGCATTCTTTAACGCAGAAGAGTTTATGAACGTAAAGGTGAAAACGGAAAACGGAAAACTAAGTTAAACGGTGAGCGGATGAGCGGTTAACGGTAAGCGGAAACTGATGGAAACGTAGGGACGCTGCGTGCAGCGTCCGCCAATGGTTGGTTGAGTGTTTCTTGCGTTTCGTGGAGTTCTTCGGACGCTGCTGCAGCGTCCCTACTGTTAGGTGTTTGTTATGCAATTACCTTTCCGTTTTCACCTTTAATCCCGCTTTGCGGTTTTGAATCTGCTCATGCTCGGCATAGTTCAAACAAGTTTGACTCTGCTCTCGCTTACTCGCAGTTTTCCGTTTTCCGTTTCTCAATGTGCCTCCAGCCAGTTGGTGCCCCATCCTGCGTCGGCAATGAGGGGGACGGAGAGCGAGGCGGCACTTTGCATTTCCTCTATAACGAGGCGCTGGAGCTGGTCGCGCTCTTCGGGAAGGACGCTGAAGTTCAGTTCGTCGTGCACCTGTAGGATCATGCGGCTTTGGAGACCTTCCTCTCGCATGCGCTTGTCCACTCGTATCATGGCCATCTTCATGATGTCGGCGGCACTGCCCTGTATGGGCGAGTTAATGGCATTGCGCTCGGCATATCCGCGCACCACGGCATTGTGGCTGTTGATGTCGGGCAGGGGGCAACGGCGGTGGAAGATGGTTTCGGTGTATCCCTTCTCGCGTGCCATGGCAATGCTTCGCTCCATGTATTCCTTCACACCGGGATAGGTTTGGAAATATCCGTCTATAAGTTGCTTTGCTTCGCTTCTGCTGCATCCGAGGCGCTCTGCCAAGCCAAAGGCACTGATGCCGTAGATGATGCCGAAATTGGCCGTCTTTGCACGTCTGCGCTCATCGCTGGTTACCTCGCTGATGTCCTTGTGGAAAATCTTTGCTGCCGTGGCGGCATGTATGTCCTCTCCGCACAGGAAGGCCTGCACCAGGTTTTCGTCCTTGCTGAGGTGTGCCATGATGCGGAGTTCTATCTGGCTGTAGTCGGCAGAGAAGAACAGTTGTCCCTCGTCGGGAATGAAGGCCTTGCGCACCTCCTTGCCCATGGCATCGCGCACGGGGATGTTTTGCAGGTTGGGGTTTGAGGACGAGAGTCGGCCAGTGGTCGTTACGGTTTGGTTGAAGGTGGTGTGTATGTGTCCCGTGGAGGCGTTAACCAGTTTGGGAAGGGCATCTATGTATGTGCCCAGGAGTTTCTTCAATCCTCTGTGCTCCAGTATCTTGCCCACTATGTCGTGCTTATGTCGGAGGCCTTCCAGCACTTCCTCGCCGGTGACGTACTGCCCAGTCTTTGTCTTCTTTGCCTTGGAGTCGAGTTTCAGTACATCGAAGAGTATTTCTCCCACCTGACGTGGCGAGGCGATGTTGAACCTCTGCCCTGCCAACTGGTATATCTCCTCCTCCAGTTGTGTCATCTCCTGTGTGAAGTGTCGGCTTGTTTCTGCAAGTCCCGGTTCGTCTATGCGCACACCTGTTTGCTCCATGCGTGCCAACACGCACATCAGTGGCATTTCCATGTTCTGGAAGATATCCCAAAGCCCCGTCTCGTGCAACTCCTTCTCGAAGAGTTCCTTCAGTTCTTTCAGTGTTGCTTTGCGGTACGCCTCCTTCAGGTAGTCAAGTCCGTGGCGCATTTCCGGATGCAGAAGATAGTGTGCTATGGCGGTATCGAAGAGACGCTTCTTCCCTATCCCACTTGCCTCTAAACCAAGTGTTTGTACTTCGGGATACCGTTCGGTAAGTTCCTGCCAATGCGCCTTCAGGTCGTGCCCGATGATGGTGTCGCCATCCAGGATGAATGGTGGTTCGTCTACAGGCGCTGGTGGCGCGGCCATGCTGAAAAGGTCGGGTTCGCCCTGCTCCGTCGTTTCCTCCTGCGGTGAAGAGGCAGGTTCGCCAAAGCCCCCAAACAGGTCGCCCTGTATGCTTCCGTCTTTGAAACGGAGATCGGAAATCGGAGAACGGAAATCTGAGGGGTTGTTCTCCGCTTTTACCTTTCCGTTTTCCGTTTTCACCTTTCCGTTCGTCAAGTTTTCAGTTCTTTTCTGTAGTTGGCGGAACTCCAGTTCTTCGTAGATGCTTTGCAGGGCTTGGTGGTCGGGTTCCTTGATTTCCAACGCATTCATATCCAGGGTGATGGGAGCATCCTTTGCTATGGTTGCCAACCAGTGGCTCTGTCGGATGAGGTCGGCATTCTCCACGACCTTCTTCTGTATGGCACCCTTCAGTTTGTCGGTATTGGCAAGCAGGTTCTCTATGCTTCCCCATTGCTGAACGAGGGTGCAGGCGGTCTTCTCTCCCACCCCCGGGCAACCGGGTATGTTGTCGCTGGAGTCGCCCATAAGGCCCAGTATGTCTATCACCTGCAGGGGCGACTCTATGCCCCACTTCTCGCATATCTCCTTAGGACCCAAGACCTGTGCCTCGCTCTTGCCAACGGGCGGACGGTACATGCTCACGTGCTCCGTCACCAACTGGCCGTAGTCCTTGTCGGGTGTCATCATGTATGTCTCAATGCCCTGGAGGTCAGCCTGATGTGCCAATGTGCCAATCACATCGTCGGCCTCGTATCCGGGTACTTCAAGCACGGGAATGTGGTATGTCTCCAGTATCTCCTTTATCTTGGGCACGGCAAAGCGTATTGCCTCGGGTGTCTCCTCGCGCTGAGCCTTGTATTCGGGAAAAGCCTCGTGGCGGAAGGTGCCGCCGTGCGGGTCAAAGGCCACACCAAGGTGTGTGGGGCGCATGTTGCGCAACACATCTTCCAGGGTGTTCACAAAGCCCAGGATGGCACTTGTGTTCTCGCCCTTGGAGTTGTATCGTGGATTTTTGATGAAAGCATAGTAGGCTCTGTAGATGAGAGCATATGCATCCAAAAGGAACAATTTCATAACTATTTATCTTATTTGCCTACAAAAATACTGAAAATTGTGATAATATTCCGCCTTTTTCTGTAAATTTGCATTTGATAACGCATGATTCTAAGTCCAGTGGATTTACTAAAAGAGATAAGAAAACCCGTTGAGGCCGACCTGGCACGGTTCAATGAAATGTTCCGTGAGTCGCTCAAGTCCGACAATCCTTTGCTTGGAATGGCATTGGATCACCTGACTCGACGCACCGGCAAGCAGATGCGTCCCATACTGGTGATGCTGGCTGCCCGTGGTGCCGACAACAGTGTGGACGTGGTCAGCGATCAGGTTATCCATGCGGCCATTGCCATGGAACTTCTGCACACGGCATCCCTGGTGCACGACGATATTGTTGACGAGAGCGACCGCCGTCGTGGCCAGAAGAGCGTGAACAGCCTTCTGGACAACAAGGCAGCCGTCCTGGTGGGCGACTTCCTGCTCAGCAAGGCCATTGAGCATGCCGTGGCATGTGGCGATAGTAGGGTAGTGGCGCTTATCTCCAACGTGGGTATCATGCTATCGGATGGCGAACTTCTGCAGTTGGCCAACGTGGACAGCAAGGAAATAGGGGAGGGCTCGTACTACGAGGTGGTGCGCAAGAAGACCGCCTCTCTCTTCTCCGCCTGTGCCGAGGTGGGTGCCTTGCTTGCTACGGATCATCCCGGATACATATATACTATGAAGCGCTTTGGTATGCTTCTCGGTATATGCTTCCAGTTGAAGGACGACATCTTTGATTACGACGACCAGCACGATGTGGGCAAACCTGCTGGCAACGACATGAAGGAGGGCAAACTTACACTGCCCGTCATCTATGTTGCCAACAAGAACCCCGAGGCTCATGCCCTTGCCTTGAAGGTACGTGCCGGCGAGGCATCGCAAGAGGAAATTACTCGTCTTGTCAACCTTACCCGTCAGGAAGGTGGTGTCTTGTATGCAGAAAGTGCCATGGGCGACATGTCCGGCATGGCCACAGGTTTGCTGGATGAGGTAGGGGAGAGCACCATTGTCCAAGCCCTGCAAAACTATCTTGATTACGTGGCAAAGAGAGCGATGTAAGGACTTACGAACGGAAAGGTGAAATCGGAAAACGGAAAACTGGGATGTGAGAAGGCTGTTTTCCGTTTTCCGATTATTTAGTGGATGTTCAGAAAGGGTAGGGGTGTTATGAAACCCTGCCTGTTTTTAACTCCGAGTTCAGCAGCGTATAGACATATTTCGGACTTTGGAAATACAATCCAGTTGCAGAGTCGCAAAGTTTGGTGTATGTCTCAGAATTATATAGGGTGTCAAGGGCTTCACAGATGTTCATGTTGAAATCTTTGGAAAGCAATTCTGCTAGATCTGCAGCCATTCCTTCCTTCATGTATTCAAACTCAGCCTTTGTCATAGTCTTATAAGGTGTTTAATGGCCTTTTTTGTGCCAAAAAAGTATTGGAAGGTTATACCTTTCATATACTTGAGACGATTCAGGAACTCTGTTTTGTCAATGGAGCCGTCTTTGAGTTTTCTGATTTGCAATCCCACCTTGTCATTTGCTATAGGTCCATAGACAATGTCGTAGTGCTCAACATCTGTCCCTTCTCTATTTGCAAAGACAAAGTCTGCCCACTCCTCGGAGTATTCCTTGAAGATTTTGATGCGAAGGTCATAGTTGTGCATCAAAGATGTGTCAAATTCAAATTTCGATACAATAGGTTCTCCACCGAATGTAAGTGCTTTGAAGCGTGCCATTTCCAAGGCTTGTTCCTCGCTTTCCGACAAATAGAATCCTTTACCGAAGTCCTTGAAAGGTTTCGACTTTTCAAGTTCTATATGTTCAATGTTAATATTGGATCCGTGGTATAAGATCATAGTTCACCTCCTGTTCTTCTGCAATAAAGTGTAACGCTCTCCACTGCATCATCAAAACTGAGCGTGTGCATAGCACCATAGTTTTCCTCTATGAAGGCAATCCCTTTATGAGCACGGATATATCTGTACGCTTGCTTTTCAGTCAAACTATACCGCTTGGCAAACTCGTTTACCAAAGCAATAATATACTCGAATATGTCCCTAATACTGTATTTCATAGTATGAAAAACCAATATACCTTTCGCAAAGATAGTGCTTTTTCATGAAATTCAAATGTATTTCTGTTAAGAATGTTCATAATGTATTATTCCCCTCATTCCCATGCCAGGTGTTCGCTATTGAGGATTTTTGGTCACGGGGACGACTTGGGGACGGATGCCGCACTCCACGCTCGTCCTTCCCGAGAAGGAACTGCTGAACTCATGACCACCATACAATCAAGTCAGGAGCCTGACGACGAGGGCACTGATGGCGGCACTGACGAAGGTGATGATGAGGGCGGCACAATTAGGGGGCTTAAACTCCATTGGTGTACTATCTACACTTTTTCAACCTCCCAAATGCTGGCAAGTGACTCATTGTTGGTAGTGTAGGAGAGTTGGGTAGCCAAAATGGTCTCACAACTCTCAAAAAGTGAATTTTCACTCGTCCTTGTTCTACTTTGTCCATTTTGCCCGACAAAAGAAAATGCCCCTAACAGATTGAATATCATCTGCTAAGGACATTTGTTTCCTTCGTGAGAATTGTTTTCTTCTGCGTTTTCGACTAATGGGACGTGAATTTTGGAACGTAAACGAGGAAAAGACCCTCCCCCTTGTGGCGAACAAGGTCTTTGGAGGAAGCACTGAATGTGCTTCTGTACCTTGTGAGGGGAGAACTTCCCAGGTCGACGCGCGGACTGGGTTGGGGGAGGGTCCTCCATTATTTAAAAGAACTTCACCTCTTCGCCCACAACTTCGCTTAGGAGCAGGTTGGCCAGGCGGCTGGTGCCAAGGCGCAGGTACTGGTTGGTGAGCCACTCGGTGCCCAGTACCTCTTTTACTATTGTGTAGTACACGAGGGCATCGTGAACGGTGTTAAGGCCACCAGCAGGTTTGAAACCGATGCGAACGCCGGTCTTTTCGTAATACTCCTTTATTGCCTGGCACATCACGTAGGCAGCCTCGGAAGTGGCGGCAGGGTTCTCCTTGCCAGTGCTTGTCTTGATGTAATCGGCACCTGCATACATGGCCAGAAGGCTGGCAGTCTTGATGTCGGCACAAGAGGGTAGGAGGCCGGTTTCCAGGATTACCTTCAACTTCTTTTCGCCACAAACGGCCTTCAATTCGCTGATTTCATCACACACCGTCTCGTAATCGCCACTCAGGAACTTGCCCACGCTCATCACCATATCTATCTCCGTGGCGCCATCCTTTAAGGCCAGGGCGGTCTCTGCCACCTTCACCTCGATAAGCGCCTGAGAACTGGGGAAGGAACCGCTTACGCAAGCCACTTCCACACCCTCTACCTCCAGGCTTTGGCTCACGATCTGTGCAAAGCAGGGATATACGCAGATTGTGGCAACGTGAGGCAGGTCGGGGTATGCGTCTTCGAACTCATTCACACGTTCGGTGAATTTCAGCACGCTTTCATCGCTGTCGGTGGTCTTCAGGGTGGTAAGTTCCACACTGCCCATCAGGAACTTCTTCACCTCCAGGGTGTCGTTCTCTGCCACCTTGTCCTCGATGATACGTGCCACGGCACGCTTAACCTCCTCGTCCTTGATGTTGGTATCGTACTCGGCCAGCATCAGTTCATACTTGTTTTCTTCCATAATGTTTAGGACCCACCCCCTAACCCCTCCACAAGGGAGGGGAGTAGTATGGCAGGTTTGATTTAATATTTAGTTTTTAATCGTTTTATCAGTATAAATCAGCAAATTGCATCTAAAGTTTGCTCATTCTAACTTTCCTCCATTGAAGTTCCTGAGGTGGGTTTTAGCACCTCAAACAGGGCTTTGCCCTTGCTTTCTCCTATACATTCTATTAGGTCCTGCAGGGTGCTCTTGCGTATTCTGGCCATGCTCTTGAAATGCCTGAGCAGCAGTTCCTTTGTTTTGGGACCGATACTGGGTATACTGTCTAACTCGCTGGCAATCTGTCGTTTGCTTCGCTTGTCGCGGTGGAAGGTGATGGCAAAGCGGTGCACCTCGTCCTGTATCTGCGTGAGGAAACGGAACAGGGCGCTATCCAGGCGCAAACCTATTGTCCTCTGTGGAAAACCAAAGAGCAGTTCGTTGGTGCGATGCTTTTCGTCCTTTGCCAAACCGGCTATGGGTATGCTTAGGTTCAGTTCGTCCTCCACAACCTCTCGTACAACCTCCATTTGCCCCTTTCCACCGTCGGTAATGATAAGGTCGGGTAGGGGAGTTTCCTCCTTCATCATGCGGCTGTAGCGGCGACGTACTACCTCCTTCATTGAGGCGTAGTCATCAGGACCTTGAACGGTCTTTATGTTGTATTTCCGATAGTCGCTTTTACATGGCTTTGCCTTCCTGAATACCACACATCCTGCCACGGCATCCTCGCCACTGATGTTGCTGTTGTCGAAACACTCGATGTGCATGGGCAGAGTGTCAAGGCCCAGGGCATCCTGCAATTCCTTTAGGCAACGCACCTGTTTCTGCTCAGGATTCAACTTGTCTGCCTGGTTTAATCGGTCTTTCCTGTATTGCAAGGCATTCAGGTGGGAAAGTTCCAGCAACTTCTTCTTGTCGCCTCTTTGCGGTACGGTAAACTCAACATTGTCCAACGATAGTTCCACGTGGAACGGAACGATGATTTCACGACTTTTGCTGCCGTATCTTGCCCTCATTTCGCCTATACCGGCTATGAGCAGTTCCTCGGCACTCTCGTTTAAGCGCTTTGTGTATTCAAAGGTGAAGGCCTGGTTTATGCAGCCGTTTACAACGTGCAGATAGTTGATGTAGGCGGTTTTTTCGTCGTTTTCTATGTTGAAAACATCAATATTGTGCAATGTGCTGCTCACCACCTCGCTCTTGCTGCGATAGTTCTCCAGAAGTACGTATTTGCGCTTTATTGCCTCTGCCTCCTCGAACCTCATCTCCTCGGCCAGGGATTGCATCTGTGCAAGCATCTGGCGCTCGATTTCACCGGTATTTCCCTTCAGTATTTCCCGTGCTTCGTTGATGTAGGCAAGGTATTCCTCCCTGCTTTGAAGTCCGCAACATGGGCCCTTGCAATTCTTGATATGGTACTCAAGGCAAAGTTTGTGCTTCCCGTTTCTGATGCTTTCAGCGGAAATGCTTTCTCTGCATCGACGCAAGGGATAGAGGTTTTTGATGAGTTCCAGCAAGGCCTGCAGGGTGGGGATGTGGCTATAAGGACCAAAGAAGGTGCCAAGGCGCTTGTCTATCTTTCTTGTGTAGATGATGCGAGGCAGGTATTCGTTGGTGATGCAGATGCTTGGGTAGGTTTTACCGTCTTTCAGCAGTATGTTGTAACGAGGATTCCATTGCTTTATCAGGTTGTTCTCCAACAGAAGTGCATCCTCTTCGGTGTTTACTACAATATATTTTATGTCGTGAATCTTGGAAACAAGCACACTCGTCTTGAAGTTGTCGTGCTCTCGGTTGAAGTAACTGCTTACCCTACGCTTCAGGTTCTTGGCCTTTCCAACGTAGATGATAGTGCCACTCTCATCAAGATACTGATAGCACCCGGGCAGTTCGGGTAAACTGCCCACAATGGCTTTCAGGTTTTGATGTGGTGCTTGTTTCATAGGTTTTGTCGGAGTAATCTGACTAATCGGAAAATTCAGAGTAATCAGCAAAATCGGAGTCTTCAGTTCTGCTTATTCTGATATTACCAGCAGGGTGCTAATCTCAGTTTCTTCATCGAAAACATCCCTTCCGTGGAGGCCTTCGATGGTGAGTTCGATGATGAAGTTGATGTAAATCTTCTTTGGATTGAACTTCTTCACGAGGTCGTAAACTGCCCTCATGCTGCCACCTGTGGCAAGCAGGTCGTCGTGGATAAGCACCACGTCCTTCTCGCTGATGGCATCCGAAGTCATGCAGATTTTGTCGGTGCCATATTCCTTGGCATACTCCTGTTCGATTACCTCGCCAGGGAGTTTGTTGGGCTTACGAGCCATAACGAAACCGGCATTCAGTTCTGCCGCTAATATACCTCCCAGAGGGAAACCGCGACTCTCCACGCCAACCACCTTGGTTATGCCCTTGTCCTTGTACATGGCCAAGGTTTCGTCGCGCATAATCTTCAGGCACTCGGGGTTCTTGAATAGGGTAGTGACATCCTGGAATTGAATACCAGGAATAGGAAAATCGGGCACAACCCTGAGGTTCTCTAAAAGTGTTTTATTGTTCATTTTTAATATGATGATGTTTTAATGCTGGTGTAATTGTTTCACGTGAAACATAAAGCCTATTGGGGATTCCTGAGTAATCCGAATCTTATGTTATATGCTCTGGCGTATATATCCCCCTCCATAGAGGGAGGGGTTAGGGGTAGGTCCTATCTTCCCATCAGCACCAGCAACACGTTGATGTCCGAGGGAGATACTCCTGGTATGCGCGATGCCTGTGCCAAGGTTTCGGGGTCGATTTTGATAAGTTTCTGTCGCGCCTCGGTGGAGAGGGACTTGATGCTGTCGTAATCGAACTTGCCACGAATCTTAATATTCTCCAGGCGCAGCATCTTGTCGGCAATCTCACGCTCGCGACGGATATAACCGTTGTACTTTATTTGTATCTCGGCCGCCTCCACAATCTCCTCGCGGCGGTTGGGGATGGAGTCGATAAGTTGCCTGAGCGCGTTGATGTGTTTTGCCAGCGACATGATGCCAACCTGTGGACGAGTGATGAGGTCCATCAGTTTGCAACCCTTCTGCAAGGGCACTGTGCCCATCTCCTCCAGGGCATCGTTTATGTATGCCGCCTTCACGGAGAAGGTACGGCAGAATTCGCTAATCTTCTCTATCCACTCCTTCTTCTCCATCCACCTCTGGTATCGCTCCTCGGTGGCAAGACCGATGTTGTAGCTGCGCTCTGTTAGGCGTGCATCGGCATCGTCCTGGCGAAGCAGTATGCGGTACTCGGCACGTGATGTGAACATGCGGTAGGGCTCGTCCACCCCCTTCGTTACGAGGTCGTCTATGAGCACGCCTATGTATGCCTCGTCGCGATGCAGAATGAAACTCTCCTTGCCCTGAAGTTTCAGTGCGGCATTGATGCCGGCAATGAGCCCTTGGCCAGCCGCCTCCTCATATCCCGTGGTACCATTCACCTGACCGGCAAAGTAGAGGTTGCTCACCACCTTTGACTCCAAGGTGTGATATAGTTGTGTGGGGTCGAAGAAGTCGTATTCTATGGCATAGCCGGGGCGATACACTTGCACGTCACGGAAGCAAGGCATCTTGCGCAAGGCATCCAGTTGCACCTCTATGGGCAGGGAGGAAGAGAAACCGTTCAGGTAATACTCCTGAGTGTCCACACCCTCGGGTTCGAGGAAAAGCTGGTGCTGATCCTTGTCGGCAAAGGTAACCAGCTTTGTCTCTATGCTGGGACAGTATCGGGGGCCTATGCTTTGTATCTGTCCGTTGTACAGAGGCGACTCGGGAAGGCCCTCTCTCAGGCGCTCGTGAACGTCGGGGTTTGTGTACGTTATCCAGCAAGGCAGCTGGGGTAGGGGGCGCGCCTCGCCCATGAAGGAAAAGTTCTGCGTAATGGTATCGCCCGGCTGCTCCTCCATGTCCTCGAAATGCACACTGCGGCCATCTATGCGCACAGGAGTGCCCGTTTTCATGCGTCCGCACCTTATACCATGATGTATAATGCTATCTGTCAACTCTTTAGATGCAGGTTCGGCACAACGTCCGCCCTCCAGTTGGGTGCGACCTATGTGCATGAGGCCGTTGAGGAAGGTGCCCGCCGTGATGATGACACTCTTGGCATGCAGGATGACATCCATGTAGGTCTTCACGCCCGTCACCTGCTTCGTCTTCTCGTCAGCGAGCAGTTCCCTCACCTGATCCTGCCAGATGCTCAGGTTCTCCGTGTTCTCCAGGATCTGTCTCCATTCCCAGATGAACTTTGCCCTGTCGCACTGGGCACGGGGGCTCCACATGGCAGGACCCTTGCTGCGGTTCAGCATCCTGAACTGAATGGCGGTGCGGTCGGTAACCTCGCCCGTATGTCCGCCCAGGGCATCTATCTCGCGAACGATCTGCCCCTTGGCAATGCCGCCGATGGCAGGGTTGCACGACATCTGTGCAATCTTGTTCATGTCCATGGTCACCAGGCACGTCCTGGCACCAAGCCTTGCACTGGCCGCTGCTGCCTCGCAACCGGCATGCCCGGCACCGACGACAACAACATCGTAATTGAATTCCATCATCTACACTTATTATTTCATTCGCAAAAGTACGGAAAATCTTTCTACTTTTTCTTAAAAGCGTTGCACAAATAAATAAAAAACCTTAAATTTGTGGCGTCTATCGTACCTAAAACTAAGTATGCGTGTGCGAGGGCGCACATTGCCCCCATGCCACGGCGAGGGTGCGACGGGCCCTGACAGAGAGAAAGTAATCAAACAATAAACACTTAAACTTTAATCAAAATCCTATGTGGTTAATCAATTCATCAATCGGTAGGAAGGTGGTTATGTCCGTAACAGGCGTTGCGCTCATTCTCTTCCTCCTGTTCCATGCGTCAATGAACGTAGTGGCACTCATCAGCGCTGAAGGTTACAACATGATTTGTGGTTTCCTGGGTGCTAACTGGTATGCCTTAGTGGCAACCGCAGGTTTGGCAGGCTTGGTTGTATTGCACTTCCTGTATGCCTTCTGGCTGACAATCCAGAACCGCCGTGCTCGCGGCAACAGCCGTTATGAGGTTGTGGACACTCCCAAGAAGGTAGAGTGGAGCAGCCAGAACATGCTCGTTCTGGGTATCATCGTTATCCTGGGTATGGGTTTGCACCTGTGGAACTTCTGGGCAAAGATGATGCTCGTGGAGCTGGCTCCCTGTGCCGGTGACCACCATTTGGCTACCAATGGCGTGTATTGGATTGCAGAGACTTTCTCTTGCCCCGTCTACACCGTCATCTACCTCGTTTGGCTTGCTGCCCTGTGGATGCACCTGAACCACGGTTTGTGGAGCTCTATGCAGACCTTGGGTTGGAGCGGTAAGGTATGGTTCAACCGCTGGCGTTGCATCAGCTGCATAGCTGCTACCGTCATCATCCTGATGTTCGTTGCCGTTGCCGTTGCCTTCTGCTTCGGTTATCGTCCTGCCGACTTTGATGCCGTTGTTGCTGGTGCTGGTGCTGTTTCTGACGCTTGCCATGCACTCGGTTGCTAATTTTTCTATTAAACTAAATCCATTAATCTATAATCTACCAAAATCATGGCAAAGACTTTAGATTCAAGAATCCCCGAGGGACCTATTGCTGAAAAATGGACCAACTATAAGGCTCACCAGCGTTTGGTTAACCCCAAGAATAAGCTCAAGCTCGACGTAATCGTTGTAGGTACAGGTCTGGCAGGTGCCAGTGCTGCCGCTTCTCTGGCCGAGATGGGTTTCAACGTATATAACTTCTGCATTCAGGACTCTCCCCGTCGTGCACACTCAATCGCCGCACAGGGTGGTATCAATGCAGCCAAGAACTATCAGAACGACGGCGACTCTGTTTACCGTTTGTTCTACGACACCGTAAAGGGTGGTGACTATCGTGCTCGCGAGGCCAACGTATATCGTCTGGCAGAGGTGAGCAACGCCATCATCGACCAGTGCGTGGCACAGGGTGTTCCCTTCGCTCGCGAATACGGCGGCATGCTGGCCAACCGTTCTTTCGGTGGTGCACAGGTAAGCCGTACTTTCTATGCCAAGGGTCAGACAGGTCAGCAGCTTCTGTTGGGTGCATACTCTTCACTGAGCCGCATGGTTAACACCGGCAAGGTAAAGCTCTTTACCCGTTACGAGATGGAGGACGTAGTTATCGTTGACGGCCGTGCCCGTGGTATCATCGCCAAGGACCTGGTTAGCGGCAAGCTCGTTCGCTTCAGCGCCAATGCCGTTGTTATAGCTACCGGTGGTTATGGCAATGCATACTTCCTCAGCACCAACGCTATGGGTTGTAACTGCACCGCTGCTATCCAGTGCTACCGTAAGGGTGCTGTGATGGCTAACCCTTCATATGTTCAGATTCATCCCACCTGTATCCCCGTTCACGGTGACAAGCAG
>JAEIGA010011287.1_pt1 | contig 13565 bp, 11 predicted proteins | sample 9270691 | NCBI WGS metagenome assembly JAEIGA01 (sample SAMN17057246, study PRJNA624740) | gut metagenome | biome: biome; isolation source: fecal sample | host: Bos grunniens | place: China: Xizang | collected 2019
AAGATTCATGCAATGACAGTCAAAAACGAACCGTGCGCAGATTTCGTTTATCGAGGATTGTTTACGCGCCGGCTGCGACCGTATATGCGTGAAGACGGAACATCGGCCGTCAGTATCACCACGTATGTCACCACGAAAGGCGTTTACTGGTTACATCAGCGATTGATCAAAGATGGATTGCTGCCGGCCAATTACCAAATCAAGCTCGACTTATTGGCTCAACCGCAAGGAGAGCGAGAATGTTAGTGAAGTTCTTTTATCCGGAGTTTCAAATCACGGATTTTCATTTCGGACAGTTCTATTCGATGCAGTGCAAGCCTCAAGCGCCTGCCGGTCAATACTTTTCCGAAGACGTGTTAGTGGCCATAGAGATTGAATTCAGCGATGGTGATCGCCACGACTTCTTCTGTAGTGGATACTGGTGCCTCGAAAACGATGGGAACATGAAAATCCATATCCATGACACCGATTCAAACGGTTATGACCGAGAGCAGCTTGAAGCCTGTGCTATTGGCTGGATGCCGATGCCGCCGTTCCCGACTCAACGGGAATGTTTGTAAATAAGAGTACTCAAAAGGTTCTTCTAGAGCGCATCCATCAAGCGAATTGAAAAAGGATTGAATTATGTCGAACTACAATTTTTCGTACGTCCGAAGCAAGCTTGGCAAATGCTCGCAATGGGCCGCTCCACGTTCTACCGCTACATGAAAGAGAAGAAGGATGAAGGCTTCCGGCAAATTCATAAACACTGCGGCATGAGCATCATTCGACTTGCTGACGTGTTGGCTTATCAAGCAAAGATTTGTGGAAGCAGTCTCAACGAAGAAAAAGCATAGTCCGTTAACAGTCTTTGCTGTGATGCAAGCAACATTCGTAGCAGGCATCAGCACACGCTTTTGCCTGCCTTTCTTTTTAAACCAATCAACCAACTAGCCGACTCAGTAAACATCTGCGTTCGAACGGTACCTCAGCAACGACCCCACGGTTTCATACTTGTAAAACCGTGGAGGAACTTCAGAGCATGCTTGATGATGCCATCCAGGAGCTAATCGAGGAGCATGTCGAAAGCATTGACGATTGTTGAGAAGGTTGGTTCACCGTATTTGCAGATATTTTTTACATTTCTTACATTTCGTGTAATACTAAATTGGTAGAGGGAGGTAATGACCATTAACGACTTAATATATTGATAATAAAGAAATTTAAAGTATGAATGATAAAATAGAAAAATACATAGATATGGATTTAATCCCCTCCGAGTACGTTCCTACGGAGGGGCAATTTACGTACATAATTGACAAAATCGCAGATCGGTTGTTTAGCAGTACCCTAAAAGTCCTCCCATCAGTTGGACCATTTTTTTCAATCTTTTTTGATGTTAAAAGAAATCCCGATGGAAATGAACTTTTAGAGGTGGATTTGGTTGCTCATTTTGAAAAAGTTCTAAATAGTCCAGATTGATTATCAGGGAGAATGCTTTTTCCACTAATAAAACGGAGCACCATCAGGTGCTCCTAACTCTAAAAATGCATTAATCCCATCACTTCTGCACCAACTTTCTATCTTGACTTAGCTACATCTAAGCTTTTTAGTAGACGCCTAAGCTCACCATAAAGGAGTTGCCTTTTTGATATTGTTTTATAATCGGCAAAAGAGTTTCTACTTTAGGGATAGAAAAGATGCGTAGTAAGAAGTTGTTAGTTGCTGCAGCTGGATCTGCTTTGTTATTGACGGGGTGTCAAACAGTTTGTGAAACAGGTTTGGGACCATATCAATGCGCATATTTAGGGAACGATTATTATCGAAGTGGGAATTTTCTTAAAGCCAAAGATTATTACGAAAAAGGTTGCCAGTTTGATGTTGGGGCTGCCTGTAATAACCTTGGTGTCTTTTATCAAAAAGGGATTGGTGTACCTGAATCAGATGAAACGGCTTTTAAGCTCTTTGAAAAAGGATGTAATTCCGGTAATTACGGATCAGCTTGGGCATGTGGCAATCTCGGTGAAGCATATTTCTATGGTAAAGGGGTAAAAAAATCAAAAGAAGTTGCCTTAAAGCTTTTTGAAATGGCAAGTAGAGAGGATGCCGCATCTGGCTATTATGGCATGGGATTGATTTACGAAGATGGTTATAAGGTTAAGCAGTCATATGCTATGGCGGCTCAACTTTATCAAAAGGCTTGTGACAGAAATATAGGAGAGGCCTGTTACAAATTAGGAAGACTATATGAAAAGGGAAAAGGCGTTACACAATCGTACTTAAGAGCAAAAGAACTGTACTCAAAGGCTTGCTATGGTACATATGAAAAAGCCTGCGAAAGGGTTACATACATAAACAAGAAAGGCCTTGCTAGAAAGGAAGAAAAGGCTGCCGAAGCCCAACGAAGAGTTGCTGAAGCTCAAAGAAAGCCTCAATCGAATGCAACAGGGAATGCCTTGGCTCAAATAGTAGACGCAGTGGGACAATACCAATCCCAACAGATACAACATACTCAAAATATGACGCAAATGTACAGAAACGCCACAAGGGACTTACAAACAAATACCATTCAACCAATGAATTTTTACAGAGGACCTTCTGTTTATCGGGTTCAACGAATTAATGACAATATGGGTATGATTCAACAGGTCCGTTGATATTGGTATGCAAGAAAGGCTGGTTTTTGTGACCAGCCTTTTCTACATAGTGACTCAGTATTTACTCGAAATCTCGAAAAAAGTCACATTCTATAACCTCGAGTTCGTCTTGCTTCAATCGAATCTCAAATGTGCGGTTTCCGTCTTTATGGGAAATGAAGACTTTTGTGTCGGGAGCTACGCTTTTTAGTAGGGTTGCTAAATGGGCACGGCTTGATTCAATGAGCTCTCTAGTTTCATTGAGGTCAAGCCAAAACCCCTTCGTCCAAAAGATGATTTCTTTGAGTTGTTTTACTTTTTTAGGTTTATCAAGGAGGCCGGTGATGGCGGCCTTAAGGCAGTCCATCGAGGTAAAACAAAATTTATCGTCTAATGGTATATGATGATTTTCCATTTTTAATTCCAATTTAAATTATCTAATATTTACAATGGGTTAAGCCCATCGAATCTGTATAAATGAGGGATGAGCTTGTTTACCAACGGCAGTATTGCACGCAATATAGAAAAGGTCAAAAAAACTTTCAACTTCAAAAAATACGGTTAAATTTGTCGAACCATTACTCAATCTTGGAATAACAGAAAGTCCCCCATCGCGGCATCTATCATCGGCTTATGCTTGGCTGGTGGCGGAATCGCCCATTCATTCACTCGTAAAAAGGAGTTGAGAGGTATTGCATTAGGGGAAACACGAAAATAGGTTCCACTTAAACAACCAAATTATAAAACTCGACTGAACCGTTCAGTTTAGGCTATACCTCAGTGAGATCTGTGTATTTGGCTTTTTTCTTTAATAAAGATAAAAAATCTCGATTTTTTAACAAGTAGCCCCCAAGATCAAAAATATGAGGCTTTATTTCATTAAAAATTGCTCGCAATTCATCTCCTACCATAATCGCTGGATAACCTGGAATAGGACACAATCGCAACCCATATCTTTTTATTGAGTTAGTCTGATACGAATAAATTCCAACAATAAGATAATACTTTTTGTCTCGATCTCGAGGAAATTTGAAATATTTATTAAACTGCTCTTTCGTTATATTAATATGATTACAAATCGTAAGCACTTTTACTGTTTTGTCATTTGGAATTAATACTGGTCTAACAGTCGTAAAACAAACATGCTTACTATGAAAATTTAACTGTTTACAGTGAAATGTCGCTTTTACAATAAAAGGCCGTTGATTGGTCAATTCGGCAATTTTTTCTAATTTTAATCTTTGATAGTTTTTTTCAAAAGATGCTAATGGTTTTCCAACTTCATGCACTATTTTCATTCTTTTATAACTCTCAAAATTTCCCCATTATGGAAGGGACCCAAAAAACACAGAACAGCCTCTATGACTTAAAATCGTTATAGAGGTTTTTAACCAACTAAAGAATAGCAGTACCTTCCCCAAGCCTGCATCACTTCGCGTCGCTCGTCTTCCAACTTCGTTCGATTGTAAGCCCCCGCATAATCGTCCTTGAGCTTGTGCGCCAGGCACAATTCCACCGCTTCATCATCAAGCTTCTTTCGATTCTCGCCAGAACGAGCCCAGGTTTTAAACGAAGCGCGACAAGTTCCGTGAGCCGTTGCCCCAACCGGATACCCCTTTTCTTTCGTTTGTTCTGGATCGATCCAACCACGACCGCCAGCCTTGACATTGCGCGCATGCAAGATGTCAAAGACCTTCCCCATAGCTGCATCAGTCATGGGCATTTGCTTGGCTGGCGACGGAAACACCCATTCATTTACACGAGGCAAAGCTTTCAATAAAGAAAGCGCCTCATTGGACAAGAAGACTGTGTGCTTGCCACGACCTTTTGTTTTAATAGAGCTTTCAACAATTGTTACCGTCTTATTATCCCAATCGACATCCGTCCATTTAAGATAACGGACCATCTTGGACCGAAGTGTTGTTAAAATGGCAAACTCCGTCATACGAGCCGAGATGGCATCGTATGCATGAAGCTCTTTCATAAAGGCAGGCACATCGGTATACGCCAAAGCCGGATAGTTCTCGGCTTTCTTTCGATCCTTGTAGGGCTCAAGCAACACACCCAATGCGCCGCGCTTATCGGCAGGATTGTCACCGCTTGCCCATCCTTGAGCCTCAGCCCACTTCCAAACGCTTGAGGTCATCGTGAGCGTCTTATTCGCCGTCGTGGGCATCTTTTGATAAATGGGTTTTAACATCTCAAAGATGTCATTAGGTGTGAGCTTTGCCACCGGAATTCGTCCAATGGCCGGTGCGATGTACTTATCGAGCCAACGCTGATGGTGCGCTTCACCGGTGGCGTTATTGGCCCAAAAGCCCGATTTCGAGCGCTCTTCGATCCATTGCTGAGCGACATCGATCATCAAATGTGAGAGCTTGGCTTTTTCAGCCTTTACTTCGATTTCAACCTTACGACGTTCTCGTCGCTCCCCATTGCGAATAAGTGACGGACTCTCGCCATTGCGCAAACGCATGCGCCATTCAACTGCTTGAGCGCGTGCCTTGGCCAAATCGATCATTTCGACCGGCCCCAATGAAATCATCGAGCGAGAGCCACCCTTTTCTTTAAATCGATATACATAATAACGACGCTTGGCTGGCGTTACGTAAAGGTATAAACCGACCGCACCGCCCAAAGCGGTAAAGCCCTCTTTGGTAATTCCCATCACAGCGCGATACGACAACGGAGCAACGAATTTCGGCATAAAATCTCACCTTATGAGCCAAAAGGCTTTCTACCATCCCTTATACCATCCTTTATACCATAAATCACGAGCGAAAGTGGGACTCGAACAGATTTCGCGGGACTATGAAAATGAATTTATTATTAAGATACAATGGGTTAGGCGGATTTTCTGAGATTCTCTGGGAAGGCGGTTTTGTGCTGGTCCTGGGCACCAAGACCCCTTATTTTAAAGGGTTTTCAGAATAGTATAAAAAATTTATACCATAATTTATACCCTTAAACATCTCATTAATCCCCTCTATTTTACTGATTCCGATAGGGCTCGTGCGAGCTTTGAAGGGATTGTCTTCAGAAAATTTCAGGCTGCAATTTTTTGCTGAACAAGAGATTTTGTCTTGTTTAGACAAAATTTTTTATCGATTTTAAATTGTCATTTGGTCTTGTTCAGGAAAAAACAAAAGATATTTTAGTAAGAATCGTTGTCTAGCTGCACGGTTTTTCGCTTTCAAAATCAACTTTTTTGAGCAATTCAACAATCACAACTAGCTCAAAATGAGCGAAACATTGCTCACTTTTTGAGCAATCAACAAATTCCAATACCGATCAAAAAGATAGCGCTTTTCCATTGGACTTTATCCACAATTTCTGTGGAAAACTCGCTTGATTGAACATACATAGATTGAAGGGTGCCTTAATTTGACACCCTTCACCTTAACCTTAAATACCCATTACATCATAATGATGTGCCATACTCCTCAAAAAGATGGTCCAGTTCGTCATTCGTAATAGCTTTTAAAACCTTTTCTCTAATCGTGCTGTCGTTCATTTCTAAACGCACAAATTTTGAAGAGGCCCCCTTCTTTTTACGAATCAATTGAACACGACCAATCTTAAGCTCTTGCGCTGCATATTCAGCTAACCCTTTCGCTTTCCCAAGGTTATCCGTTCGAGTAGGATCATGCGGCTCGAGAATATCAACCACATAACTATCTTCCTCTTGACGGATAATCAAGAAGTCTGGATACATGGCTTTGATTTCACCCTCGTGTTGGTAAGGCAGACGCAATGCCCAAGGCGCTCGCTTGTAATTTCTTAACCAACACAGGAAATCGGCTTGTTTAAATTCTTCTTCAAGAACGTCAACTTCCCAGCTACTATCCAGTTTTATCTTTGATTCGCCATTTTCATCAGCATAAAGATGGTTTTGATATGTCACCCCGTCCGGATCGCTTTTAACAGAGATCGTAAAAGGCAAGGATAAATTAAGCTTACCGACCAAGTCGGAGTTCTTGACGATTTCTTTGTACTCCTTGATGCATTCCTCGCCCTTTTGAGCAATCTTTCGCCGATACTCATCATTTAGTTGATTGAATCTCGATTTTGCATAGTCATTCAACAATTCGTTGCAACCTTCATGCATGGCAAACAAAATGCAATCCACCTTATAGGCATTGGGATCGTCATCATCAAAATACGCGCGACCATACGCATTCGGCACACCACAAGCGCCAAGAATCGCGTCCGCCGATCTTAACTGCCGATCAATATCACTTTCTGCTGCGACAAAGAGACTCGATTGTGTCGAGGAGCCAATTTGTTCGCCAAAGGCATCGTAGATATTCAATGCTAGTTTAAAATTAGTAACCTTTTCAGCCAAATCGCCATAGGTCCCCTCACGCTTCAATCGATCACAATGAGTTCGAATCATTTGAACAATCATTGAAATCACGGCATCATTGGCACCTTTAAAAATACCAGTGCGAGTTAACAAGCCGGCCAATTGAAGAAGAGACTTCAAATAGTTATTGATCCTCGCAGTTCGAATAGAGAACGACAAATAAGCCTGATCGTTGATAAATTTAATAATCTTTTCTCTATCGATCGTAATAGGCAACGGTAACTGCTTCTCCTGCACTTTTGGCTCCGGCTTCGGCACAGGGGTCGGCTTCAGGATAAACGGAGGCGGAGTATTGTTATCAGGCGTTTTTGCTTCGGCTTCCCCACTTTGGCCTACTAAGCCAGCGTTTTGTTCTGGATTACCTGTTTTTGTTTCTTGAGACGAGCCGCCCCAAAGATCCAATGTCCCAGAGATGGTATCTTTTCCGGTTCTGACTTTCGGAGGATTAGCACCCCAGGTCACGTATCCCGGCCTGTCCAATCCTTCATCTCCAACTTCTACCGGAATCTCACCACCTTCAGCCGCTTGCAGTTCATCGATTACACTATCAACCGTATGACTATTAAAGCACGGCAAGAACAAACGAACATCATTCAGCGACTCATCAACCATTACTCGGGATTGTCGAGGTGTTCTAATCATTCGACCAAGCAATTGAGCAATGTACGTTGCATCTTCCGCGTGACGGAAAGACATCATCGTTTCAGCTCGCGGGCAATCCCATCCAGTAGACAGATTTTCTTTAAATAAAACCACCTTAATTTTGTGATTGTCAGCAATATCTGCCGGGTTTACGTGATGAATCGGCAAATTGTTGATCGTTATCGTGCCGGTGGAGCCAAACGTATGAACGACTTCGTGCTCTTTAAATTGTTCTCCGCGCGTTTCTTCGATACAAGCGATAACATCCTCGAGATTTGTATCTGAGAATGAGTCGCCCTTCCCCGCCAAAACCTGAACAACAAAAACAGGATCAACTTGGCCGTAATGTTGCTCATAGCAATATTGATACCAATGCGCGCACTTATCCATCCATTCTTCTGTCGCGGCCCTCAGAACGGACATCACAGTATGCTTTTTATCGTCTTCCGGATAGGTGATGATAATTCTTTCCTTAAGTAGTCCAGAATCTCTCACCGCGCTCGGATGGACAATCACCTTTTGAAGTGTCGAAGTCGTATTGGCAACCAGTTGATTGAAACGCTCCGCAGTAGCACTCATGCCAATAACCACTGGCATCGGCGACAACTTGGGATGCTGACTGCCCTTTAAAAAGCGCTGCATAATCGACGTTGCTTTACCAGCTTCTCGCCCTTGCATGCCGCGGTGAGCTTCGTCAATGATGAAGTAAAGGCGGTCCGACTTTTCACGCGCAGTATTTTCGATTGTTTCCCAAATCGTATATTGGCGGCTATCAGACAATTGCCCTAATTTCCCGGTCTTCGACAACTTTTGTGTGTTCAGGAAGTAGATATGCCCGTCTTCCAACATCTCCATGTCAAAGCTGTCGTCTTCGATCATGACGCATTGACTAGATTTAATACGTTCAGCTTTAAAGTCAATTTTCTGCTTTGACTGTTCATTTAAAGCTGGAGAGTCCGACAGCCAAACAAAAATTGCGTCAGGTTGTTCAGCAAAACCATCCGAACCAAACAAAATTGATTCAATCATTGCCGCCATAATGATGGTCTTGCCGGCCCCTGTAGGAGCCTGCAAAGAAACCACCTGCGGATCGGGATTCGCTGCATCAATAGAAAATCGGTAATTGCGCAATGCCGTCGCAACTTTATAACGTAGTTCAGAGACTGCTTTTTGTTGGAAATCAAATAACGAAACAAGCATCTTAGCCTCTCGAGTGGTTGATACGGAAATTGTCGAGATAATCACGATAAAGTTGATACGTCTCGCTCACGTTCAATTGTTTTGACATGGCTTGATAACTTCCTTCGTAATCTGTCACCAGGTAAACAGACTGAATTTCCGGACTTTTCTCTACTGCTTCTTTAAAGCCTTCAAAGGCACTCTCAACTAGCAAAACGGCCATTCTGTTTTGCGGCAGAACGAGCATTTCAGGCAAACCTTCATCGCCTAAAGACGGACACGGGCCGAAACAACCCGATTTCATCCAAAGCACCGGCAACAGTTCTTTGAATTGACGTCCGAGAGCAACCGAAGTTTTATCTAAGAAGCCTAACTTGAAGAATGCGGCATTAGCCTTAAAACCTTCTGCCATTGGCCGATCATTGCCCAAGTAGCTTCCCTTCAAAGGATTTCCGTCCACATCATGACCCTCAATACTACAAACGGTTCGAGGCCAAGTCACATAACGAGCAATTCCAAGCTTTTCCCACTCTTCGTCACCAGGTTGATATCCCTGTTTGGTCAAAGCCTTAGCTTCATTCTCAGATACTTCGTTGTTCGTCACCATGATGCAATGACGATTGCCACCATCCTCGGCGTTTAGAAGATTAACTGCATGAAGAGTTGTGCCGGAACCTGCAAAAAAATCGATAACGATAGCATTAGGCTTATTTGAAACATAAAACCCAATAGTATCCTTTACTGCATAAATTGATTTAGGAAAGGTAAATTTTGCATTACCAATCAACTCTCTAACAATATTGGTCCCATAGACTTCTGCATTATGTGCCTTAACATTCCAAACACGCTTCGGTGGACACACGCCCTTACGCGAATAAAAGGCAATAATCGATCCGTCGTTTTCATATCCGACCGTAGTCGCCTCTCCCGATTCAATTGCATCAATTGTTCCACGTGCCAAATAATAAACAGTTCCTTTTTTCTTACTTGCGTCCCAATTAACTTTTACGTATCCTTTTTTCCAATTTGCTCGAGTTGCTCCTGGAGTCAGCCCCCATAGCATCTCCTGCCCAGTACTACTTAAAGGCCAAACAGCCGAACACCCTTCAGGTGCAATTACTGTATTTCGATCAACTTCATAAGTAATGGCATCGCCAATAGATTCAATCAATCCTGTCTCATTATTAACAAATATCGGATAGAACTGATTAGGTCGTGCTGACCGAACATTGCTAGGCTGGCGTCTTCTCAATCCAAGCCATTCAATTGATCGATTTTCTTGTTTCTTAATTTCTTCATCAAGCATATTTATTTCTTTGTTAGCCACTTGAATATCTCCTAGTGTCACAAAGAAAATATGTTCCTCAACCCGAGAAAATTTACCTGGACGAACTGTACCTTTTGCACTAATCACAGATGTCACCATTTGGATTTCGGCATTTGGGAACATCTCTTCCAGCAAACAACCCAAATGCAAATATTCCTTTTCGTCAATCGTAACGATGAGAACCGAATCTTTCGGATTCAAAAGCTTCTTTGCCAGCTGGAGGCGCTTTTGCATCATCGACAACCACTTGCTATGGCGATAAGCGTCATTGTTATCAACATAGTCGTTGTTGTACTTCCAATCCCGGGCACCTGTGTTGTACGGTGGATCAATGTAAATGCAGTCCACCTTGCCGGCGTATAAATACTCAAGCAACTGCAATGCGTGGTAGTTATCAGCCTCAATAAGCGTATGCCAGACTTCATTTTCATCCCCATTGCAAACACTATCAATGGGTTTCAAATACGGATAAATCGGCTCGCCAAACTCAGCAACAGGCACTAAATCGCCAACGGCAATTGATTCAATTTCTTCGGAATCCGGCTTTTTGCATAACGCCTTCCCATCTTTGAGGCTCAATACATAAAAAACATCAGATGTTTTGCTGTTTTTCAACGTTACACGAGAGTTTTTCTTGACAGGAATGTCGAACAATGGGGTTCGTTCAGGTAAGTGATCCTCGAAGACAAGCCCAAATTTTTTGTGCCTCGTTAATTTGTTGATTTCTGCTTCTAACTTAGTCCGTAATCCGGCATCTGTGACTTGAGATAGTAAATCGTTAATCGATGACATCTTTGCCCCAAAATTTTGGTTATTTTTAAGAATTTTAACTAAACCCACTACTGTCCACATCAACAAAAATACGTAAGCTTTCTTAAATCAATAGGCCATAACATTTTTAATATTCTTGTTGTTAAGCAATTTTTTCTCAAAGGTACCTCAGATAGCTGCGCTCGAGGTCTGGACTACGGCGGGGTTGAATCTGAGCGAATAGCTCGCGCACACGGAGAACTTTGAAAATTAAATGAAAAAAAGCGGAAGCTCCGTAATGAAACTTCCGCAAAGACATTTGCGATAAAGGAATTTTCTTATGTCTGAATCTTAAATGTCAAAAATTCGTTCAAGTTCATCTCGATTGGTTGCCAATTCAGGCTTTTCCGACAAGACAATCATCAATTTCAAACGAGCCTTTGCAGCAGATACTTCACCGCCCATAGCCAAGCCGGCACGACGACTATCCGTTACAGAACCCGGATAACCATAAACGTCCAAGACACGGCCACCCGGTGTACGAGTCGTCAACACAACCGCAACGCCCTTCTTAACTGCATCTTCAATACCAGGAATCATGCCCGGGGGGATATTACCGCGACCGAAACCTTCGATCACGATACCTTGACATCCTTGAGCAACCGCGAAGTCGATGTAATCGCGACCAGAACCAGTCATAGCTTTGATTACATCAACTCGTGCGGTCAACGCGCTAGGAGAAAATCGTTTAACACCGAGACTCTTACGTCGCATGACAATCTTGTCACAATCGACATAACCGACAGGGCCCCACCACGGGGATTGGAACGTTGACGGATTGGCCGAATGCGTTTTCGTCACTTCGCCCGGAGCATGAAGCGTCTCATTCAAGCAAACCAAAACACCCATGCCACGAGCTTCTTCGCTTGCAGCAGTCTTCACGGCGCAATAGATATTCATCGGACCGTCCGGACTCGTATCACCGGCACCGCGCATAGCGGCCGTCGTCACAATCGGCTTTTCACCATGATGCAAGAGATCCAAGAAGTAAGACGTTTCTTCCAACGTGTCAGTTCCGTGCGTCACGATGACACCGGCGACATCGTCACGAGCCAAGACTTCTTCAATCTTGAGATGAAGATCCCACATATTCTGCGGGGTCATGGCCGGCGAAGCAATATTGGAGAATTGAATAAATTCCAAAGGAGCCACCTCACCGAGGCCCGGTACGGCCGCAGCCAAGTCTTCACCCGTGCAAGCAGGAATTAAACCTTGGCTTGCCTCGTCATACTTCATAGCAATCGTACCGCCAGTTGCCACTACAACGACTTTTTTATCAATCATGACGAATTCCCTCTAATTACTTAGCAATCAAGCCGTGTTTGGTTGCACGCTCAGATTGTGCGGCGACTTCATTCATTGCATCGTCCATGCGCTTGTAAACTTCACCAACACCAGCCAAAATTACATCTGCATATCGATCTGCATCGGCTTGACAAAGAATTGGATATACCGTCTTAGCGCGTTCAGCATTAGAAACAAACAAAGAGAGGCAACCCGTCAAGCCCGGCACGCCACCAACGCCACCCATCACTTCATGGATGTCATCACTCATGAAGGACACACCGCCGAAGTCTTCACTGACATAGCGGTTGATTTCAGCAGCCAACAACACCTTTTCACGAGAGGTAGTGGCTTCGGCAAAACGCTTGGCCAAATCCATTACGTGTTCACCCATCACGCGGGTCAAATCACGCATAGCATTCTTCTTACGAGCAAGCAATTCACGCGGGAAGACAATCGGATAACCCAACTTATTGGCAGCAGCTTCCAAGCATTCGCTCACCGTCACGTTATCGTCACCTTCGTAAGCACGCGTCACAAACGTCGGTACTTCAATGACTTCGCTCACAGGAGAAGCACAAACCTTACCTTCAACCATGATCGTCGGGATGCGATCCATTGCCAATTGAGCCATCACTTCGGCCTTACCGGCCAAATTCACGTTACCTTCAACGTCTTCATTGGGGCCGATACCGCCAGAGGTGGCATTTAAAAGACCCATCAAAGCAACCGGAACGCCTTCGACGTCCATCATCGTTGCAATCCAACGACCTTCGTTGCCTTCAACACCTTCTTCACCCGTAAAGAAACGATCAGGATAATTCTTAACAAAAGAGTCCATCGCTGCATTGGCAATTGCCGTTTGCAATGCAACCGGGACTTCCATCGCACCTTGACCCAAGGTACGGCCATAAGCTTTCATCGACAATGCTTGAGAGCAAACGGCTTGTTCGCCAACCACTCGTTGTGCTAATTCAGCTTCAAAAGCGGTAATACCACGGCGAGGCGACGAGGAGGCTACGCCGCCACTCGCCGTGTGGACCGTAAACGAACCGTCCATACCTTCAACGACATCAACAGCCGTAATCGTCAAATCCAAACCCGTCAAACGGCGAAGAATGGTCATGACTGCAGTTAAACCACCGGAATCGTCTTGGATAAAACCACAGTGGCTATTGGAGTGACCTGCACCGGCGTGACCAACAATAGCGACAACCCCTTGCTTGGAATCAGAGAAACTAAGCTTCATGATGTAACTCCTTATTGACGTTTCACTTTTAAAAACCATCGATACATTCAATCGTTTTTAGAAGTGTTCGGAGCGAGCTGACCCGCTCCGAAC
>JAEIGA010011288.1_pt1 | contig 13565 bp, 26 predicted proteins | sample 9270691 | NCBI WGS metagenome assembly JAEIGA01 (sample SAMN17057246, study PRJNA624740) | gut metagenome | biome: biome; isolation source: fecal sample | host: Bos grunniens | place: China: Xizang | collected 2019
AAAAGGAGGTTACATTGGATAGTTTTGTTACTTTTTTAATTCCTGTATTATTTGCGGGGCTAGTTGCGTCATGGGTATTAGTACCAGACAGTGCAACTAATTTAATATGTTTTGTTATTTTTGTAGCTATTTGCGGAGGACTGTGTATTTTAGAGGAGAAAGTTCCATAATCAAAATTAGAAATTGGTCTAGACTTTTTTTATGCGTGGGGCGAACAGATGTTCGATTTTTTCTCGAACAGCGCCGACATCCTACGGCCCCTGGATGTGCAAGCCTTCACTCGCGCGCTTCGCGCAGTCGCGCAGCACGCCGGGGGCAGGGCTGCACGAAGTAGCGCTAATCGGCTCGATGTGCTCTTGACCAAATTAGCGCGCTGGCTCGACTCTCGCAACCTTTCCAGCTGAGATTGAACACTCAGAACGAGAACAAAGTCCAAGAGTAAGCAGATATGTAGATTCTATGAAGCTATTTACATTAAGCACAAACTATGGTACAATAAAGCCGTGGTTGTGGAGATTGTGTGGAGTAGCAAAAAAACTCTTGTGGGCGTTGCTGCATTATGGTACAATAGAAGCGGTGTGCTTATATATCTACTAGAACACGATCAATTGTGGAGATTGTGAGGAAGACTTGACACGATGTAATGGATTGTGGTATTGTTACCTTGTCAGACAGAGGAAGGAAAAAATATGAATTCAGAAATCAGATGGGATATTGTAGAAGATTCTATCGCGAGAAGACTCGGCGGGAATCCGTCCTATCGTCTGGTGCGCAAGCTCACGGGGTATGCCTACAATCTGCTAGACTCGATGCGCTGGCCTGCGGTAGACAGCCTAAGCTACGAGCGTGCTATCAACGCTGTGTGCAACGCGGCCATCGTGGGCGGTGAGGAGATATAGCCATGTTGTTTGTATCACCTATTATTAATATCCTTATGTGGATAGGTTACTTACTAGGTGCGTTTGTTATGCTGTGGGGTCTTGTCCCTGTGTGGGGTGGCTGGCAGTCCTTAGACTACAGGGGTAAAGCTGTAACAGTAGGCGGTACTATTCTGTGCGTGCTGTGCGGGTATAACTTAGTAACAACAATAGTAATGCCATTTTAAATAACCCCTTGCATATTACTTTCTGTTGTGGTATAATAGACCCATCAGAGAGAAGGGAGATATCATGAAGCGCAATGAGCAATACTGGGTTAACCTCAATAGCTGGAAGCACCCTGTGCCGGATGACAAGTGCACCTACACCGAGGTCTGGGGTGACCTGCAGGACGCTATCAATTATGCGTGGGACAACCTGCCCGGTTTTGGTCGCTTTGTCGTGACCGTGAAAGACCACAACGGCATCGTTAGGTATTCCCGGGTGTGGTAAAACCCCAGGGCTGGAGAAATCCGGCCCTGCATGGCCGAACATTTTACCACACACCCAGCAGCAAAGTCAAGTACTTTTTCAAACTTTTTTAAAATTTTTTTCGATCCCGAATTGTGAAGACTTTGTGAAGGTACTTGACCTACGCGGGGTTTAGTGAGATACTTACATTGTCGGCAGGGGAGATATCCCGAGTCACCAACTCCGACCGTCCTCTTGAGCCTGGCGGCTTAAGCGACTCGCGCAAGCGGGAAAGGCAACCTCTGGGAGAGGGTTCCACAAGGAACGGATAAGACCAAGGACGTTAAATCGCGGCGCGGGGCCTGGGCAAGCCGCCACCCACCCCGTAAAAAATTTTTAAAAAGTGCTTGACTTCCTAGCCCTCGGACTTTATAATAAGTTCATCGGAACTTGATAAGTGAATAGAACTTCTCAGAACTTAAGAAAAAAGTTCTAGATTTTCCCTTGACATTATCCACCACGAACTGTTATAATAAGTCCATCAGGACAGAGAGAAAGGAAACGCCATGACTAAGCAGACCGAGAACAAGTGGACGGGCTTCTTCTTCCAGGAGGGCGAGTACTTCCCCGGTTGGGTCACCCCTCGCGGCTGGTTTAGCTGCCCGGCCACCGAAGGCTACGACACTGAAGAGGAAGCGCTGGAAGCGGCGCGCCACTTCGGCAAAAAGGTCAAAGCCGAACTTCGGCCTTCCCTGCGGTAGCCGCCCACAAGCCCCTCAAAAGAGGGGCTTTTTTAATGCCAAAAACCAAAGAACCCCAGACCCGTGATCGGCCGCGATTTTACCACAGATAGCGCAGAAAGTCAAGCGGAAATTACAACTTTTTTAAAAATTTTTTTGGCATCCCAAATCTAAAAAAAGGTAATCTCCAGGAAACCCGGCGCCACCTTTTACCGCCGGAGTGTGGGGCGCTGTCCTATTTCTTATCTTTGGACAAGTCCATTGTACACTATGCAATAACCTATGTCAACCCTTTTCACATTTTCTTCACAACAAATTCAATCTCGACAAAATATGGAGGAATTGTGAAGGATGCAAAAACATATTGACCAAACTCTAAAAAGGTAGTATTATTATAAATGTCAAAAGGGGATAGGGAAAAGCCCAAACCCCAAGAATCGCCGCAAGGCAGAAAGAAGGTATATTATGTCCAACACCGCCAAGATGACCCGTGCCCAGGCTCTCGAAATTGCCATTAACACCCTGCACGATTATGAGGGTAGCTGCGAAGCCGCCGACGTTCTGCAGAAGATGTATGAGCAGCTGACCAAGCCCCGCAAGAAGTCGGACGCGCCTACCAAGACGCAGATTATGAACGCCAACCTTGCGCGTGCCGCTGTGGAAGCCATTCGTGAGCATGGCGAGTCTGTTACAACTAAGTGGATTTGTGAGCACGTGAACGGTATCATGACCCCGCAAAAGTGCACCGCTGTAATGCGCGTAGCCATCGACAACGGGGACATTACCCGCAACAAAGATGGTAAGACCATCACTTACACCGCCAACTAGGCTTGTGTAGAAAGTGTGAAGCCCCTTGCGCAAGTGAGGGGCTTTTGCTATTATGTGATTGTCAAAAAGAAAGAAGAAGGAAATAAAAAATGTTTGTCTACATTGTCATAGAACTTATTGACTACTCTGCTACTGAAATTGTTGCTGTTTTTGCAAAAGAAGAAGATGCTAAGAATTACGTAAAACAACACTATTGGAAAGATAGCAATGGCTGGGATGGAATCTCTTATGAAAAACATGAAGTAAAATAAAAAAGTTTAAAAAAGCCCTTGACACAGTCAGGAGCTTTTGCTATTATGTAATCACTGGGACGGGCAAGGAAATACCCCAAGCGTCAATCAGGGAAAGTTCGGGGAAAGTCTATTCTCTATCCAAGAGAGAAAGAATTGTGTAGAGAATGTGAAGACACTTGCAAACACGCGGCAACCGTGCTATTATATATTTGTCAGTTGAAAGAGAAAGGGTTTTTGAAATGACAAAAAAGTATTACATGGTTCTTGATACCGAAACCGTAGCAGATGCACGCGTTCCCTACGATGTGGCATGGATTCTGGTTGACCGCAAGGGGAATAGCATCGAACGCTTTAATGGTTTGACCGCTGAAATTATGCAAAATGAAACGCTGCGCTATCTGATTAAGCGTGACTCTTTTTCTAAGCGTAAGGCTGCTTTTTATCTTGACAATGAACCTGCGCCTATTATGGACTTTGAAACTATTCATTGGTACACAACTCAAACCATTGAAAAGTTTGACGCTATCGTAGTTGCTTACAATGCGGGATTTGATGTAAAAGTACTCAACGATTATGCAAAGGTTCTCATGGGCGAACGATTCTTTACTGAAGATACCGAAGTTTGGGATTTGTGGAACATGGCACTAAACACCATTTGCGATTCTTCAAATTTTGTGCGCTGGTGTATCGACAATGGTTTTATTACCGAAAAGGGTAACATTTCGTGTTCTGCTGAAGCGGTTTATTCCTACCTTACCCAAAATGGAGAGTTTGAAGAAGACCACACCGCACTTTCTGATTGTGAAATCGAAGCAAAGATTCTGCAAGCTGTATTTGACCGCAAACAAAAACTTGAAACCTCTATGTGTGCGCCTGTTTGCTGCCGCAAGGTTTGGAAAGACCGCCTAAAGCGCAAGGACAAGTAATTGTGTAGACTTTGTGAAGGGGTTGCAATTTGCAACCCCTTATGTTATAATAGCATTGTAAGAAAGAGAGAAAGGAAAGACGATGAAGTACATGAATAACAACCTCAACACCGAACTCTACAGGCTCGCGTGGGATTACCTGACCGGGAAATGCAATTTTGAAACCGTGAAGGACATGCGGAAAACCATCCTTGACTGCTACAACAGCACCTACGAAGAGATGATGAACGTGTGGCGGTTCAAATGCCGGAACGTTCTGCGCACGCTCTATGTACCTGTTCCTCACTAAGAAAAAAAATAAAAAACTTTGAAAAAGGGGTTGACAACCAACCTCTTTTCATATATTATGTAACCAACAAAAGAGAGGGAGGCGGTCAAACCAAAGGCCGAGCAGGTTCAGGAGGACTCCCGACCATGGCCGCGATTTTATCACACACGAGCCGCGCTGTCAAGAGTTTTTTGACAATTTTCATAATTTTTTCACATTTATCCCGATTGCTTCGCTGGTCGAACATTTGTTCGACCCTTCCCGCAACTTATGTAGGAATTATGGAGACTACAAAAACCTATTGACCAAACCATCAAAACATGAGATAATAATATTGTCGAAAGGGGAAAGAGAAAAGAAACAAGGAATTCTCACAGAGCAACGGCAATGGCAGAAGCGCCCCGTCAATGTGAAGAACTTGTGAATCTCAAAAAACCTCTTGACAAAGTATCCCAAACATGAGATACTAAACATGTCAAAGGGAAAGACAAAGGGTCAATCCAAAGTAGCCGAAAGGCAGAGAGAAGGTTATCATGGCCAACAAGAACACCACCACCCGCAAGTCCGCCCTCGAGTTCTGCATGGAGCTTCCCGAGGTCAAGGCTAACCCCGAGGTTGCCGAGGTTCTGGGCAAGATGTACGCAAGCATCACCAAGCCGCGTGTTAAGTCCGACACTCCGAGCAAGGCGCGTATCCTCAACGAGTCTCTTGCCACCGCTGCGGTTGCCGCGATTCGTGAGCACGGTGAGCCTGTCTCTACCAAGTGGATTACCGAGCACGTTAATGGAATTCTTACCCCGCAGAAGGCCACCGCGGTTATGAAGCTTGCGATTGAGCGCGGCGAGGTCACCCGCGAAAAGGACGGTAAGAACGTGACTTATTCGGCCTAGCCGACTGGAAGGGGCAGGGGCTGCGGCCACCTGCCCCACTTATCCCGCGAAGCTACGATTGTGAGGAATTTGTGAATATTTGAAATACCACTTGACACGGGCGGGGTCAAGTGGTATTTTGGTATCGGGGGGTCTTAGTACTTATGAAGATTTTGTAAATTAGAAAAAAGTTCTTGACATTGCGGACGCCGCATGTTATACTCTTGTCGGGGGCTTTTGCCAATTGTGGAGATTTTGTGAATTTAAAAAATCTCTTGACTTTCTTTTGGAAACATGGTAAGATGTAACCATCAAAAGAGATAGAGAAAGGGGTCGGCCATGAAACGCAAATACACTCTCAAGTATCGTACTGGTTGGGGCGAAAATATCGAGATGGAATACAATGCCCACGACATTACTACGGCTTTGCTCATCGCCCGCACCTACTGCCGCTCCAACTTTATCTATGTGGCGTGGGTCTATTCTCCCAAAGGCAAAAGATACATTGTGTAGACTTTGTGAAGGGGCTTGTAAAAGCCCCTCACTTCTACTATAATGAACTTGTCCAAAAGAGAAAGGAAAGAAAGATGAAAGCAATCGTTAAGGGTCTGGGCATGATGATACTATGCTATGTGCTGGTGTTGTCCGTTAGTCTCGCTTGCACGTTCTACACGCCACAAAAAGCCTATGCAATGGACGTACCACCAAATGCTACAAAGGTTATTAAATACAAAGACGGTAACTATTATGCACTTTACAAAGGCAATGTTGCCGTGTTCCATAAACTCAAGAAGCACGCTAAAAATATTACCATCCCTAAATACATTAAGATTAAAAACAAGAAGTACAAGATAGTTGCTATCCATGAATTACAGCTTTGGGAACGAAAGGACATTAAGAAAGTTATAATTAAGACTAACAATCTTGAAACCATTGAAGAACCTACCCTTTACAAAAGTTGGCGTTCTCAATTCCATATTAAATTAAAAGTCAAGATTACCAACAAAGAAACTAGAGATTGGCTTAATGCTCCGTTTAAGTGGAAGAACAGATAGAATATTTAATTATGGAAAAATTAAGAAGCCCCTTGCGGGGCTTCTTTTTTTATGATATACTTACATTATAAGAAAGAAAGAAAGGGGTTATCATGAATTATATTTTTGACTATGAGGAAACTTTGAGCCGTCGCATTACCGTTCATGCGGATAATCTCGCAGATGCTTTGCAACAGCTACACAAAGCTATCGACGATTGTACTCTTGTACTTACCGCAGACGATTTTATGGGTGCTATGGTTAAAATGCCGCTCGATTACAACCCGCACACTATTCGACTTGAAAAGTATGGAGAAAGTGTGGAGGGTACAGAAAACCTTGACATTGTTATTGATGAATGGTAAACTATAATCAGTCCAAGAGAAAGGAAAGAAAATGTTTGAATGGTGGAACAGCCTAGACATTTTTAACAAATCTCTTATGATTACTTCTCTTACATGGTTAGGGCTAATTCTTATCGGTCAAATTTTTCAAAAAATCGAAAAAATCATTGACAAACATCGTAAAAGCTGATAAGATATAGTCAGTCCAAGAGAAAGGAAAGAAAATGAACGAATACATGGTAGAGCTTGATGGAATAAACGCCTTTGAAGAAAAGCTGTACTACACCGATAACTACGCCGAGTTGATTGAATGGGTAGAGGATGACTTGCGGGGCTTAGGTGGCGGACATGCGGACATTTTCGACGAAGAAGGCGATTTTGTAGAAGATGTGGAGGTTTAATGAATCTAAAAAATCTCGCAGAAACCCCTTGCAATGCGAGGGGTTTTCTGTTATTATTTAATCATCAAAGGAAAGGCACGACGGGCAGGCCATAACCCGGGCGCCGAAGTTGGCGGACTGTATCAAAAAAAAAAAAAAAAAAAAAAGACTCAGTTCTATTTTACCGCAAAAGGCGTCTTATGTCAATAGTTTTCACAAAGTCTACATAACTTTTTAATTGTGAAGAAAATGTGAAGATAGGAAAAAACTCTTGACTCTAATATTAAATCTGGTATTATAGTTATCAGAAGGAAGGGGAACCTTAGAAAAATAAAGCCCCACCCGAAGTTTGGCAGAGTAAATAACTTGGGTGAAAGTAAAAAGAAAAACTCTGAAAGGGTCTATCGGCCGACCCTGAGACAAAAATAAATGCACCGAAGAAAAAGCGGGAGTAGCTACCCGCTTTTTTCTTATTTTATTAATTGTGAAGAAAATGTGAAGATAGAAAAAACCACTTGCACGAACCCCGCAAACATGATATTATTTAATTGTCAAAGAGAAAGGGAACGACATGAAAGCTATCTACTGGGACATGGACGGAACAATTGCCGACCTCTATGGTTACGAGAATTGGCTTGAAATGCTTCAGGCCGAAGATGTGACCCCTTATGCCAACTGCAAACCCCTTGTTAACATGCGCGAACTTAATTCTATCCTGTGCGAGTTCGTGAAACTGGGTATCACCATCGGCGTTATTAGTTGGGGCGCTATGGACTGTTCCAAGAAATACACCCGCGAAACTAAACGCGCAAAGGTTGCATGGTGTGAAAAATATCTGACTTGTGTTACTGAATATCACGTAGTCAAGTATGGCACGCCTAAACACCTAGTAGCTAAAGAAAAAGATTCTATCCTCATTGACGATAATGCAGACGTGCGCAAAGCATGGAAAAATGGCAAAACCATCGACGCTTCCAATAGTGAAGAAATGATGAAGAAATTGCGGCAACTGCTTGACATGGTGAAAGCCGCGTGATATAATCAAATAAACCTATCCCAACCCCGCACGTTATCCCTTTCGCGTGCGGGGTTTCCTATTTGTGAATGAATTATGGAGATAACAATTCTTATTGCTTTTTGTCGTAAGTTGTGTTATTATGTAACTACAGAAAGAGAGAGGGGCTTAAAATGTTGAAAGCAAACGAAGCAAGGGAAATTGCAAATAACTACAATAGCCATGCGGGCGAGCGCATGCGCAAGTACATTGAAAATCTTATCAAAGAACGTGCGGAAAGCGGCTATTTTTGGGCAACTTATTGCTATGAAATTGATATGGAATATTACAACGTAACCCAACAAGATGTAAACAACATATCAGAAAATCTGCGTCGCGCAGGTTACAGCGTAAAAGACAGTTGGTTTGGAGGAAATCTAACTATCCGGTGGTAAAAAGTTTTGTGAAGATTCTATGAAGGGGTTGACAACGTCAGCCCCTTCTGATATTATTTAATCATCGAAAGGGAACAGAGAAAGGAAAGAAAATGAGTGAGTGGATGACCAAGGCCGAGCGTGAGTTCTTCGAGTACTGTGAAGAGTATGGTTGCCCTCGTAGCTGTGGTGAATGCCCCTTTAAGGAAAGCTGCAAATCCGAAGAACTGTTTTGGGGCTGTGGAGTTTGGGAAGATGGTATGGGCGAAGACCTCTAATTGTGAAGATTCTGTGAAGGGGTTGACAATGTCAGCCCCTTTTGCTATTATGTAAACAGTGAAAGGGATGACGCTCAAACCACAGGGCGGGCAGGTTCACGAGGAGTCTAATCTTTAAAAAAAAATAGATTATTTTAAAATAACCTATTTACAACTTTTGTAAATTATGATATAATATTATTAGAAAAGAGAAAGGAAGAAAAATGTTGTGGTTTATTGCTCTTACTTTTGCTTCAGTTCAGAGTTATTTCTTTGTCTCTTGGGCAGACGCTCGCCTATTTACTTACCTTGGAGATGACGACAACGGCAAACCTTTGTATGGTTATCATGCTCTTACCATCCCTAGTTGTCTTTTTGCTATTGGAGTAAAAATTTTGAGCTTAGCCATTTTTGTTGAAATTTGGGGTTGCTATCTGTTTAACTATGTGTTATAATTTAACCATCGAAAGGGAAAAGAGAAAGGATAAACAAATGGCACGTAAGATTCAAGGTTTCGTAATTCAACTGCTCAACAAGAACACGGGCGAAGCGGTTGACCGTCAATGGTTTAAGCGTCTCGCAGATGGTAACCGTTGGCTGCATGAAACTTATCCTGACTGGCAAGAAAAATATGACATTGAAATTTTCTGCGACTAAAAAATTTTCAAATGAGGGGTTGACAAACCCAACCCCTCATGTTACACTTACCATGTAAGGTAAATAAGAGAAAGGGAAATTAAAATGTTGAACAAAGAAATGCACAAACTCCGCAAGGCTCTCGACAATGCTGGTATCGAGTGGCGCGATGATTCTGCGGTACAGGCGGGAATGTTCTTCGAACGAACAAAATTCACCAACAAGTTTGGCGTTCCTTGCTCCGTAGTTTACATTGAAGGTTTTTCTCACGGTTGGCAAGGTGGATTTTTGGAGTCTATGCCTTGTGTTCATGAAAGCGATTATGACGAGGTAGAGGGTTTCCTCACTGCCGGAGAAATCGCCGAAGCCTGGTTGTAAAATCTAAAAGCCGGGGTTAGGACAACCTAGCCCCGCACCTGGCCGCAAAATTTTAACACACGCTCGCCAAAAAGTCAAGAGAATTCACAAAGTCTACACAAAAAAAGTTTTTTAAATTTTTTCCCAAAACCTCTTGACACAATCGCCGCACAATGGTACTATGTAGACAGTCAAAGAGAAAGGGAAAAAAATGACTGTTGCAATGACCGAAGAAATTACCATCACCGAGGAAAAAACGCACAAGCCCCGCAAGCACGTTAAGTTTGTTGAAAATTTACAGCTTTTGGGTTTAACCCTTACCATCATTGGGCAAGTGCTTGTCCGTTTTGACCTTGCGCTTGTTGCACAGCTTATTTGGTTGGGCGCAAATATTATTGCCCTGGGGCGTGATTTTTATCTTTATCGCCCAATAGCTGACAAGATTAAAAATGCAGCCCTTACTGCTCTTACTGCTGGTTTGATTATTTCAATCTTGATTGTGGGGTAAATTATGTTTTGGTACAGAGTCTTTAATGATAATGAATATCGAGATTTTGATACATTCGCAGAAGCAAAATCTTATTATGATTCATGCTTAGCGCAAAGATGGCAAGATTACAAAGAAATGAACACACTTGAAGATTGGGAAAAAGATAAACAATGGTTTGACCTTTCAATTGTAAAGATGGAAACAATACTCACCCCAGCAGATTAAAATTATGAAAATTATGTGGAGGGGTTGACAAAACCCCTCCAGTCTGATAATATTTAATCATCGAGAGGAACAAGAGAAAGGAATTAAAAATGTGCGAGTTTTGCAATGCTACTGAGATTGAGAAGAAAAATTTCTATGAGTGGGCAAATGCCAATCCCTACGAGGGTGATGACCAAGTCTGGGAGGGTATGTGGTATCTGCTTGATGACAACAATTTTATCATTAGTACTGCAAGTGATGGCGGATACCTTCGCGATGAATTGAATCTAAGATTCAATTTCTGTCCTATGTGCGGACGAAAACTCTAAATGACGCAAATTTGCCTTTCCACCCGCTAGACAAAAAGGTCCTCGCGAATGTGAAGAAATTGTGAAGAGCTAAAAATCCTGAAATTAAGGCTTGACCGCGAGGAACTAAAGGAGTAATATTATAAATGTCAGGAGGGGAAAGAAAGAAACCCCTCAACTAACCGGGCAAAGCCCAGAAAGAAGGTCACAATGACTAAGAAGGAAATGACTCGCGCTCAGGCTCTCGAATTCGCGCTGGAAATCCTCAACACTTATGATGATGCTCGCGCACTTGAAGCCTACCCTGTGCTTGAGAAGATGCACGCACAGATTACGAAGCCTCGCAAGCGTTCGGATGCACCGTCGAAGGCTCGCATTCAGAACGAAGCCCTCGCGGCAAAGGCTATCGAGCTGATGGAGGGTCAGGAATCCGTCACGACAAAATGGCTGTGTGAGCACGTGAATGGCCTGCTCACCCCTCAGAAAGCCACGGCAGTTATGCGGCTGGCGGTTGAGTCCGGCGCTGTAGTCCGCAACAAGGAGGGTAAGCAAGTCACCTACTCGCTGGCTTAGCCCACACCCCACAGGGAGGGGATAAAACCCCTCCCTGACCTGGGGAAACGCCGCCCTTGGCCGAAAAATTTGTGGAGATTGTGTGGAGATATTTTTTAACTGTTGACATGCGGCCGCGCCTATAGTATTTTAGTATCGGGGGACGCACATAATTGTGGAGATTTTATGGAGATTCTGCAAAACCTCTTGACAAATTAAATTGAACTATGATCGTTCAAAAATTCAAAATTAGGCTGGCCTAAAAAGTTCAAAAGTTCAATTTAAATTGAACTGTGTAGAAATTGTGTAGGGTATTGTGTTCAATGCAGATATGAGTATACTAATAGATAGTTGAAAGCCAAACAGAAAGGGATTTTGAAATGGCAACCAAAAAGCATTACATGGTACTGGACACCGAGACCGTCGCAGACGCGCGCGTGCCTTTTGACTTGGGTTTTACCACCATTGACCGTCATGGCAACATTGTCGAACAGCGCAATTTTTTTACTGCTGAAATCGTGGACAATCCCACGGGTTTATACTTACTTTGCAAGGATAGTTTTAGTCGCCGCAAGGCTGCGTTTTATCTTAAAGCCGCAAAAGAGCAGCCGCAAAACGTTATGCCTTTTGACATTATCGCCGACATTATCAACGACAAGATTGATGAATACAACGCGACGGTTTGCGCGTACAACGCTAAGTTTGACGTAACTGTGTGCGAAAACTTTGCGCAAGCGTTAGGCATGCCTTACTTTTTCACTCCTGGTATTGAAGTTTGGGATATTTGGAATATTGCCCTAAATATCTTTTGCAAGTCTCGCAATTATGTAAACTTCGCTCGTAAAAATGGTTTTGTGACCGAGAAAAACAATGTTTCGAGCAGCGCCGAAACCGTTTACCGTTATCTTACCAATGACCCCGCATTTATTGAGTCTCACACTGCACTCGATGACACCAATATCGAAGCCGAGATTTTGACGCAAGCATTTAAGCGTCACAAGACTTTGGTTACAGAGTTTGCGGGTGCTATGTTCCATCATCCCATTTGGAAACAGTACCTTCGAGGGTAAAACCCCAGGCCAGACAATCAAAGAAACCCCAGGTCAACTGGGGTTTTTCTTTTGCCCTAAAACCCCAGGTCAGAGGCCCGTTGGCGGCCGAAAAATTTTACCACACCCCGCAAGAAACTGTCAAGTACAAAACTTCAATCTCCACACAATCTACATAATCCCTTAAATGTGAAGAAGATATGAAGATAACAAATTACATTGACAAAAGAGGGCAACAAGCGTATATTTATAACTGTCAAGAGGGGAACGGAAAAGCCGAACCCCACCAACCGCCCGAGAGGGCAGAAAGAAGGTGCCACATGGCAGAGAAGAAGATGACCCGCGTTGCAGCCCTGACCATCGCCGTCGAAAGCGTGGAGAACGCCGAAGCCCGCGAAATCCTCACGAAGATGATTGAGCAGCTTCAGAAGCCGCGCAAGAAGGCCGAAGGCCCGAGTAAGACTCGGGTGCAGAATGAAGCCCTTGCGCATCGAGTGGCGGATGCTATCGCCGCAAAGGGCGAGCCCGTGAACACGAAGTGGATTACTGAGCATGTGTCCGGTATCCTCACTCCGCAAAAGGCCACGGCAGTTTGCCGAGTAGCGCTTGACCTGGGGTTGATTGAGCGTCAGAAGGAGGGAAAGGTCATTACTTACACGGCCTAGCCACGGGTAAAAACCCACGAACTAGGGGCGCAAGCCCCTTTTTCGTGCCTGAAAAGTTAGGCAAACCTAACTTTGCCAAAATCTCTTTTAACGAACATTTGTTCGAACCTGGGACCCGAGCATGGCCGCAAAATTTTACCACACCTAACCAGGTTTGTCAAGAGAAAAACCCAATCTTCACAATTTCTTCACAAAATCCCAAAATTCCCGATTCTGCCGTTCACCGACGTTTTACTACCGTTCACCGACGCACCCCGCACAAGCCGCATTTTCTGGTATTCTATCAGTAGTGGAAATGGAATACATGGAAACGCCCCAACGCGCAGGGAATAACGCGGGGACGCGCGCGCCGACGGGACGGCCTAGGGGAAAGGGAATGTTGCCAAGGTCTATTTAAAAAATCGAACATTTGTTCGCTTTAGCACAGTAGAGCGGTGGAGCGAACATTTGTTCAACGAACATTTGTTCGTATTCGCGCGCCGTACGAACATCCGTTCTATACGCCCTCAATCCATAGAAGTGGCTATACGGTGTACATCCATCGATTTTAAAAAAATTTTGTATACGGCGTTAATTCGTTGCCGTTGTATACGGCTTCAATTCCTCAGTCTGAGAAAAAAAATTTTTCTTGACAGAATCAAAATTTTATGATATAATTATTCTGAGTTT
>JAEIGA010011289.1_pt1 | contig 13565 bp, 7 predicted proteins | sample 9270691 | NCBI WGS metagenome assembly JAEIGA01 (sample SAMN17057246, study PRJNA624740) | gut metagenome | biome: biome; isolation source: fecal sample | host: Bos grunniens | place: China: Xizang | collected 2019
ACTGTTCTCCGCTTTAGGTTTTAGAGAGTTTCAAGTATCTGCCAGATCTGGTAGAGGCCTCTTGGAACGTGGAAACATCCCTTCCACTTTCCACCCTTGAGAGTGAGGAGAACCTCACCACGGCGGTTAAGGTAGCCGTACCACTCAGGATATTCCTGATCCTTGAAATGTGTCCACATATAGTCGTGAATCTTCTGGAACCACTCAAGACACTGCTCATTACCTGTCAGCTGGTAGCCTTTGATAAAGCAGATTGCCGATTCGAGGTGTACCCACCACAGTTTCTGGTCCCACTCGAGCTTCTGCATTGGAGCGCCCTTGATGTCCTTGAAATAGAAGATTCCACCGTACTCCTTGTCCCATCCGAACTCGACTACGCTGAGGGCGATCTCGACGCACTTGTCGATAAGGGCCTTGTCATTTCTGCGGATACCGAGATTCATCATGAACCAAAGCGCCTCAAGGTCATGACCAGGGTTGATCTCGCGGCCTTCGAAACAGTCGATAGGAGTTCCGTCTGGAGATACGTTCTCAAGCATCACTCCATACTCAGGATGATAGAACACATTGAGAATCTCGCTGAGACATTCGTCGATAGTCTGGTCGAGCATGCTCTTATCCTCAAGGATGTGCTCCACTTCAAGAGCCATATTACATATAATCATAGGAAGGGCAAAACCCTTCATTGGACGTGTTCCGGGATAAGACTTCTCCCAACGTCCTTTAGGATCATTACGACGGTCAAGGATTCTCTGGAATGTCTTCAGAGCGATCTCCTTATACTCCTCGCTTCCGGTAGCCTCAGCAAGCTGGGCAAAGGCCATACAGGCAAAGGTATTGGAGAAAATATTGTAAGGCTGGATGATAGGAGCTCCCTCACGGGTCACAGAGAAGTAGAAATCATAGTTACCGTCGTGCGCATACTTCTTCAGGAACTCAGCTCCCTGGATTGCGCAGTCAAGCCACTCCTGCTTCTTCTCCACCTTATTGTAAAGCATGGCAAACATCCAGACCTCGCGGCCCTGAAGCCAGATGAACTTATCAGTATCGAAGACACTTCCGTCACGGTCCAGACAGCTGAAATATCCGCCATATTCAAGGTCCTGAGACTTCTCAAGCCAGAAAGGAAGGACGTTGTCCAAAAGTTCGCTCTTATATTGTTCTGCAAGCTTCTTGAAATCCATAATAAGAAAAGGGGTTTAGATTATCTTTGCAAATTTAAAAATTTATTCTAATTATCGGTGAATTTTAAATCTTTTAACTTAATGGCAAGCCACACTACTTGAACATGACAGCACTTGCCACAGAACGCTGACTACCGTCACTCACTTTGATAGTCTCAATGCCATTGACAAGCATACAGGCTGATCCACCTCCATCAAGGTTTATAGCTTCAACGCAGCCAAGCTGCTTAAGAAGTTCAGCGACTTCTTCAGTCGTCATTCCTGTGACTCCTTCGGTCATATTACGTCCTTCACAAACAAACATTATCATCCTCTCATCAGACGTAATACCGACAGCAGTTCTTGGATGTGACGATGTCGGTTCAACTCCTCCTACTTCGAACAATTCCTCCTCCCAGGTATTCACCACTTTACCTGAATTAATCAGAACCGGGCCTCCACCTATTGCTGTATATGCCTCGAACTCAGCGGCTTTCTCCGGAAAAACAGATGAAGGAACCATAAGAGGATCCTTTCTGAAAGAATTGCCGGCAGGCTGCTGATATGTAAAATGTTGCCCATTTGATGCAGCATATGTCCAGCAAGCATCAAACTTTCCATTGGTTCTTTGTAGAAAAGCAGCTCTGGTAGGATAATAAACGGATACCCAATCTTCAGATGCGTAGTTTATATTATACGCAAGCACCTCACCGGCACTTACTGCCAAACTGGATGTATAGTTACCATCTGACCAGAAAAAATAACCGCCATTGATTACAACAGGACAGTTATAGTCTTCATAGACTTCGGAAGGAGTCTTATATGAATCACTTGTCTTATACGTAAGATCTGACTTTACGCTCCACACATCCCATTGCACGACATTCATATCAGCGACCGCAATATATGCTGCCACCGGCTTGCCACCAAGCTCAGATGGCGACTTATACACGTTGATATAATCAGGGAGTTCTCCATATACAGTACCGACGTTTGTCCAACCCAGATCCACATAATCCTGGTTAGAATCTTTTTCAACCGGCTCAGATGAAGGATTTTCCGGCTCTACAGGGTCGTCCCAAGGCCAGTCCTCTATCACATTATTGGCTTTCCCATCCGTACAAGACACAAGCAAAGCAAGAAGTACGGCAAAGCAGAAAGCTTTTGTCACTTGTTTCATCTAAAAGTTATTTAATATGGCGGAGTTCCCCGAGGGAAATCCGCCATATACAAGCAGTTTAAAGCTTAGGGAACTTTACACAAGTAACGACATTGTAGTTACCGTCAACTGCATAGAGATACATTGCATCCTCTGTAACATGCAGTCTGCAGTCACCACCACCGTCATACCAAGTATAGGCCTCGATAGCTGAAATCTCCCAGATATTGAGCTGATATACAAGCTTTGCATTATCAAGGTCAGTGATATCCACAAGATAGCATCCAACATCAGCACCCTCGGTGAATGATGTACTCTGGATAGCAGCATATTTCTTGCCATTGAACTCTGCGACATCTACTCCACTACCACCTTCAGCCCAAGTAGAGAATGTCTTGTAAACCTGCTTCCAAGTATTAGCCTCAGGATCAGTACAGATCTGGAGAGCATAAACTCCATCATATGCACAGTATGCAAGACCGTCAGCAAGTCTTGGTCCCATAGGTGCCACAACACCATAGCCAGGATACCAGATAGTTCCGATTCCTGCATCCGGAGCGATCTGACCGCACTTATAAGGAGCAACAACTCCATCAGTGATTTCCCATGCAGCCCAATACTGAGATACTGAAGCCAGTGCAGTAACTACTCCGTCCTTGGTAACGTCACCGGCAGCTCTATAGTTTGAAAGACGGCTCCAGATAGCTCCATCATATGAAGCAAGGTGATTAACCTCGAATTCTGTTCCATTGATTGTTGCATAATAGATCTCCGATCCGCCGTAATCACCGAATGTTCCGAATACAAGGTGTCCGGCGTCATCAGTACAGAGAGAGTGATATGAGATACCATCAATAGAAGTAATGATGCTGCCATCTTCCTGGCTCATAAGGGTAACGACAGATGAGTTTCCGAGCACGATGTAATCTCCCAGGATTGAAAGGTTAACCATGTTGTTAGTATGAGCTGCAGATGTATTGAGAATGCTCTTTTCCCAGGCAAGCTCAGCATGTCCGTTCTGATAGATCACAACATATGAATCTGCACCCGGAACATCTCCTATGAGATTTACGTAAGCGACACGTGTATCATATTCACTTGACGGGTCGATCTCGAAATGATAATTTCCATCAGATTCAGTCATGGTAACCCAGTCTACATCCGGTGCAATCACCTCGAACTCCTGATTTGCTTCAAAAGTGAACTCACAGTTTCCACCATCCTTAGAAATCCAGGCCTCAGTAGCCGAGTAGCTCCACTCCGGAAGGAACTTTGCCTGATCCACTGTAATGACCTCCTCAAAGCTTCCACTCTTGATTGTTACGGTAGCAGCGCGATCATCGTTGATATTCTTGTTCATAGCAACATTGAAAACAACCTTGGTCGACTCAAGTCCCTTTGTAGGAACAGGAGTTATCCACTCCGCAGCTGCCTCATCAACGATATAATCATAGTCAATATTTGCGATAACCTCTATTTCAAACTGACCGCCAAAAGCATCGAAGCTGAACGCATTCTCAGTTACAGTAAGGGCATCCTTCTGCTTCTGGATGACCTTGATTTCCTTTGAGTCTGCTCCGGTATTGAGAAGGAATGAGAAATCACGGTTATCGTTGGTCTCATTCTTAAGCACTGTGATATAGACAGTGTTTTCACCGGCCTCACCACTTGTAGGATTGATAGATGCCCACTTATAGTGGTTGGTATTGTACTGCTGAACATTCCAGTCACCAGTAGCTGTAAACTTAACCTCAGCAACACCGCCTTCTGTAACAAACTGCTGAGTCAAAGCAGCCTCATCGATAGTGAGCTTGCCATTGTCCTGCGCGAGTTCCTGACAAGCCGCCGCCATCAAAGCAAGGCTGAGAAATAATGCTATTCTTTTCATATCAAATAAAATCAATATTATCTTTTTATTCATTTAAAACTTTCCCGAGAAGGACTATTCTTCAAAATCCCGAAGATATCTGTCGAAACCTCTCTTGAATGCATCCCAGTAATCATACATCTTTATATGACACAGGTCGAAGACAAAAAAGCCGTCACTCGCATTGATGCATGCATCGATGATATCAGGTATGATCGACGCCTGACCACCATTCTCAAATCCTGGCGAATTACCTACATCAGGCCCTCCGGCAAATGGGACATCTCCCATAAACTTACCGGCTGCCTTAGAGCAGAATCCTTGCATCGACCATTCATTGGTTCCCCAGATGGATGTAGCAGACGCATACGCACCAATGAACATGAAATCACAATGATCTGCATATCCATAGTCCTTATAATCCTTTGAAGCCCAGGCATACCCCGCAGCAGAAGGATCATATTTAGGACTCGCCCAGTTTACACCGGACGTATAGTATGTAGAATACCATCCTCCAACGTACGCGCCAAAACGGATATTTGGATTTACTGAGTGAACCTTTGCAGAAGCTTTCTCTATGAAATCGTGGATAGTTTTTGCACGAAACGCAAGCCACTGCTTCTGAAGAGTGGTCGGATTGCCAAGATCTTCTGTTCCAGGAGCAAATATGTCTGAAGGATAATTGGTAATGGAATAACCGATGAAAGACTCGAACTTGGTACGGGATTCCTCGGAGAAATCACTCATAAGTCCGTAATCATCATATCGGCATCTATCCAGAACGATACCATCAAGATCATACTTTGCAAGATCTGCAAGCATTTGAAGAAGAAACTTCTGGACCTCGCTGCTGGCCGGATTAAGGAATCTGGTTCCCCAGTCTGTCGAACTGTCGGTCAGGTCCATTGTATTGACAAGTCCTGACTTTGAGTTAATGACAGTTGCCCAATCCTTCTTTGCAGAATCGCGATACAGCATTCCGTCTGTTCCAAGTCCATAAGGGCAGAGGCAGCCACCGACAAATGTATTGACAGAGGCATTCACCTTCAGCCCCACCTTATGTCCTTCCTCTATGAAAGCCTGAAGATAATCAAAATCCGCTGTCCTTTCGAGCCAAAGATAACTACCTTTATGCCAAGCATCTACCCTGACCATAGGAGCTGCAACAGTTGATTTGAACATAACATCACCATTGGTAGGACGAACATCCACGATTACATCTGTAAAACCCACCTCCTTGATTCGGGCGAGATCTTCTGCAATCTTATCTCTGTCATTTGCATAATCAAAGAAGTTTGCAGCACAATCGATCCAGACATATCTCGGTTTGGGTTCCTTAATCTGCGGTTTCTCGGGATTTTCAGGATTTTCGGGATTTTCAGGAGTATTCCAGCTAGGATCCCAAGGAGCATCGGGCTCCTGGCAGGCCGCAAAGCCGGCCAGGAACAACGATACTGCTATAATTTTGAAAATCTTCATAATGATTCAATTATCTCTTGATACAATCAGCCGCGTAACCACCGATTACCTGGCTGTTGTGGTCATAGTAATAAAGCTGGAATGTAAATCCGTCAGCAGTAGGCGCGATAACCACATCGCCTGAAGCGATCGCATATGATCCGGTCTGATACCAGGTGATAGCTCTGTTAGAAAGTACTGTACCTGGAACCAGAGTTACATCTCCACCTGTTACCTGAGCCTTGTCTGTTACATCATAGAGATAAAGCTCAGGACCCATTCCCCATGCAGGGAAGTGGCTGACAACGAAGAGAGTCACATATTCGACGTTATTGAATGTCTTGGCATCAAGACAGTTAGGATTAAGACCCCATCCTGTCATATCTGAAGGAATAGCGGCTCCGAGAGTAATATCACTCTTGATCCATCTGAATTCACTTGGTTCATACTGTGAAGTGAACCAACCGTCAGCCATATCTGCAGAAGCTGCTACAACGGTACCGATATTAACAGGAGCCTCACCCCATGTACTTACAGCAGAGAGATCTACGACAGTAGTATTCACGATAGCACCGCCTTTCACTTCGACAACTGTAATCATACCGCTTTCAGTTACACCTGCAACACCCTCGTTTGTGATAACGATAAGTGCATCACCGTCGAGACTACCGTTCACCTTCATCTTGGCACCCATAGGAAGAGATGTAGTATTGGTGAATGAGTGGTAGAGTTCAGGAGCAACATCTACGCTTGTCGATCTCCAGATATTGAATGTTTCACCACCGTTAGCATGGTTGCAGTAAAGAATATAATTACCCTCATCGTTAGTCACCGAGTAAGCCTCAGCGGATCCGAGAGTTACTGTACCCTCCTTGACACCTGTCTTGGCGTTGAGATAGATTGGAGTCATTCCATTAGCGGCAACGACGAGCTTACCGTCAACATATGCCAATGATGGAGCAACGCTCTCAGTGTAAGCAGGCATTCCGAGCATAGAAACAGGATCGAAGTTGAAGAGCTGCTCAACTGTATTCATATTGAAACCCTTTTCGATCTTCTCAGGAAGGCCCTTGGCTACAACATATTCAGTCTTGTCAACACCATTGTGAGCTGTCACTGTAAATGTTACAGGCTCGTCATAGCTGCGTACTTCAGCAGGATCAGGTGAAATTGTGGCGTGAGCCGAAATCTGTGCTACGGCTGTACAAGCTGCAAGATCTTCCACTGTAATGAGAGTAACAGTACGGGCAGCCTTGTCGATGACACCTGTAAGAGCAGGATCAGTAAGAGCGAAGGAAATGAGCTCGCACTTATTTGACTTCACTCTGTCACCTGTGATGCAGATAGGTCTGCTCTCACCCTGAGCATTGGTATATGTAAACCAGTTCTCCTGAGTAAGGTCAAGGAGCTGGTCTCCAAGGCTCGGTTCAATAGTACAGTTAGGCTGGAGTTCAGCCTGAACCCTGACCTTAGTCATATAAGGCTCTGTCGAGTCGAAAGAAGCCTCCGGATAATAGTAAGGAATCGGAATGACGAATCTTTCGGCATTCGGATCCTCGATCTGGTATCTAACGATCTCCGAATCCATAAAAGGACCGAATGTAAAGATAGCAGAAAGACTGGTGATACCCTGACGGTCAGCTGTAGGCTCGACGAACTGTGGCTTCTGGCAGGAAGCAAGCAGCATCAAGGCACCGGCAATCATTATAAATATCTTTTTCATATTACTTTGTCTTTGATTAATTATTTCCACTCAGGATACTGATCTACCGCCGCATTGTTGTTAAGCTCGCTGGTAGGCATTGGGAAACGATAAAGTTTTGTAGAGAAGTTTCTGTCCTGATCGTCAACAGATACATAAGTATATTTGAATCCGTCCGCATATCTTTCAATCTTGAGACCGTGCTGCTGATAACCTGTAAGTCCCTCAGGGTACTGGTTTGCAGCTACTTCCCAACGACGGAGATCCCAATACCAGAAGCCCTCGAATGCGAGCTCCACCTTACGCTCCTGACGGATAGCTTCCCAAAGATTGTCACCAGCCTTGTCTGTGTAAGGAAGGCCGACACGTGTACGGATAGCCTTTACAGCTGCATTTGCACCAGCTGCATCATTAGCGTGATAGCATGCCTCAGCCTTATTAAGGAGAACCTCAGCATAACGGATGATTGTGATAGGCATATCACTACCTGTAAGGGCAGTATTAGTCTCATCAGCAAGCTTCTTGAGGAAATAACCGGTTGTGGTCTTTCCCTTTGGCTCACGCTCGACTCTCCATGTCGCCCAGCCGTCAAGTCCGTTGATGTAAGGCTCGATGGTACGTCCTTTCCACTGAGCACCATTATAAAGAACGGTAGCGTGGAAACGTGGCTCAAGGTCAGCATATGGCGGAGTAACTGTTGTACCGTCTGCAGTGTGCCACTGTGACCAATCAGGGAATCCACCTGTAGCAAGCTCGTAAGACTCAACGAGTTCCTGTGTAGGTGTACCATATCCACCGCCTGTCTGGTCAATGAGCGTATAGTCACCGGAAGGTGTGTAATAGAAATCAAGACTGTGTGTCACACCGTCAGCATAGCTGAATGTGTATTGAAGGATAGCCTCATCATTTCCTTCATTTACAGGCTGCTTGAAAGCGTCCTCATAATTCTCTTCAAGTCTGTATCCGAGCTTCTCCACTTCAGCCGCAGCAGCAATGACAGCGTCATAACGCTTCGCATAAAGCATGGCTCTGGTAGTGAATGCGTATGCCATACCCTTGTCAAGACGTCCCTTGGCAGCAGCCTTCTCAGGAAGGTTCTCAGCAGCGAACTTAAGATCAGCCTGTACGAAGTTCCAGCCTTCAGCCTCAGTGCTGATAGCCTTGTCCTTTGTATAAGCGGTCATATCCTCATCATAGATGATGATATCCTTGTATCTCTTGAGAAGGTCGAAATACATATTTGCACGGAGGAAACGGAGCTCAGCCTCGAGACGAAGCTTGTCCTGGTCATTCATCTGTCCGTAATTCTTCAAGCTGAAAAGAGCCTGATTGGTCTTACGTACAGCCTGATACATTGTACCCCAGAATCCCATATAAACATCTACATAGCTGGCTGTAATCACAGTTCCGCCATATGACATTTCACTTGGGATGTAGCAATGGCTGTTATAATTGTAAGAGCCATACTTCATCATATCGGTAAGAGACTCGGTGAGTCCGAGAGCGCTCTGCCCGTTCACGATATCAATCAGATAACTGTAGAGATAGTTAACATTATACTCTGCAGCCTCTGTAGTCTCCCAGATGGTCTTGTCTGAGACTCTGTCTGTCGGAGTCATATCCAGAAACTCTGTACATGCAGAGAAGCTGAAGAGTGCTCCGGTTACAAACAATCCTGCTAATATCTTTTTCATATAGTATTATCGTTTAGAATGTTAATGTAATACCACCCATTACGAGACGCTGCTGAGGATAGTAACCGTTGTTCACTCCTGGAGACTCAGGGTCGATACCTGCTGGAAGTCCGTCGATAGTGAAGAGGTTCTGTCCTTCCACGAAGATACGGAGAGCCTCGATGTTGATCTTGTTCATCCACTTTGAAGGGAATGTATATCCGAGCTGAGTCGACTTCAGACGTACATACTTACCGTCTCTCCACCAGAATGTAGAAGCAAGGCCATTGTCACCGCCGTGTCCTGTACCACCGAGAGTAAGACGAGGGAATGTACCGTTCGGATTGTCGATGCTGTAGGCATTCTCTACAAGGAAGAGAGGAGAGTTACCACCTTCCTTGAATGTCTGCGTCCAGATAGTGTTGTCGTCATATCCGTTGTAATATGTACCGGTAAGGGAAACATCGAAAAGAGCACCACCAGTGAACTGAGCGTTGAAATCGATTCCGTTCCACTCGAAGTTGAGATTGAGACCGAATGTGAGTTCAGGACGGTTAGAACGGCCGAAATATCCGCGGTCGTCCCAAGAAATCTTACCGTCACCATTAACATCGACATACTTTATATCACCGACGTTAGGACGTGTACCATACCATGCTGAATTGTCAATTTCTTCTTCAGATCTGTAGATACCGTCAGCAATCCATCCGGTAAGAGCGCCGTATGTTGTACCGACAACCTTTCTCCAAGCCACAGTATTAGGATCATCCTGGTACTTAAGCCAACGAGTCTTAGAGTATGTCAGAGTACCGCTTATGCCATAATAGAATGGTTTACCTCCGGCCATGAAGCGGTTGCGGTGAGAAATCATGATATCGATACCCTTTGAATCAATCTCATTGAAATTGATATACGCCGGATAGTATCCGCCCATTGATGAAGGATATCCGCCACCGTTACCGGTAAGCATATCATATGTCCAGTTATAGAATGCATCGACCTCGAGACCGAGTTTTGATTCCCACATATTGAGGTCGAAACCGACGTTGTAAGAAAGAGTCTTTTCCCAAGTAAGGTCAAGGTTCGCTATACCGGAATCTCCATAAGCTACATTCACGGTATTTCCTGTAGGAGAAGGATAAATTACCTTACCGCTCCACTGACCATAGCTGTTAAGGAACATATAAGGCGAAACACTGTCGTTACCGAGAAGACCTACCGATGCACGGAGCTTGAGGTCGTCCACTGCTGTAGCGTTTGACATGAAATCCTCATTAGAGATTCTCCATGCTACCGATCCTGAAGGGAAGAATCCCCAACGTGTATGAGCCATTCCGGCAAACTTGTAAGAACCGTCATATCGTCCTGTGAACTCGGCAAGATATCTTTCGTCATAATCATAACGAGCACGGAAGACATATCCGGCTGAGCGTGAAGCATCGCTCCATCCTCCGATAGGATCATTGGTAGGGATAGCGAAGCCAAGCTCTGGAAGGCTTGAGAATGCAAGATTCTTTCCGTATGAAGAAAGGCCATTGCTCTTGTTGTCACGTACTTCGAGGAGAGCGAGGAGGTCGATGCTGTTCTTTCCGAACTTATTTGCATATCCGACACTTGCCTGACCTACAAGCTGATGATAGTTGGTCTGGCCTTCGCCGATCTTGATGCCATCCTCTGCTGTCGATGGGTCAGTACCCATATTCCACGCCCATGCTCCTGTATCTGCGCTGCGTGAGCTCCAGATCACCTTATAAGGAGTATCCAGGTTCTTGTTATAACCTGTACCGTAGTCATATGATCCGCTAGCTCTGAGGAAGAGACCCTTGACCCAAGGAACATTCCAGGTCAAAGAGAAGTTAGCAGTAGCATCAAAGCCATGAGATTTCTTATAACCTGAATCATAGAGGGCAGCGAGAGGGCTGTATGGATATGACTGGTTATTAGCCTGTACTCCAGTGTAATAGCCATTATACTGCTCTGGAAGATACGGATGCATACCGATTACCTGACGGGCAATCGAGAACCAACCTACCTCACCAAGATATGAGTTACCATCTGTACCACCGGATGCATAACGAGGAGTGTTACGACGTGAAACCACGCTTGAGAGACCGGCAGTAAACTTAATGCTCTTTGTAATATCAGCCTCGATGTTTGCACGTACATTGTAACGCTTGTAGTTATAGTTGTCGATGTTACCGTTCTGGCCGAGGAAACCTGCAGAAACAAAGTAACGTGTCTTATCGTTACCACCCTGTACAGTCACATTGTGCTTCTGAGTGAAACCAGTACCGAACACTCTGTCGATATAGTCAACGTTGTCCCAGCCGTCAGTAGGGTCACCGTTCTGCATTGCAGCGATATTCTCCTGAGTGAAATATGGCTTGTACTGGCTGCGGTCTGAGATTGTACCATTAGCAAGCTGGTCCATCATCTGGGCCATATTGTACCAGTAAGCGAACTGAGGGCCATTCATGAAGTCAGGGAAATTGGCATTCATTGAGGCTCCGAGTGAAGCATTGTATGAAATCCTTGGCTTACCTTTTTCACCTTTCTTTGTTGTAACGATGATCACACCACCGGCACTCTGAAGACCGTACACTGCAGCAGATGCACCATCCTTGAGAACCGAGATACTCTCTACATCAGCTGGATCAATGTCATTTATATTATCTACAGGGAAACCGTCCACAACATAAGCCACTCCATAAACGGAACCACGGATCTTAAGTGATGCCTGGTCGAGGCCCGGCTCACCTGACTCCTGGACTGATGACACACCGGTAAGCTTTCCGGCAAGGAGCTGTGAAACGTTTGTAGAAGGAGCTTTGAGGAGCTCGTCACCCTTGATGGCAGAAACAGCACTTGTCATTGATGACTTCTTCTGTGTACCGTAACCGACCACAATAGTTTCCTCGAGAAAAGTAGTATCTTCTTCGAGGCTTACATTAAGTAATGAGACAGAACCGTCGCACTCGAATGTCTGGGTAGCCATTCCGAGGCAAACGAATTCAAGCACATCACCATTCTTTACAGAAATGTTGTAATTTCCGTTCTCATCTGTCATTGTTCCATTAGAAGTTCCACTGACAATGACTGTGACTCCGATGAGCGGCTGTCCGCTGGCATCAGTCACCTTTCCCTTGACTACAGGCTGTGCAAATAGAGTTGCCCCCCCCATAAGGAAAACAGCAACCACAGACACAGCAGCCTTTGTGACAAAGGAACTGATCAGATTCTTGAAAATCGCTTTCATTGAATAATTGGTTAGTTTATAATAGTATTGTGTTTATTCCTCTGCATTTTTCATCGCCTGCTCAAGTTCATCCCAGAGCTTGTGCTTGTTAAGATGCACGATATCGAAGATCATGACGCCATCAGTGCTCTTAAGTGCCTGTGTCACAGCTGGTCCGAATGGCGTGAAGTCACCCAGGTACTGCTCCACATAGATAGATCCGATCACAGGAACGACTCCCTTTGTAATCTCCTTTGCGAGCTCTGCACCACCCTCGACACTATAGCAGTATGTAAGGCTGTTGTCCATTCCGGCCTCGCTGCGCTGACCAACGACACCTGTCGCTCTGTCCACGTCATCCTTGGTAATGAAGCTATAGTACAGACCTGTCATATAGATGTCAAGCATCTCTGCGTAACCTGACTTATGATAATCCTCTGTAGCCCAAGCCTTATACTCGGGAACCTGATAAGGATCATAATCCTTGCTTGCCCAGTTCACTCCGAGCTGCCAGTATGTAGGATACCATGCACCGGTATAATCACCGATGATAAGGTTCGGGTTGATCTCTTTCAGAGCAGCATGCGCCTTCTCTACGAAATCATGGATTACCATAGCACGCCACTCAACCCATTTCTTGCCGTACTTGCCAGGCACCCATGTATCGCGGAGGTCTCCGTTCTCATCATACCAGCTGAGAATGTCCTCAGGGAAATTCTCGACTGTAACACCAGCATACTCTTCAAACTGCTTCTTTGAAAGTTCGCTGAAATCCGCGGTCACACCATCATAACGCACGCGGTCGAAGATAAGGCCGTCCACCTCAGGATATTTGCGTGCGAATTCCTTCAGAACCTCGATCTGATACTCCTGAACCTCAGGATTTGAAGGATTCATCATGCAGTTATAGTTAGACTTGATTTCAGAAATCGGAGTGAGCTTTCCGTTATGATAGCAGATAGACTGCCATGCTGCCTTGTCCATATAGACAATGCCACGGTCGAAGTAGTTGTGTCCTCCGGCAAAGACATTGAGCGAACCGAAGACTTTAAGTCCCATCTCGTGGCCATACTGGATGAAATATCCGAGCATATCATAGTCACGTGAACGCTCCACGCCTTCCCAATCTCCCATATAAGGAGCAATCTGGCTGTCATAAAGAACCTCGCCCATGATGGATTTCACATCGACCACCACATTGGCGAAACCGAGATCCTTGCATTTCTGAAGATAAAACTGAATGGAATCAGGATGCGAGAGTGTCGCATAATTGGCTTCACAGTCGAACCACATGTAATTATGATTCTC
>JAEIGA010011290.1_pt1 | contig 13564 bp, 10 predicted proteins | sample 9270691 | NCBI WGS metagenome assembly JAEIGA01 (sample SAMN17057246, study PRJNA624740) | gut metagenome | biome: biome; isolation source: fecal sample | host: Bos grunniens | place: China: Xizang | collected 2019
AATATCTGGACAATTCTGTTTATGCGTCGTATGCAACCCTCAATAATGGCATGTTGAAGAAGGATGTGGCATTGGATTATATTATCAGGCCTGCTGCTGCAGCTGAGGCGCTGGTGGAAGCGTACAAGGCAGATCCGTCTGTGCTGTCTGGAGTGCTTGGTTATACAAAACCGACCGGGTTTGAACTTGCAGAACAGGATCTTGCAGTAAATGATCTTGTGCTTTCAGAGGTTCCGGGCTATGGTGGTGTACTCACTGCCTATGTGGATGCGTCTGGCATATCCAGAGACTTCTATGACGGAAAGTGTGGAGCTGCGATCGCTCTTCAGATATCTTCAGATAAGACAAGTGTGCTTGCTGATTTTGCGAATCTTGTTCCAAAGGCAGGTAATGCCATCAGCGGAAGTTATATGACAGATGTCCCTGTAATTCCTGGAGCAAGTGTCGTTATTCCGTTCAGTTTTGCCGTTTCGGACCCTGAAGCGTCTTACTCGTTGGAGGTCAGCGGTTCTGAAAATGTTGACTGGGCATCTTTGAACTATAATACCGACTTCAGGACAGGAAATCTTTCAGTTGGCATAAGTGGATCCAAGTCAATTGAATCTCAGAAAGTTACCGTTACATTGACTGTAGGCGATGATGTGACCTCGCATGTGTTTACATTCTCAGACAGCGGAGCCAGAATAGACTTTGTTGATCCTGGCAAAGTAGATTATATCGGCGGTGACATTGCTCTTGAAGTGGCTGCAGTAAATATAACATCATACATGCTTTCATGTAGTGGTGCCGGTGTCTCTCAGGCTGGAAACATCTTTACATTCAGCGAGAATACTGGTTCTGAAAGAACTGTCACAGTAGAGTGCCAGGCTAATATCCCAGGTGTTTCGTTGAGCTACTATAAGTCACTTGCTCTGATCCAGAAAGCAGCAGGAACATCGCTGTCCAAGACATATTATACCAATGGACAGAAGGTGATGTTGAATCAGGCAACTGCATCAGGTTGCTCGAACTACTTCAATATTGTTATTCTGGGAGACGGATATAAGAAGAAGGATCTGGCGGTGGGTGGCAAGTTCGAGCGCAGTGCACGATCTGCTATGGACAGTTTCTTTGCTGTGGAGCCGTACAGGACTTTCAAGGATAGGTTCAATGTCTGCATGGTGGCTTATGAATCTGCTGAAGAGGGAACCGATATCAGATCAAGCGGAGTGAACAAGAACACATATTTCAACTCGTATTGTCAGGGTGGTGGAAATACAGCGGCGTACGTTGACGGTACCGATAAGGTCGTCAGTGCCGTAAGGAACGCAGTGGGTTCTTCTGATGCAGTGTACTACAGGTCTATTGCAATTCTCCTGATCAATACTGACGAGCAGTCTGGCTCGACCGGATACCCTTTCAGGGATTACAAGACGGGTTTTGTAAATGGATATGCTTCATTTGCAATCGCTGTGCTTGCCGCGAACTCTACAGGAACCAATGGTCTTGTAAAGCATGAGGCCGGTGGACATGCCTTTGGCCGTCTGGCGGATGAATATTACTCAGGCGGCAGCACTGCATCAAGTTCGACCAAGACAGAACTTGCGAACTGGCAGGCCAAGGGTTGGTATTGGAATGTGACGGCCTCGAACAGCTATCATAAGTTCACATCTTCAGCATACTCGTCGTCTGAAGTAGGTTTCATTGAAGGCGCGTGGGGATATGCATATGGTATATATCGTCCAACGGCAGGAGGAATGATGCAGGGCAGTACGGGCGTCTTTAATGCACCGTCCCGTCATGCGATCTATCATCGCATCATCACCGAGTCCGAGGGTGCATCGGCATATAGTTGGTCGAAGTTCCTTAACTACGATCAGAAGAACCGTTAGTGTTTGCTGATTCGGCTATTATTACTATCTTTGTACGGATTGTGCGTATGCATGATCCGTACATTTTTATTAAATCGAAAGAATATGAAAAAAGTAATTGCAACACCAGATGCGCCTAAGGCGGTAGGCCCTTATTCACAGGCAATTGAAGTGAACGGAACTCTTTATATTTCAGGCCAGATTCCTGTAAATCCAGCTGACGGTCAGGTTCAGACAGAGATCACTGCTGCTGCTCATCAGTCGCTCAAGAATATCGGTGCAATTCTTAAGGAGGCTGGCATGACTTATGACAATGTAGTGAAGACTACAGTACTTCTTGCTGATATCGCTGACTTCAAGGCAGTAAATGAGGTTTATGCAGAATATTTTACAGGCGACAAGCCTGCACGTGCCTGCTATCAGGCTGCAGCTTTACCTCTTGGAGTAAAAGTCGAGATTGAAGCGATTGCAGTGAAATAGTAATGGACAGGAAATCTTTGATATATTGTTTAGCTGTTTTATCTGCCATGATTTTCGTGATCGTGGCAGGTACTGCTTATTTATATCGTAAAGATGTCACTGTTCAAAAAACTATAGAAGAGAAATACTACCTTGCAGGTGCTGTACCGGCAAATGCTGTAGCAGTGGTTTTTCTCTCTCAGGCTTCGAATCTTGATTCGCCTGTCTTTTCTTCTTTTGAATTTCCCCAAAAGCTTTCTGAATATTTTCAGCAGGGTTTCGCAAAGTCCATTGCGCAGAACAGGATGGCAATCTCGCTTCAGTATGCCGGATCATTGACCCCTCTGATCATTTTTGATGCGGGCCCAAGCGGTCAGGTGCCGTCAGAAGATGCAGAAGGGCTTATGCAGTTTATCCGTGATAATGGAATATTTGCAGAATATGTAGATTGTTCCGAACTGTCTTCAGACAACCCGCTTTCATCTCGCTCTATTGTATTGGCTGCCAAGACTGAGGCGCTGATACGGAGCACTCGTATTCAGATGAAGGGAGATGCATCGTTATTGCGGGAATCTGACGGATTCAGAAACGCTGCGCTCAACTCCTCTGAAGATGCTCTGTTTGTTTCGTACAATCAGGCGAGGACATTGTTTCAGGCATCTGTTTCCCGCTCCTTTTTCAGAAAAAGGTATCCTGCGCAATCTGCGGATGCCGAGTATTCTTCCATGGCAGGATTCTTTTCCACTATTGCAGATTGGGGAGTGGTTGATCTGAGTGATGAGAGAAAACTGGATTTTATCCAATACATTTCAGAACCCTCAGATTTCATGTGCGTGATGGATCATTCTTCTCCATCAGTCTCCAGAGTATCTGAAATCCTTCCGTACAGCACACGCTTTGTGCTGACTTTGCCGATGGATAATTCTTCATCATATATCTCATCGTATGAGGACTATCTGGAATCTGTGCAGAAGATGGGAAAAGTCGCGGAACTTCGTAAGGCGTTGTTGGCAAGGAAAGGGGTGAAGCCTGAAGATTTTGTCAGGAAATTGGGTGTTGAGGAAGTGGCCACAGCTTCGATTCCAACATCGGAGGGTTTTGGACAAGTCAATCTGGTAAAGATCAGGCATGCTGATGAACTCCTTTCGAGAGGTACCGATGTGATGCAATATGAATTCCCTGAATTCATCGCTTCTGTTTTCGGACCGTTCTTCAGTCTGGCTGACGAATCATGTTTTACGCTTTGTGGTCAGTGGCTGGTAACCGGCAGTAAGGCTGCAGTTTCAGAATTTGCCTCTGGCAATGCTATGAAATACAGCCTTAAGACATATATGGCAGATGCAGGACAAGATGACCTGCTGACAAGCAGAGTCGCTTCATGTGTCATATACGTTGATATACCGAAAGGAGACAAGTCTTTCGCGGACGTCCTGAAGGAGGATGTCCATAAACTTCATGATGAGATTAAAGGTGATGCAGAGTATGCTCCAATCATCATGACAGTCTATAAGAAGGATGGTCAGCTTCATACGGATATTCAGGCTCACCAATTCAAGATGCAGAGGCTTCGTCCTGAGAAATTTGAAAGGGATATGACTGTAGATGTGCCAGAAGGTCCATACGAGATTACAAATCAGGCTACAGGCAAAACGTATCTGTTCTATCAGAAGAATAATGCGATAGGCTTGAAGACGGAGGACGGTAGAGGACTCTGGAGCATACATTTTGATAAAGCTGTCTGTGGAAGAGTTCATGGTGCCGACTATTATCGCAATGGCAATTTCCAGATACTGTTTGGCGCAGGCTCAGACATTTATTTGATGAAGCCGTCAGGAGCTTACGTGCCAGGTTATCCAAAGAATATAGGAAAAGAGATACTGCTTGGCCCGGATGTATATGAAACAGGTCGGGATGATGAATATAGACTGATGGTTCTGCATAAGGATAATACTGTTGAAATGTATGATCTTGGTGGTAGGAAACCGGATGGCTGGAAGGGAATAGATCCGGGTAGCCCTATAAGAGATCTTCCTGAAAGACTGGTTGTCGGCAACAAGGATTATTGGGTCGTGCGTACTTCAGTTCAGGTACTTATATATCCATTTAACGGTGGACAACCATTAAATTCATTTTCTGGAGACGAAATGTTCATTCCTTTTGCCGAGGTGGTGGTCAAGAATTCCAACACGGTTGAGGCTGAATGCTATGATGGCAGAATGAGAACAGTAACATTGAATTAGAATAATATTATACTTTAATTTGAGAAATATGGAATTTACTTCAGTAAACAAGATTTTTGAGGACGCTTTTAAAAAGAACTGGCTTCGTCCGGCAATCTCGAACTATCAGGGTGAGACTCTGCATTTTCGTGATCTGGCCCGAAGGATAGAGAAGCTCCACATCATGTTTGAAGAGTGTGGTCTTGATAAAGGTGATAAGGTGGCGATATGTTCGCGAAATCAGGCTAACTGGGCTGTTGTCTTTCTTTCGACATTGACCTATGGTGCAGTACCTGTGCCACTTCTTCATGAATTCAAATCTTCAAATATTCACCATCTCGTCAATCATTCCGAGGCAAAGGTTCTCTTTGTCGATGAGGTCATATGGGAGGGCCTTTCCGAAACAGAGATGCCTGACCTGCAGGCCATCATACAGGTAAATACATTCAAGGTGCTGTATGCTGTAGATCAGAGGATCTACGATGCGAAGGTTCACTTGAATGAGCTTTTTGGAAAAAGATATCCTGAGGCGTTTGAGCCTGAAATGATCAGCTATTATAAGGATTCTCCCGATGAGTTGGCTGTAATTAATTATACTTCCGGAACTTCAGGATTTTCCAAAGGTGTAATGATTCCATATCGTGCGATATGGTCTAATCTGATGTTTGGCAAGCAGGTGCTTCCACAGCTCGGATCTACTTCTAAAGTAGTTTCAATGCTTCCATGTGCTCATATGTATGGACTTATGTTTGAGGTTCTCTATGAACTTTCAGTTGGATGCCATGTTCACTTCCTGTCACGTCTGCCAAGTCCTAAGATCATCATGCAGGCCCTTGCAGAGGTTAAGCCTACTGTTGTAATTGCAGTCCCTCTCGTAATTGAGAAGATATACAAAACGAAAGTGAAGCCGATCCTTGAAAAGGAAGGAATCAGATTCCTTATGAAACTACCTGTACTTAATCAGGTTGTGCTTAACAAGGTGAGACTGGAACTTGTTAATGCCTTTGGTGGTGAGTTCTATGAAATAATTATCGGTGGCGCAGCTTTCAACAAGGAGGTTGAGGCATTCTTCAAGAAGATGAATTTCCCGTTTACGGTAGGATATGGTATGACAGAGTGTGCGCCTATCATCGCATATGATGACTGGAAGGAGGAGAAACTGTATTCTTGCGGAAAGGCCGCCCCAAATATGGAGATACGTATCGATTCTGCTGACCCGGCTGAGGTTCCAGGTGAGATTCAGGTGAAGGGCGCAAACGTATTCCTTGGATATTACAAGAACGAAGATGCTACCGCTGAGGTGTTTACAGAGGACGGATGGTTCCGTACCGGTGATATGGGAATTCTTGATGGAGATGGATCACTTTTTATCAAGGGACGTACCAAATGCATGATACTTGGGCCTAGCGGACAGAATATATATCCGGAAGAGGTTGAGACAGTGCTGAACAGCCAGCCATACGTGGTTGACTCTCTTGTAATTGAAGATAATGGAGCTCTTACAGCTCTTGTCTATCCTGATTTTCATCAGGGAGCCAAGGATGGTATGGGACAGGAGGCCTTTGTGAAATTTATGGAGGAAAGACTTTCAGAGTGGAATTCGATACTGCCTAATTATGCTCGTCTTAAAAAGATTGAGGTGATGTCGGAAGACTTTGAACGTACACCTAAGAAGAGCATCAAGCGTTATCTTTATCAAAGATAGACTGCCTCCCTGCAGTGAATTGGGATATAATTGCATGAGTATATGGAAAAGTTCGACCAAAGTTATATAGAGATGGCAGGTGTATGGGCGAGAAACTCATACTGCAAGCGCCGTCAGGTAGGAGCTCTGCTCGTCAAGAACAGGATGATAATCTCGGATGGGTACAATGGTACCCCTTCGGGATTTGAAAACGTATGCGAGGATGAGAACGGTGTTACAAAACCGTATGTGCTTCATGCTGAGGCAAATGCAATTTCAAAAGTAGCGCAGTCTGGAAACAGCAGTAAGGATGCTACTTTATATGTTACTGCATCTCCATGTATGGAATGTGCCAAACTTATCATCCAGGCTGGTATCAAGAGGGTTGTGTATCGTGATTCCTACCGTCTGACAGATGGCGTTGACCTTCTTCGCAGGGCTGGCATTGAGGTTGAACAGGTTGATTAATTGCGCATGAAGAACACTCTTTACTCTATCATCACATCTATCTTAGGCGTCATTATCGGCGTATTGGCGACAACTCTTGCTTTCAATAAGTTGTCGAAGAAAGATGGGCTTGTCATATATAAAGATGTGCTTGTCACATATGATGGTGATTATTCTCAGTGGAGAAAACTCAATCTCATTCTCAAACAGGTTCAAGAAAAATATGTAGATACAATTGACATGAAGTCCATGACCGATGCTGCTGTTGTTGCGGCATTGGCTGAACTGGACCCTCATTCTGTGTATCTTCCTCCGATGGAAATGACAGAAGCAGAAACTGAACTGGCTGGTAATTTTGATGGTATAGGCATTACGTTCAATGTACCTTCAGATACTGCTATTGTTCTAAGTGTAATTCCAGGAGGCCCGTCAGAGAAGGCTGGTCTTATGCCCGGTGATAGGATCATCAAAGTTGATGATGCGGTCATTGCTGGAACCCGGACGCCTCAAGACAGTATGGTGGCTAAAATCAAGGGCCCGTCTGGCAGTAAGGTGAAACTCCTGATCAGTCGTGACGGCCATGATATAGACTTTGATATAACGCGTGGAAAGATACCTGTGCATAGTGTTGATGCATCATTTATGATTGATGATAAGACTGGCTATCTGAAACTGACCAAGTTCTCAAGAACAACGTATAGTGAGTTTCTCATGGCTGCACTTACACTGATGGATCAGGGTATGGAACACCTTATTCTGGATATCAGAAGCAATGGAGGAGGATATTTTGATCAGGCATATCTAATCTCCAACGAATTCCTGTCTCAAGGTGATGGCATAGTTTATATGGAAGGAAAAAACCGCGGCAGAGAGGATTTTAATGCCGATGGTAAAGGACTGCTACAGAATGTGAAACTTACGGTTCTCATAGATGAGGTAAGCGCATCATCCAGTGAGATAGTTGCAGGTGCAATACAGGATAATGACCGAGGAGTTATCGTAGGACGCCGTTCTTTTGGAAAGGGACTTGTGCAAGAGCCTATCTACTTTACTGATGGTTCCGGTATCCGTCTTACTGTCGCTCGTTTCCATACTCCTTCAGGACGTTGTATTCAGAAACCGTACGAGAAGGGGGATGAATATATGTACGACCTGGTAGATCGTTATACGCACGGAGAAATGGTGTCACTTGACAGTATCAAGATTGATAAGAACCTTTTATATTACACTGCAAAAGGACGCAAGGTATACGGTGGAGGAGGAATCATACCGGACATCTTTGTTCCAATGGATACCACTCTAGCTACGAACTTCTATATCAAATGTGCAAATAAGGCGACAACTATGCGCTTTGCATCTGTCATGTTCGACAAGTACAGATCAAAATTGTCTCAGATCGATAACTTCAGATCTCTTGAAAAATATCTCAATTCGATTGATGTTGAAGGTCAGTTCCTGCAGTATGCCTCCCGTGTGGATGGCATAAAACCTGGCGAGGGAGAGTGGGAGGCATCTCGTGAATATATGCTCCCACAAATCAATGCTCTGATAAGCCGCTTCTCCAAACTTGGAGAGGAGGCATTCAACAGATTCTATCTTCCGATTGACAATACAATTCAGACCGCCCTTAAGAACGGCGGGAAATGTCCTGAATAGTTATAAGATCTCTTCAATACGCTTGCAGATGAGCGTTGCTGAAGTCACGGAGACTACTTCTACATTGCAGTAGTCTCCTGCCTTTTCGCCCAATGACGGAAATACGCACATCTTGTTGTTGCTGGCTCTTCCGCATAGCTCGGCCGGATTCTTCCTGGATGGACCTTCGACAAGAACAGTCAGTATCTTTCCGATCTCTTTCTGATTGCTCTTGAGGCTCATTCTGCCCTGAAGTTCTATGATTTCTCCGAGTCTCTGTGTCTTTACCTCATATGGAATGTCATCAGGATACTTCTTGGAGGCTAGTGTGCCAGGACGTTCTGAATATGCAAACATGAATGCAGAATCGAATTCCACCAGTTCCATAAGGCTCAATGTATCCTTGTGGTCCTGTTCGGTTTCGCCACAGAAGCCTGCAATGACATCCGTTGTGATTCCGCAGTCAGGGATTATACTGCGAATCTTATCGACTCTTTCCAGATACCATTCGCGATTGTATTTGCGACGCATCTTTTCCAGCATGGCGCTGCTTCCTGATTGGACTGGCAGATGAATATGCTTGCAGATGTTTCCGTACATTGCCATAGTGTAGATCACTTCATCGCTTATGTCTTTGGGATGAGATGTGGAGAAACGTACTCTGAGATCTGGACTGATTTTGGCAACCATCTCAAGAAGTTGAGCGAAATTAATGTTGTTGTCATAGTCCTCGTTGTCTTTCCAATAATATGAATCGACATTCTGACCAAGCAGAGTGACTTCCTTATAACCGTTTTCCCATAGGATCTTAGCTTCGTTTACAATGGTATGCGGGTCTCTGCTTCTCTCTGCTCCACGAGTATACGGAACCACGCAATATGAACATACATTATTGCAGCCTCGCATGATGGAAATGAAAGCTGACACTCCATTTTTGTCAAGTCTGATCGGTGATATATCCGCATAGGTCTCCTCGTGTGATAGAAGAACATTGATCTGAGGCCTGTCCGGTCTTATGGCTTGAAGCATCTGTGGCAATGCCCTGTATGAATCCGGGCCAGCAACAAGGTCAACTTTCTCGAGCAGCTTCTCTTTCAGACGCTCTGCCATACATCCAAGAATACCTATTATGACTTCCGGGTGCTCTTTCTTCTGGAGCCTGAATTGATCAATTCGTCCCCAGATTCTCTGCTCTGCATTATCTCTGATCGAACAGGTGTTCGCTAAAATCAACGATGCTTCTTCAATTTGCTCAGTGAGAGCATATCCGGCATCCTGAAGAATGGATAGAACAACTTCACTGTCGTTCACATTCATCTGGCATCCGTATGTTTCAATATAGACCTTAGGTCTTGTTGAGTCAATAATAGGTTTTATATCTGTAATGCTCATGTTTTACAATGATTCTCAATGGGAGGGCAAAGATAGGATTTTTAAACGAATATCTTTATCTTTGCATGATTGTAAATGTTTTAATCTTACATAAAATGAGAAGAATAACTGCACTAATTGCTTTTGTCACGATGTTGACCCTTACCGGATGTGGTAAGTTTACTCAAATAACTGTCAATTCCGTAGACGTTGAAAAAGTAAAGCCATATGGACTTAGAGGACTCAATGTTAAATTGGCTGTTGATATAGATAATCCTGCAATTCAGATAAATTTATCAGATATGGAGGCCACTGTGAAGTATTGTGGCAAGGTTCTTGGTAAGGTGACCGTCGATCCGTTTACATTGGAGGGTCGAACTGCTGACGTTTATCATTTGACGGCAAAGATGGTATTGGATGCTGGAGTATCTCTTTATGATATGTTTGTGCTCCTGGATAAGAATCGTATCGATAACTGTGTGGTCGACTATAAAGTCAAGGGAAAGATCAAAGGAGGACTTTCAAAGACTATTACAGAGTATGATGTACCGTTGAAGCAAATTATGGACTATGCGAAATAATAGATTAATAGGTATTTGCACCTCAGTTTTAGCGCTCCTTTTCTGGAGTGCATCTGCATCAGCCCAGCAAGCGGATGCATTGCGCGATTCTTTGTATAGAGAAGCTCCAAAGGGATATGTTTGGGTGGACTCATTGGTTTATGTTCCTGTTGCTGTGATGGATACAGCTTATATAGGAAGAGATGTGTTTGATATCAATGTCAGACAATCTTCTCAGCTTGCCGGTTCGATGGGTCATTATCTAAAGGCCAACCCGTCAAGGACCATAAGCGGATTCAGAGTCAGAATATTTTTTGATAACAAGCAGACAGCCAAGGTAGAGTCAGAGAAGACTCTTGAGAGGTTTGTAGAAAATTATCGTGACATTGCTGCATATCGCACCTATACTAATCCATATTTCAAGGTGACTGTGGGAGATTGCAGAACGAAATCAGAAGCAATGTCGTTACTTGGACGTATAAAGAAAGACTTTCCAAGTGCCTTTGTGGTAAAGGAGAATATCAGTTTTCCTGTTCTGAACCCAAAGCACACATATGATATTGACACTGTCAAGGTCCTAAGACCATTGGCTGTGCCCAATCAGTAACAATCATAATTATTAGTGGTGTATGTTAAAACAAGGACTTGAACTCAAGCAGACTCAAAAATTATCTCCGCTGCAGATCCAGACAATAAAGCTCATCGAGCTTCCTATCCAGGAATTGGAGCAGAGGATTCGTAAGGAGCTGGAGGAGAATCCTGTCCTGGATGAGGACCTTCCTAAAGAGAAGGAGGATGAAGGAGAATCTCCAAGAGAAGTCTCTTTATCTGAGTATAAAGAGGATGACTACATTCCGAGTTATCGTCTCCGGGCGGACAATTATTCGAAAGACGAGCGTCCGCAGTATAATACATTCTCTGTCAAGGAAAGCTTTACTCAAAGTCTGCAGGAACAGCTTGGCTATCGCCAGTTGACAGAGCATCAGTATGCTGTGGCTTCATTCATCATCGGCAGCCTTGATGACGACGGATATTTGCGTAGAAGCATAGACAGTGTGGTGGATGATATCTCTTTCCGTGCAAATATTGCCACTGATGAGGAAGAGGTGCTCGAAATGCTGAAGGTTATTCAGGAGTTTGAACCTGCAGGCGTTGGAGCAAGAGATCTGAGGGAATGTCTGCTTCTTCAGATAAGACATGTCAGGAAGAGTCCTGAAGTCGAGATTGCTGTAAAGATTCTCAAGAATCATTTTAACGAGTTTACTAGTAAGCATTTTCAGAAGATAATGCTTCGTATGAATATTACTGAGCAGCAGTTGAAGGCTGCAATGGCGAAGATTCTTAAGCTGAATCCATCTCCAGGCGGTCAGATCGATGATTCGTATAATGATCAGGCACAGCAGGTCGTTCCTGATTTTGTTCTCGAATATGTGGAAGGAGAACTCCATCTGTCGATGCCTAGATTCTCCATTCCTGAATTGCGTGTGAACAGAAAATATGCTGAACTTCTGATTGATGCTGCAAACTCATCCGAGCGTGAAAAGAAAGAAGCTGCTGCATTTGTGAAAAAGAAGATGGATTCCGCCAAGTGGTTCGTGGAGGCTATCAAGCAGCGTCATAACACTCTGCATAACACTATGCAGGCTATAATAGACTATCAGCACGATTATTTTGTGGATGGAGATGAAACCCACCTCAAACCTATGGTGCTGAAGGATATTGCAGAAAAGACAGGCTTTGATATCTCAACCATTTCTCGTGTTGTCAACAGCAAGTATATTGAGACTCATTTTGGTATATATTCGCTTAAATATTTCTTCTCGGAGGGTCTGGAGAATCAAGATGGAGAGGAGGTCTCTACCCGTGAGTTGAAGAAAGCTCTTCAGGAGTGTGTTGACCAGGAGAATAAGCATAAGCCTCTTACCGATGATGAACTTGTTGTCAGGATGACCGAAAAAGGATATAAGGTAGCTCGTCGTACTATTGCGAAATATCGTGACCAGCTCGGGATTCCAAAAGCAAGACTGCGTAAAGAGCTCTGATTTTGTTAAAGAAAAAGAAATAATTTTAAAAAAAAGAAAAAGATAGACTGCTTTCGTCACATTTAATGGACGGAAGCAGTTTTCTTATATACTTTTGTCATCATGAAGATCAAGGATTTATGTGCTGAAGAGCGTCCGCGTGAAAAGATGTTGGCACGTGGAACTGATGCCTTGACGAATGCAGAGCTGCTAGCTGTTCTGCTTCGTACAGGCTCTGGTGGGCGTAATGCTGTGGATGTGGCCCGTGAGTTGTTGAAATCATGTGACGAGAGACTTGGCGAGATGGCTTCGTTGTCGGCAGATCGTTTAAGGCAGGTTGACGGGATAGGACCTGGAAAGGCAGTGGCGATTCTTGCTGCGTTTGAACTGGGGCGGCGGCTGTCTTTGGAGGCCGGTATGTCAGCCAGGCTGAAACTTGATTCGCCGGCTAAAGTGTATCGTGTCATGTTGCCTCTCATGAGGGACCTGGATCATGAGGAATGTTGGGCGTTATTTCTCAATAGAGCCAACTTGTTGATTTCCAAGGAAAGGATGACTACGGGAGGACAAGATTTCACGCTTGTGGACAAGCGGGTTGTCATCAGGAGGGCATTGGAACGAAAGGCTTCGTCAGTGATACTGGTGCATAATCATCCTTCCGGTAACCCTATGCCGAGCATTGAGGATATCAATCAGACTAAGGAACTGCATCGAGCTGTGTCTTCATGTGGCCTTCAGCTGTTGGATCATCTGATAGTCGCAGGTGGAAGTTATTACAGCTTTTCTGATGAGAGGGTGGTCAGTGGACATGCAGGAAAGTTGATGAGGACTGTTGCCGAGAAATTTTGATGTGGCGAAAATTTTGATGTGGTAAAAAATAAAGATATCTTTGTTAGGTCAATTAAACCACACAGCAATGAAAGTCATCAATCTTGGAGATGGTAATTCCATCCTTAACAAGTTCCTCGCACAGATGCGCGACAAGGATATTCAGAAGGACAGCATGCGATTCCGTAGAAATCTTGAGCGCATAGGAGAGATCTTCGCTTATGAGATAAGCAAGACGATGAATGCGTCGGAGAGATCGGTAGTGACTCCTTTGGGTATTGCTGCTGTGCCTGTGTATGATGAGCAGGTGGTGCTTGCGACGATCCTCAGAGCGGGTCTCCCGTTGCATCAGGGCCTGCTGAACTATTTTGATGATGCTCAGAATGCATTTGTCGCAGCCTACAGAAAGTATCATAAAGGTGAAGATTTTCACATTGAAGTCGAATATTCAAGTTCGCCTTCTTTAGATGGCAAGATTCTCATCCTTGCC
>JAEIGA010011291.1_pt1 | contig 13563 bp, 12 predicted proteins | sample 9270691 | NCBI WGS metagenome assembly JAEIGA01 (sample SAMN17057246, study PRJNA624740) | gut metagenome | biome: biome; isolation source: fecal sample | host: Bos grunniens | place: China: Xizang | collected 2019
CAAGAGTTAGTGCTGCTACAACTAATACAAGAGCGGCAATTACAGTAACCATCTCAAGAATAGCCTGAGCATTAAACTTAACTCCATTAAGGCTTGATAAGCTATTTGCTACTGCGATCATTATAATAGATATGGATAAAGCTATTGAAAGAACCTGATCCATACTTCCGCCAAGGGCAACAAGTCCGACAAGAGTTCCACCTACAACAAGGAGAATTCCAGTCATAGCACTAAGTGTCTTTAATACTGAATTATTACCATTAGCAAATGATGCAATATCATTTATCGTTTGCGAAACAGTCCACAAAATAGAACATACAGATAAAGCAGCAACAAGCATACTTCCTGTATCCATTAAAGTCAAAGGTAGCAACGTTAATGCTATTGCAAATATCATTGCTGCTACGCCTTGAATTGCTTTAGCATTGGTAACATTCTTCATACTATCAAGAAGATTAGCAATTTCTCTAATAGTTCCTATAAGAAGAATCATGCCACCAGCCCATCCAGCAAATCCGATCTGGTTAATCTCTTTCATTACAGAAACTATAGATTTAAGCACTACAACAAGTCCAAGCATTACTAAAAGCATGCCCATAAACTTTTGAGTAGCGCTCTGATATGAAATTCCATCCTTTAAACTTGCAGAGAATGATTTAGTTGAATCACCAAGGGCCTGCGAGAATCTCTCTATAGCGCCAGCTAATACGTTCAAAACCAAACTAACGCTTATAAGACCCCAAACGAACTCTATGACGTTTAATGATGCGAACTCTTCTATTATACCTTTCATCGCTTTAAGAACTACAATGAATCCAAGCATAACTATCGCAGTCTGCATCATCGCAGTTCCGCTTTGTTTACATGATCTTGCGATTATTCCTATAGCTACAGAAAGAGCAATCAATGATAATGTAACTTCACCCCATCCTCGAGCAAAATCGAATACATCCATATCAGCAAATTGCTGTATTGCTCCCTGCAAAACTTTAACAGCGATAACCATAGCTAATATAGCTGTAGCCGCGCCAAACAAAGCTACTCCAACACCAGCAGTTGCTCCTTTAAGAACAACACAAACTAATATTATCGAAGCTAAGACAGCGGATAAGGCGATTAATGCTGTTATACCACCTTTGATTTTATCATCATCGGTCATTGCCGCAAAACCAGAAATTGCTTTATACAATATAAATATTGCTCCAGCAACAGACAATAACAAGCTAGCTAAACCTATGAGCACAGCAGCTCTACCTGCATTTTTAAGGAAACTCTCAAGTCCTTTTCCTAATCTGCCTAAGAATTTACTTACACCATTGGAAAGGATTTCAAGAGCTCCACCTTTTGAATCTGAGATCTGGGCTACTAATTTTCTTACGCCGATAAGTGCAACCGCTAAAATACCAAGCAATACACTTACACTGATCGCGAGTTTGCATACGGACCATACCTTTTCTTCAGGTACAAGACTAAATACTATTAATGCAGCAGCAAGAATTAAGAATGCCTGAGCAACATTTTTAATTGCAAGCGCAACATTGTATAAAGCTTCAGCATCTTCTTTTCTTGCAAATGCTTTTATTGCTTTAGCTATTGAACCACCGACTTTAAGCATTCCAGCTAATGCTCCAAAAGCTATAACTTCTTCTATTATAGCAATTACAGCTTTGACATTATTCATGTCAGAGAAAAATGCAAAAATAGCAGAGAATACTCCTTTTATCTTTGCTGCTAAGCCAGTGAAGAACTCAACTATTTTACCGCATTTAGCCTGAATAATGGTAGTTACGGTATCCATTACCGAATTAAAATCAGTAAACGCTAAACCTACACCAGCAAAGAAGCTCGAAAGCGCTGTAAAGAAGTAAATAAGAGCATTTCTTACTTTGCTAATGACAGAACCACTAGCAATTGCATTAACTAAAGACTCGAATCCTTCTGCTATGGCATTAAGGAACGAAAGATCTATAGTTCCTATACCTCTAGCTATTGCAGCGAAAAACTGACCCATCATTTTTATAGCCGGAGTTAAAATAGAAAGGATTGTAACAAGAACTACAACGAGTACTCTAGCTGCAGAACTAAGAATGTTAACTAAGACCACAGCAATACTCTGAAGTAACTGAGATTCTGTAGCAACATCAATTAAAGCTGAAACTATATCAGCTAATACTGCAACAAGATTTAAAGTAAACGCAAGCAGTGGAGACATTGCTTCAATAACTTTAAAGATGGAACTAGCAACTCTAAGAATAATCTTAATGATTGTCTTAAGAGATTTAGCCATAGCGGTTCCAACTCTATAAACAGCATCCATACTCTTTCTTGAAAGTCTGAGTTTATCAGTAAATTCAACAAGAGCTGAAGTTGTTCCAATTATTCCTCTTACTCCATTTCCTCTGAATACATCGAAGAAAGCCATAACGATGGGAGCTACTACTGATCCTATAGCGTCACCAACATTTACTGCTGATTTAACTAGGTTCTGAAAAATAGTAGCTAATTGCTGAACTCTGCTATCCCATCTAGCATTTCCAAAAGCGGCTGATGCCGCATTAGAAAGATCTTCAAATGATACTTCACCATTTTCACACATTCTCTGAATTTCAGAGTCAGTTTTATCAAGATTCTCAGCAAGCTGTTCAAGAACCTTATTAACTGTATCTCCAGAGTCAGAGCTAATGTTTCTAAGTGCTTCAATAGCATCTTTTACTGATTTTGTACCATTCTTAGCGTCATCAAATATATCTTTTATTGCAGTATATTCAACACCCATGGCTTCAGACAAACCAGTCATCGCTTTCGTAGCTACATCCTGGCCGCCCATCCATATAGCGAATAACTCATGCAATTTATTACTAAGATTTGTCACTGCATTAGTGAACAGATCTACAACACTTACTTCCTCTTCAAGCCCAGGAAATTTCATTTTGAAATTCAGAGCTTTTCGTACATTATTTATCGATAATCTAAGATCGTTAAACAGAGGAATCATCTTTTGACGAAGTGGAGCAATAAAATCTGCACCGATCTTCGATAATCCGAACTTCATATTGCTTAAAGCACCAGTGAAAGTGTTGTTCGCATCTTTCGCATGATCGCCATAAGCGCTATCCATAGCTTTAGCTAATGTCATAAAGTTGATCTTACCATCTGAAACCATGTCTCTTATGTCAGCTTCAGTAGCATTAGCAGTTTCACCTATTTCATTTAAGTAATCTCTAATGGTGGCGGCAGCATTAAGACCTCTAGCTGAGAAACTCTGCAGATCTATAGCCATAACTCGACCATTACCTGCAACTCTTTCAAAAGTATGAGCCATTTCATCATAAGAAGCGTTAGCCATCGCTGCAGAACCAGAGATAGCTCTCAATGCAACCTGCATTTCGGTTCTCATCATTCCAGAAGCATCTTTAAGATCTTCTGAGAAGTTCATTACATCAATTCCTGATGTTGCAAGAACAGAAGCAGCTTTAGCTGCAGAGTCAAGACCATATGCAGTATCAGCAACCGCATAGTTAGCAGCATCCATAGCTACTACCATGTCTTCTGTATAACCGGTAATCTGCTGAATCTGTGCCGCGGTAGCGTCCATAGTCATTGCTAACTTAGCCGCACCTTCAGCAGTATCACCATAGAGTCCTTTTAGCTGGAATCTAGCCTGCTCAATATTTGAAGCTCGATTAGTACCGCCAGTAATTATCTGTTGCCACGGTTTTGCAACAAGTTTGGCAAGTTTGCCTCCGAGGGTCATTACTTCATTAGTAATCCTCTGAATAGCTGTCATTCCGACAATACCAAGTCCAGAGAATCTATCGGATAAAGCCTCGACTCCTGTAGCAATTCTCGATAAATCGATATTGTTTGCGGCACGGGTAAGGCTATCAAAGCTGTGAGAATCGAACTCTAATGAGTTCTTAAGCTGATCTACAACATCTATTGTCTGAGATACGTTCTTTACAAACTGTTCATTGTCAAACCGCATCTCAACGACATTAGTATCGATAATGTCTGCGCTCATAATGCACGTATCTCCTCTCTCATAGATTCAACTATAGAAAATATAACCGGTTTTAAAGCCGGAGTTATATAGTCAACGCCAGGGACATAAACACCATTCCTGGTTCCATGACCATATGCAATAAGTATAGCAACATTGCATCCACCTTCTATATCAGAGTTATGCCACTCTAATCTAGTTCTTCCAGGCTCTCGTTCTATCTTATAAAACCAAGATGATGCCGCTAAACCAGTATCTTTAGGAGTATATTTAGCTAATTGCTCTACTCCTATTCTACCAAAATAGTCCAGTCTCCCTAACTTAATAAATTCAAGGCATTTCTGCAAAAACGAATTAGTCTTTTTAAAATTGCCTTTAAGTGTACACGTGATAGCTGAACTCATTTTGAATTTCCTAACCTTTCGTGTGATACTTGGCCTTTCTTGCTTCATTAAGAGCTCTATTACGCTCAATTATTTCGTTCTTACTCATCTTTTTAGGAGGAGTATTTTCAGCATTGCAGACAGCAATTAACTGCATAAGGCTATTTATATGCCATTTGTCAAATGTTGTTGGAATATTTAACTGGATCATCCAGCAATATATGAGTTCTGCTGTAACTCTTCTTCCAGATTTCTTCTGACCAGGTGCCTCTTTAACTACTGTGGCGGTCATAGGATCATTCATATACTCTGAAATCTTATTAAAGTCTTCTGCAGTAAGGTCTTCATACACCGAATCCGGAACATCCTGGTTTAATGTCATACATTTGATGTAATCCATTGTCTGGTCCGGTGTAAGTTTTTCATCTGAATGCTTGTCTTTGATAAACGGGATATGCCATTTCTGTTCCCATTTATGAATTGAGATAAGAGAATGCTCAAGTTTTAGATCATACTCTTTATGCGCCCTAATGTAAAAAAACTTATTGTTGACAGAATCCCAACATTCTTTATCGACAGTTCTTTCATCTACATGGATCGACAGCATCCTCTTCTCCTTTATCAAAAATACCGTCCCGAGCTGTGACACCCGGGGCGGCTAATAATATTAAAGCTTATTATGAAGCGACATAGCTCTCGATAGCGATCGCAGAGTAAGGCTTGATAAGCGCGCCAGAACATCTGGTCTCGATCAGGTACTTCTCTTTGTTGAAGTCGATATCGAAATCTTCGAACATGGATACAGCTCCGCCCTTGTCAGCGCCGATACCATAGTCAGCAAGGTTAACGATGAGACCTACAAGAGTTCTCTCAACTTCGCTTACGGTTCTCTTAGCGCCTTCCATAACCTCTACGGTTACGATGCGAGATACACGCATAGCGACGGCAAGATCCTGCTCTGAATTGTACTTTCTACGACCCATGTTGTCTTCAACAAGGAGCATATCGCAAAGAACATCCTCGGTGGTGTAGAATACAGGATTTCCGGAACCCTTATAGTTCTTACGAGCCTTAACAGCTGCGCGGATGTAAGCATTTGCCTTATCATCATCACTGGCATTAGCTGCAAGTTCAACTGCATACTTGATGGTGAAAAGATCGTCATCGGTCCAGATAGGTCTGATATTGATCTCATTGATCTTCTCACGAGAAGCGCTGGATCTTCCATCTCCGATAAGGATAGCACGGCCGATTTCCTCTTCGAGCATGATTCTCATCTCGCCCTTGATCCATGCTACTACATCAAAGTCGGTGATATCGATGATGTCATCACGATCCATAGCCTGCTTCTTATAAATGGTCTGGGGCTCGGTCTTTCTTCTGAGCAGGGTGAATACTTCCTCAACCTTGCGATCGCCCTTAATGTATCCCTTTGCTCTTGCTTCATCCTCGGTGATGTCAGCAAATACGGACTTTATGCGGGAATAGGGGAACTTCTTAACGCCATTGATAACGCTGGCAACCCAAGAAGTATCTCTCTTAATCCATGCAGGAGGATTATTAAGAGCTCTGGGCTGAGGGAAAAGGAATGAAGGATCGTTAACGCCATAATTCTGAACATCCTGAGAATAATCGATATCTCCGGTGTCATAAGAATGAATCATGATGTCATCATTTCCTTCAATTCCGAGATCTGCTCTGTGAGCAAGGAAGGTAGCCTTAAGGGAAGCTCCGTTCTCTTTTGCTTCCTCGATAAGCATATGCTGCTCATCTTTGGTCAAAGCGTGTGCAATAACAGCACCCTGGCTGTTTGAATCAAATACGTTGTGTTTCACTGTGTTATCCTCCTCTTTGGATTCTTTTTCGGCGAGTGCCTGCTCTACTTTATAATCGACATAGCAATCAACTGCTTTTGCCTGCTCTTCAGTAAGAGTTTCAAGAACTTCACCGACGGTCTTATCTTCTGCCGAGTGCTCTACAGCTTCCTCGGATTCGTTTTCAGGCTCAGCTTCGCTTGATTCGGGATCTTCTTTGGAATCCTCGTTATCATCAGAAGTTCCTTCATCTGAGTGAGAAAGATTGTCTTCTGAATCAAAGCTGATATCCTGCTCATCGGTCAGTACAATAACCTCGATAGGCTCTCCGTCTTCACTGTGCGCTATAGCGGTATCAATGATAGCTCCGGGATTGGCGCCTGCAAGGACTAATGATACTTCGCGAATGATTCCGTGTGTTACATCGCCTCCGACCTGCTTAAGATTGTTAGCGAAGATCGAGAGAGCATTAATGTCACCATTCTTAACATACTCTCTTGCACTCTGACCCTGAACAGTATTATTCAGAGTCATGTCTGCGTATACACCTTCTCCGGGTATACAATGCAGAATTGCGTGTCCGAGAACATTAAGAGGTGAGTCACTTTTGTGGTTCCAGACCAAGGGGACTTTCTTACCATCACACTCATCAAACGCGCCATCTCTGATGGTTCTTCCATCTGCACACTTGATGTTGAATTTGGTAGCCCAGCCTCCAAAATCTCTGTGCTTACTCATTTTTTGTCCTCCGTTTCCTCACGATCCATGTTCTTATCGATCTTCTTTGTCTCGGCTACTTCCAGCGCTTCTTTAGGCTGTGAAAGATTGTTGTTGATCAACTTATCTGCCTGGGGATCTTTCATGGGCTTCATACCGATTGCCTGCCTGATCTCGTTTGATGTAGCAATACAGTTTCTGGTAAGCTTATCAGCCAACTCAGCAAAATCAGCAATAGGCATAAGTTTGAAGGGATCTCTAAAGAACATTATAGACTGGCCCTGAGTACGAGCAGTCTTTGTGAGAAATTTTCGTTTCATTTCATCGGTTATTGCCGAAATAATAGGTTCAATTGTACGAGTATAATAGTTCTGCATGACCTTCTCATCAGCAGTTCCATTAAGTATGTCCTGGGTTATTCCCAACTGAGAATACAGCATATTGGTAAAGAACTCAACCTGTTCAATCATGTTATTGTCTATTGATCTATTAAGCTGGGTGATCTTTTCCGTGCTATCTACATAAGCTATACCGTATTTTGATGTCGACAATTGAAGCTCTATATCCTCACGTCTATTCTGAGCCTGCTGTCTTCGAGCCTCAGTTTTAATAACGTAAGGTAACTGGATTATCATGTCCAGTTTTCCGGATGAATTCTTTTCGTCGATGGTGTCAAGCAGATTGAGTTTTCTTATCAATCTTGCGGCCGTCGAACTCGGCTCATTCATTACTGAATAAAATGGATTCTCTACAATCGCTACCGATTTCTTCGGAAGTATGATCTCTTGTCTATGACCATTCTTATCGTTGTATACCTCGACTTTTACGGCATCAGGATACCAAGTGGTAATTTTACCTACTCGCATTGACTCAATGTCGAAAGCATGGTCAATAGCATCTTCCGTCGTGTCTATTGGCACAATAGCAATCGATCCTTCATCGAGTAATGACATTACAGCATCCTGAAAAAATGCTCTTCCGGTCTGATCTTTATTAGCAGATAGAGACAAACACTCATTCAATTTTGAGTTATGCTCGCCTTTGTAGCGTCCGTCCTTATCAGTGTCTACATGTCTCACATCTATGGTTGCTGCATCAATCGCAATACGGTTATATACCGCATTTATGATTGATCGCTCATTACCCCTCGTGAATCTTACACGATCAGGTTTTGTATAGTATGCTTCGCCATAGTATCTGCTGTCAAGATACGGGCCGTCACGCCCCAGAAAGGCGTTCCATCCATGCTGAATACGTTCAACGATACTCATTTTGAATTTTCCTTTCTTCGGGCTTATTTACCACCTTTAAATTTCTTTATGTCATCCCAAAGATCTCCGTATAAACTAGCCTGATCCAAAGTCTGTATTCTTGTATCTCCAACAACAGCAGGAAGATTTCTAGTAACGCTCTCTTTTGTAGATTCAGACGAACCTAAATCAGAGAATCTGGTTCCAAAGAAATCCATAGCATTACTATTACGAGAATCATAACGAGGAGCTTCCTTTACCGGCTCTTTAACCGTTTCTTTTGCTGCTGACGATGCAGGTTTAGGAGCTTCCGGTTTAGGAGGTTGAGGAGCTTCCGGTTTAGGAGGTTTAGGCGGTTCAGGCTTAGACTGATTATTAGGCTTAGACTGATTAGCCGCACTCTTAATCGACTCTGCTATGTACTGTTTAATACCAGCAGATACACCTTCGGGAAGATCCTTGATTAAGGCATTCTTGAAATTGTCGGCCATTTTCTGAATAGCCGTTTGATTCTTGGGATGTAACTGAGCATAGCGGTTAAGATAATTAATCTCATCCTGCATACGTTCGTTGATCTCTTTAAGCTCCTTATCAGAGAGCTCAGATAACTTTTTCTCTTTGACAGACGACTTGGTCTTCTTGGATTTCTCGTTTCTGGGATCTTTTACTTCGGTATCAGTATCGATCCTTTTACCCTTACTGTCATAAGTACCATGATCTGTCTTAAAGATGGTGTTCTTTGTAAGCTTTTTATTGCTTCCTGTACGGAGATTGTAACCTTTGATCATGTTATTCATCTGATCCTTGGTTAATATGTCTCCATATCTTTTTCTACCCTCTTCGGTTAATGATCCATCAGGATTCTGGAATCTCCTAATGCCCCATTTCATACCAAGGATACCATAATGCTCCAGATAATCAGGAGATCTTTCTATAGCATAATAATTACTCATCACAAATCTCCTTTAAACCGTCCCCATGCTTTATGGAAACGTAAAAATTAGTCATCATGCCCAGAAAGGAGACCAAAAATAAGCATAATATGTTTAATTCTTACGCCTCCTTAGAGCATAGGGACGAAAGGTTTCTTACTTGTTGTCTTCTACAAGAGAAACTACCGTACCTTCGGTCTTAGCCTTGGCAAATGCCTCTGCGGCATCAGGCGGGATGACCTGATTAATGAACTCACTTGCTGCATCAGTATTAGTGATGAGCTCAGTAAAGAGAGCCGAATAAGCTGCAGTCTGCTCAAACGCCTCGCAAAGAGGTCTTCCGGTTTTAGGATCGATCTTAATGAAGCTCTCTCCATCATCAGACTTCTCACCATAACTCTTGGTGATAAGCTCCTTAAATACTTTTACGATTTCGGGAGTCTTCTGAGCATTAGCGATCCTGGCGATATACTGATCGAAGCCACCATCAGCTGACAGTTCCATCTCGATGAGTTCTGCAGTTGTAAGATTGAAGTAAAAGTTCTTCTTTCTCTCGTTACCATTGAAGTCCTTATAGGGAATTTCTCTAATATACATAAAATTGCTCCTTTCTGTAAGCAAATAGCGGGACCCCATTAAAAGAGCCCCGCCAAATCATTTTGATTTCGATCCGGATTATTACTGGAACATAGCGATAACTGCATCGGGAAGAGGCAGATAAGGATCAGTTCCGGTAGCTCCGCCTTCACCGTCGGTGCCAAGAAGAGCTGCTTCAAGAGTAGCAAGATCCTCAGGATCAACTTCTGTGCTGTCGATGACAAGGAGCGAAGTAGGCTTGTAAACCTTGTTGTTTGCATCCTTGGAAGTAAGGGCAACAGGAGTGGTCTCGATCTCATAAGAGAACTCGATAGCATCAGGGCTGTCGTTAACAGTCTGATAATCTCTCTCAGAAGGAGTTGCGTGGCAGTTGTAAAGAAGGTGCCACTTGTATCCGAGATCGTTTCCGAGGGTGTCATTACCCTTAATGGTTCTGTAAGCAAGACCGAATGCCTGTCTGGTCTGCTGTCCGATGGTAAGACCATTTACGTTAGCTTCGCCGTTGCAAGGTCCGAATTCTGCAGGATAAGTGAAGCACTTAAGGGTGGCCTTAAAGGTCTCGGCACTGTAAAGGTTGAGGTACTTGATGTTGTCAGCATACTTAGCGTTAGCTTCTGCTCCCTCAGGAGTCTCGGTTACGCCAGTAAGTCCGTTCCATGCTACTCCAAGAGGATAAGCATTGTTGCTCATGGGGAAAAGAATACCATGATCGATACCGGTCTCAAAGTAATGTTCACCGGTTGCGTCCCAAAGTAACTGTGACATAATATTACTTCCTTTCTAAAATAATTTTTAGTTTCTCCCTAATATTTAGTGTAAGAAACCAGTTGCATTTATTACAAAACCGACTCGCGCTGCGGTTGTGTAAATAGATTAAGTTGACTTGTTTTTACGATAACGATTAGAAACAGTCTTATCGTTAAAAATATTTAAAGATCTGGCCTGTCTCATTATGCTATCAAAAGCATTCTTAGAAATGTTAGCCCAGTCTTTTCCATCAGCATATGCGGCCTTAAGTAAATTATCGAGGCGATCTTCAACATCTTTATAATTTTTTGCTCCGACCAAATTTACAGAAAGAGTGGCAGTTCTATTATTTACAACATCGGTGAATGTTATAACTAACTGATTGCCATCTAACTTAACATCTGGTCTATACGGATATGGATTAGCTGCATGCTCCAGATAATTGTCGTCTATATCAGACATCTTAACTGAGAGGTAGTCGGAATGCCGAAGATTAGGACTATAGTAACCTGGGTGCTGAGAATGAGCTTTAGAGATTCTATATCTTTTAAAAGCATCCACAGTGAACTGCGCAGCTTTGGTTATCTCTAACGGCGATATAGTCCATTCGTTAGTAGAAGCATTTCGTAACAAACGGTCGTTAAGCTGTTCTCTTACTTTTCGCTCATAGTGCTTTACATCATTATAATACCTTGGATCATAATCAACGGAAATTCCAAAAGCGTTAGTCCCATTTGGATTCGTGCCATATCCTCCATTTAACTCGAAATGAAGCGTGGCATATAAACCATTTTTATTATCGTATAGACTAGAACCGCTTTTATCAAAAGACATTCTAAGAACCTTACTATTAGGTCCATTAACATAAGGGTTTCCTATAAATGAATTGGCCGCGGACCAGGCATGTTCTAAATGCTCATCTCCAGTGCAGTCGATAATATCGACATCTTCTGAATCTGAATGACTAAATCCTGCGAACTGATTGTACGCTGTATTAATTCTGGCAACGATCTGCTGCTTTTCCATCTCGGTTAATTCGGGGAATCCATAACTAGAGCTTCTCTGACGATCATAAGCTTCGTTAAAGAACCTTCTAATACGATTTATAGCATTAGAAGTCATAGACGTTCCGTCAGCAAAACTAAACTTCATATTATAGGTTTTTCCCTTAGGATTATTAGCATTGGTCAAATCCAGTTCAGCCATTATAGTGCTATTAGGATTTCCCGGAATGTCCTGAAATACTCTAAGATTCTTGACTGTCCATCGAGCAAGAAGTCTTTTCCTGCTATTAGGAGTCGAATAGGGAGCAGCATGTTTAAGGCTTTTGGAATTATTGTGTATTATATAGTAACTCATTATTATACCTCACCAATAAATTATAAACGGATCGTGATACAAATTATCGGCAACAAACGGCTTTCCATATGAACACATTTGGAAGTGGTTCATTACTGTATCAATCATATCAGGATCTTCTTCATTGCTTATATATGTTACTCGATACTGTTTGGTATACAAGTAATTTTTATTATCAGCCGCGAAACCTGACATGCCTGCTCTCTCAACGAGAAAACATGGGTAATGCATTCTCAGATTTGGAGGCGGCTGAAAATAAACTTGATTAGAACCCAATAAGGTCTTGAGTTCATTCTGGAGGCTTTCAGACGTCATTCCCATCTTGGTATATACCTCCTATATCTATTGTGAGTCTTGGATGATCTACAGTAATGTTTCCAACTTTCCATTTCGTTCCAAGCCATTCAATCCATTTCATGTTCATAAAATTCTGATTTGCAAATGGATCAGATATAACAGAGAAACGATTATTAACATGTAGATCATCATTTATCTGGGAACCGGAGTCATACCTTTTATTGATAGACTCAACAGTTCCATAGTAATGCTTTGTTACTATCTGAGGCTTCCATACCGTGGCCTTACCGGGCCCAGGGGAAACCTCAACCATGGTTTCAAATCCAATAAGTCCGTGCCATCTCATATGAATTACTCCTTAATGCGATTTAATCTTTTCAATGTCATCTGGATATGGAACAGGGTCCATAAGATTAGTCATCATTGCTTCGAGTTCAGTTTTTCTTAACTCGCTGATTCCTGGGGTTCTACGCTCTTCATAAATTGGCGTCTTTTTATCTTTTGCTTCTTGAGATTCGGGGGTTTGAAATTGAATCTCGAATAAATATCCGGAAGCATCCTGAAAAACAGATTGAACCGATTTATGTTTTACTAGACCTTTCTTATAGTCTTCAAAGTAATTCTTACATCTTACTTCTTTATAACCTAATCGTTCTAAAAGTTCTTTGGTTTTAAAATATGATCTTACAAAATTCTTATTATTCTGTATAGTTGTATAACGTACAGCATCTTTTATTTCTTTAGCGGCCTGTTCTTTGCTTATATGTTTCTCTTCTGAATCGGTAATTATCTTCCTAGTTATAGATTCGGGAGTTTTTAATTTATGTTCAAGGCCATACATCTTACTTCCAGACAAATCAGCGGCTTTTGCTATATCTTTTGTTATCTGATGCTCTTTTCTTTGGGCTTTTGAAGAAATAGAAGAAGCTAATCTTCTAGCTCTCGTTTCGTCGTTCCAAACACCCCATTTCATTCCAAGAACTCCATGATGGCATAAGTAATTTTGCTGAGAACCCGTAGAAATTACTATGTATTGCCTCATATTAATTACTCCTCTTCGTCGCCATGTCCAGAATATAACTTGAAAGCATTGATTACTTCTACATACTTAGCAGAAGTTTCAGTTGAAGCTTCAAGTGCTTTTGTCTTTGCTTTCAAAAGCTTGTTTTCTTCTTTTAATTTTTCTTTCTCAAGATCTTCTCTTGCTGTTGCAAGCTTCAGATAGTGACAAATTATCTGAGAACTTGCAGTACCTGCGCGCAATTGCCTTTCTGCTTCATTAACAGCAAGGTTACACATCTGTTTCTCTCTGGCTTCGGGGTCAATTGCCCTGCGGTTTAACCGCGTTGTTACTGGCTTACTCCCCGGTTCGTTCTTCCTTCCCACAAGAATCAACCTCCTTTTATACTACTTTTAAAGCCCAAAATTGACCCTCTCCCAAAAGGCCAATGTACTTTGTTTTTCCCA
>JAEIGA010011292.1_pt1 | contig 13563 bp, 10 predicted proteins | sample 9270691 | NCBI WGS metagenome assembly JAEIGA01 (sample SAMN17057246, study PRJNA624740) | gut metagenome | biome: biome; isolation source: fecal sample | host: Bos grunniens | place: China: Xizang | collected 2019
CGGAGTTGCTTTTGAATATGGTATAGATGACTTTTTAATGACTGCATGGGGGAATGACGGAGATGAATGTTCTGTATATGCAATTATGCCATCTCTTTGGTATGCTGCACATAAGTTATATCCATGTAGTGTTGACATTAGCAAGGTCATTCAAGTGACTACAGGATACGATAAAGAAGAGTGGAAAATTTGCGACAAATTAAACTATGTGATGCCACAATTAGACCAACATAGTAACGCGGCAAAATACTTGTTATATAACGATTTTCTAATTGGCTTGTTGGATTACCATGTGCCAGAACATGCGGGCAAAATATATGAAGATTTGCTTCCGCAATTCACAATGTTATCGGAACGAGATAGCCAATTTTCTTATCTCTTTTCGTCTTATGAAGCTTTGTGTCGTGTTTTGACACGTAAAGCGACTTATGGAAAACGCCTCCACAGAGCTTATCAAGAGAACGATAGAGAAACTATGAAGGATTTAATTGAAGAGATTCAGTTGATTAAGAAGGATTTACAGAATTTTTTGAATGTTTATCGTCAACAATGGATGAACGAAAGAAAAGGATTTGGTTTTGAAATGATTGATGTCCGAGTGGGGGGACTTATTTCCAGAGTAGAGACTGTAATTAGTGTGTTAAATGATTATTTAGAGGGTAAAACGGATGTCATTTATGAATTAGAGGCAGAGCGACTGGACTATTGGAATGGATATTTCAAAGGTGATGGGATTTACGCTCCTCTTCATGCCGTGTGGGCAAATGCCTATACCACTAATATTGTAGTTTATCCATAAAAAATAGAAGTATTTACGAAAAAGGAGACCAACTATTATGAAAATGCGTTTACCGGCAACGCCGCTTATAAATATTGATCCATATTTTTCTGTATGGACAGAAGAATCCGTGCTAAAAAACACTGTTCACTGGACTGGAAAGCCGAATAGTATAGCAGGAAGCGTAATGGTGGATGACAAGGAGTATCATTTCTTGGGGCTAAAATCTCGTGCGAAGCGTGCTGTTGCCGATATGAAGGTGGAAAACATCGAAGTAGATGCGTATTCTACTATTATTACATATAGTAATGATGCAATTCGTCTTACAGTTCATTTCACATCACCATTGTTGATTGACGATCTTTATTATGCATCACGTCCGGTAGCTTATTGTAGGACTGCTTATGAAAATCTTGACGGAAAAGAGCATGATGTGACAGTAAGGTTCGTAGTAAGTGAGGAATTGGTTTTAAATACACGAGGAGAGGGAAGAGCACTTGCAGATAGTGTTGATATCCAAGGTATTACTGCGATTAGAATGGGAAATGGAAATCAAAATGTGTTATGGCGCAGTGGCGATGAGCTCCGCATTGACTGGGGGTATTTATATCTTGGTGTCAAAGGGGATGGCAGAGTCTACCATACCGTTTTGGATGATATGTATGCAGTTTGTATTGAAAAGCAACTAAGCAAAGAGGCGTTGTTCCTTTTCGCATATGATGATATTGATAGTATTCAGTATTTTGGAGAGAATTTAAAAGCTTACTGGAAAAAAGAGGGAAAAACAATGGAACAGGCGCTGGTCGAGGCGGCGAGTGAGTATGATAGTATTCTTTTAAGATGTAATGACTTTTCAAACAGATTGAAAGAAGAAGCCATTCGTAAAGGTAGTGAAAAGTATGCGGAGCTCCTACTGTTGTCGATTAGACAGGTAATGTCAGCGCATAAACTTGTCGTTGATAAGAATGGAAACAACTTATATATATCAAAAGAATGTAGTTCCAATGGATGTGCAGCTACCGTGGATGTTACATATCCATCAGCACCACTATTTTTGTTATATAATACCGAATTGCTCAAAGGCATGTTGCGTCCAATTATGGATTATTCGGCGTCAGACGAATGGTGTTTTGATTATGCACCACATGATGTGGGGGTATATCCTTTGCTGAATGGGCAGGTATACGGTGTTGAACGGGATGCTTCTGGTAGAGCAACAATAAATGCGGATATGCAGATGCCTGTTGAAGAATGTGGTAATATGATCATTCTTTTTGCAGCAATTTGTGATGCCGATAAAGATGTTTCTTTTGTAAAACCATATGTGGATACAATAAGAAAATGGAACGAATATCTTATTAAGTATGGTCTTGATCCTGAGAATCAGCTTTGTACAGATGATTTTGCAGGTCATTTGGCTCATAATGTAAATCTTTCAATTAAGGCTATTATGGGTATTGCAGGTTATAGCCGCATCCTTTCTTATTTGGGAGAAAGAGAACTTTCTGACCAAATGATGAAAACAGCGCAGGAATACGCGAGCTCATTGTTGGAACGAGCAGCTAATACCGATGGTAGTTACAGACTTGCTTATGATAAACCAGACACATTTTCTCTAAAATATAATTCTATTTGGGATAAAGTATGGGGTACAACCCTTTTCCCTGAAAGATTTTATGAAGGAGAAATAAATCGCTATAAAGAGGCACTTCTACCTTACGGAGTACCGCTTGATTCTCGTGAAAAATACACGAAATCCGATTGGCTTGTATGGGCGGCCTCATTTGCAGATAGCAAGGAGGACTTTAATTTGTTTGTGGATCCACTTTGGTCTGCATATAATACAATGCGTACCCGAGTTCCAATGACCGATTGGTATTTTTGTGATACTTCTCACATGAGTCTTTTTCGTCACAGAACCGTTCAAGGTGGTTTGTTTATAAAATTGATGCTTAAGTAAAAGGACTAAAGATGTATTGCGGTATCATGGATGTTATGAGGAGAAAAGGTGTATGAAATATTTTGAATTTCAACCAAACGGAGTAGAAGATTGTAATGTAAAAGCATATATCCATACAAGTGGAGATTCGCATGAAATGGAAGATAGATATCTTCCAGCGGTTATTGTTTGCCCAGGCGGTGGATATTGTATGGTGTCTGACCGAGAAGGAGAGCCGGTAGCGCTTGAATATTTCACGGCAGGATATAATGTATTTGTTTTAACTTATTCTGTAGGTGAAAGGGCAAAGAATTTTGAACCACTTTGTCAGATTGCAGCCACAATTGCACACGTGAGAGCGTATGCAGATGAGTGGAGAATTGTAAAGGATAAAATCGCTGTGTGCGGATTCTCGGCAGGGGGACATTTGGCAGGTTCCCTTGGCACACTTTATAATGAAGAGAAGTTTTTGAAGGTTTGGAATCGCAGTGAGAATGTTAGACCAGATGCAATGATTTTGTGCTATCCGGTTATTACGTCTGATGAGTATGCCCACAAGGACTCTATTAAAAACGTGAGTGGTTCCGAAGAGGGGACCGAAGAATATGAATGGTTTGGACTAAATAATCATGTGGATTCAACTACGCCACCAACATTTTTATGGCATCTCGCAAGTGATAATTGTGTTCCAGTAGAGAACAGCATTGCTATGGCAAAAGCGCTGTCTGCAGAGAAGATTCCATTTGAGATACATATTATGCCGGAGGGATGGCACGGGATGGCAACATGTACAGAAGAAGTGGGAGCAAATAATGCTTATATTAGACGCTGGGTAGAGTGGAGCACAACGTGGCTTGCGAAGACGTTTGAATTTGAGAAATAAGTTGTAGGTGCCTCAAAGGATGGCATAGTGTAATGTTTCTTGAAGTTAAAGCAGAAGATTATGTTGTACGAAATTAGTACAGAGAAATAGAAATTGTTGGATATACATTTGATAATAATTAAGAAAAATGTTCTAGTTATGAAAGGAGAATTTCTTATGTCAGTAGCAAAAAAATTATTAGAAGAAGGCAAGGGCGTATACCGCCTTGCGCCAACTTGGGTACCACGTTCATTCTGTAGACCAGGAAAACGTATTAAGCTTCATCCAGATGATTATTATGTATTAGGTCTGGAAAGAGGTGGAATCGATGAACGTTGGTTTGCATCTACTACATGGGCAGAAAATGGCCCATTGACACCGGATGACGAAGGGTTAAGTTATATCGTTTCGGCAGACGGTACAGAACGTGTGCTATTACGTGATGCAGTAGATGAATTAAAAGGTGAAGTTATCGGTGAGGACCTTTGGAACAAATACCACAAATGGCCGATGTTCTCAAAATTCTTTGATAACTTAGGACCATTACCACATCACATTCATCACAGAGATGAACATGCAAAGAGAGTGGGAGCAGACGGAAAACCGGAAATGTATTTCTTCCCATCTCAATGCAACAATCACGGTGGAGAATTTCCATTCACATTCTTTGGTTTAAATCCGGAAGCCACAAAGGAACAAGTAAAAGAATGTCTGGAAAACTTTACAAAAGGTGATAACAAATTATTAGATTTATCGCAGGCATATAAGATTACACTTGATACAGGTTGGGACGTACCACCTGGAGTGCTTCATGCACCGGCAAGCTTGTGTACATATGAGCCACAATTTGCAAGTGATGTATATGCAATGTATCAGTCAGTTCTTTACTATGAGCATGCAGTTCCATCTGATTTATTATGGAAGAACTGTCCGGAAGAAGAAAAAGGAAACTTTGATTACTTGGTTGATGTAATTGACTGGGACAAGAACGTTGATCCAAACTTCCACAAGAACAGATTTATGGCTCCGAAGGTAATTACAGAAAATGAAGATTATACGGAAGAATGGATTTGCTATAAATGTAAAGAGGTAAGTGCTAAGAGACTTACGATTCAACCAGGAAAAACAGTGACAATTAAAGATGCAGCTGCATATGGATTTATTCTATTACAAGGAAAAGGAAAATTTGGTGTATGGGAAATTGAAACGCCAACACTCATTCGTTACGGTGAACTTACAAACGATGAATTCTTTGTAACAGAAAAAGCTGCGAAAGAAGGTATTGTAATTACAAATACTTCTACAACAGAGCCAATCGTAATGTTAAAACACTTTGCAGAGAATCCGGAATTGATCGTGGAGGAATAATATGACGTATTTGTATGGAAGAGAATATACCAAATCGGAGCTTAGAAAACGAATTGGAGACATCAGTCAATTGGGTGGAGCATTAGAGTATACCTATTCATCTGGTAAGGCAAAAGGAACTACCGCAATTGAAGTTCGTAATGGCAGTGGGCTACGCTTTGTGATACTTCCAAATAGAGGAATGGATATTGCCTATGCTGAATTTAGGGGTATTCCATTTTCCTATATTTCTAAAACAGGAATCGTGGAAGCAACTCATTATGATGAACCGGATTTTTTGCGCAGTTTTTCAGCAGGACTTCTGACTACCTGCGGCTTAACTTATATGGGTGCACCTTGTAACGATGAAGGAATAGAACTTGGAGCACATGGAAGAATCGCAAACACCCCTGCTTTTGACGTCGGAATTGTGCAAGAGTGGCTCGGAGATGATTATGTCATTGAAGTGAGAGGAAAAGTGAGGGAGGCTACTGTGTTTGGTGAAAATATGGTGTTAACCCGTACTATTACCACAAAGTTTGGTGATAACAAAATCTATATTCATGATGAGATAGAAAATGAAGGATTTTCAGATACGCCTCTCATGGTTTTATATCATATGAATTTTGGATTTCCGTTGATTTCATCTTCAACAGTACTCATAACGAATTGTATCAACATAAGACCAAGGGATGTTGAAGCAGAGGCGGGAATTCATTCTTCATGCAACTTTTCAGAACCGATTCCAGGTTATAAGGAGCATGTTTTTTATCGAGATTCGGTGGAAAATAGTTTTGCAAAATTAGAAAACCCAGACTTGAATCTTTCCGTAAAAGTGGAATTTTTACAAAAAGAGCTTCCTTATTTTGTGGAATGGAAACAGATGGGAGAACAAGAGTATGTTGTAGGGTTAGAACCAGCAACATATCCGCCAGATGGGAGAGTGGCGGCTCGTAAGCGAAATGAATTGCTTATCTTAAAACCACAGGAAATTAGAACACATAACTTAGTAATAGAAGTAGAACAAAAAGGAGAAAATTCATGAAACTTGGATGGTATAAAAACAGTTATAGAAGAAGTCTTGTAGACATGCATATCGAAGATTGGGATGATGAATTTCTTTCCAAACTATCAGCGGAGGAATATTGTGAAAATTTGAAAAGAGGTAACATACAATCAGCAATGATTTATTTGCAAAGTCATAACGGACACTGCTATTTTCCGAGTAAAGTGGGACATGTGCACAAGAAATTTCTTGAGGGGGAAAATAAAATCAAACGTCTTGTAGACCTCTGCCATGAGAATGATATTGATGTAATTGGGTATTATAGTTTAATCTATAATACTTATGAGGAGGATCGTCATAAGGATTGGCGTATTCGAGGAGTTGATGGGAAATCCAATCACGAGAAAGGCGGTAGATATGGACACTGTTGTCCGAACAATCCGGAATATCGAGAATTTGTAAAAGCGCAGATTAAGGAAATGTTGGACTACTTTGACGTAGAGGGTATGTTCTACGACATGCCATTTTGGCCACAGTTCTGTGATTGTGAATATTGTCGTGAAAGATATGAAAAAGAAACAGGAAAAACCAATATGCCTTTTGAAATGGATTTTAAAAATCCGGATCTTCATCTCCACCGCAAAAAAAGAGCGGAATGGATGGGCGAGTTCACAAAGATGGTTACTGATTACACAAAGGAACTTAGACCTGGAATTACAGTGGAGCACAATTATGCGTCAAGCATTGCAGGTGGGCAACTCTGCTACTGTTGCACCGAACTTGTAAATGATTGTTGCGATTATACGGGCGGAGATCTTTATGGTGACACGTATGCGCATTCTTTCTCGGCAAAATATTATAGAACGACTACAAAAAATCAGCCATATGAGTATATGACATGTCGCTGTGACCAGAGTCTATATCAGCACACTATTAGCAAGAGCGAAGCGCATCTTGAAACAGAGGTCATGTTGAATGTGGCAAACCACGCGGCAACTCTTATCATTGATGCCATTGATCCTAAAGGGACCTTAGATACTCGTGTGTACGACAGAATTGGAAAGGTGTTTTCTAAGGAGGCACAATACGAATCACATATGACAGGAACACCAGTGTGTGATGTGGGGATTATGTTTTTTACATTGGGTTACTACAACTCAGAAGGTCTGGCTATGGACAACAGAAGTTCATCTGTTGCTGCAGCTAGCACTTTAATTGAAAACAATGTACAATTTACGGTTCTTCCAGGTAATCGATCAGAATTGAATTCTTATAAATGCGTGATTGCACCAGCTGTCGCAGCTTTAGAAGATGACATGATGGAGAAGATTGTTCGCTATGTTGAAGATGGTGGAACATTCTATTTCAGTGGAGCAGAGGAACCTAAGTTGATTGCACGTTTGTTTGATGCAGAGTATCAGGGTATGAGTGACTATTGGGCGTGTTATATGGCACCTAAGGCAAAAGCACGCAAGATGTTTGGGGAATTTAATGCAGAATATCCGCTGCCATTTAACTATCAACTTCCAATTGTGAAGACAAAACATGCAGAAGATGTGCTTGCATATATTACTTATCCATATACAAAACCATCGGAGAGAAAATTTGCATCTATTCACTCGAATCCACCGGGAGTGGCAACCCGAATTCCGGCAATGCTTAGTCGCAAGATAGGAAAGGGACAGGTGATTTGGTCAGCAGCTCCGATTGAGTACGATAGTCGAACCGCTTTCAGAGAGGTCTTTCACAACATAGTGGAAAGTTTGCTTCCAAAGGCAGAAAGAAGTCTTTTGTCTACAGCGCCAAAGAGGGTAGAACTTGTAGAATATGACCTTGGTAATCGTATTCAAATAAATGCAGTGGATTTACTTGGGGCCAGTGAACAACTTGTTCTTCCTTCTTTTAGGGTACAGGTCAAAATGGATAAGGAACCAAAAAGAATTGTGAATATTACAACGGGTAAGACAGTTCCATTTACATACAAAAATGGCATGGTTAACTTTAGTATACGTTCCTTCAAAACCTTTGCAATGCTAGAAATTGAACTTAAAGAAATGTAATTATTACGATAAATAGCCCACGGTTTGGAAAAACGTGGGCTATATTAGTGTGAAGTATTCACATTTTACAACGTATACGAAACTCACTGGCACTCATCCCCATATATCTCTTGAATGCTTGGCCAAAGGAATGGAGAGAGGAAAAGTGAAGATGTTCTGCAATTTCGCTAATACTCATATTACTTACTTTTAGTAATTCTGTAGCAGTTACAATTTTCTTTTTAACAAGGTAATCTTTTATTGTCATATTCATTTTCTCGCGAAAGATATGTGACAGATAATATTCGCTATAGGAAAGCGATTGCGCCATTTCCTTTACGCTTGTAATTGTTAAATACTCACGATCAATATATTTTAATGTGCGGTATACGGCGGAGTTGGATGAGGAGGTATTGACTCTGTTGAGTACCGCATTAGAACTGCCCGTCAAAATTCGATATAGCATGATTAACATTTGGCAGAAGTATAAATGAATCATAATGTTGCTTTCAGAGTTATAGATATACACTTCATTTATAATACGATTAAACAACGTCTTGATATTTCCCTCATCTTCTAGTACAAAGCTATTCAACATGCATATGGAATCGGAAAATTTGTTGATTTCCGCATAATTTGGGTCTAATAAAAATCCAATACAGTAGAAATGAAAGTTCTGGTTATTGTCAGCTACGATTCTGTGACACTCGCCTTTGCGTATAAAATGCATTTGTCCTGCTGATAGTTCAAAAACATCATCGCCGGAATAGATAGTGGCCTTTCCGGAGATGACGTATGTAATTTCATCACAATATTGAGTATGTTCTTCGATTTCTCCACTGCTGATCAGAGACAATTCTGCAATCTGAAAGATTTTTCCCGAAGGGATTTCTAACGGTTCATTGAAGAAAACGTTATCAAAAGAAAACAGTTTACTTGAAACAGCCATAATAGTATTCTCCTATCGTTTTTCTACGATTCTAACATATTCCACACCATTTCACAATATAATGACAGCAATTTTTTGACAATGCATCAGCAATTATCTTTCTTGTGTATACTTATCTATTTTAGTAATATTTTATAGGGAACATACCTAATTTGAAAGGAGATTTATGAAATGAAAGTAGCAATTATTGGATGTGGAACAATCGCAAATAATGCACATATTCCATCGTACATGGCAAATGCCAAGGCAGAAATCAAATATTTCTGTGATATTCAGTTAGAGAGAGCACAACAAGCAGTTGAAAAATATGGTTGTGGTATTGCAGTTGCAGATTACAAGGAGGTTTTGGCGGATGAAGAAGTTGTAGCAGTTTCCGTGTGTACGCCAAACAAAGCGCATAGCGAGATTGCAATTGCAGCAATGAAAGCAGGTAAGCATGTTTTGTGTGAAAAACCGGCTGCAAGGGTATACAAAGAAGCAATAGAAATGCAAAAAGTACAACACGAAACGGGCAAAATTTTGAATGTTGGTGTTGTAAATCGTTTTAACACAAACGTAAATAAATTGAAAGAACTGATTGACCAAGGTGAGTTGGGAGAAATTTATCAAGTTTATGTAAGTTTCAGAAGTCATAGAAGTATTCCGGGACTTGGCGGCGCGTTTACAACAAAGAGCATTGCTGGCGGCGGTGTTATGATTGACTGGGGAGTACATTTTTTTGATATTGTTATGTACTGCTGCGGAGACCCTAAGACAAAGAGTGTGTCTGCTGAAACATTTAGTAAACTGGGAAGCCCAATCGAGAATTATACATATGTGAACATGTGGGCAGGTCCAGCAAAACCGGATGGTATCTATGATGTAGAGGAAGGTGTTACTGGTATGATTCGTACCGAGGGACCAACAATTACCTTTAATGGCGCATGGGCTCAAAATATATTTGAGGATGAAATGTATATTGATTTCATGGGTACAAAGGGTGGTGCAAGATTACAATATGGCAAGAATTTCACCCTGTATTCTACCCAAAATGGTATGTTAACCACAACAAGTTTTGCGGGCACAGAAAAACCAATGTTCCAGCAAGAAATTGATGCATTTGTGGAATGTGTTGAATCAGGAGAAAAATTACAGTCTCATATTGATACTAACATCATTACAGCACAGATGATGGATGCAATTTATCGTTCTGCTGAAATACACCAGGAAATTACATTGAAATAATAAAAAGTACGATTGGAGAGATAAGTTATATGAAAACAATTGGATTTATAGATTATTATTTAAGTGAGTGGCATGCAAATAATTATCCTCAATGGATCAATGATGCAAACGAAAAACTGGGTACAGATTATCAGGTTGCATATGCATGGGCAGAGGAGGATGTTTCACCAATTGATGGTGTGACTACGGATGAATGGTGTAGAAATATGGGCGTATCTGCTTGTAAAACAATAGAAGAACTTTGTGAAAAAAGTGATGTAATCTTGATTTTGGCACCTTCAAATCCGGAAAAGCATTTACAATATGCGCAAGAAGCACTGAAGTTTGGAAAAAGAACTTATATTGATAAAACTTTTTCAACGGACTACGAAACTGCAAAGAAAATATTTGATATTGCTGAAGAAAATAATACTTCTTTCTTCAGCACATCAGCTTTACGTTATGCAGACGAATTAAAAGAATTTGCTAATGCAAACAATATCATTATTACTGGAGGCGGAAGCAATTTCCCTGAGTATTTGGTTCATACAGTAGAAATGGCTGTTGTTTTGCTTGCAAGTCCGGCAAAAAAGGTGAAAGTAGAGTGTATGGGCGACCAACGTATTTGTCGTGTGATTGCTGAAAATATGACTCAGGCTGCAATTGTTTATTCTCCTGCATATGGATTTGGTATCAGTGCGGAAGCTTCTAACGGTAGGTATGTGAATAGAGGAATCTCTTCAAATTTCTTTGCTAACCTTATAACAAGTATTTTGAATTTTTATGAAGATGGGAACTTGCCATTTGATACTGAACAAACATTAGAAGTAATGCATCTGCGAGATGGACTATTAAGAGCAGAAAATAATGATGGAAACTGGATTGAATTATAGAGAGGCATAGGAGGAACAGAATATGTATCAATTTCCAATAGGAGTTATGCTGGACTCTTTTAAATTAGATACGGTAGAGGCGATTAAAAAGGCAGTGGAAGTTGGGGCAAAAGGAATCCAGATGTATGCTACTAGCGGAGAACATGCACCAGAAAACATGACGCCTGCTATGCGTAGAGAATTATTAGATATCATGAAGTCTAACGGACTTATTTTCTCTGCAATCTGCGGAGATTTGGGAATGGGATTCGGAAATGTCGAAAAGAATCCTATGTTGATAGAAAAATCAAAACGTATTTTGGAACTTGCAAAAGATTTGGAATGTGATATTGTAACCACTCATATCGGAGTAGTTCCGGAAGATAAAAACCATCTAAGATATCAGATTATGCAGGAAGCTTGTGGTCAGCTATGTAGATGCGCAGATGAAATGCAAGCACATTTTGCAATTGAAACTGGCCCAGAGAGGGCGACAACTTTAAAAGAATTCTTGGATAGTCTTGGTTCAAGAGGCGTGGCGGTTAACCTAGATCCTGCAAATTTTGTTATGGTAACGGGGGATGATCCTGTGCAGGCGGTATATACGTTGAAAGATTATATCGTACATACACATGCAAAGGATGGAATTAAGTTACTTGATAGTGATCCAGAAGTGATTTATGGAATTAAGGATATTGAGGATGTTATTCAGGCAGGAGAATATTTTCGCGAAGTACCGTTAGGACAAGGTAATGTGGCATTTCCTTCTTATTTAAAAGCGTTAGATGAGATTGGATACAGAGGATTTTTGACAATTGAAAGAGAAGTTGGAGATAATCCGGCAAAGGATATTTCGCTTGCAGCAGAATTTTTAAGGGAGCAGATGAGAAAATAATGAAGCGTTATAATGTTGTGCTTATCGGATGCGGACATATGGGAGAGGTGCATCTGGAACATATTTATTATAAAGACTACATCAATATTAGTTGTGTGTGCGATAAGAATGAAGAGAGAGCACAAGAGTTTTCAAAGCGTTTTAGGGCAGATAGTATCTCAACAGATGCCGAGGAGTGTATCAGTAGGCCAGAAACGGATATTGTTATTATTGCGACCTATCCATCAAACCACCTTGAACTTTTAAAACTTTGTATCAAGTATAAGAAGCATGTGATATGTGAGAAACCAATTGCAACGACTTTGGAAGATGGTCAAGAGTTTGTAAGGCTAGTGAAGCAAAATCCAGATGTAAAGGTTCTAGTTGGCTATATTTTAAGGCATAATGCAACATATCGTCGTGTGGCAAAGATGATACAAGAAGGTGCGATTGGAAAACCTATTATTATGCGTATGACACAGAATCACCACACGATGGATTGGGAACGCTATCGCAGATTGATTGAGGAAACATCCCCGATAATTGACTGTGGTTCCCATTATCTAGATGTGATGCAGTGGTTTACAGGTGAGCTGATTACGGATATTTCCGGAGTTGGTATGCGCACGGAGGATGATTTGCCGCCGAATAAGTGCAATTATGAGATGATGACAGCAAGACTAAGCGACGGTTCTGTTGGATTCTATGAGGCTGGATGGACAAAGACAATATCTTCAAACAATATGAAAGAATTTATTGGACCAAAAGGCAGTATTCGATTGGTTTTTGCAAAGGATCGTATGGAACATCAAGAAGAAGGTGACTTGATTGAATACTATAGCTTGGATGATAATACATATCACACAATTAATGTGAGAGCGGAGCGTAAACCAACAGATGTACAGATGCGATGTCTAATTCGTATGATTGAAGAGGGATTAGTAGATCGCCCGACTATTGATGAGGTGTATGCAAGTTTTGAAGCCACCATGAAGGCAGAGAAAATTATTCAGAGTAGTATGAGAAATGGTAGAGGCGACAATATTGCATAATTGCTTTTATTAAAGAATTGCTAACATGAAATAATGCCTCATATATTATGTAAATATAGGGGCCTTTCTTGTGAAGAGAAAAATTCAAACGCTTTATGTGGATGATACTATTCTGCTTCATGTCATGTTTTCCAAGTAAATGCACTTATTGCGGTAAGTGTGATGTGGTTCTAACAATTCAAAATATGGATGAAATCAACGGGAGACTACATAATTAAATAACTTGAACAATAAACACAAGGGGATTATATCAGGGATATATCTACCTTGTGTTTTTTATTGCAAAAATAACCAACTTTTGTTGGCTCAGCGGGAGGAATACAATGGGCAGACGCAAACTGCTGGATTAGAGCCCCGCCCTTCCAATCTTGAAACTTAATAATTTCAAGATTGGAGGAAATCAGGATGAAAGGAAAACATCCCAAAAGGCGGAAAGCGAAAGATAATCCATATAGCATTTGTGAGGTCGATGGCAGATACTTTCTCTCGTTTAAAGACGGAGAAGGCAACTTGCAGGAATTCGAAATCACAAAGACATTGTATGACATCTTCAATCGTTTCGAGTTAGACGATTTGGTATATCTAAATGTGTGGGACAGGCATATTGAACATTCAGAGGTTTGGGACAACACTTTGTATGAG
>JAEIGA010011293.1_pt1 | contig 13562 bp, 4 predicted proteins | sample 9270691 | NCBI WGS metagenome assembly JAEIGA01 (sample SAMN17057246, study PRJNA624740) | gut metagenome | biome: biome; isolation source: fecal sample | host: Bos grunniens | place: China: Xizang | collected 2019
ATTATCTCACTAACAAAGGTATCTCATATTATTTTTCGGCTTTGTAACTGTTTTTACAATATCTGTAACGTTTTCGTCATAGTGTTTTCATCTGTTTTTATTATATATATATTTGTAAAAACCTGTTTCAGACACATAAAATAAACCGCATAGTTCCAGAATCTACCATGAACTCAAAAATCTTGAAAGGGATTATCCTTACATCGTTATTGCTTACACTGGCATCTTGCACCAGCAACTGGAATCAGAAAGACATTCAGATTATTCCGGAGCCATCAAGCACCAAGCTCAGACAAGGAAATATAAATGTCAGCGGAGCTTCATATTGGATTGACAAAAACATAGACGAAGCCTCCGTAGCATCCATCAGGTCGTTCTTCGACAGGTTAGGAACAGCGAGCTGCTCAGACTGCTTCCTGGCAGAAAGCAAGAGGAACTCCGTCTTCGTATTTGAGACAGATTCCAGCCTCGATACAGAAGCCTACAGGATCGATGCAGGAAGAAAGCAGATCAAGATATACGCCTCCTCCTTCAGCGGTTTCATATACGCAATAGAGACTCTTAAGCAACTTCTACCTGTCGAGATCTATTCCGGACAGTCTGATGACCCAGCAATCTGGTCTGTTCCACGCATCAAGATCGACGACTGCCCAAGATTCCACTATAGAGGAATGCACCTTGATGCAGCAAGGCATTTCTGGAGCGTTGAGCAGGTCAAAAGATATCTTGATATAATGGCCATCCATAAGATAAACACCTTCCATTGGCATCTGAGCGATGACCAGGGATGGCGTGTGGAAATCAAGAAATATCCCGAATTGACAGAAACCGGTTCCAAGAGAAAACACACTGCACTTGGAAGAGGATGGAATAACATTGAATACGACGGCATCCCTTATGAAGGCCACTATACTCAGGAAGATATCCGGGAAGTGGTTGCATACGCCTCTTCAAAAGGCATTACTATCATACCTGAAATAGACCTGCCCGGACACATGCTGGCAGCAATCGCATCCTACCCGGAGCTGGGATGTACAGGAGGTCCTTATGAGGTTTGGGGACGCTGGGGCATCTCTTCTGATGTCCTTTGTGTAGGCAAGGAAAGTACATTTGATTTCATCGAGGATGTCCTGAGCGAAATCACCAGCCTTTTCCCTTCAAAATACATACATATCGGCGGCGACGAGTGTCCGAAGGTAAGATGGAGAGAATGTGAAGAGTGTCGGGCAAGAATGCAGGAATTGGGACTTGACCCTGACGACCCGATTTCGGCAGAACTGCTGCAGGGTTATGTGACCAACAGAGTACAGAAGTTTCTTGAAGAACATGACAGACAGATCATCGGTTGGGACGAAATCCTTGCGGGAGACATTTCATCAAGCGCAGTCATTATGTCATGGAGAGGAACAGATGGAGGAATTGCAGCTTCTCAGGCAGGCCATGACGTGATAATGGTTCCGAACATATATCTCTATCTGGACTATTACCAGTCACGTAAGATCCAGGAGGAGCCGTTTGCCATCGGTGGTTTCGTGAATGTGGAAAAGGTCTATTCATTCGAGCCTTATACAGAAGAAATGACTGAAGAGCAGAAGAGTCATATCCTTGGCGTACAGGCAAATCTTTGGACAGAATATATCGCAGATGAGGACCACCTGTACTATATGCTTCTCCCAAGGATGAGCGCATTATCCGAAGTGCAATGGTGTAGCGTTGACAACCGCAGCTACCAGCAGTTCCTTGACAAGATGACACACATGCTTGAAATCTACAGAACACTGGGATACAATTTTGGAAGACATATTTTCGAAGTCACTCCCATCATAGGCGTCGATTTCGAAAAGGAATGTCCGGTTGTCGAGCTTACAACTCAGGGCAACGCTCCTATGTATTACACACTTGACGGAAGCATTCCTACTGTTGATTCAACTCCTTACACCGTCCCGGTTTCCGTAAAAGATGGAGAGACCTTCAAGGCCATTGTGGACAGAACGGATATGGAAACCAAGGTATTCAGCCAGAACTTTGAAAGACACAAGTCTATGGGCAAGAATATAACAATGAGGACGCAGCCTTCCCCTATGCATGCTGCCGGGCTTCCGGGAAGTCTTGTGAACGGAGTCGTGAACGAGGGAGAAAATGCGGGCGGAGGCGAATGGATGGCATGGTACGGCGATCCTATTGATGTTGTCATAGATATGGCCGGAGAAACTTATGACAGGGTGTCGGTCAGAGCTTTCGTTTCAAAATGGGAAGATCTTTTCCCACCTCTTGGCATTACTGTCTCAACATCCGATGACGGAACAATTTTCAACGAGATAGCCACACTTCCTCTGCCACAGGAGACAGCTGGCGTTCCAGACGGCGTCAACGCTTATGATGTGACCTTCCCAGAGACATCGGCAAGATTCCTCAACGTTGTAGTCAAGACCGTTCCGGCACTGCCTGAATGGAGCGAAAGGCCTGGAAGACCGGCATATCTGTTCATTGATGAAATAAAGGTTGAATAATTCTAAAATCTATCATATGTTACGAAAGCTGATTCTAACTCTCGCTGTTCTTCTTGCAGTCAGCAGCCTGATGGCGCAAACCAACACCTGCCCGGTTATAGGAGCACAAGTATTTATCGAGCCTGGCCAAACGGTTGAGGACATCGAAGGGTTCTTTGCAACAATGGAGGAATCCGGCATGAAAGCGGGAAGAATCCGCATGTTCGGAAGCCACATGCAGAAGGCTGATGGAAATTGGGATTTTTCTCTCTATGACACAGCTTTTGAAAGTGCAGCCAGACATGGTGTAAAACTCTTCGCAACTCTTTTTCCAACCACAGACGGACTTAACGACGTCGGAGGATTCAAGTTCCCAAGATCTGTCGACCACTTGGCAGAAGTTGAAGAATACACCAGGAAGATTGTAGAGCACTTCAAGGATAAGGAAGCGCTTGAATGCTGGGTTCTGCAGAATGAGCCTGGACTGGGAGGCGTAATGAAACACGAAGCCACACCTATGTCGAGAGAGATATACAAGGCATTCAAGGCAGAGCATCCGGAAGGTCCGGTCAGCGATTATCTGGCTCATCCGTTTGAAGATGAAAGATTTACAGTATATTATACCAACTGGTATCTTGGACACATTGCTGGCATAATAAAGGAAGTGGACCCGGTACATGGAAGACATATCAATCCACACCAGATTCTGCGCACGCTTCCGGAATATGATTTCGTTGCGATGGAAGACTACCTGACTTCACTGGGATCATCAATGCATGTCAGCTGGCATTTCGGTGATTTCACCCGCAATGAATATCCTCTTGGGGTAGGCATCATGTCAGATATCATAGCAACGTCTGCAGGAAAAAACCCTTGGTGGATCACTGAAATGCAGGGAGGTCCTGTGACAGCTAGCGGAAACCAGATTATCTGCCCATCACCACAGGAGACAAAGCAGGCCGTATGGACAGGTATCTTCTCCGGTACAAAGGGTGTGATGTTCTGGACACTGAACGCACGTAAGGCTGTAAGGGAGGCCGGAGAATGGGCGCTTCTGGATTTTGCTGGTGGCAAGTCAGACCGTCTGGAAGGAATTTCCGAACTCGCTTCCATAATCGACAGGGAAAAGGATTTCTTTGATGGGGCCGTACCTGCCAAATCTGAGGTATATATCCTTTTCTCCAGAGAATCATTCTGGGTACAGAACGACAATGTAAGATCCGGAAAAACAAACGCAGTAAGCCGTACAGACGGTGCTCTTGCAGCTTCGATGATTGCTGCATATAAATCCCTCTCTGCTTCTGGACTTTCTCCTGTCATACAGGATATCGCTTCCTTTGATTTCAATCCTTCAAAGACCATTATCCTGCCGAACGTCATCGCTCTTCAGAATAAGGACATCGAGCGCCTCTGCAAGTTCGTGGAAGATGGTGGAACCATGGTATCTACCGGTATGACATGGTACTACGATGAGACTATGGGTTGCCGTTTCATGGAGGACTCCCCTATCTATAATTGTCTTGGAGGTCGCCTGAAGGAATTCAGCATAGGAGAAAAGGACTGGAAACTGGATTTCGACGGACTTGACCTAATAAGCGAACATTGGTCAGGAACCGTAATTCCGGGAGACGCAGATAAAGTGATCAAAGACGAAGAAGGCAGACCTATAGCCCTTATGAACAGATTTGGAAAGGGTACAAGCTGGTGGATTCCGTCAATGGTAGACATAGGCAGCCGCAGCAACACTTCAGACCTCGATAAATTCTACCGCATGGCATGCAATGAAGCCGTAGACTCTTTCGAATGGAAATTCAATGAGATTCATGATGACGTCTACACAAGAGTTCTGAAGAACGGAAACACATATATGATGCTTATCGTCAATACATCTGACAAGACCCACAAAATAAATATGAGCGGAATCCCTGCGGATCCCGCCCATGTAGATGGCGAAGGAAAGATTTCCCGTGGACGGATTTCCGTTCCGGCCGACGGTTACATCATCTTCAAATGGAATCAGTGAACCGGTACGATTCTGAACGAATAACCGTATTCATTATCCAACAGTCTGTATTCCTTGATAGGAGCCGCTTTTGAGCTCCAGCTATCAATACCTCCTACTCCCGCAATGCGATGGTCGATGTTGATTGTCAACAGACCTTCATGCGGGAGTTCGTTTATATGCTTGGCCTGCTCAAGAGCTGCTTCTGAGAACGGCCACACGGACATATTGAGATAATTCTCGTCCGATATGAACTTCACACCGGAAGCATCACTCCTGCTGGCAGTAAGCCAACGTACTCCTGTCCTGTTGCCTGTTTCCTGCGGCATGACATAATTGAAGCGCATATCATCGGCATTCAGGCTATAGACACCAAGGAATGCACCTGCATTTCTGTCAGGATAGTTTTCAAATTCTCCGTTGCCGAAATATGTGACAGCTGACATCGCTGCAGGAATCTGTGTCTGCATTCCTACCCTTAAAGGCTCAGGTACGCTGTCTGTCTTCCTCATCACGAATGCTACCTTTGCAGAGCCATCATTGTAGAAGCTGTATTCAAGGTTCACTGATACATCGTCACCGACCTTCTTACATACTGCCACAGTAGAATTGTCTATCTTCTGTACTGATGTAGAAGTATACCTTGCTTCAACATCCTTCCAATATATTATCTTGTTGTCTGTTCTCCAACCCCTTCGGTCATTATCAGTCTGAGCTCTCCAGAAATGAGGTTTCAGAGCAGATGAAATCAGCTCTGTCCCCTTGGATGTAAAGCCAGTGATGTAACCGTCTGCTTTATTGATGATTATCTTTGACTGTCCTGCCTGCACAAGGAAGGCATCTCCCTGATCTGTTATCCTTACCTTATCTGACTTTTCAGTTGCAGCAGGAGCATCATTGACAAGAATGAACTGCTCCTTGGAACTTATATGACCTGCCTGGGCATAAAGCTGCACATCCTTTTCCTCTGCATAAACATTCAGCATGTAGGTCTTTCCTGCTTTCTTGCGGAAATCCTTTACCGGAACCTGTACATCAGCCTTTTCTCCTGCGTTGATCTCAGACACTGCGATTCCTCCCTTCTGGATAACCTTACCATCCTCTACCAATTCCCAACGGAAATTGTAAGAAGATGTTCCTGTGTGGAACTTCCTGTTCTTTATAGACAGGGTAAAATCGTCTCCAAGAGTAAATTCGATAGGCTGGAATACATATTTGCATGTCCACATTGCCGGCTTCGGAGTTCTGTCAGGATTAAGAAGTCCATTGATGAGGAAATTTCCGTCATTATGGTCATCCGGCCTTTCAAAGTCACCGCCATAACCCCAGAACATATTTCCTGCGGAGTCATATTCCTCCAGACCCTGGTCAAGCCAATCCCAGATGAATCCTCCCAGCATGCATGGATTCTCTCTGATGACATTCCAATATTCAACCATACCTCCTAATGAATTACCCATACAATGAGCATATTCGCACATCAGTATCGGTCTTTCAGCCTGCGGTGTCGATGCCATATCAAGAAGATCCTGCTGAGAAGGATACATTCGGCTGACGACATCAACAAATGCCGGATCACGAGGCTCGTCCTGCGCTCCTTCATAATGTACATATCTAGTAGGGTCTGCGTCGTGAACCCAGCCGGCCATGGCAGCATGACACGGTCCTGTTCCTGACTCATTACCCAGAGACCACATTACTATAGAAGGATGATTTCTATCACGAAGAACCATTCTTGTCACTCTGTCCGAGAATGCACTCATCCACTGCGGATCATTGGAAAGTTTACCTCCGACATCGTGAGTCTCGATATTCGCCTCATCTATCACGTAAAGGCCATACTGGTCACACAGATCCAGAAAGAACGGGTCGTTAGGATAATGCGATGTTCTTACTGCATTGAAATTAAATTGCTTAAGGAGTTCCACATCCTTTATCATATCTTCTTTTGAGACGGTTTTTCCTGTCTTAGGATTGTGGTCATGCCTATTGGCTCCATACAGAAGCACCTTCTTTCCGTTTACGAAGAATTCGTTTCCTCTGATTTCCACCTGACGGAAACCCACCTTGGTGCTGCGGGCCTCAATCACATTCTGATCCTGATCGCGCAGTGCAAGAACGAGGGTGTAGAGCACAGGGGTTTCTGCTGTCCATTTCTCAGGATCGCTCACATTCATTCCAAGAAGAGAGAAATCAACATTGTCTCGCTGCGGGTAGATCTCACCGAGAATTACAGATACCGGTACCGAGGCTTTCTGTACCAGAGATTTTCCAGGTCCATAAAGCTGAGCTTCAACAGTCCAACCCTCGACAGAAGTATTTCCTGTAACCTTGACACTTGGTCTTATCTGAAGCTGGGCATCCTTGTATTCAGCATCAAGAATGGTCCTGACAGCAAAATCCTCAATATTGACATCCGGAGTGGCAGTCAAAAGCACTTCCCTATGAATTCCTGACATTCTCCAATGGTCAGCATCCTCGAGATAGCTGCCGTCTGTCCACTTGAACACCTTGACAGCAAGGCGGTTACCCTCCTTACGAACAACATCTGTAATGTCAAATTCACTTGGAAGGCAACTATCCTCAGCATAACCTATAAGTTTCTCGTTAAGATAGACATAATAGCCCGAATACACTCCTCCGAATGAGATACGGATATTCTTTCCATTCCAGGAATATGGAAGGTCAAATTCCTTGACATAACAACCTACGGGATTGTCTCTGTCTATGTATGGCGGATTGAATGGGAAAGGATAAGGAATATTTGTATAGATCGGATAACCATATCCCTTTCGCTCCCAGCACGACGGAACATCTATTTCGTCCCATCCGGCAACATCATGATTGAATTTCTCAAAACCTTCCGGAGCACCGTTTACATCGGGACTGAAGAAGAACCTCCATTTTCCATTGAGGCTGATGGTATTAGACAAGTCCCTGTTGCATAGAAGAGCATCATCCACGCTAAGATAAGAATAGGACGTTGCCCTTTGAGGAAGGCGTCCCAAAGCATTTACATGGACATCTTCCCATGGTTCATTTACCTGCGCCTGTGTCTGCGAAGCAAACAGACAGGTCAAGAAGGCGATCAACGCCAATGTGAGTGTTTTCTGTTTCATATCCATTCAGGTTATTGTTTTTCTGTTTCATTGTGATTACGCGCAGAATAGTGTTCGGTAGGAGGCACTCCGAAATACTCCTTGTAACATTTGGTAAAGTAAGAGTGGGAATTGAATCCTACCTTGTACATCACTTCCGACACACGCAGATCCGTACTTGACAGATACTGTGCAGCCCTCTTCAATCTTATGTTTCGGATGAATTCGTTGAGAGACTCTCCTGTAAGCATCTTTATCTTTCTATATACCTGCTGGTACGGATACCTGATCTCTGCGCACAGCTGCTGGATTCCGAAATCTGGATCAGACATATTATCCTCTACGATCTTCACAAGCTGACGTATGAACTTATCCTCCTGTGAATCGATGACCAGTTCGGACGGAGATGTCAGGAATTCCTTTTTGTAACGGTCCTGAAGCTTGAGCCTGTTGTCAAGGATTGCATTCAGTCTTGTCTGAAGCGTCCTGACACTGAACGGCTTGGTAAGATAAGAGTCCGCTCCGGTCTCGTATGCCTGCTGATGTATGTCATCTGACGTATTGGCAGTCAGAATCACTATAGGAATATGGCTTGTCAAGGCGTTATCCCTTACTTTCTTACACAACTCAAGTCCATTCATTCCATTCATCATCAGGTCAGTCAGTATGATATCAGGAAAAACTTCCATGATCATTTCCAATCCCTGTCTGCCGTCTGTGGCAGTATATACATCATAATGCGTGTCAAGAATCATACGAAGGAAATGAAGCATATCCTGATCATCCTCAACTACTGCTATCTTCGGTCTGCTTGCATTGGTATGCGATGTGGTTACAACCTTCGGTTCCTCTTCCACACTGGCTTTTTCCTCCACTTCTACAACATCGGCCTTCAGATCAACCGGGATGCAGAAACGGAAGGTCGAACCTTCTCCAAGCACACTGCTTACAGAGATGGATCCCTCATGCAGTTCAACATAATCCTTGGCTATGACAAGGCCGATACCGGAACCCTTCATCGATTCATATGGAACATGCCCGCCACTCTCTTGATAGAATCTCTCGAATACGAGTGGCAGATTCTCTGGGCGGATTCCACATCCTGTATCAGAAACGGATACCTCTATATACTTTCTTCCGTCAGAATTATCTTTTATCTGACGCAGGTTAACTGTTATCATTCCTCCATCCGGAGTGAACTTTATCGCATTTGAAATCAGGTTGAAAAGAATCTTTTCATACTTTCTCTGATCCAATGACATCATCAGCGACTCCGTCTCTGAATCAAATTCGTATGAAATGTTCCTGTTCTCAGCCTTGGCTCTGAAGCTTTCCACCAGCTGTCTTGTGTAGAGAACCACATCCATCTCAGTCAGATTCAAGGTCAGTCTGCCGGATTCTATCTTCCTAAGATCCATTATCTGGTTTATGAGGTCCAGTAACCTGTCTCCGTTCTGCTTTATTAAATTCAGCTGAGAAAGAGACACCGGATCGTCAATCGATTCCATAAGAGACTCAACAGGACCTTGAATCAAAGACAGCGGTGTCCTGAACTCATGGGAAATGTTAGTAAAGAACTGCATTTTCATTTCGTTCAGTTTCTCTATTCTGGCATTCCTTTCCTGCTCCTCCTTCAATTCCGCCCTGATACTCAATCTGGACTGCACCATGATATATATACCCAGAAGAAGAATTGTTCCAATAATGAAATACAGTATGAACGCCACTGAGGAAGCATACCACGGTGGAGTTATTATAATTTCAAAGGATATTACCTTTTCGGAACTTACACCATCAGAGTTGGCTCCTTTGACAAGAAAACGATATGATCCTGGTTTCAGGTTGGAGTAAGTCGCCCAATTGTTTCTACCACTTGTAGAAGACCATGTCTTGTCATGGTTTTCAAGCATGTACTGGTAAGTATTACTGTAGGACGAGATATAATATGGAATAGTGAATATGATCCTGAAGCTGTTTTCATTATACTTCAACCGCACTTCATTCTTTGAGGTGACATATACCTCCCTGGTATCAGGGTGATCTTCGTCGGCCGTAGAGATAAGCTTGAATCCTGATATCACAGCAGAGGGTGCCACGCTGTTGACAGCTATTTCTTCCGGTCTGAACCTCAACACAAAACCATTACCGCTCATATAGATATAACCATCATGACTGCACACGCTGTTATGTGTGAGTTCCCTGATTCCCAACTGTTCCTGAAGACTGCACACAATACGTTCTTCCGTTTCGAGACTATACTTTATAAGATGGTTTGCAGTTGCAATCCACATAGCGCCGCTTTCATCTTGAGTGATAGTTCTTATGGATCTTGAGAAATAGAAGTCATCCTCAAAATTCCTTATCTCTCCGGTATCAGATGATATAATGGAAAGACCCAGATCCGTTCCGACCCAGATATTGTTCTCCTTATCAGCAAAGAGACTATATATTCTGTTGCTGGCAAGGCCAGATTCCTCGTTGAATTGCCTTATGGAACCGTCTGCTCCCTCCCACCGTATAAGACCGTCATTCATGGTTCCCAACCACAGGGTATTATCATGACCAACGCATAAATAAGGTATTCCTGTATTGCCTTGAGAAAGATACTGGGACAGATCCACAGGCTCAAGAAGGAGTCCCTGGCCTGGAGTTTCCGGCACAGTAATTACACATATTCCGTTAGGAATGTTTGCTACAATCCTGCCTTCCGAATCTTCCTTTATGTCATATATGTATTTAAAGGTAACATCGTTGCCTCTGACGTTTACAAAACGTTTCTTTGCGTTGTCATAATACAGCAGACCATTGTTGGTTCCGACCCATATCCTTCCGGATGCATCCTGATGGATTCTCTTTATGATGTCATGGGTAAGGCCATCCAGTTTTCCCAGTCTTCCTATCTGCTTCAGCTTATCATCACACATCATGATACCCTTCTGCGTAGCAAGCCAGAAACCATAACCTTCTACTCTGGATATGTCATTGATCAGTTCTTCGTTGCTGTTACTCTTTATATAACTGATTTCGACTGGTTTTCTGTTTCTGTCAAGTTTTGAGAGACCCATGGTGGTCACCACCCAGATTGTTCCGCTCTGGTCTTCAAAAAACATCCTTACATAATTGCTCGGAAGATGTACATCATATTCTGAAAGGGCTTCAACAGTAGAGAACGTTCGTGAAGACATATTGAAAAGCGACAATCCGTTGGAAGTGCCGAGCAGAAGGTTGTCTTCATCATACTTTATTATACAGCACACATCATTATCACAAATCTTGCTGTTGGACATATTGTATGAGGTTATTATGCGTCCGTCAAGGTCTATGATAGTGAATCCTGTGGATGTGGCAAGGTAAACATGATCAGGATCATCAGGATGAAGATAAACCGACTCGATATAATTGTTCTGCGAGGAATTAACATTTGCGCAGAACGGCTCGAATAGTTTCGTATCAGCGGAATACCTCCACACACCGTCGAATGAGCCTATCCAGAGATTGCCCCGCACATCTTCTACTATGCTGGTTATCTCATTGCCGAGAGTGTTGTTGGGATTATTGATGAGCACGAAATGTTCCAGCTTGTGACCGCTTCTGTCATAACGGATTATTCCCTGTGACGTACCTATCCACATTGCTTTTTCTCGGTCTTCATGAAAGGCAAACACTCTCTGGGTGCCGAATCTGTTGCCAGTATCAAGTTCATCCGACAGCACCTTGAGAGTTCCGTCTTCTATATCGAATATTGATATTCCCTTTTCCGTTCCGATCCAGAGATTGCCTTCCGAGTCTTCGTATATGCAGTTGATCCAGGAAGAATTCAGGCCGGAATCAGCCGAGCGCGTGTGGCGGAAGATGTCGAACTGGGATCCGTCATATCTGTTGAGCCCCTCGTCCGTTCCGAACCACATCAGGCCATACTTGTCCTGGGCTATGCATCTGACGTAATGACTTGACAGACCATTCTGAGTGGTGACATTCTCAAAGACAAACTGTGGATATGCACCAAGATCTGTTCCACTAAGTATAGTGAATACCAGAAGGATCAGGAGCATTATATTCTTTCTCATTTCATTGACATTTTCTCAAAGTTAACACTTTGAAGTCCATATTTCAATCAGTTCGTCTTCGTAAATTGAATTTGTTATATCTTTTCATAAAATTTTGACAAAAACACTATCAGTGATTTCTCTGCATAAAAACAAAGATTTAATAGATTTGCAAAAAAAGCAAAGGCTATGAACATGAAATCTTTATCAAGAATCCTTTTATCTGCAGTTCTGGTGCTGTCTGCAACAAGTTGCACAGCAGCTGAAGCGGAAGTATGCGAGATGTGCGGAAGGGCTGTCTGCGTATGCAATGGAGTGGTGATTCCTGAGGAACCGAAGGGTCCGGAAGAGAACAACGGTACTGAAAAACCGGCTCCAGTGCCTACCGGAAGTAATTTCGTGACATTGAGAAACGGTAAAATGGTAGCTCCCGATGGAACAGATGTACGCCTTTGGGGAGTAAATTTCCAGACTCCTATTTCATGGGAATATAACAGACTGAAAAATGTTGGAGTTGCCAAGACTGCTGCTGCTCTGAACGCCGTGGCTCTGAACAATATAAAAGACCTCAAGATGGTAGGAGTAAATCACCTCAGATGTCATCTTACTCCTGCTGACCTTACTGACGGTAGCGGCAATCTCCTGGAGAATTCTGTTTATCTCGATGCTCTGGACTATATGATTGCTGAAGCTGAAAAGAGAGGCATGTATGTAACTTTTGCCTTCCTTAACCATATGGGACAGTACGGCACAGGAGGAGCATGGATCGGAAAGGAGAGGAACACATGGATTCAGGATCCGTTTGTAGTAGAGTGCACCGAGAAATACCTGAAACAGTTCGTCAACCATGTAAACAAATACAATGGTAAAGCCTATAAGGACACCGAGTGCATTGCCTACTGGGAACTTATCAATGAACCTGATATGATGTCATATAGCGAAATCAAATCATATCAGCCATGCAATAAGGTATATCAGGACTGGCTTTCTGCCAACGGCAAGAGCGACAGCGAAGAAAGTTATGCTGAATTCAGGACATATACCGTACGCGAATATATCAATGGCATGATGCAGCTTCTCAAGAATGAAGGTGACAACCACCTTATCTGCTGGGGTTTGAACTGGCACCGCTATATGAGAGGTAATCAGGATATCTTTGACGGAGTTGCTGCTTCAAATACAGATCTGGTTGCATTCTGCAACTATCCCGGACAGGACATTGCCGGACAGAATTATTGGGATAAAAGAAATGATTTTACCACTACTGATTTCTCTTCATGGTTCAAGGATTACAGAAATGACGAGACCGGTTATGGATGGGCTTTGACAGACAAGTTCGCATCCAAGGGTAAGGTTGTTTATGAATTTGAGACATTCTTCAACCAGAGTGCATACATGTATCCGATCCAGGCTACATACTTCAGGTCATTCGGTGTACAGTCTGCCAGCATGTGGACATACACATTCAACGAAATAGCCCAGTACTTCGGCGGCTCTCATTATCTCAATGTAAGGACAACTCCTGGCAAGATGGCAGCATTCCTGGTGGCTCAGCAGATTTTCCGCAACGAAGATCACCTTACCGGATTTTCATCATCACCTAATGAGCAGACCGGAACCAATTATGCAATTTCCAAGACGAGAAATGGAGCGGTCTGGTCTTCAGCAGACACATTCATACATTCATGCGAAATCAATGACGGCTGGAATCCGCTTCCACCGGCAGAGACTGTAAAGCATATTGCAGGCTACAAGAGTTCTCCTCTTGTAAGTTACACCGGTACAGGATTATACTTCATCGATGATGAAGGAGATGAACTCAAGATTACTCTTCTTCCTAACGTCGAAGTCAAAGGAGACATCTTCACCGGCGCGACATACGGAACAGAAAAGACCAAGCTTGACACTGCGACCAAGAATGAAATCA
>JAEIGA010011294.1_pt1 | contig 13562 bp, 8 predicted proteins | sample 9270691 | NCBI WGS metagenome assembly JAEIGA01 (sample SAMN17057246, study PRJNA624740) | gut metagenome | biome: biome; isolation source: fecal sample | host: Bos grunniens | place: China: Xizang | collected 2019
CAATCTGGGTCGGTTGTTGTAAGAGATGAGTTCGTAAACGATGGCGGTAGAGTCATTGGGCATGCCAAGTAACACAATCATTTCGCCTTCATCGTAGAGAGTGCGTGCCGTGCCGTTGTTCTCGGTATAGCTCTCTGCGAGAGTGTAGCTGCCATCGGCATTGAGGTCATAGCTGTAGAAGGCAAGCAAGTAGTTGGTTGGGGCACCGGCATCGTTGGGGAGGACACCTTCGTATATGTAGGTTTGCAGTTCGCCGATGGTCGAATCGTTTACCATATAGATACTGTCACTATAGCTCTCGTAATCTATCTGTGCTTTCTTCTCTCTTTTGTTACCACACGAGATGGTAAATGCGGCCAAGCATGCAACGGCCGTCATAGTAAGCAATTTTTTCATTGTCTTTATCCGTTTTATAGGGTTAATAACACCGAAGTAACACCGCTTTTTACATTTTGTTTAGCAATGTTTGTTTTATTCGTTCGCTTTTGTGTACCTTTACCTTTTGAAATAAAAACAAAAGGCTGATAACTCATAATTCAATAAATATGGACTTCAAAGACCTTATCCAGACGCGTCGCTCGTGTCGAACTTTTACAACCGAACCTCTTACCGAGGAACAAACCGTGGCACTGATGCGTGCTGCACTTATGTCGCCTTCGTCACATCGAACAAATGGATGGCAGTTTGTGCTTGTTGACGACAAGGAAAAATTGCATGCCTTATCGGCTTGTAAGGAGCATGGCTCGGGACTTATCGATGGAGCTCCGCTTGCCATCGTGGTGTGTGCTGACCCCTTGGGGAGCGATGTGTGGATAGAGGATGCTTCCATAGCTACGCTAATGATACAATTGCAAGCAGAAGAGTTGGGCTTAGGATCGTGCTGGGTACAAGTACGACGTCGTAAGACTATTGATGGACGTGACTCTGATTCCGTGGTGCGTGGTATATTGGGTATTCCCGAATCAATGGAGGTGCTCTCCATCGTAGCCGTAGGGCATAAGGCCGTGGAACGTAAACCCTTCAATGAAGAATATTTGCAATGGGAGAAATTGCATCTGAACGAGTGGTAATTCTCGGGGCTGGAAGAGTTGCGACACATTTAGCACCTGCCTTGATGGAGGCAGGGTGTAATATAACTCAAATATGGTCAAGGACCTTAGTTTCGGCACAGCAGTTAGCAGAGTCGCTAGGTGTATCCTATACAAACAATCTTAACGAGATTGTTACTGATGCCGATGTGTATATCCTTTGTGTTTCAGACGAAGCTTTGTCGTTTGTGTCAGAGAAGCTTGTTGCTATAGTTGGCCCGCGCCCTTTATATCTTCATACAGCGGGGAGTGTGGGGTTGGATTTATGGCATCGCTGCGGGGCATTGCACTATGGCATATTGTATCCTCTTCAGACCTTCAGTAAGGAACGTGCAGTGGATATGGGAGAGGTCTCGTTCTTTGTAGAGGCTTCGGATGAAGATGCAATAGGTAAAATAGAGGCCTTGGGACACAGGCTAACGTCCAAGGTCTTTCGTGCTGACTCAAAGCGTCGTGCATGATTACATATTGCTGCTGTATTTGCGTGCAATTTTGCTAATGCAATGTATGATGTAGCCTCTCGTTTGCTTGCAGAGGAGGGGATTCCATTTGATGTGTTACTTCCACTTATTGATGAAACTGCATCCAAGGTACATACGCTTACTCCGTATGAGGCGCAGACTGGACCTGCTGTACGTGGTGACAAAGTGGTGATGCGGAATCATATGGATGCGCTGGAAGGTGATAGCGAGTTGTGTGAAATATATGAGCGAATAAGTAACTATATAAGTAGGAATAGATGAAGAAAATTATTCTTGCATCCAATTCACCCCGTCGTCGCGAATTGTTGGGTGGACTCGGTTATGAATATGAAGTGCGTGTACTTGATGGTATTGATGAATCGTATCCCGAGACGTTGCGCGGTAGCGAGGTGGCTGCCTATATATCTCGTGTGAAGGCTGATGCCTATCGTGCAACGATGGCTGGTGATGAGATTGTCATTACTGCAGATACCATAGTTTGTCTTGATGATAAGGTCTTGGGTAAGCCTGCTGATGAAATTGAGGCTATGGCTATGCTGCGTAGCCTTAGTGGGCGTACTCATCAAGTGTATACGGGAGTCACTATCGTGGCGGCTGAAGGAGAGTCTACTTTTGTGAGCCGTAGTGATGTGACATTTACATCACTTACAGATGAAGAAATGCTCCATTATGTGAAATGTTATCAGCCAATGGATAAAGCCGGTGCTTATGGGATACAGGAATGGATTGGCTATGTTGGGGTTGAACGTATAGAGGGCTCATACTTCAATGTGATGGGACTGCCCGTGCAACGCTTGTATGCAGAATTGAAAAAATATCTAAAAAAAGATTGTGAAGATTGAATATTTTTTCGCAACTTTGCATATTGATAAGTCTATATGGCAAAAACGAATTGTAAATAAGTATTAATACAAAAATATAATTCAATGAAAAACAACACGAAAGACTTTAGGGGCCGGTGGTGGTTGCTGATGCCGATGTTGGTGTCCGTGATGTTTTGTGTCACGTCGTGTCGAGAAGATTATATTCTTGACGAGCAGGAGCCGGAATGGTTGGGTGAGAGCATCTATGATTTCTTGGTAGAAGAGGGGAAGTATAGTAAATTTGTTCAGTTGATAAATGATCTGGGTTATCGGGATGTGTTGGAACGTACTGGTAGTAAGACTCTGTTTGTTGTCGATGATGAAACTTTTAATGCCTTCTTGGCTGATAACGAATGGGGAGTGAATTCCTATGAAGGATTGTCAAAAATGCAAAAAGAGCAAATCTTTTACTCTTCAATGCTTGACAACGTCTACTTTTCTGAGATGTTGGGCGATGCTCCTGGTCCACAGAAGGGTATGACCATACGCCGAAAATCTTCGCTCAAAGTTGCTCACAAGTTGGATAAGCTTGGAAAGTCTGATTTTCCGAATACATTTTATTGGGATTTGGTGAAAAAAGACATGACGGGCGACAGTATTATCCTGCTGCAGGACAATACTCCGGCCCCAATGGTGACTTTCGCTTACAGCTATATGATAAATAATTCCTTGGTCGGAAGTGATTATGCATTTGTGACCAATCAGCCAGCTAATTACGTATACAATAATACGCATGTTTTTGTTAATGGCTCAAGAATTGTTGAGGCAAATAAAAAATGTAAAAATGGAGTAGTACATCGCTTGGAGAGGATGGTTACTCCATTGACCAATATGGCAGAGACTATCTGTATGAATGACTCTACTCAGGTTTTTGCAACGTTGCTTGACCGTTTTTCTGCGCCCTATCCAAGTGAGTCTGGAACATTGGAGTATGGCAATGGTACGGATGTTTACGTAAAGAAGTACTTTACAGAACGTGGACATGCCGAAGGATTAGATGGATTCGATGGTGGGGCTAATATTGAATTTATGACTACTCCAACAGACTCGGCTGTAGGTACTGGCCTGAAGTTCGATCCAGGGTGGAATACACTCACGGCATCAGATATTAAGCCCATGAATGAGGATATGTCGGCAATGTTTGTTCCTACGAATGAGGCGCTTGATAAGTTCCTTTACGAAGGAGCTGGAAAGTTCTTGTATGATCGTTATGGTAGTTGGGAGGAAATTCCTGATCATGTTATAGCCGATTTGCTGAACAATCATATGAAGTCTTCTTTCGTTGGTACTGTTCCTAGTAAGTTTGATCAGGTTAAGAATGATGCTCAGATTGATATGGGAGTAAGTGCTGATAATGTAGTGAAGTCTGTCCTTTGTTGCAATGGTGTTGTGTATGTTACGGACTCGGTATACGCTCCTGTTTCTTATGTTGCTGTGACTGCTCCGACATTGGTTAACGATGATATGAATATTATTCGTTGGTCTACGGAAGAGTATGGATTCCTTGCTTACTTGCACTCTATGGATTCTTACTATAGTTTCTTGCTGCCTAAGGATGTGGCATTCGCTAGATATCTTGATCCTATATCGGTGGCGAAAGGGGAGCCTGAATATTGGAATTTCATGTACAATGAGGATTATAAATCCATAGAGGTACTTGTTACAGATGAATTGGGTAATAGGAAAGAGTCTCTGAAGGCATGGAATTCGTCAGAGCATGCAAGAATTATTCAAAATCGTTTGGAGGACTTGATAGATCAACACATTATCGTGGACGATATCCAAAATGCCGCAAAAACGGGACAAATTTATTACCAGACCAAGGGAAAAGGTACAGTGAAAGTGGTAAAGAACGCAGAATTGGAGCCCAAGGTGCTGTCGGATGGAGAAGTTATTTATCCACTCGATATCTATGGAGGCTTCCAATTAGAAGAAGGAACCAAGGTGGTAGTGCCTGCATCACAGGTTAATCCTGCGGGTAATGGTAAGTCGTATGTGATTTCCAATTTGACACAAACTCCGATGAAGTCTGTTTATGAGGCTATGGGAGAACAGGCTGTTGATGAGTCTTCTCTGTTCTATCAATTCTATCAATTGATGCAGGAGTCAGCTGTCTTTATTATTGATGATAGTTATGCTATGTCTAGTGATCGTACCGTAGATGTCTTTAATACTTTCCATTATACTATCTACGTTCCTTCAAATGATGCTATATTGAAGGCTTTTAATGAAGGATTGCCTACGATGGCTGAGGCGGAAGAATGGTTGGCTGATAAGGATTTGTCATCAGCTCAAGAGAGTGAATATCTTGATTCTATTCGTGAAATTTTACACGATTTTGTTTGCTATCACATACACGATAATTCAGTATATGTAGGTGGAGGCAATGTTGATAATCAAGAATTCCAAACAGGAACGATGAATAAAGACGCAGGTGTTTTTCGTCGTTTGACGGTGAGTGCGGACAATTCCTCGTTAACGATATTGGATGGTGCAGGACGTTCTCATAGCGTTAATGTTGATGCTGAAAACGAAGGAGTATGTTATAATTTGATGACACGTGATTATCTTTTCAATGATGGTGATTCGCAAGGGAAGGTTGATGCTTCAGATTTGAAAATAGATAATAGTAAGTGCATTGAGACTTCGTCTTTTGCGGTGATTCATGCAATCAATGATGTCTTATATTATGAAGGACAGTTGGAGTCGTACAAAAGACGTATAGAGCATTTGCAGAACAGATTCAATAAATCCAAATAAATAGTGTGATGAAAAACAAACTATATATACTATTGTTTCTGGCGTTTGGCATAGGAGTGTCTTCCGCCTATTCTCAAGTGATTGTTTCTGGTACGGTAGCTGATGATATAGAACCCTTGATGATGGTAAACGTCGTTGAGGTGGACGAGACTGGCCGTTTCGTAGAGGCTACGACTACCGATATCAATGGTAATTTCTCTATCCGCGTTAAAAACACCAAGGATAAATTGCAATTCTCTTATATTGGTTATAAGACTCAGCTGCTTCCTATTGGTGACCGTAAGGTGTTTAATATCATCATGAAAGATGAAAACCTAATTGAGGAGGTTATCATTAAAGCGGTGGCTAAGAAAAGTGCAGGTGGTTTGGAAATACCTGAACGTGAGATGTCAATCTCTGCTCAGAGTTTGAAGATGTCTGAGTTTGAAGGATTGAACTTTACTTCAGTCGATGAGGCTTTGCAGGGACGTATTGCAGGTCTCGATATCGTGATGAATTCTGGTAATCTCGGTAGTGGTACTACGATGCGTTTGCGTGGTGTGTCATCTATTAATGGTAATGCAGAACCGCTTATTGTGGTGGATGGTAATGTCTTTGAGTCTACAGGTAACGACGATTTTGACTATTCGAGTGCCGATGAAGAGAAATTTGCAGAACTCCTCTGTGTGAATCCTGATGACATTGAGTCTATTGATGTGCTCAAGGATGCAGCTGCTACTGCGGTATGGGGATCTCAAGGTGCCAATGGTGTGATTATGATTAAGACCAAGCGTGGTTCGCGTGGCCCCACGCGCGTAACCTATTCTTATGGATTGAATGTTACCTATCAGCCTGATGGTATACGTATGCTTAACGGTGATGATTATACCATGTTCATGAAGGAGGCCTACTTTAATCCTCGTTTGAATGATGAGGCTGCAAACATCAGAGAGTTCAACTATGATCCAACCTTCTCTGAGTACAATATGTATAATAACAATACCGATTGGGTGGAGGCTGTGAAGCAGATTGGAATGAAACATTCTCACTATGTGTCTCTGACTGGTGGTGGTGAAAAGGCTAACTTCCGTGTGTCAGGAGGTTATGATACCGAGAAGGGTTCTATCATCGAACAACGTTTTGATCGCTTCTCTACTCGTGTAAATCTTGACTATTTTGTATCAGAGCGCATCAAGATTATCTCAGACTTCTCTTTGACTTATACGGATAATGAACGTAACTATTCGAATCTTTTGGGAGAGGCTTATCTAAAGATGCCTAATATGGCAATTTATCGTGAAGATGCGAATGATGTATCTATGGGTGAGTATTATTTTGCTTTACAGAGTATGCCAGAGGCATTGAAAGATCAGCGTAATCGTATCAATCCCGTTGCTGAAGCATATCTGGCTAAGAATGATCAGCGCACTTATCGTTTGGATGCCTTGTTTGAGATGCAATACCACTTGCTTGATCCCACTAAGGATGGACATAAGTTGACCTATAAAGGACAAGTGCGAATGGGTGTGTTTAATGATTTTACCGATAAATATTATCCACGCGAGCTGTCCACATTAGGTTGGGCTGATAAGTCGGTCAACCGTTCAGAACAGAGTTTCGGTAAGAGCGTGTCGTTTAATACCAAACATGATTTGGTCTTTACGCCTAAATTCAATAATGAAGACCATTATTTTACGACGTTAGCGCGTGTGGAAGTGAATAGTGGTGATGGTAGTGGATATGGCACCGTGTCTTATGGCTTGCCTTCGGGTGACATTTCTTCATCTACAGCACAGGGACAAACGGAAAATATGTGGACCTCTCAAAGTCAGTGGCGTAGCGTCTATATGACTTACTCTGGTCACTACTCATACAAGTCAAAATATATGTTTGATGTATCGGCACGTGTCGATGGTAGTACCAAGTTTGGCCCAGGTAAGCGTTGGGGAGTATTTCCTGCAGTCTCTGGTCGATGGAATATTATCGACGAGCCTTGGATGGAGTGGGCAAGAAGCAAAGCAAAGATGAGCATGCTTTCTATTCGTCCAGGATGGGGACAGGTTGGTCAGCAACCTGGAGCAGAATATTTGCACTTCAGTAAGTATTCTGGTGTGGATGTCTATGGTGATATGGCGGCTACTGCTCCCAATAATATCCGTTTGACTGATCTTCAGTGGGAGACCAAAACAACATGGAATTTGGGCTCAGATATAGGTTTCTTGGATGATAAGTTTACAATGGATGTCAACGTTTATTCGCAGTTAACCGAAAATCTATTGATGAATAATGTACGCATACCCTCATCTACGGGTTTCTCTCACTTGTCAACCAAGAATGTGGGTAGTATGCTTAACCAAGGTTGGGAGTTGAATATCTATGGTAACAAGTGCCTGAAGGTAGGTGATTTCTCTGCAGGATTTAACTTCACTATGGGTAATAACGTTAACCAGATTGTAGATATGGATGAAACCGTTTTGGCTAGTTTGAATAGTGATTTTAATTATGCTAACGGTTCGTATTTGACTCGCATTCAGGTAGCCAATGCCTTCGGTTCTATCTATGGTTTCCGTTATAAGGGGGTATATCAATATTCGGAATACTCTCCAGTAGAGGAAGTCGGTGTGAGTGGTCCCAATGCTCCTGTTGCACATGCTGCTGATGGAAGTGTTATTACCGATGAAAAGGGTGATCCTCTGCCTATGATGTTCGACTATGGAGGCCAGAACTACCAATTTAAGGGTGGTGATGCCATTTATGAGGATATCAATCATGATGGTAATATCAACGAGTTGGATATCGTTTATTTAGGTAATTGTAATCCTCTGTTCACTGGTGGTTTTGGCTTGCGCTTCTTCTACAAGCGTTGGTCAATGAATATGCAGTTCAACTACCGTTATGGAAGTAAAGTGCTTAATATGGCCAAGATGAATGCTGAGAATATGCATAATAACAATAACCAAAGTTATGCGGTCAATTGGCGTTGGCGTACTGAGGGTGATGTGACCACCATTCCTCGTGCCCTGCACGATTATGGTTATAATTTCTTGGGAAGCGATCGTTTTGTTGAGGATGGCTCTTTCTGTCGTATGAACTATTTGCAGCTCAGTTACAACCTGTCTCCAGAGTTGGCAAAGCGTATGGGTGTAAAGAGTGCTATGCTCTCTGTTTCTGCGAACAACCTTTTCAATTGGACTCGCTATTCGGGTGTCGACCCTGAGGTAGGATATGGGGGGTATGGTTTGAGTACAGATAATTCGAAAACTCCCCGTGCCAAGTATTTTACTTGTCGTCTTAACGTAACATTCTAATATCATTATGAAGAAAGTGTTGTTGAAAATTAAATATATGGCTGTTGTGCTATGCGCTACAGTTACATTGACCTCGTGCAATGATTTTCTGGGTACCGTCCCTTTAAATGAGATTGTATTGGAGAACTTTTGGGAAAATGAGGAAGAGGTCAATTCAGTGGTAATGTCATGCTATAGCCGTATGGCACAGGGTGACTTCCTTACCCGATTGATCCTTTGGGGAGAATTGCGCTCTGATAATGTTGTGGCGGGGAATATCACAGGCGATATTCCTTATGTGAATAATGAGCAATTGAAAGATATGTTGAATGGAAATATCCTTCCAAATCATTATATTGCCGATTGGTCAAGTTTTTATAGCGTAATTAATCGTTGTAATACGGTGTTGCACTATGCTCCAGACGTATTAGAACGTGACCCCGACTTCAAAACTTCGGAATTTAATTATATTAAGGCTGAGATGTTAACGCTGCGTGCCCTATGCTATTTTTATTTGGTGCGTTCATTCCGCGATATTCCGTTCGTGACTGAGCCGACCATCGATGATAGTAAGGATTTCAAAGTGGCAGCTTCAGCTCCAGATGATGTGCTTAATCATCTGGTTGACGACTTGTTAGAAGCTGAGGTGTACGCATTAAAAGAGTTTCCCCAAAGTAGTTCAACTTATACGTATACTAAGGCTCGTGTAACAAAGCAAACTGTTTGGGCGTTGTTGGCTGATATTTACCTTTGGATGGAACGTTATGACGAGTGCGCTATCTATTGTGAAAAGGTTATTGAGGCTAAGATTGCAGATGCTAAAGAGGAGAGAATGAACTATAAAGATTATCCTCTGATTGGAAATATGAAGTCTTCTTCTTCCAATGTTCATCAGGCATATAATAGTATTTTTGGAGGAGGTAATTCCTTCGAAAGCATTTTTGAAATGCCATTTGGATACAAATATGAGGACAAACGTGATGCATTACGCAGTTATTACGGAGCATGGGATGTCTCGATAGGTGCCATGTCTGCAGCTACGCACATCGCGGCAAATACAAAGGATGGTAATTCTGTATTTAGCTCTAAAGATATTCGTGCTATCGAGTCGTTTGATATTGATGGTACCGGAATATTTGCTCTGAAAAAATATGTTTGTTACTATATTGACAACGATGGAAGACGTTCTTATTCGATAGAGAGATACCCTAATTGGATATTCTATCGTCTTACCGATGTGATGTTAATGGAGGCTGAGGCCTTGGTAGAACGCAACGATTCTGTTAATGGTGAAGCAACAGATTTGAAAAAGGCTTTTGAATTAGCATCTGCGGTGTATCACAGATCAAATATGGATGGCGAAGCATTAAAGTTTTCACAATATGGAACACAAGATGCTCTGCGGGACTTCGTGTTGGCTGAACGCCAACGTGAATTGTTATTCGAGGGAAAGCGTTGGTTTGATCTCGTTCGTAAGGCACGTCGCGAAGGAAATAATGGTGCAATGCTTGATCTAGCGACTCGTAAGTATACTAATCCTGGCTCTGTTAAGAGTAAGTGGATAAAGCCAGATATGCTCTATTTGCCTATCCATGAGGATGAACTGAAAGTGAATACTGCACTCGTGCAGAACCCTGAATATGAAACAGAAAAATCAGTAACTACAGCAAAATAAATGGCGATGAAAAAATTGAGTTCTATAATCTATGTTAGTGCCGTGGTATTGGCTCTGAGTAGTTGCGTTGAAGAGCTGAAAACGGAGAATTACTATACTTTTACGGGGGAGACAATAACCGATTATGTCGAAAATCGTGAGTCTTTGTCGATGTTTGCAGAGGTGTTGCGTCGCACGTCAGAACCTTGTATGCTTGATTTGTTGGATGCATATGGTACATATACTTGCTTTATCCCAGATAACGATGCTTTTGAGGCATATTTGAATGAGCGTGGTTTGTCTGAGATTGGGCAGCTTAGAATAGGTGAATGTGACACTATTGCAAAAAACCATGTTATTAAAGTCTCTTATCCAACCACGGATATGCCTGAAGGAGTCTTGGGGCGTCCAAACATGAATGACCGTTATATACAAATTTCTGTCGACTCTGGTAATATCTATGTAAATAAAACAGCAGTGATTAGAGTGAGAGATGAGGAGGTAGAGAATGGCGTGGTGCATATACTCGATAAGGTGTTGCAGCACTCTAATTCGATGTTAACAGATATGCTTGCACAAAATCCAAGAATCTCTCTCTTCTATGAGGCATTAGTGGCAACAGGCTTTGATAAAAAGTTGCAGGGATATATGGATCAGGAATATGAGAAATATAGGAGAGAGGATGGCTTGGCTGGTATCAATGATAGACGTACTGAGGATAATAAGAATATAGTGTGCCCAGTACTTTATCCAATGAATCGTAAGATTGGCTATACTGGATTTATCGAAACTAATGAGGTGTTGGCTAAAGCGGGTATAGATACAACCTCAATCTTAGGTTTGGTTGAATATGCTAAGCAGATTTATGATGTGTCTTTTGAAGAAGATATAAATGCGTATGGTGAGGGAGAATATACCAATCCTAAACATCCTCTTTATCGTTTTGTGGCATATCATTTCCTGAATAGAAGAATCTACACAGAGATGATGACCACTTACAAACATTTTCAGGAGAATATGTATGATGCTACGGACCTCTATGAAACGATGTTGGATGGTACTGTTTTAAAAGTTTCTCGTGGATTGAATACCAAGGGACAAACTCGTTTGAATCGTCGATATGGAAAAAGTCATGGAAAAACATATTCTGTGGCAGGTGTTCCCGTTGTTGAGAGCGAAATGTATGATGGTAGTAATGGTGTGTACTATTTAGTAGACGAACCATTAATCTATAGTAAGGCAGTTGTTGATGACGTATTGACTGATCGTATGCGTTTTGATGCAGCTACGTTGATGCCAGAGTTGGCTACAAATGATATCTTCAGAAATGGCGATGGCAGTACAGATGGCCCTTCACGAGGACATTCTTATCAGATTCCTAATACCGTAGAGTATAGTTACGTGAAAAATATGAAAGTATACCAAGATGCAATCATTTACTATCAAGCTCCTGTAATTGGCTTCTGGTGTTGGTATGCAGACGAGATTGTAGCTAAGGGCTCCTATGATTTTGCTATTAAACTCCCTCCTGTTCCCGCAGGAAAAACTTATGAAGTGCGTTATGGATATGTACCTATGGGGCATCGTGGCGTTGTACAGGTTTATATTGGTGAAGAGGTGTCAGCAAACAAGGTTTCTTATGTGCCTTGTGGCATTCCTATTGATTTGACTGATAATGCGGCAGGAACAGTGTTGTCTCCTAAGATTGGTTGGTTCGATGACAGTGAATGTGAAGATGACGATGAAATTATCAAACGGGATAAGGCGATGCACAATCGTGGTTATATGAAGGGTCCGACTACTCAAGCAGAGGGTGCTAATAAGAGCAATATTGCACGTAAACAGTCAAATCATCTGAGACGTATTGTTGCGACGAAGACTTTGGAAAAAGGTAAAAATTATTATCTGCGCTTCCGCTCAGTGGATGAAACTGCAAAGGAATTTATGTTTGACTATTTGGAATTGTGCCCGAAAGAGGTGTATGATAACCCTCTTGTACAAGAAGATAGATTGTAATCATAAAAGAAAAGATAGTGACTATGAAATACAGAAATATATTGATACGTTTTGCTTGGCTTTGTCTGTTGCCATTGGTAATGGTGGGGTGTACTGATTGGGATGCTCACTATGACGAGGATAATCAGAAGATTTGGGCTGAAAAAACGCTTTGGGAAGAAATTGCTTCTCGTCCCCAGTTAGAGGAGTTTATGGAGTTGTTGGAGCAATATGGTTATAAAGAGATGTTGAATGGTTCTCAGATGTATACCGTATTCGCTCCCGAAGGAGCGTTGGATACCGTTGGATTGTCATCAGAAAAGATACGGACAGAAGTGATTGAAAATCATATTGCTCGATTTGCGCTTTCTGCGAATAATGCAACAAATAAAAAGAATGTGACTATGCTCAATACTAAGTCTATTCTGTTTACCCAAAATGGTGATAGTTATAGCTTCGGAAATAATCAACTGACCGTGGATCATAATATTATTGCCAAGAATGGAGTATTGCATATTATCGAGGGACAGCAACATTTCTTTCATAATGTTTGGGAGTATTTGACTACGGATGTTCGATTTGATAGTATCTGTAATTATCTCTATTCGTTCAATGAGGACTACCTTGATGAGGATAAGAGTGTAAAAGGAGAAATTAATGCAGAGGGAAAGCAGGAGTATCTCGATTCGGTTATTATCTCTTATAATCAGATGATGTATTACTTGGGGCAGCTGAATAATGAGGATAGTCTTTATACTATGATTGTGCCAACTAATGAGGCTTGGAAGGAGGCATACCCTCGTGTTGAGCAATACTATCAGTACTCCGATGGTAATAAATCAAGAGCGGACTCTTTGAAGCGTCATTATACAACGCTGGCAATGGTGCGTGATTTGGTGTTCAGCCATACCGTACAGAAATCAGTGGAGGATTCTTTGATTTCTACAAATAAAGGAAAGTTCTATAAACCTTTTGAGGAAGGTAATATTTTGTCTGGCTATTCCGATTGGGAACAGGCAGTAGAGTGTAGTAATGGACGTGTGTTTGTGGTAGAGCAATTAAGATACAAACCATGGCAATCATGGCACGAAGAGATAAAGGTCGAGGCAGAGAACTCAAACGCGTTGGTAGATGATACGGAACAAGATAAGATACGTGTGATTAATCGCAACAGATTGGGAAGTAGTGATGAATTGTATACAAAAATCTCTAGCGGTGCCTATTTGGAAATGTTGGAGAAGCAGCAGGGAAATCATCCGCTGCTCGTCTTTAATGTATGGAATACTTTAAAGGGGAAATATCGACTTAAGATCGTCTTTTTACCACAAATGATGGCAACATCTAAGAATAAAACAGAATTGCCAAATATGTTTGGTGTAAGATGTTTTGAAAAAGAGAATTATACTACTAGTGATAAACCTCTTTTTGAAAAGAAAGATATAAAGAACGATCCA
>JAEIGA010011295.1_pt1 | contig 13561 bp, 25 predicted proteins | sample 9270691 | NCBI WGS metagenome assembly JAEIGA01 (sample SAMN17057246, study PRJNA624740) | gut metagenome | biome: biome; isolation source: fecal sample | host: Bos grunniens | place: China: Xizang | collected 2019
GTGAAGCTGTATATGTGGGCAGCGACAAGGTGTGGCCCGTATTCGTGCCGTACCTTGAAATCGATCCAGAGATTGTCTGGCTGACACCGTGGGCCTTGAATGACGTATTGAGCAATACGGATTGGAATGTAACATAACTATTAAAGATAAATCACTATGGCATACGCATCTTGGGTAACCCCCAACAAGACCAGCGGCAACGGCAACGACACCGTGGCCTGGACTGGCTCGACACACACAGGCCGCTCGTCGAGGACTACGACTGCGACCTTCAGCGCATCAGGCGTTGCATCGAAGACACTCACCATCATCCAGGCTGGCGCATCGGAGTTCGTGCAGCTTGACGACACCGCCAGCGTCAGCAAGAGCGGAGGCACCGCCACCATTTCCGGCATTTCAAACTCAAGCAAGCTGACGTTCTCTCTCACGGGCGACAACGAGATCGGCCTTGTGCTGCCATCATCGTATAGCGCAAACGGAGTGACTACGAACAACGGCGCAGCCATCACGGGCGACCCTGGCGCGACACAGCAGTACACCTTCAGCATCACCTTCACCAACATCGGGGAGAACACCTCGATAGATTCGCTTGTGTCGCAGTTGACCGTCACCGCGAATGGCGGGCAGACCGACACTTGCACCATCACACAGGCTGCTGGCGACGCTTACCTCACCATCAGTCCTACCACCATCAACCTCACCGCCGCCGGAACGGCCGTCAGCGTTACCGTTTCTTCTAACACCTCTTGGAGCATCAGCTAATGCGGACAACGATACCTTGGGGAGACGGCAGCGGGGACAACATCTACCTCGACTACACTGCGGCATCAGGAGACCAGACCATACTGGTCTCCTCGGATGCCTATGCAGGGTATGCGACCCGCACGAAGAACATCACCTTCTCCGCTTCCGGGGTGTCAGCAGTGACGCTCACCGTAGCGCAGACAGGCAAGGATATCATCATTATTACTCGAAACGATGTAGCCAGCACCCAGAATGACGTGGCTGTGGGCTACGAACAATGATAAGCTATGGCAGTAACATACAAAGATATTGACCTCCTCTCGCAGAAGTCAGCCGTTGCGGGGACGGAGAAACTACCCGTCAGCGATACGGAGTATATCACGCCCGCGCAGATCGCGGCGTTGGCAGGTGGCGGCGGCGACGTACCGATAGCGACAACGCAGCCCGCAGGGGGGATGTTACCCAATACCGTCTATGACTTGGGCAAACTGACGACGGCAACGACCTTCAGTCTGGCTGCGGCCACCGATGCCACGAAAGTGAACATTTGGCAATGGACGTTCAGCGTATCGAGCGGCTCCGTTTCGATATCGTGGCCGAGTGGCCTCATATGGGGCGAAGATGACGTGCCGCCTACCGTGAATGCAGAATACTTGTATGAGGTGCAAGTGCGGCTCATCTCAGGGATGATGGTGGCATATTACAAGGTTACGGCACTGCCAGTCGTACTGCCTGCTGGCTATACTGCACATAATTGGATAGCCAAGACAAGCGGCACGGCTTATATAGACACTAACTATATACCTACCACGAAGCCGAGAGTCGAAGTACAAATAATGAAGGTAGGTGCTACGGTGGATGCCGACCTCTTCGGCTGCAATCCGCAGACGACGAATGCTTATTTCATCTTCGACCCCGATGCCTCTACTGCTGCGGCTACTTCGGTGACCGTCTATTACAAGTACGGAAACGTGACAAGCGGCTCGATTACCTGCAACATCGGCGCAAATGCCTGGGCTTCGATTATCGCGGCAGAGTCCCTGTCCGTGAATGGCACCGTCACCCAATGGGCGAGCAGTTGGAACTTCGCAGGAAATACGGGCAAGTTCAAGATATTCGGTGGACGTGACAATACGGTGGTAAACTTCCGTATGCGTCGTCTCAAACTATACGATGGCGATACTCTGGTACGCGATATGGTTCCTTGTGAAAATTCGTCTGCGGTAGCGGGTATGTATGACCTTGTGGGTGATACTTTCTACGCTTCTGCGGCATCGGGGCAGACCTTTACCGTAGGAGATTGACGATATGATACAACTGCTGAACCGTCGAATGTTTCTCGGTGCTGCCTCTGGTGAAGAAGCGGGCGAGAGCAATTACCTCACCTTTGAGGCGATAGAAAGTGGCACATTCAAGTTTTCCAGAAACGCCATTTCTTACTCTATGGATGGAGGTAAGACGTGGGCCAATCTCCCTGCGAACACCGCCACCCCAACCGTCGCGGCGGGGCAAAAGATATGTTTCAAGGCAAGCGGGCTGACAGTATCGACCACCTACGGCATCGGCACTTTCTCCGCTACTGCGGACTTCAACGCGTCGGGCAATATAATGTCGATGCAGGACGGCGACAATTTCGGGGGATCGTTGACCATTAACAACACCTACCAATTCCGGCGTTTGTTTTATGAAAACGCCCATCTTATCCGTGCTGACGGATTGGCATTGCCCGCAACTACGCTGAAGACTTCGTGTTACAGAGAGATGTTCGCATCTTGCTCCGCGCTTATCACCGCGCCGCCCGTACTCCCCGCGACAACACTCGCCAGTAGTTGCTACTATTATATGTTTTATGTCTGCCCGTCCCTTGTCACGGCTCCCGTACTCCCCGCGCCGACACTTGTGGACTCTTGCTACTATGCAATGTTTTATGACACGAAAGTCAACTACGTCAAATGCTTGGCGACATCGATTGGCGCATATAATTGCCTTTACGTTTGGCTCTATAGCGTTCCGTCAAGCGGCACTTTCGTGAAGGCGTCGGGAGTGAGTTGGCCAACAGGATATAACGGCATACCTTCGGGATGGACGGTACAAAACGCATAAAATGAACGACTATGATATACACAAAGACAGATGCTGGCGGCAGGCAGATATTCAGCGATTGCCGCGTGATTGAACTGAACGGGAAATTTGTATAATATATTGGTTTTTAGTAATTTAGCTGTATGATATATTACATTTATAAAATCTATCCCCTCCGAGGAAGTCTTGCGGGAAAGTATTATATCGGACAGCACCGAACCAAAAACCTTAATGATGGATACGCTGGTTCCGGCACCATCCTTCGAAATTATTATAAGGCACACGGATGCGTTGAGGGTGAGACATACAATAAAGAGATAATACAGTTCTGCTCTTCGATAGCTGAACTGAACAGAGTGGAGAAGGCTATGGTGGCAGATTTGTATGACACAGACCCCAATTGCATTAACCTTATAGCTGGTGGCAGAGGTAAAGGTTTCTCCAGAGAGACGCGCAAGAAAATTTCTGAAGCAGGCAAAGGTCGGATAGTGCAAGAAGATATGCGAGAAAGAATTGCTAAAAAATTGCAAGGACATAAAGTTTCCGAAGAGACGAGAGAAAAAATTAGGAGCAAAATCATAGAACTGAACAAGTCACCAGAATTTCGGAAGAAAAATTCTGAAGGACAGAAAAAGAGAAAACCAATCACCGAAGAGACGCGGACGAAAATCGCAGAAGCTGGCAAAGGAAGACCTTGTTGCTGGAGGGGTAAAAAAATGCCCAAAGCTATAACTGAAAAGATGTCGGCCTCACAAAAAGGATTTCGGTATATAAACAACGGCATAGAGCTTAAGAGGGTAAAGTCACCACAGCTTGAGATGTATCTTGCAGAAGGCTGGGTATTAGGTATGAGGGAGTGTGATATAAAAAAATCTGCCGAAAAAAGGAAAGGAAGGCACTTATCAGAGGAGACTAAAAAGAAATTATCAGCTACAAACAGAGGCAGAAAGATGCCTGAAGAGATAAGGGCGAAGCTTGCCGAATTGAATAGAGCAAGAGCTAATGACCCGGAGATAAGGAAGAAGATATCGGAAGCAAAAAAGGGAAAGCGACACTCACCAGAGCATACCGCAAAGGTCGCAGCCGCCAAGCGAGGCGTCCCTCAATCAGAGGAGACGAAGAGAAAACGCTCAGAAGCAATGAGGGGAAAACACTGGTATTTTGACAAACAATTAAATAGGAGGGTATATGTATAGTAAAGTAATAGGGGACAGACAAGTATTTTCGGATTGTCGGGTTATCCACCTTGAATATGACCATCCGCCGTTGCAAAAAGGGCAGTGGGTCAGCAATCCTGATAGTCAATTAATCTACGACGAGGGCTGGCGCGAGTACATCCCTCCCGTGATCCCGCCTGCACCCCACGACGAGCCAGATATGGCAGATATGATAACGGCAGTCAAGCGGATGCTATCGTCATCGGTAGAGGACTTGACCGATGAGCAAGCCCTTGAGGTGGCGAGCCTCTATCCCACTTGGCACTCGATGATAGGCAAGGAGGTGGCTACAGGTCAGAGGCTGTGGGATGACGAGAAGCTGTGGAAGGTGCTTCAGCCGCACACCGTGCAGGAGAACTGGAGACCCGAAGACTCACCCTCGCTCTATGTTGAGGTGACTATCGAAGAGTGGCCTGAGTGGAAGCAACCCGTAGGAAGCACCGATGCCTACAACATAGGTGACAAGGTGACTCACAACGACAAGCATTGGATAAGTTTCGTAGACGGCAACGTATGGGAGCCTGGAGTCTACGGATGGAACGAAGCATAACACTAAACACGATCTACTATGAAAAAGTTTCTGCAATTCTTCGAGATGGTGGCATACATCGTAGGAGCCATCGGAGGCTTCGGCTACGCATTGTACAGCCGCGCATACCTCATCGCCATCTGCATCGTCATCCTCGCGGTGATGGCCTTCCCTGCCTTCCGCAAGTGCTGGCCGTCAAAGGAGGCGTAACACGCAAAAAAGGAGGATAGGACAATGAGCAACATCAAGGACAGCGTCATCATCGCCGTGAGCGTCGCAGCCTTCGTCGTGGGAGTCACCCTGACGTTCCTGGGCCTTTTCCTGCCTCCGACGGGAGTGATTGACAACAGCGTCCTCGTCGCCGTGGGCCAGTTCCTCACCCTCGCCGCCACAGGCTTGGGCGTTAAGGAGTATGTCGACGGCAGCATCACCAGGCAGAGGATGAGACACGAACACGGACAAGATGAGTAAATACTTCAAGGCGGCAGAGTTCACCAGGTGCAACCCGTCCTGCGACATCAGCCAGATGGACGAGAACTTCCTCGCCCTTATGGATCGCGTGAGAGAGCTCGCGGGCATCCCCCTGGTTATCAACTCTGCATACCGCTCCAAGAGCTGGGAGCTGATGCACGGACGCAACGGCACCAGCGCACATTGCAAGGGCAAGGCGTTGGACATCCGCTGCAATACCTCAGCAAACCGCTTCAGGATCGTAGCCGCTGCCATCAACGCAGGCATCAAGCGCATAGGCATCGGCAAGACCTTCGTTCACCTTGACAATGACGCATCGCTGCCGCAGCGAGTAATGTGGGACTACTATGACTAACGCAGGCTACCCAGACGAAGACCCCATCCGCATCATCGACCGCTTCCTGACGTGCGCGATAGCCCTCATCGTCATCCTCATCATAGCGATAATGGCATCTGCCTGCTCGCCCAGGGTGATAGAGACGATACACTACCAGCACGACACCACCTACGTCGAGAGGGTGCAGATAGACAGCGTCTACAAGAGGGACAGCATCTACGTCAAGGACAAGGGGGACACCGTCTACATCTACAAGGAGCTGTGGAGGGAAAAGTACAAGTACCTACGCGATACCGTAGCCGTCGTGAGAGTCGATTCCGTGGCCGTAGAGCGCGAGAAAATCGTTGAGGTAGAGAAACCCTTATCCAAGTGGAAATCGTGGCAATTAAGGGCATTCCCGTGGCTCCTGGGGCTGCTGGGCATCGCAGGCGTATGGACGTTCCGCAAGCCGTTGCTCAAGCTGATAAAGAGATAGCTGGTCGGGGATTGTCGGAAGGTCTGCTGTCTGGCGAAAGGGGGCAGTCTTATGGCTGCTCCTTTTTATTTTATAAAGGAATGACTATCTTTGCAGGGACACTTCATCGTGTCGGTGATTAAAGGGAGAGGCCGTTGCGGGAGACTGCACGGCCTCAAACTTTCTGCAAATGTTTTAGAATAGTTTTAGAAAAAATGAGCAGAAAAAATCACCGCCTTTGCAAGTGGCTGACTCGCCACAAGATACAAGGACGATGAAGCGAGAATATCAAATTTAATATTAATTTCCAGATATACCCCCTACAATAGCGAAAAACGCGATATAACGGCCTCCAGGGGCATTCGGGGGCATACTCAAAAGAGCGTAGTTCGGTGGAGTTTCTGCAAATGTTTTAGAAATGTTTTAGAAAATAATGGCATTTTATACCTTTGCATTCAATCACCGACATAATGATAACCTTCCGACCCATCATCGAAAACCGCAAGGCCGACGGCACCTGGCCCGTGCGCATACGCGTAACCTTCAAGAGGCAGTCCCGCCGTCTCGCCACCAGCCTCGTCTGCACCGACAACGACATCACAAGAAGCGGGCATATCAAGAACGCCACCATCCTGGATCGTGCGAACACTCTCATCGGGGAGATGAGGGCGACGTGCGCAGACCTCTCCTTCTTCACCCTTGAGGAGTGGGGCATAGACCAGGTGGTGCGCCACATCCGCAGCCGTATGGCGGCAGAGACCTTCATGCTCGACTTCTTCGAGTTTGCGGACGCATACATCCTCACCAAGAAGGAATCCACCAGGGGGACGTACATCACGGCCCTCAATGCCTTCGAGCGTTACCTGGGAGAGAGGCGCATAGACATCAACGACATCACGCGGAGGATGATGCTCGCCTTCGTCAAGTGGTACGACACCGAGAACGCAGACCACAAGGTGCCTGGTGGAGCGTCTGCCACCCACGTCGGCAAGATAGCACACATATACAAGGCTGCAAAGTTCCAGTACAACGACGAGGATGCTGACGAGATACGCATACCGCGCAACCCCTTCGAGGGGCTGGCGAAGCACTACCCTCCCACGAAGCGCAGGAGGTGCGCCTCGGAGGACACCCTGCAACGGCTCATCGACTACCAGCCGGAGACGGAGCTGGATGCGCTCTGCCGTGCCGTGGTGCTGTTCTCCTTCCTCACTATGGGGGCGAATATGGCAGATATGTGGGCGGCGAAGGGAAGGCCGTCGAAGGTGTGGACGTACAACAGGGCGAAGACGCGAGACCGCAGGGCTGACGGTGCCGAGGTGAAGGTGCGCCTTGAGGACGAGGTGCGCAGCCTGCTTCCGATCCTGACGAAGGGAGAGGGCGACTGGTGGCTGAAGGGCATACATCATTGGGTGGACAAGGACGGAGCGACGCGGTGCCTGAACCGATGGCTTGAGAAATGGTGCAGGGCGCAGGGCGTTGAGGTATGCACCTTGTACGGCTTCCGTCATCTATGGGCCACATTGGGCAGGCGCATAGGCATAGAGAAGGCCACCATCGACGAGGCCCTGGGCCACATCGGTGACTACAAGATAGCGGACATCTACGCGGAGCGCAACTGGCAGCTCGCGTGGGATGCCAACCGCAGGATAATAGACCTATTCCGCTGGTAGGTTTTTCCTCTGCTCTCTCTCGGCAATCTGCTCCTCTGCATTCTGGACAAGCACGGCAAGCCCGTCAATGATGGAGGCCACTGCGACGACTCCGAGGCCAACGGCAGCAATAGCAATTCCGTCTTTAATAGCGGAGGCTACGGCGGCGATTATCCCCATAAATATGACGATCGTGCCAATGACCATAAAGATTGCGCCCCAACTGCGGAGGCTCTTGCTCTTGTTGTTGCTTTTCTTTTCCATAGCGTTTTATTTTGCAGCCATCACCATCAGCACGCGGTACCAGCCGTTGATGTGACGGCAGTCCACGGTGAAGGGCTGATAGTTCGGATTGATGGAGATGCACTCCACAAGGTTCGGATCGTCCGTCTTTCGCACTCTCTTGATGACAGCCCCATTCGGGGTGTCGAGGACATATACCTTGCCCCATTCTACGAATATGGCCTCATCTATCCTCTTGATAAGAATGATGGAGCCTGACGGATAGTCGGGCGACATAGAGTCACCCACGACTTGCATCGCGTAGTCCGCTCCGCGTATGGGGGAGACTATGCGCTCGCATTGGTATTGCTGGATGCCGTCCACGAAATCGCCTATGAGACCGCCTTTGGCTTCCCAGGGCAGGATGAGGACGGTGTCGGCAGGGCTTTTCGTGCCTTCAGTCTTTTGCCGAGCCTCCTCTTCTGCTTCTATCTGCTCGGCCCATTTCTCCAGTTTGGCAACGAAGCTGTCTGTCAAATATTTTTTGTCTCCTTTGAACGCCCTCGAAAGGGTGCTGATATTGACATCGAGCAGGGCTGCAAACTCTCCCTGCGTATGACAAAGCCCTTTTGACCTCGCCATCGCATAGACTTGAATAAGATACTCTTGTTTGTTTTCCATTGTCGGTGATATATGGGGTTACCAAAAAAATGTCGCAAAAGGACAAAATATTTTTGGTAATGACAAAATAATTTTTGTATCTTTGTCTAAACAACAAACAAAAGTAATAAAAATGGCAGAATTAATACACAGGCTTTCCATAGGCGACACCCTTGAGCAGATGCAGATAGGAGAGACGGTGGCCTTCGCCTTCAGCCTTGTCAAGGGCTGCACGGTGCGCTCAACGGCAAGCACCCTCGGCCTTGAGCTGGATCGTCACTACTCCGTCCACGCAAACCGCGAGAACAAGACCTACGAAGTGACGCGCTATGAATAGCATCGAGAAGATAGTGGAGACAGCCTCGGCAAGGGGAGCCGCCCAGGTGCTGGAGATGCTCGGCATATCAGCCGGAGAAATCTCGCAGAACAAGGCAAGGGCCATATATGGCAAGTGGTTCATAGATGCCGAGAGAGCCGGACGCATCCACCCTGCAAGGATAGGGGAAGGCAAGAACGGCACCCACTACTACCGCGTGACTGACATTCTCCGCGTGAAGATGGCCGACCTCACCAAAGCAGAACTGCAAATCAAAACCCTTTAATCATCAATACTATGAAAAAGATTATCTCAACGATCCTCGCCCTCGGATGCTTCGCCTCAATGATGCTTGCATCTGGCGAATGCACCGACGGCTCTGCCGACATCCTTTGGAGCATCGCGTGGATAGGCTCTGCCTGCCTCTGCGGTATCCTCTTCGCCAAGCTGAACCCGAACTTCAAGAAGGAGGGAATGTACAATGAGTAAGATGCTCAACTGGTACGATATGCCCGTGACCTATGGCCCTGACGACACCGACTACGACTATGAACCTACTAACACCGAAGACGATGAACGATAACCCCAACCTCGCAACGAGCAAGACGCAGAACGCGCAGATATTCGCCTACCTCAAGGCTGGCAACAAGCTGACCAGCCTCGTGGCCCTCAACAAGTTCGGATGCTTCCGACTGGCATCCCGCATCTCCGACCTCCGCAGACTCCACCCCGAAGAGGACATCCGCGTGGAGAGAGTGAAGACAATCCAGAACAAGACCGTCGCACAATACTACATCGCTACGCTATGACAATCTTCGAGAAACTCAATGCGATCCAAGTGGAGCTGAAGGCCCCCAAGACGCAATACAACAAGTTCGGCGGCTACTCATACCGCAAGGCCGAAGACATCCAGGAGGCCGTGAAGCCCCTGCTCAAGAAATACGGCTGCATCCTCACTTGCTCCGACGAGCTCCAGCTCATAGGCGACCGCTACTACATCAGGGCGACTGCCAACATCGTAGACATAGAGTCCGGCCAGGGACTGGCCACCTTCGGATGGGCGAGAGAGGAAGAGGAGAAGAAGGGAATGGACGGAAGCCAGATAACGGGATCGTCCAGCTCCTATGCACGCAAGTACGCCTTGAACGGCCTGCTGTGCATCGACGATACGCAGGACAGCGACACCACCAACACGGGCGAGACACCAGCCCCTGCCCCGAAGAAGGCGAAGAAGGGCGAGGTGAGCCGTGAGACGTGGATAGCAATGATAGCCACGAACAAGGTCAACAAGGACGGCATCAGCGCATACGATGCTTATATCGCCAAGTACCACCCCACCGTCGAGGAGATGCTCGACATCAATGCAGAAGTAACCAAGTACAGAAAAGAACACGGATTAGAACAATGAGTCAGGAACAGATAACATACTTCCTCGTCGCTCAGAGTGATCTGGAAGAGATAAAGGCAACCATACAAGAGATAAAGTGCCTCATACAAGACAGGAATAGGGAGGATTATGAGAACCAGTGGATAGAGAGCGCTGACGCACGCAGGCTGCTGGGCGTAAGCCCAAAGACATGGCAGACCTATAGGGACGAGCGAGTTATCCCCTTCAGCCAATTTGGGCGCAAGATATACTTCAAGAGGGCGGATATAGAAGCCTTTCTCGAGGCCCACACCGTAGGCGAGAGTCTCGGTCATATTATTGGCGTAAATAAGAAGATAAAGCAAACGCCAGTATGTGGGGATTGCGCTCACTTTAAGGATGCTAAATGCTTAGTAAAAAGAACCGATACTCCATACTTCGGGGTGATTTGTGAAGATTTCAAAGAAAAGGCAATACCAACAAAATGACACATCAAGAGATACAGAACGCGATAGCCCAGCTGGGCAGCGCAATGAGAGACCTCGAGGAGGCCTACATAGAGAACGGCGGCGAAGTGACGGAAGACACCGAGCTCAAGGAGATGAACGTCACCGCCATACAGGACCTGCTCACCACCGAAGGCGTAGACAGCCTGGGCAGGTGGCTCAAGAGCAAGCAAGACGAGATACTGACGGCCAAGGCCGAGAAGGCTGCGGCAGAGGCACGCATCAGGAGCCTCCAGAAGAGCGAGGCTTATATCAAGGACATGATCGGATACGTTCTCAGGGTGACGGGCCAGGAGAAGGTCAAAGGCGCCTTCTACGGCTTCAGCCAGGCCGAGAGCAGCAAGAGCACGGTAGTCATGGACAAGGTCAACGAAGACTGGCTCCTGACGGTGGAGGCAGCAGCGAGAGCCGCTGGCCTTCCTCCCTGCATAGACGTAGAGCTCAAGACTACCACCACACGCCTGAAGGAGGAAGGATACCTCAACTATGTCGACGTCGAGGTGGCAGAGTCAGTACGTTTCAGCAAGCCCAGGGCGGCAAAGGAGGCATAGCTATGAAGGAAGTGCCTTTTGACCACGTTTGGGTATTTGACAACTACCACCGCCTGGCGGGAGCGCCGGTGGTGGAGTCCCTGCTGATGGACCGTGCCATTGAGATGTTCCTGGGGGCAGAGGTGCGGGACCTGGACTTCAAGGCCATCGTCAAGCACCTCGAGAAACTGCAGGAAGACATCATTCTGAGCCACCCCCGCTGCCGGAGGTGCGAGATCAGCCTCACCAAGAACCCCATCGTCCAGGACCACGCATCGCTGGATATAGGCGACGGCAGGCTGAATCTGATGAAGGTCAAGAAATCAATCATATTCCAGGAGGCATAGCAATGAAAGATTATAGGCGGTTATACGCCGAGACTTTCGGCATCGAGTGGGATCGTGAAAAATATGAGGTGCACCACATAGACGGCAATAGGGAGAATAACATGATAGACAATCTTATTCTCCTCCCCAAAGACCTCCATCGCAAGATACATTCAGTGATGATGGGCAATGGCTCCTCTACTCCAGGCTTCTCTTTGACCGTTGAGGAGGCCGTGCAGAATTTTATGCACTCCTATTTGAATGGATATTCCTACTGGGATATAGAGATAGCTATACCGGCAATCATTGACGTAGTACGCGAGTGCCAACCATTTGCATTCCTCAAGAGAATGTGTTACTACAAGCCAGGTGGGGAAAAGATAATAAGAATCGAGTAAGATGGCTGGGAACATCACGATCATAGAACCGCAGGATAACTTCAAGAGGGTGAGCAAGGACATCATCTTCAATGAGGATGTCGATGCCCTCACGCTCGGGATCTACGTCAAGATCCTGACGCTCGGCGAGAATTGGCAGCTCAACATAGACGGCCTTGCCTCCCTCCTGGGTATATCCTCCGACAAGATACGCAGATCATTTGCCGTACTCGAGCAGACGGGCTTCCTCCGCAGGTCCCGAGTGCAGGGCAAAGATGGCCGTTTCGTAGGATGGGACTATGAGATCAGCTCCGTGCCATTCACCGACATAGCCAAAACACCGACATCGGTAAAAACCGAAGGTCGGAAAACACCGACGTCGGCAAAAACCGACATTCGGAAAAATGACATGTATATATATAGACTTAATAATAAAACAGAGACTATAAATATTAATACAGAGACTATAAAGAAAGAGAGTGCGCGTTTCACAGCTCCAACTATTGAGGAGGTGGCAGCTCACTGCCGTGAGAAGCACTACAACCACGTCGATGCAGAGGCCTTCGTAGCCTTCTACCAGTCGAAAGGCTGGAAGGTAGGCAACGCCCCGATGAAGGACTGGCGAGCAGCGGTAGTCACCTGGGAGAAGCGCCACAAGGACGAAGCACGCAACAAACCCTCGAAGCCGAGCAACTACATGCCTGACGACTTCGCCAAATACTACGAGAAATGAACATCACAGAATATTGCGAGAAATTCATGAGCAACCGCGAGCGCCCGCTCCAGCGCAGAGTCTGGGACGACGTGGACTTCCAGGAGGCTCGGTCAGCCGTCTTTATCATCGGCAAGCACCTGGAGCCTGCCTTCTCCATCGACGACTACAACCGTGCGGAGTACAGCAGCATACTGAAATGGGCTCTCGGCAATAAGGGCGAGCTCGACCCCTGCAAGGGGCTGTACCTCTACGGCAACACCGGCACCGGCAAGACGATGCTGGTGACGATCATGCGCCACATCAGCCGATACTATGGCACCGGCATCGTGAACGAGTGCGACGTCAATGTCTCATACCTCATCGACAAGACCGCCAGGGCCGACGAGATCTGCGACGATTATGCCGAGACGGGCGACATCTCACAGTGGGTGAAATACCCCTCGCTCTGCATCAACGACCTCGGCAGCGAGCCGGCAGAGACGGTCTACATGGGCAACCGCCGCAGGGTGCTGCGCTCCATCCTCGAGCAGAGGGCTGACAGGGCGGACCGCATGACGATAATCACCTCCAACTTCCCTCCCGACTCCGACGACTTCGTGCAGATGTACGGCCACCGTGTACGCAGCCGCATCCAGCAGATGTGCAACGTCGTGTTCCTGGACGGACCTGACAGAAGAAACAACTAATCAATACAACTAACCATGGCAACACTCAACAGAATCCAGCTCCTGGGAAACATCGGGAGCGTAGACATCAAAGAGTTCAACAACGGCAAGATCGTGAACGCCACACTTGCCACCTCCGACCGCTACACCGACCGCGAAGGCAACAAGCAGGAGGAGACGATATGGCACCGCATAACCTTCATCGGCAAGCTCGCAGACATCGCCTCGCAGTTCGTGGAGAAGGGCGACCCCGTCCTCGTCGAGGGCAAGATGCGCTACCGCAAGTACACCGCCCAGGACGGCAAGGAGGTCAGCGTGGCAGAGGTGCTGGCATCGAACCTCCAGATGCTCAAGAGCCGCAGCGAGAAGGCTCCCGCAGAGCCCAAGTTCAA
>JAEIGA010011296.1_pt1 | contig 13561 bp, 28 predicted proteins | sample 9270691 | NCBI WGS metagenome assembly JAEIGA01 (sample SAMN17057246, study PRJNA624740) | gut metagenome | biome: biome; isolation source: fecal sample | host: Bos grunniens | place: China: Xizang | collected 2019
CTTCCCATGGAGAGCGCCATAGTCTCCTTGGTCGACGGCACGAGGTATGGCACGTCGGGTTTAGGCGCGAGGTTGCGAAGCTCCGCCGCCCTCTCCCGCAGCTTTTCGCACTGGCTGCTAATCATGCTCACTTGTCCCCCTTCCGTTTTCTCCACTCCCCGCAGGTCGCGCAGGCACCCACGTAGGGGAGCGCCCACGCGTCCATGTCCACAAGCGTCTCGAAGTCGCAGGAATCCCCCACCCAGACGGGCGGGTAGCGGTGGCACGTGCCGGCGTGCGGAGGCGGGTCGCCTTTGACGTAGTACGGGTCGAAGAAGCGGCAGGTCTCGCATACGTGCTTCTTGCTCATTCGTCCACCTCGATTTTTCGTCCGCAGTTGGGGCAGTAGTTCGCCGCGCTGATGACCTCACCCGTCTTTGGGTCACGCTCGTCCACAGGGATTAAGCAGTCGCATTCGGAGCAGCGGTAGCGCCAGTCCTCGTCATAGTCGCTGTCGCTCCACGTCTTGACGATATGGCACGTCCCAGCTCCCAGCGTGGCGGCGATGGCCTGCTCGGGGGTGAGGTTCCACGCTTTCAGCTCGGTGAGCATGCCGCTCCAGTTTTCGGTCATGCGCCATTGCTTGCCGTCTTGTCCATACCAGACGGTGCACCAAAGCTGCGCGTAGCTATCGTCCATCCACGCCACACCGCGCTCGTCTAGCAGTTTGCGCAGTCTCCCGGTTGCTGTCATGCGTCCTCCTTGAGTTGCAGCTTGGCCGCGTACTCGGCGATACGCGCTGCCGCGTCCTTTGATGGCGTCCCAAGCATGACGTCCATGAACTCCCGCAGCACGTCCTCGACGGTCGGGGCGTGGTAGTGGCGCTTGGTGCTTGCGCCAGTCCAGTCCGCCTTCTCGTTGCCGTCCTCGACATAGAACAGCGTGCCGTCGCCGATGCCCACGACCTCGAACGTCTCGTTTGTCGTCGGCCACTCCATCACGTCCCCGATGTGGATGTACTCGCCGTCAGCGTCCTTGGGCAGGCGCACCCAGCCAAACTCGGCCATGTTCTCCTCGGTCGCTGGTACACCCTCGCTCATCATGACTTGCTGGATGGCCTCATCGTGCTCCGCGTCGATGCGGTCGGCGAGGGCGCTGAAGTCGGCGTAGTTCGCTGGCGGGTGACACAGCAGGTACTCCCTCAGCTCGTCGGTAATTCTCATCTCATCTCCATCCTGGTCTGCACGCCCGCCAGCTCGCAGGCGCGCTCGATTCCTTGCCTCAGGGTCATCTGCTCGCAGCGCTCGTCGTATACCATCTCCTCGGAGCGGTCGCGCCAGATCACCCACACCTCGAGCCTGTGGTGGTCGCCGCCCCACAGCTCCACGCGGCCGCGCGAGCCCTTGAGCGTGGCGTACACGGGCGTGAGACCGCCCTTAGCGGCGCCCTCGCGCACGACCCACTGGCCAAAGGTGCCGAAGTTGCGGACCACGCCCGTGGCGAAGCGGCCTATGTCGCACATGCGTCCGCGCTGCTCCACCACGCACGGCGCGCCCGGCTTGCGCAGCCAGCACTCCGCGTACTCGCAGCTCACGAGGCCACCACCCTTCGCATGTGACGGTAGGCGGCTTTGCTCACCGTGTGTTCGCACATGTGCAGCTCTCGTGCGATTCGCTTGCGCGAGATGCCAGCCGCCCGCATCCTCGCGACCTCGGCGTCGAGCTCGGTGTCCACCTTCGGCCCAGTCTTGCGCGCGGGGCACAGGTCGCGGTGCTTGCTCGCCCACCTGCTCACGGAGCTCTCGCAGACGCCCGCGCGCTGCGCGATCTCGCGCACGGTCATGTCGCTCGGCCACAGCTCCACCGTCATGCGCTGCCACTCGGTCATGAACACACCTCCCTCACAGCGTTGCACGCGGCGCGCCCCACGTCGGCGACGCGGCGCCTGTGCTCGGCGTCGATGCGGTCGGCGAAGCGCAGCACGTCCTCGAGGATGGCGTCCACGTCGCCAGCGTCGAGGTCTTCCATCAGCTTGGGCGTCGAGCGCCACATCCCCACGTAGTGCCTGAGCTCGGCAGTGACGCTCACCACCTCGTGTGGTCCCCCCATGCGAAGATGGCGGCCACGAGGAACAAGCTCGTCACGCCGATCACCCACGTCTGCCAGTCCTCCATGCCTCTCAGCCTCCCTGATGCGCTTGTCGCACTCGTCGGTCATCTCCTGCCTGCACTGCTCGTAGCCCTCTCGCCAGCCACTCTCGTAGTGCTGGGACAGCAGCTCGTCGAGCAGGTCACGCTCCATCTCGTACTTCACTGGTGCATCCTCCTTGTGTCGCTGTTGCCGTAGAGCATGGCGTGCCAGTCCTCGCCCACGGCCCTCTGGTAGTCCTCGCAGCTGCGGCCGTGCTCGCCCCATGAGATGGCGGGCGTGCGCTGGGAGCACTCCCCGCGCATCACCCGCCACCATCGGCACGTGTCGCACTGGTCGCACAGGCTCATGCGCCCCTCCCTCACGCGACGTTGGCCGCGACGATGCGCTTGGCCATGAGCGGCACGACGGAATTGCCTATCTTGGCCACCTGCTCCGTCTTGGTCACGCGCGTGCCGTCGCTGTATCGGTCGATGATGTAGTCGCGCGGGAATCCTTGGCAGCGCTTGAGCTCTTCGGGCGTGAGCATCCGCAGTCGCACGTCCGCGAGCTTGCGCGTGCTCTCGTCGGCCAGCGGCAGCACCAGACCGAAGCGGTCTTTCGTCGTGATCGTGGGAAGCGGCTCATCCACACCACGCGCGTCGTGGCTGTTGCCGTAGTAGCTCATCAGGAACGCCGTCACGAGCCCGAAGTGGCCCGCGCCGCACGTGATGGTCTTGATGGGCTCGCGCACGCTCTGGCCTATGCAGTTGTGGTTGAACTGCGTGATGAACGCCGCTCCGCCGCCCACCAGGTACGGCTTCCCCGTAAAGACGTAGCGTTCTAGCCCAGCGGCGATGCGCCGCAGCGTGGCAGGGGCGAGCGGCTTGTGGCGCCCGAAGATGCTCGTGCCAGTGTCGGAGAAGTCGATGTGCCTGGCTGCTGGCACCCACGTCGGCATGACGGACGCCTCGAGCGTGCCGGGCCGCGCGTGGGTCTGCTCTGGCCACTCCGTGCGGCACCCGTCGCGGCGAAGCACGGCGTACCAGCGCTTGCGGATGGTCGGAGCCCCAAAGTCCGCGGCGCAAAGCTCGCGGCTCTCGAAGCTGTACCCAAGGTCGCGCATCGAGCAGACGAAGGCTCCGTAGTCCTCCCACGTCTGAATCTCGGTGACGTTCTCCATCACGATCACGTCTGGCCGCACGGCCTCCGCATGCTGTCGCACCGCCCACGGCAGCATGCGCTGCTGCTCGTTCTTGGGCCTCCCGCCCTTGGCTCTCGAGTACTCGGTGCAGGCCGGGCTCGCCCACATCAGGCTCACGTGGCGGTTCTTGACGTACTCGTTGAGCCTCACCTTGAAGATGTCCTCGACCACATGCGTGCACGATGGGTGATTCATCTTGTGCATCATCAAAGCCTTGAGGTCGTGGTTGACCGCAATATCGACCTCGCGGTTCATGGCCTGTCTTATGCCCTCTGACGCCCCACCCCCGCCAGCGAAGCAGTCGATGATGAGCCCTTCTGTCATTTGTCCTCCTTACGAAGGACGGCCCCCGCAGGGACCGTCACTTGTGTTCTTTGCACCACGCCACGCGCCGAGCCCTGGCCTCGGGGCTGTTGTCGAGTGGGTCGAAGACGCACTGCGGCGGCTCGCCCCAGTGCTCCTTGTGGCAGTCGGTCCAGAACTCGCCCTTGTCGCACCAGATGCGGTCGAATTCCTCCCAGACACGCCCTGCGTGAGGGCACGTGAGCGGGTCGGTGAGCCTGATCTGCCCCTCTGACTCCTGCGGCGCGCCCTCGGGGTCGAAGAGACGCAGCTGCTCGCTCATACGCCCTCCAGCTCGTACTCGTCGCACCCGCTGGCGTCGGTGTCGCTCAGCTCTATGAGGTCGATGCAGTCGCCGTAGCGCTTCTGCATCGCGCGCACCGCGGCGGGCGCGCAGCACGTGTGCGCGACCGTCTTGTTGCGCTTGAGCATCTGCATGTGCCACTGGCAGTCATCGCACCAGCGCGGCTCCGGCTCAGGCTCCACGGCGTTCCACGGCGCCCGTGGGTCGCCCGCCCATGTGCCAGGCGGGTAGTTGTCCATGCTCATTTGACTCCCCCTCTGCACAGGTCCGGCAGGTCAGAGAGCATCGACACCACGGAAGCCCAGCTGACGCCCATGGCCTGCGCTATGCCCTCGGCCGACATGCCCTCGCGCTTCAGCGCATGCGCCCTGCGTGCGAGCCGAGCGTGCGCGCCCTTAGGGTTGTCCGTGGGCGGCTTGCCCGTGGCCTGCGTGTAGCGGCGCTTCACCGTCACGTCTCCGATGCCCGTCGACTGCACGATGAAATTCCAGGTGTGCAGCTCCTCGTCGTGCATGCGCACGATGGCGCGGTCGATGAAGCTCCACTCTTCGGCGCTGTAGGTGCTCGGGCTGCGCGGGCAGTACAGCCCAACGATCTGCGAGCCTGACATCCTCATCTCTTCCCCCATCTCTCCATGCGTATCCACAGGCACTTGCCCTTGTCGGCGTGGCAGTCGGGCACGACGCGCACGGGATGCCCGATGGCGCCGCGCACGGTCAGCGCGCAGATGCCGCACTCTGCCCTCTCGGGGTCTGAGCAGTGCCGCAGGTACGTGCCGCGGTAGTGGATGCACTTCCTTTTCTTGTCCGACCCCATGGCTAAAATGGGAGGTCCGACTGCTCGCCGAAGGCGTTCGGCACCTCTGCGCCCGTGTAGGGGTTGGCCGTGCTCGCCTGCCCACGTGGCTGGCGGTCGAAGTCGACCTCGGAGGTGATGACCTCCACGGTGCTGCGCTTGGAGCCGTCCTTGGCCTCCCACGAGCGCTGCGAGAGCCTGCCAGCCACGCTCACGTGGGCGCCCTTGACGGCGCGCTGCTGGAAGACCGGCACGCGCTTGCCCGACTTGTCGAAGGTCACGCAGGTGAGGAAGTTTGGCTTGTCCTCCCAAGCCTGCGTCTCGTTGTTGAAGACGCGGTCGTTGACGGCGAGCGTGAAGGTGAGCACGGACGTGCCGCTGCTCGCCTGCCGAACCTCCACGTCGCGCACGACGTTGCCGCTGATTGCCACGAGATTCATGTTGTCTCCTTAGAATTCGATGTCTTCCTCTGCCTCCACGACCTCGCCCGTCTCGGGGTCGACGTCGATAGGCGTGGGCTCTTCGCTCGCGCGCTCGATGGCCGCGCGCATGAAGCCTGCGGCCTCGTCGGCCTGCGCTTGGTCCATGGCCTGCATGGAAGCGGCTCCGACGTGAGCGCAGATGGCTTTCATCGCGGCCGTCTGGTCAAAGCCCGTAGCGGCCATGTAAGGCTTGAAGAGCTGGCGCACGGCCCCAAGGTCGGCTCGCGTGGGAGCGGGCGTCTGCGGGGCTGCTGTGGCCGCTGGGGCGTCTATCACCGTCTCGACCGTGGCGGCGTGGGCCTGGTCCATCTCCTCGGGCGAGTACATGCCGCGCATCGTCTGCGGGAAGGCCGAGCGCAGCGCGTGCACCTCCGCCACCTTGGCGATCATCAGCCCGGGCATCTTCGCCCACTGGCTCTTGCCCGTGTTGTACTCGGACAGTGGGACCTCCTCGTAGATGGGCTTGCGCCCCTTGCGCCACACGCGGGCCCAGCCGCCGATGAGCTGCTCGCCGAGCTGCTTGTAGTGCGCCGTTCCCTGTCGGTGCTGCATCTGGCCCTGGCCGTCGATGAGCACGACGCCGAACTCTGCGCCCTCGAAGTCGGGGTGCTCGTCGGCGCGCTTCTCCATCGCCGCACGGGCCGTGACCATCGTGGCCGGACCGTTGCCGTACTTGATGAGGTAGGCGTCGCCGATGAAGGGGTTGAGCCTCTGGTACTTGCACAGCGCCAGAAACTTTGTTATCTCCTGGTCCGTGGCGTTGGGGCAGACGCTCGCGCGGATGAGCGCGGGCGTGATCTCGACCTGCTCGCCGCGGTCGTCGGTGAATCTCACGATTTCGTTACTCACGGAAGAATTTTCCTTTCAGTCCTATTGCCTTGAAGATGCGCACCAGCTCGTCGCGCGTCTGCGTGGTGATGCCCTCGACCTTGACGCGGCGCTCCTCGGGGATGGTCTGGGCGTGGAACAGCAGCCACAGCTCGCGCTGCGTGGGCTGTGGGGCGCTCTGGGGCGCTCTGGCGGGCGTTTGCGGCTCTTGTGGGTGTTGGGCCGCGTAGGCTTGCTCGAAGCGCTCAGACTCCATCTGGGCGACGCGCTCCATCTGTGCCTGGCGCTGCGCCTCATCTGCCCTGCGCCGCTTCACGGCGTCGATGGCCGCGCCCATGTCGAGCGTCTCGAAGAGCGACGCCTTGCACTCGCGCCGCTCTTCGTCGCTCAGGTCCAGGTTGTCGAGCGTCTGCTCGTCGCGCGCCAGCCTGTCGGCGTCCTCGGAGAGCCAGCCCTCGGCCCGCTTCTCGCTCACGCTGGACTTGTACCAGTCGCGCTCGCCGCTGACGTGCATCGCGTCGATGCGCTCGAAGGGCGCCAGCTGCGCGAGCTGCGGGTACGCTGACTCATAGAGCGCCCGCAGGTGCTCGCGGCGCATGTCGCGCTTGCGCTCCTCCCAGCTCGTGACCTCGCAGCCCATGTCGGACTGCATCCGGTCGAGCGGCGCCGTCAGCTCCCTGACTTGCGCCTCGAACTCGCGGATGGCGTCCTTGTACTGCTTGGTGCATGCGCGCTTGGCCGCGTCGACCTCGCCCATGAGCTTGCGCACGTCGGCCCGGTAGCGCTTCATGGCCTTGTACGACTCCTCGTCGGTGATCGTCGCGCCCTCGTACTCGGCGAGCTTCTCGGCCACCTTTGCGCGCACGTCCTCGAAGCCGCGGCGCGCCAGGTCGAGCTGGTCGGCGAGCGTGACGGCCTGCGCCTCCACGACCTCACTCATAGCTGCCCCTCAGGAGCTCCTGCAGCCTGAGCGCCGTCAGCTCGTCCTCTGCGGCGATGGCCAGGATGTCGCGGATGGTCACGTCGTAGCGCACGCCCATGGAGCGCTTGGCCCCCTCGGACTCGCTCAGCAGGTACGTCGCGTAGGCGATGGCGGAGCGCATCGTTGCGCGGTCGTGCAGCGGTATGTTCTGGTCATCCCAGATGGCTTGGCTGATGCCATCGAGACGATGGATGATGTCTTTGCGCTTCATTGAGCGCCCCTTTCTCGGCCTTCTGGCCGTGGGTTGAGTCTTATGCGGCCGTGCATGCCAGCACCCGTGAGGATGGCCCTCAGGGCTTCCAGCGTCTGCTGTGGCCGCTCTCTGTCGTATTGGATGGGTATCGGCTTGCCCTCGTCTGGGATGACCCAGCCGTGGGCCACTTGCTGCGGCACGCCGTCTGGCAGCACGCAGTTGGGCAGGTACGCCCTCGTTTCAGTCGCGCTCCACATCGCACCACTCCACGCTCACGAGCATGGACGCCTCGCAGTCGCGCGTGCGGTCTGCCTTGACGGCCGACACGCTGGTGACCTGCGCATCGTCGGCCCAGGCGATGCCGTTGAGCCCGTCCATGACGAGCTTGATGGCGTTGTCTATGTCGGGCTTGCGGACGAAGGGCTCGGAGGTGACGCGCTTGGGCGTGGACTTTGGCAGCGGGTGCTGCATGATGATGAAGAGCGTCACAGGCACGCCAGCGTCTGCCATCGGCACGGCCTTGTGCTGCGCCAGCGCGGCGAGCTTGTAGAGCCCAGCGACCTCGCGCTCTCGGTCGCGCGTTGACTTCGGCGTGTACGTGTGGCCGTGGGCGAAGCGCGGGCGCTCCTTGCCAGCCACCCACGGCACGGTGAAGCTCACCCTCACAGGCACCACGTCCTCTGGGACTGCTCTGCGTACCACTGCTCGTGCGCCTCTATCTCGGGCGCGTCGAGCCACCCAGCCAGCAGCATGGCCGACAGCAGCGCGAGCACGGCCAGCGCCACCTTGATGGCGTCGAAAACCTTTGTAGTCATTGATGTTTCCTTTGCTTGCACAAGACCGCCCGCGTGGGCAGGCCAGCCGTCACGACAGCCCGCTGGGAGAAAGGAGGGGACCAGCGTTACCGGAGTGCTGCGTTTCGACGCGCGGCGCTGTTCTGGCGTCTTGAAGAAGGACCCGGAAAGGTGAAAAGGGGTCCGAGAAGAGGCGCCCGGCAGCAATGTCCATGCCCGAGGTGAGTCGGTGTTTACGCTCGCGCGAAGTGCCGACCCGCCCACGTGGACGGTCTTGTGTGTGGTTGTGTGTTACTGCTCGTCCTCGTCCTTCTCGCGCTGCCTGCGCATCAGGATTTGGACCTCACGAGCGAAGCCGTCTGGGCACGTGCGGTCCCAGATTTCCAGGGCTTCCTCATCGTCGATCGGGATCAGGCTAGTCTCCGACGCCAGCATTGGAGTACCTCCCGTAGCGCTCGACGAAGTAACGCTGGCCCTTGCCTGTCACCTTGGGCGTGCGCGAGATGGTCACGTGGCCGTCGCTGTGCGTGACGGCGGTTTCCTTGATGCGGAACAGCCCGAGGTCCATCGCGCGTTGGGTCGGCACGTTGCGGTTAGAGCCGGTCTTGCCGAGGAACCCGTCTTTGCGCAGGATTTCAAAGAGCCTGTTCTGCCCGACCTGCACGCCGTTCTGGCGCAGCATCTTGGCAAGCTCGCCCACGAGACACGTCCCGTCGCTCGCTGCCACTGCGTCAGCGAAGAGCGCCTTGGGCTCAAGCTCGGCGATGCGCTCCCTCTGACGCTCCATCGTCTTGTTGGCGATGAGCAGCGCGCGGGCCATGGTCTCTTCGGGCGTCTCTTCCTCGCGGGCGACCATGTAGCCGCCGTCCTTGCGGATGCTCGGCAAGACCTCGTGGGTGACCCAGCGTTTGAACGCCTTGGCCTCCGGCTTGCGGCTGCGAAGGATGAGCGAGTACAGGCCAGCTTCGGAGATAATGTTGGTATTCTGCTCACGACCAAGAGAATCGGTGACCTTACTACTAGTAACCTCATCCCCATCAAGTGTGCTAATGGCTCTAGTAACTTGCTCAAGTCCGAGCGCGGCGCACACGTCCTTGGCGACGAACCACGGCTCGCGGTCGTTGCCCAGAATCGTGCGGATCGTGCCAAACTCAGGGTTGGTGAACGGTACAATTTGGTTTGACATAGAGCTTCCAATCTCATGTCGTGCCCTTGTCTGGTTGCAGCAGGCAGGGGCGTTCTTTTGTTACCTGGCGGTGCTTACAACGCGAGCGCCGCCATGCGCTTCCGATTTCCGGCTATGCGATGCCCCTGCTCCGTACTCGCTTGCCTTGCTCGGGGCTGTCTCTCGGGTGTGGCGCTTACGCCGTGGCTGTGCGCCCGACCAGATGGTCGAGCGAGCAATTCAGCACGTCGGCGATTCGCACCGTGGTCAGCAGCGTGGGCATGTACTTGCCCGACTCCCACTTGGAGACGCTGTCGCTGCTGACGCCAACGCTTGCCGCAAGCTCTTCCTGAGTCATGCGGCGCTCAGCCCTCAGGCCGCGCAGCTTGGCCGCGAACGTCTGCTCGGTGCTCAACTTTGGTCCCTCCTTCCTGCTTTACTTCGGGTTTAACCCGAACTGCATAATCAATACTACGGGTTTGCACCGAAGTGTCAAGAGTAGATTCGGGTTTTTCCAGAACTCACTACGCGCACGCATGTATACTCAAGTCGGGCGAGAGAAAGGTGGAGAGATGTTCCGCATTAAGGAGATGCGCGAGCGCTCAGGATTGAGCCAGAAAGACGTGGCCGCTCACCTTGGCGTCAAGGTGCCGCGGTACGGTGACTGGGAGCGCGAGACCACACAAATCAACCTTCGTGACGCCATTCGCTTGGCTGACTTATTCCAATGCTCGTTGGACGAGCTTGCTGGGCGCACGTGGGAGAGCGACCAACTCAGCACGGAAGAGCAAGAGGTCGTAGACGCCTACCGTTCCACCGACCAGCGAGGCAAAGCCGCAATCATGCGGACGGCGCGCGGGGAACTGGGGGTGGAGGGGGAATCTGCGCATCGTGTGAGCAAGACTGCATAGAGTACGTGCCAGCAAACAAGCAAGGAGGATGCACCATGGACTTCAATCGACTGCCGAAGGCGGCAAAGATCGTCATCGGCATACTGGTTCTCGGCGTGATCGGGATGATTATCAACGCCTGCAACCCGAAAAAGGAGCCGGAGCAAAAGCCTGATACGGTGGCCGTCGTGACCACTTCTGCGGCTCCGGCGCAGCCAGCAACGCCAGAGAAAACGCCCGAAGAGATAGCGGCTGAGGAAGCAGCCAAGGAACAGGAGCGCGCTCAGGCGCAGGCGGAGCGCGAGCAGCGCGAAGCAGAGCGACAGGAGCGTTTACGCACCATGACGGTGTACGTCACGCAGTCTGGCAGAAAGTACCACACCGACGATAACTGCAGCGGCCTCAACGGCAGCACCAACCTCACGCAAATGACGCGCGAGGAAGCAATCGCGCAGGGCTATGAGTCATGCGACAAGTGCTCCGCCCGCTCCGAGGCTTGGGCGTGATGCAGATGAAGTTCGGAATGAGGATGCCCAGCATCAAGAAGTCGGTAAGCGCCAGGACCAAAGGCAAGGCCACGAGGGCCGTCAAGAAGGCGGTTATTCCTGGCTACGGCAAAAAGGGCATGGGCTGGCTCCACCCAAAGAAGAAGGCTTACAACGCCGTATACAAGAAAACAACGTTCTCTGTCTTCGACCTGTTCAAATAGAAAGCGCCCCTCCTGCGGCCGTGGGAAGCACAGGGAGGGGCGGGAAGGTGGGTAACATGACCCGGACAAATGATACCAAAGTGGCCGCGATCTACGCGCGCTACAGCTCGGACCGCCAGCGCGAGGACAGCATAGAGATACAGGTGCGCGAGTGTTCGGCGTTCATCGAGCGCCACGGGTGGCAGATGGGCGAGGTGTACGCCGACTACGCCATCTCCGGCACGTCCACGCAGGGGCGCTCCGGCTTCGCGCGCTGCATCGCGGACGGCGAGGCGCGCAGGTACGACGTGCTCGTGTACCTGAAGACGGACAGGTTCGCGCGCAGCGTGGCAGACTCGCGCACCTACAAGCAGCGCCTGAGCGCCGCTGGCGTGGAGCTGTGGAGCGTGCGCGAGGGTCAGCAGACGGACGCGCCCGAGAGCTTCCTCATGTCCTCCATGACGGAGATGTTCGCGGAGTACTACAGCCGCGAGCTGAGCGTGAAGATAAAGGGCGGCATCGACCAGAACGCCCGCAAGTGCCGCGCGTCGGGCGTGCGCATCTTCGGCTACGACGTGGACGCCGATGACCACTTCGTGATAAACGAGGGCGAGGCGGCGCTGGTGCGCAAGGCGTTCGACATGTACCTGGCAGGGCATGCCAGCGGCGACATAGCGCGCGAGCTGAACGGCCATGGGGCCGTCACCCGCTGGGGGAACCCGTGGAGCGCCCAGAGCGTGCTCAAGATGCTGAGGCGCGAGGCGTACACAGGCCGCTACAGCTACGCGGGGCACGTCGTGGAGGACGGCATGCCGCAGATCGTCGACAGGTCGACGTTCGAGATGGCGCAGGCGCGCAGGGCGTCCAGGAGCCGCGGAAGGAGCTGGAAGAAGATGGGAGACTACGTCCTCACGGGAAAGCTGCGCTGCCTTGAGTGCGGCACGCCGATGGTCGGCCAGAGCGCCCACGGCAGGCACGGGAAGCGCTACGAGTACTACTGCTGCGTGAGCAAGCGCGCGGGCTGCGGCTGCGGCCTCAGGCTGCGCGCCGACGAGCTTGACGCCGAGGTGCTCGACTTCGTCGTGCCGCTGCTGAAGCGCCCGGACAAGCTGAGCACCATCGCGCACCAGGTCGGGCGCGTCTCCGTCCTGAAGTCGCAGGGCATGCTCTCAGAGGCCGACGAGAGGCTGTCTGAGGCCATGAGGGCGCACAAGCGGCTCGTAGACGCCATCAAGCGCGGCGTGGCCGCAGAATCGCTCTCAGACGAGATTGAGGCGTCGTGGGAGCAGGTGAAGGTGCTGCGCGCAGCGCGGCAGCGCATCATAGACGAGGCAGAGCTTGCCAAGGACGCCTACGACTTCGCCTCCGTGCGCCGCTTCGTCGAGCGCGCGCTGGAAAACCCGCAGCTGTTCGAGGGCTTCGACCGCGCCGCGATCAGCCAGTTCGTCGACTCGGTTTGGGTCGATTCCCGGCAAACGGTGGTCGTGATGAGGCTCGAGAGCATCGAGCAGGAGCCTCTGTCGGTGGACGAAGTGCGCGAGATTATCAACACCGATACACAAAAAAGAACGAACACCCTGATAAATCAAGGTGTTCGCATGGTTAACAGATGGTGGATAAAAGGATTCTTAAGACGAACCGCGCCGGACGAGCCCGCCAGGCCGCTGCTCGCGTTTGTGAAGGCCGTGGAGCCGGTGACAGCCTAGCCGATGCCCTCCCGCTCCATGTCCTCGCGGATGAGACGCTTGATGTACCCCATCTTGCTCTCGCCCTCCAGGCTGTCCAGGCGCTCGAGCACGTCGGCGTCCGTGTGCGTGTTGAGGCGCAGCGCCACCTGGCGCGTGTTGGCCGCGTTGTACCGGGCGTTGGCCCTCGCCTTCGCTTCGCTTCCCATGTGTCTCCAATCAAGGAAAACCCCGCTGGCGCGGGGAGCAGGCGGGGAGACTTTTCGGCGCTCCCCTTGGCCGTTGGTGGATTTAGCAGCTCAGCTCATGCTTGGCGCAGGTAGCCCAGAAGGTGCTCTCGTCCTCGTCCAGGACCAGCTTGCCGTCTTCCCAGCTGGTCAGCTCGTCGGAGATGGCCTGCACGTCGTACTGGTCTGCGAACTCGCCGAGCGCGGTGGTGATGTAGTCGGTGGCCTCGGTGATGGTGGTGATCGTGGTCATTTGGGGCTTCCTTTCTCGTTTGCCTTTCCCCTCTTGCTGATACCATTATATACTGGTACATCCGCACATGCAAGCGACAATACGAAGAAAGACAGAGTTTTTCTAGCCCAGCGAGCGCCCGTGCTCCTCCAGGATGGGCGCGAAGAGCTCCTGCTCCGCACGCTCGCGCGCGGCCCGCGCGTCCTCGAGGTCCTTGAAGGTGCCGAGGCTGTAGCTCTTGCCGCGCAGCTTGATCGTCGCGACGTACCTGCCGCGGTGCTCGTACACGCCCTTCACGCCCGTGCAGTTGGCCTTCGACAGTCTGGCCGTGAGCGACGAGAGCTTGGTTCCGTCCGTCCTGCCGCTGGTCTCTGCCTGGCGGCGCATCATCTCGGCGCGGCACCCGCAGGAGGTCTTGTCTCCGCGCACCAGGGCGCTCTCCGCCATCTCGACCTCACGGCCGCAGTCGCATCGGCACAGCCAGCGCAGGGACAAGCGCCCGCCTCCGGTGCCCTCGCCCACGCGCCTGATCGTCACGAGCGCTCCGAAGCGCTGGCCCTCCTGAACATCCGAGCACTGGCCGCAGCGCGTTACGTGTCCGAGCCTGAGAGAGTGGCCAGAGACGGTGACCTCGCGCCCACAGTC
>JAEIGA010011297.1_pt1 | contig 13560 bp, 14 predicted proteins | sample 9270691 | NCBI WGS metagenome assembly JAEIGA01 (sample SAMN17057246, study PRJNA624740) | gut metagenome | biome: biome; isolation source: fecal sample | host: Bos grunniens | place: China: Xizang | collected 2019
CCGTGGATGATGGCTGTACCTGTATCCTGGCACAAGGGGAGCTGGCCTTTGCATGCCACCTCGGCATTGCGAAGGAAGGTCAGTGCTACGTATTTGTCGTTGTCGCTTGCTTCGGGGTCGTTAAGAATCTTTGCAACCTGCTCGTTGTGAGCGCGGCGCAACATGAACGATACATCGCGGAATGCTGTACGCGACAATAATGTCAATGCTTCGGGTGTAACCTTAAGGATAGGTTTTCCCTCAAACTCGCTTACCGAAACACCTTCTTTTGTCAAGAGATAGTATTCGGTAGTGTCTTTGCCATGTTGGAACATGTGGGCAAACTTGAATTCTGGAATAGCTGCCATAATTTTTTATGTTAATGGTTAATGTTGTTCTTGTTTAGAGTTTAGAGTTTAGAGTTTAAAGTTTAGGGTTTGAGTGTTTTACTCATTGCTTTCTTCTTCGTAGGTCTGGTACAAGAAATCGTTATACGGATACTTCTGTACGTGTAGTTCGCACACCTTCTTGTAAATGATTTCCTTGAGGTTCTCGATGTTCTGCTTTTCGCGGGCCGAAATGAACAGGCAGTTGTCGGCAAGCTTGTTCATCCAGGTCTCTTTCAACTCATCGAGGGTGATATTCTCCTTTGTCTTTGGTGTGAGGTCGTCCTCCTCTTTCTGAACATATGTGAAAGCATCAATTTTGTTGAATATTACCATCAAAGGCTTGTCACCACATTTAAGGTCGGCAAGTGTCTTTTCAACAACCTCAATCTGTTCCTCAAATTCAGGGTGCGATACATCCACAACGTGTAATAGCAAGTCGGCTTCGCGTACCTCATCGAGTGTCGATTTGAACGACTCCACCAGGTCGGTAGGCAACTTGCGTATGAATCCTACGGTGTCCGAAAGCAGGAACGGCAGGTTTTCTATGATTACCTTACGTACAGTGGTGTCGAGCGTTGCAAAGAGCTTGTTCTCGGCAAATACCTCGCTCTTGGCAAGCAGGTTCATGAGAGTCGATTTACCCACGTTGGTATAACCCACCAATGCCACACGGATGAGGCGTCCGCGGTTCTTGCGCTGTATGCTCTTCTGCTTGTCTATCTGCGCAAGCTGCTCCTTGAGTAATGACATACGGCCAAGAATTATACGGCGGTCCATCTCGAGCTGTGTTTCACCCGGGCCACGCAATCCCACGCTACCGCCCTTGCCGCTACCCGAGCCGCCACCCTGACGTTCAAGGTGAGTCCACAAACGCTGTAGGCGGGGGAGCATGTATTTATATTGTGCAAGCTCTACCTGTACCTTTGCGTGTGCTGTCTGTGCGCGCATGGCAAAGATGTCGAGGATGAGCGATGTGCGGTCGAGAATTTTTATCTTGATTTCCTTTTCAATGTTTCGTATCTGCTTTGCCGACAGCTCGTCATCGAAGATTACCATACCGATTTCGTCATCGGTATCCTTGAGCATCTCAACGTATTCGGCAATCTCGGCAAGTTTACCTGTTCCTACATATGTAACAGGGTGGGGGTGGTCGATGCGTTGTGTAAAACGCTTTACAACCTCGGCACCTGCGGTCTGCGCAAGGAACTCAAGCTCGTCGAGATACTCATTTGTCTTGCGCTCGTTCTGTGTCGAGGTAATCAAGCCCACCAAAATGGCTGTCTCCTTCTTTGTTGTCGATATAACAAATTCTTTCATCAAATAATATACTTATCCAAATTTTATGCGAATATACGAATAAACGAGCGAGAAATAACAAGTTTACTTGATTATTTTTCACAGCGAGTGCAGTCGTATATCAGCCGTAGGCTAATTGTCAATAAACGAGCGAGAAATAACAAGTTTACTTGATTATTTTTCACAGCGACGACGCGAGAGTAGCGTCGTTTGCGACGACGGGAGATTTATCTCCCCAAAGGAGTGCGGATTACCGCCCCAAAGTCGTATATCAGCCGTAGGTGAATAGTGAGAATAAACGTAATTACATAATCATTGCTCTGTAACGACCACCTGCAACGGCTTTTACATAGCCCTTCATCTCCATTTCAAACAGCAACGGCAGCAACTTGTTTATAGGAATGTTCAGTTGCACCACCATCTGATTCACCTGCAGACCGTCGCTGTTCTCGCGCAGTGCTGTCATTATTGCATTTTCATCTTCTGACATATCCGGGAAAAGCTCGGTCTGTAAATCATCGGCGCTTTTTTTGGTTGTAGCTGTTTCCCAATTCATGGCCTCAACAAAGTCGTATGCACTTGTTATTAGAGCGGCTCTATTTCGGCTCACAAGTTCGTTGCAACCTTGTGAGTATTGGTCGTTTATTCTGCCGGGAAAGGCAAAGCATTCGCGGTCATATCCTTGTGCTAGCGATGCCGTTATTAGCGAACCGCCCTTTGATGCAGATTCTACCACAACCGTAGCATCGGCCATGCCGGCAACAATCCTGTTACGCTGAATAAAGTTTGAAGGAAAAGGTTCGGTACCGCTCGTGAATTCTGTGAGCAAACCGCCATTTTCAAGCATCTGCTTTGCTGTGGCGCGGTGTGCAGTGGGATATATACGGTCGAGTCCGTGTGCAAGCACTCCTATGGTAGGCAAGCCTGCTTTCAGTGCCGCTCGATGCGCGCAGACATCAATGCCGTATGCAAGTCCGCTTATGATAAGCGTGTCGGGAATGAACTTTGCCAGGTCGGCAACAAAGTTCTCGCATACGCTCTTGCCGTATTCGCTTGCATGGCGTGTTCCCACTATGGAAACAATGTGCTTTGCATTGAGGTTGGCATTACCCATGTGGTGAAGCACCAATGGTGCATCGTGACATTCAGCTAAGCGATATGGGTACTCCTTGTCGCCTTTGCAGATAAGTTTGATTTTGTTCTTTTCTATGAACTCCATCTCTTTCTCGGCAAGTTCAATGAGCGATTCATCACTCAATAGTTCACAAAGGCGAGGAGTTGCATCGGGGATAATATCCCTGATGTGGTCAGCGTTCTCTATCAGTTCTTTGGCAGAGCCAACCTCTTCTATTAACTGATGTATAACGGCAAGTTGCGTTGCCTGCACTCTTGAGAGCGCAAGCAACGCAACCTGTTCGCTTATCATCTTTTTATTCACAATTTATTTTATGATAGATTGGAAAGTCTGGTCTTGAGCATATTTCCTGAACTCGAGGTCATTTGCTGCTTTCTGCGCCAATGCCGGGTCAAGCTTTATAGCCTCTTTCAGACCGTCATATACAAAAGCGATGTTTGATGTTCTTGCACCAAGAATAGCTTTGATATATTGTGTTGTGGCGTCGGGATTCTTGATGTTCTCGATTGTGCTGCGTGCCTTGCTGTAGTCTTTATTTAGCAACTGTGCAAGTGCGGCACTGTTTGTTTTGCTGTCCCCGAGTTGTGAAACGGCACGTCCGTACAATCCCTGTGCAATGTATAGGTTGCCGAGTGCTTCATCACCTGCCTTTGCGCTTGCACCTGTTGTTATATTTGATTCAGCAGCAGCGGTGTTGCCTTGCATTAAATCCAAGTATCCAAGATTTATCTTTACTTCAGGTGCAGTATTGTCGGCGTTGCCTGCTTTTGCAAAATAGCTTGCTGCATTGTTATAGTCGCCCCTGTTATAGGCCAATACACCAAGATTGTTGTATGCTCGATGGTCGGTAGGATATAACTTTATTGCAGTGTTGAAAATCTCCTCAATCTTCTTTAAATCATCTGTGAGTATAGATGAGTATAAAATCTCTTCAATAGAGAGCTCTTTTGGATCAGCTTCGTACTGCTCTTTTATTTGAGTGTCAGAGCGTCCTATGAGTTGATAGTTTAATGTTATTCTTGCACGACGTAGTTTGGGAAGAATCTCATCGGTAAGTTCCTTGTAAACCGAAGAAATATTCTTTATCTGTGCCTCACGCTCTTCCGGGTCGCCATACATTGATAGAACGCGTAGGATAAGTTCCTTATCGGGAAGTTCTGATTTTGATACAAGTTCCTTGAATCCTTCCCAATCCTCCGCTGTGTATTCGTTATCGACATAGCCGTCCAGTTTAGCTCTCTTTAATTCGTTCTTTACAAACTTAGCGGCATTGTCTCCACGACCGATAGCCAGGTTGTCGTTCAAATTGAAATCACCGTCGGGCGAAGCGTATGACGAAATTTCAACATCATCAAGCACCTTGTTCACGTAGTCGGTAGCAATGTCGTTAAGGGTGTTCTTGAACTCTTTAACCTCGCTGCTCTTTAGCTCCGACAAGCGCAGGTTTGTCTGCTGGATAAGGAAAAGGATATTAGCCTCTTTTGCCTGCTTGATAACGCGTTGGAACGCATCCTCGCACCATGCGATGTTGGATGTTGTAACAGTCTGTCGGTATAGTTGTGATGTGGCAATACATCCATCTGCAATCTTAACTTCGGGTAATGTCTTGCTCTTGTTACCTTTATTTACCGAGAAACGAAGATACAATTCTGCTTTTTCCATTTCGGGAACATAGTCAAATGTCATCTTCATTTTGAAGTTGCCTCCCTTCTCGTATGAAATAGTCTTGTCATTGCCACGTATGTTCTCTCCTTGGAAAGTCGAAGATTCTGCTATAGCTTCTCCGTCCTTGTATTTAAGAACAGGGGTGATTGTGAGAACAGCCTTTTTGTTAAAGAATTTAGCGGGGAATTTACCGTCGATGGTAACAGGAACCTCATTGCCTATAACCTCCAGAACTTCTGGAGTTGCGGTAAAGAACTCCGGTTTCATCTCTTTCATCTTTGAGCTGCATGAACTCAAAACAAGGACCGCTGTTAATGTGAGCAGTAAAGAAACTTTTTTCAACATCTTGATTTATTTTATAAGTGATTTGTTTTTCTATTTTTTCTGTGCTTGAACCAATGTTCAGTAACTCTCTGCAAAGTTAGTTCCGCTTTGCCAATAAACAAAATATTAATAAAATAATAAAATCTATTTTTTATTCTTTTTGTTACGCGGGTGGTGCATTATTATCTCTTCGCGCAAGCGAGTGCTGTCGATATGTGTATAAATCTCGGTTGTCGATATGCTCTCATGTCCCAACATGGCTTGAATCACACGCAGATTGGCACCGCCCTCGAGCAGGTGTGTTGCAAAGGAGTGACGGAATGTATGTGGGCTCACCGTCTTGTTTATACCAACACTCTTTACCGTCTCTTTTATCATGTGAAAAACCATTATCCGCGACAACGGTTTCTTCAATCTCTCGCTTATGAATATATAATCCTCATATCCCGGTTTGATGTTTATTCTGTTGCGGTCCTCAAAGTAAGCCTCAATCTCGGCTATGGCACGCGATGAGATGGGTACAAGTCGTTGTTTGTCGCCCTTGCCGGTAACGCGGATGAATTGTTCCTTGATGTACAGGTCGGATAATTTGAGCGAGCATAGCTCCGACACACGCAAACCACAACTGTATAGCACTTCTATTATCGCTCTATTCCTTTGCCCTTCGTTTTTTGACAGGTCAATGGCGTTTATTATATCGTCAATCTCCTGCAATGTGAGAACCTCGGGCAGATGCATTGCCATTTTAGGCGATTTCAGCAATTCTGTGTTGTCGTGTTCTATGTAACCGTCGAGTTTCAGGAATTGGTAGAACGAACGCATTGCGGACATTATCCGTGCCTGCGAACGTGCGTTTATGCCTATGTCGGTGAGCGATGCGAGGAATTCGCGCATCTGTTCAAGCGAAGCATTCGGCAAATCCTCTTCTTTGCCAATGAAATCAGCGAATTTTGTAATGTCGCTGATGTATGCACTGACACTGTTCGGTTGCAATCCTTTTTCAAGTTTCAAGTATATGCTGTAACGTTTGATTGGTGATTTCTTGTTTGGTATGCCCGACATCTTGGTTGTTTCTGTTTTTCTTTGCGAAAATACAAAAAAAAGCATAATTTGTTGTATCTTCGCAGTTGAAACATGAATATGTTAATATATGAGCCTGACAACACCGCTTGACCAATATATAGCCGACCACAGTTCACCCGAGGGTGATTACCTGTATCGCCTTTTTCGTGCGACGCACGTTGAGATTCTAGCTCCGCAGATGGCTTCGGGGCATATTCAGGGTCGTCTGCTCAAGTTTCTTGTGAAGATGATAAACCCCAAGCGCATCCTTGAGATAGGTACTTTTACCGGATATTCGGCTTTGTGTATGGCTGAGGGGCTTGGCGATGATGGCCTTATATACACTTTTGAGGTCGAAGATGAGCTTGAGGATTTTACACGTCGTTGGATTGATGGTTCAGCCTATGCGTCAAAAGTGAAGTTTATTATTGGCGATGCATTGGAGATAGTTCCAACAATGGGAGAACGTTTCGATATGGTGTTCATCGATGGTAACAAACGCGAGTATGTGAAGTATTACGAGATGGCTCTCGAATATCTCAATGAGGGTGGGTGGATTCTTGCAGACAACACTTTGTGGGATGGTCACGTTATTGAAGAGGAGCGTCAGGACGCGCAAACCAATGGCGTGCGTGCGTTTAACGACCTTGTACGTAATGATGACAGGGTGGAGGTGGTTATCCTTCCATTGCGCGACGGCTTGACAATTATACGGAAAAAATAAATTTAAACATATATATATGGATAGTACAAGACAAAATAAGATATCACGTCTTATACAAAAAGAATTGAGCGATATATTGCTTAAACTTGCAAAGGAGACACGTGGCATTATGGTTTCGGTAAGCATAGTAAGAGTGAGTCCCGACTTGGGTGTAGCAAAGGCTTATCTCAGTGTCTTCCCCTCGGAAAAAGGTAACGAAGTTGTGAATCACCTTAATGAGAATATCAAGGCAATACGTTTTGAACTCGGCAACAGAGTGCGCCATCAGTTACGTGTAATTCCTGAATTGCGTTTCTATATTGACGATTCGCTCGACTACATCGACAATATCGACAAATTGCTGAAAGAGTGATTCCATGAATCTTTCGCTCTATATTGCCAAACGCTATCTGTTTTCAAAGCAACGCCATCAGGTGATAAACATTATCTCGGCTGTTGCTGTGGCGGGTGTTGCCTTGGCTACAGCTGCCATGATATGCACTCTGTCGGTCTTCAACGGCTTTCAGAGCGTTGTTGAAGGGCAGTTTACAGCAATGGACCCGGATATAAAGGTGGTGCCGGCTGTAGGCAAGAGTTTCAATAGTGCAACCACCGAAATTGACAAAGTAAAGGCTCTGCCACAGCTTGCTGTGGTGGCGTTCAGCGTCGAGGATAAGGCTATGGCGCAATATAACGGAAGGCAGGTGATGGTGACGCTAAAGGGAGTTGAGGATAACTTTCTTGAACTGACCGATATTGAAAAATCTCTTTATGGCAAGGGAAATCCTGTGTTGCGGGATAACCTTAACAGTTATGCAATCCTTGGTGCAGAACTTATGCGCTCGCTCAACTGTGGAATATATTTTGCTTCGCCACTTGAAATTTATGCACCTAATAGGGGTGAAAAGATAAATCTTACGGTTCCGTCGAGAAATTTCAAAAAAGGTGTTTTGCACTCTTCCGGGCTTGTGTTTGCTGTCAATCAGCCGGTTTATGATGCCAATTATATTCTTACATCGGCCGATTTTGCACGTAAAATGTTCCGTCGCAGTGCCGATGAGGCTACTGCTATGGAAATAAGAGTGAAGAAAGGCGTGGATGCCGCAAAGGTAAAAAAGGAGATAGAAAACATCCTTGGTGGCAACTTTGTTGTTCTTGACCGTTATGAACAGCAACGTGATGTATATAAAGTAATGCAGGTTGAAAAGCTTATATCATACGTTTTCCTTACTTTTATTCTGCTTGTTGCCTGTTTCAATATCATAGGTTCACTCTCTATGCTTATCATTGAAAAACGGGATAATATGAATACTCTGCGTAGCTTTGGCGCGGACAATAAAATTATCTCAAATATCTTTGTCTTTGAAGGTGTTATTGTCTCGTTTGTCGGTGCCGTGGTTGGTATTCTGTTCGGTTTACTTCTCTGTTTTGCCCAGCAGGAATTGGGCTTGATATCAACAGGAGGTAGCGGAGATTTTATAATGGACAGCTATCCTGTGAGAGTAGTGTGGGGTGACGTGGCGGCGGTGTTTATCACAGTTCTGGTAACAGGCGTTGTTGCTGTTTGGTTGCCGGTTAGGCTGTTGACAAAAAGATTTATATAAAGAAATGGAGTACGTTGTACTCCATTTCTTTATTTTTGTTCGTTATAATTCATGCGTTCGGGGCGCTTGCCCGGTCCGCGGTGACGCATTCTCTCTTTCTGTTCCTCAATGTATTTGAGGTATTTTTCGTATTGCTCGGGTGTGAGAATCTGTTTCATCTGTTCGTTGCGTATCTGCTCGCGTTCTTTCTCAATCTCCATGCGGGCTTTCATCTGCTCTTCGCTGGGGCGCTCGGGTCTTTTACCTTCGGCACGCATCTTTGCTGCACGTTCTCTGCGTGCCTTAATGCTGTCCTGGAAGGTTACGGCGTCGGCATAGTTCATAAGGAAAATTACTTGAAACTGTATGCTGTCGAGTTGCAACACTTCTTGAAGGCGACCGGTTTGCCATGCAGCCAGATTTTCAGGGTCGAACTTCGTGCGTTGGTCGAAAGCAGTACGTTCTTGGCTATCACGATGTTCCTGTGCCATTGAAAGTGTTGCAAATAGCATTGCAACAAGGCTTAGTGCTATCTTTTTCATTGTTATATATCTTGATATGATTTAAACTAAACTTGTTCAGCAATTTTTCCGTCAACCATTCTTATAGTTCGGTCGGTGAGTGTTGCAAGTGTCTCATCGTGGGTGACGATGATGAATGTTTGTCCGAACTTGTCGCGCAGGTCAAAAAACAACTTATGCAACTCTTCTTTGTTCTTGCTGTCGAGGCTGCCCGATGGCTCGTCGGCAAGGATTACGTCCGGGTGGTTTATCAATGCTCTTGCAACTGCTATGCGTTGGTTTTCTCCGCCCGACATTTCGGCAGGTTTGTGATGGGCACGCTCTTCGAGCTTCATTATCTTAAGCAGTTCCATAGCCTCTTTTTCGGCCTCTTTGCGGTCGCGTCCTGCTATGAGTGCCGGGATTATGATATTTTCCAGAGCTGTAAACTCTGGCAACAACTGGTGAAATTGGAATACAAAGCCTATGTGTCTGTTACGGAATGTCGCCAATCGCTTGCTGTTCATGCGTGACAATTCTTCGTCATTGAAAAAAATCTTTCCGCCGGTTGGCTTATCCAAAGTTCCTATGAGCTGCAAAAGGGTTGTCTTGCCGGCTCCGCTCGGGCCGACAATGCTTATAACTTCACCTCTTTTTACTTCAAGGCTTACATCTTTTAAGACCTGCAGGTTCCCAAATTGTTTTGTGAGGTTCTCAATCCTTATCATATCTCTTTTATTACATATTCTGCCATGTAGCAACCGAATGTTGCTGTAAAGTATGCCAATGAGCCGATTATTGGCTTACCGCCGTTAGGGTTGGGTTGTATGGCATCTTTGCGTGGCTGTTCAATACTGTATATTACCGGCAATTTGTACTTTCCTCGCCAGTCACGCAATAGTCTGCGTACATTTTTTGCCAATGTGCAATGTTCACTTTTCCATAGGTCGCCGGTGCGTATGTCGGCAAGATTGGCTTTTGCGCCTGCACCCATGCTTGAAATAATCTTTATATCACGTTCCCAACACTCTTTTATCAATGCTCCTTTTGGCTCGAGCGTGTCGATAGCATCAATGACGAAATCAAAATGGTTCTCTTCGAATAAAGGTTTGATGTTATCGGTGTCTATGAAAATCTGTTTTACAAATACTTTTACATCAGGGTTTATGGCACGCATGCGCTCTGCTACAATGTCGCATTTGGGCTTTCCTACATTACTTGCCAATGCCGGCATCTGGCGGTTGATGTTTGTGATATCAATAACATCGGCATCTATGATTGTGAATGTTCCAACCCCGGCACGACACAGCATCTCAGTAGCCCACGAGCCTACTCCGCCTAATCCCACAATGAGCAGGTGTGCCTCTTTGAGTTTTTTCTGCTTCTCTTCGCCAAGTAGGAGTTCACCACGTTGTAACCAGTTTTCTTTCATGAAATGTGTCGATATTTTTGTTTGTAGCACTGTTTTGCTCAACGAAAATACAAAAAAATAGCTATAGCGGTATATAAATATCTAATTTTTAAGTATTTTTGCATCGGAAAATGATATACATTGCATTATATGCGGGTATATCAGTGGTATTTAAGATTAAAAACAAACAGAATATAACAATGAAAATAGCAATCGTAGGTGTAAGCGGAGCGGTGGGACAGGAGTTCCTTCGTGTCCTCGATGAGAGAAACTTTCCGTTTGACGAGTTGGTGCTTTTTGGCTCGGCTCGTAGCGCAGGTCAGGTGTATAATTTCCGTGGTGTGGATTATGTTGTGAAGGAGCTTAAACACAACGATGACTTCATGGGTGTTGATTATGCTTTTGTGTCGGCAGGTGGCGGTGTTTCTAAGGAGTTCGCTGAGACTATAACAAAGCATGGCGCTGTGATGATTGACAATTCAAGTGCATTCCGTATGGATAGTGATGTGCCGTTGGTTGTACCTGAAGTTAATCCAACCGATGCATATAACCGTCCACGTAATATAATTGCCAACCCTAACTGTACTACAATACAGATGGTTGTAGCTCTTAAGGCTATCGAGAATCTTTCGCATATCAAGCGTGTACACTCTTCGACATATCAGGCTGCCAGCGGTGCAGGTGCTGCTGCTATGGCAGAGCTCTATGAGCAATATCGTCAGGTGCTTGCAGGTGAAGAGCCTACTGTTGAGAAGTTCGCTTATCAGCTTGCTTTCAATGTTATTCCTCAAATTGACGTATTTACCGACAATGGTTATACAAAAGAGGAGATGAAGATGTATAACGAGACACGTAAAATCATGCATAGCGATATCGAGGTGAGCGCGCAGTGTGTACGTGTTCCTGCTTTGCGTTCACACTCTCAGTCATTGTGGATTGAGACAGAGCGTCCTTTGAGCGTTGAAGAGGTACGTTGTGCTGTTGCCGAGGGCGAAGGTCTTATTCTTATGGATAACCCTGAGGAGAAAGTTTATCCTATGCCTCTCTTCCTTGCCGGTCAGGACCCAGTGTATGTGGGACGTATCCGCAAGGATATTTCAAACCCCAACGGTATAATGATGTGGATTGTGGGTGACCAAATAAAGAAAGGTGCAGCTCTCAATGCTGTACAGATTGCAGAATATCTTATTGCACATCCTCAGAAATGATATTAATTGAATAACAAAACAAAAGGCTCGCTTGTCAAGTGAGCCTTTTGTTTTGTTATTCGGATGCTCTGTATTTGCCCTCTTCCTTGTCGTCGAGCATGCTCAGATACGACTGATAGCGTGATGGTGCTATCTCTCCTCTTTCGAGCGCTTCAAGCACTGCGCAACCGGGTTCGTGGGTGTGGGTGCAGTTGCCGTAGCGGCAATCCTTGGACAGTTCAAAGAATTCTACAAAGTAGTGCGAAATCTCTTCCACTTCCATATCGAATGTGCCGAATCCTTTTACTCCCGGGGTGTCGACGATGTAACTGCCGGGCATAAATTCGAACATCTCGGTATATGTGGTAGTATGCATGCCGGTGTCGTGTGTCTTTGAAATTTCGCCTACTTTTGCCGCTATTTCAGGTGATATGGCGTTTACAAGGCTTGATTTTCCCACACCGGAGTTGCCGGCGAATAGGGATGTTTTGCCCTGCATCATCTCTTTTAAGGTGTCGATTCCGCTATTTGTGACAGTGCTGGTGTGCAGGCATTTGTAACCGATACTTTCATATAGTGCGGTGAGGTATTCAAGTTCTTTGTTCTCGGCATCGTTGTATAGGTCTGTCTTGTTGAATACAATGACAACGGGCACTCTGTATGCTTCAGCCGATGCCAGAAAACGGTCTATGAATGTTGTTGCAGTTACCGGGTGGCTTATTGTTACAATTAGAAAACAAAGGTCGAGGTTGGCGGCAAGAATGTGTGACTGCTTTGAAAGGTTTGATGCCTTGCGTACAATGTAGTTCTTTCTTTCGAGGATATCTACAATATATGCTGTGCCGTCCTCACGCATATCAAAAACAACATTGTCGCCGACGGCTACGGGGTTGGTGCTTCTTATTCCTTTGAGACGGAAGTTGCCTTTTACCCTGCAGTCAATGACAGAACCGTCTATGGCGCGGACGCCATAGACGCTACCTGAACTTTTAATAACTGTACCTTGCACGTTGGATTGCTTTACACAGTCATGATTTCCTTTTCTTTTGCGGCGAAAATCTCTTCGGCTTTCTTGATGTATTTGTCGTGGATTTTCTGCAAGCTCTCTTCGCCGTCTTTTGCAACGTCTTCGGGAGTTCCTTCTTTTACAGATTTCTTCATTGTGTCGATACCGTCGCGACGGGCATTGCGGATGCTTATCTTTGCGGTCTCAAGCTCGTGCGAACATTGCTTTACGAGGTCTTTTCTGCGCTCACCGGTCAATGGTGGAATGGCGATTATGATTACCTCTCCGTTGTTGGCAGGCATGATACCTATAGGTGAGTCGATGATTGCCTTCTCAATTGGCGCAATCATATTTTTGTCCCAAGGCTTGATTGCAATAGTGCGTAGGTCGGGAGTAGTGATGGTAGCAACGTTGTTCAAAGGCATCTCTGAACCGTATGAACTGACTCTTACACAGTCGAGAAGGTGAACGTTGGCCTTGCCGGCGCGAATGTGTGAATACTCGTCTTCGAGGTGCATAATGCTCATCTGCATCATCTCTTCTGCCTCATTTAAGCATGCTTTTACGTCTATCATAAGTTGAAAATTTAATATTATTCTATATAAATGTTACATTTATTGCAAATGTAATTATAATGAATGAATGAAACTTGCTTTTTGAGTTTTTTTTATGATTTATTCTGTAATATTTTTCTTTCTTCTTGTTTGAAATAGTATCTTTGTTTCATAGCTTTATGCTATTCAACAAAAATATTGCTTCTTGTGTTATAGTCTAAAAATAGATAATTATGTCAACAAAGGGAAAACTTGTCGAGGTTTATGCCGGAACTTTGTGGCAGGCCGAAGTTGTAAAAGGATTGCTTGATGCAAATGAGATTCCTTGTGCTGTGATTGATGAAACTATAGGAGCGGTTACGTCACCGTATTCTCCAACATCGGGCGATGCTGTTGTGGTTGTGGATGAAAAGGATAAGGAACGTGCCGGGGAATTCATTGAGCAAATGGATGAAAAGTGAAATATGTATATAGTTTATATTAATAAGGTATAATATCTTTTTGGAGATTTTACTATGCTTATCTTTACGATATTTACAAAGGACGAAATGGCTTAAATCACATTTTTTGATGAAAAAAAGGTGTAAATGTTTTGTTGATTAAGAAAATGTGTCTAATTTTGCACCGCATTTTGTCTAAAGTGATAATAATATAAACTAAATAAATAAAATAGGAAATGATTGTAGTACCTGTTAAAGAGGGCGAGAACATTGAAAGAGCTCTCAAAAAATTCAAGAGAAAATTCGAGAAAACCGGTGTAGTAAAA
>JAEIGA010011298.1_pt1 | contig 13560 bp, 11 predicted proteins | sample 9270691 | NCBI WGS metagenome assembly JAEIGA01 (sample SAMN17057246, study PRJNA624740) | gut metagenome | biome: biome; isolation source: fecal sample | host: Bos grunniens | place: China: Xizang | collected 2019
TAAGCCCTTAAACATTAAGGCGTTATAAACGGCGCAATACTTTGTTTCTAACGGCTTAAAATAGTTGTAATAAACTAAGTAAAATTTTAAAAGCGTAGGCATTTTGCCTACGCTTTATTATATATAAAATCAAATCTATAACTTTTATAAAATAAAAATAACACTTCGGCAAAGCCGAAATATAACTACGCTACAAGCGTAATATCACAATTACTTAGTAATTATATAACTTAAAATGCACGCTGTAGCGTGCATTTTTTTATAGTAGTGGTATTTTTTCTAAATATACTATATCTTTTCTATCAGCAGCGTCCCCTTCGGCAAGTACGAATGCTTTTTTGTAAACGATACCGCCTGCTTTTTCAACTATTGCTTCTAAACCCTTAAGCGATGCGCCCGTAGAAACAACGTCGTCAACAATTCCTACTTTTTTGCCTTTAATAAGTTCAACGTCGTGCTTTGAAAGGTAGTAGTTTTGTTCTTTACCGGTAGTAATTGAAGAGTCGATTGAAACTTCAATCCCATCTTGCATATAAAGTTTTTTAGACTTTCTAACAACGGCGTAGTAGGGGTGGTTGAGTTCACGCGCAACTACGTGGCAAAGTTGTAAGCCTTTTGATTCAGCGGTAATTAAAACTTCGCAATCGCTAACGTAACTAGCAAGCGCTTTACCGCAATGTTCGGTCATTTCTTGATTGCCGTGAAGGTTAAAAAACGCAATGTTTATGCCTGACGGTAACGGAAGTATAGGAAGTTCGGCTTTATAGCCTTTAATATCTAATTTCAAAACGTTACTCATAACAATTCTCCTTGGTGTATCACCATAAGGTATTTTATCACATTAAGATAAAATTGTAAACGCTTAAACGCAAATTTATATTATTTTATCATTTTATTTTTTTAACTTTAATATGTTAGAAGTGGTGATTTATGAAATACTATTCAACTTCTTATCAAAAAGTAATCGAAAAACTAAATTCTTCTAATAACGGATTAACCGAGCAGGGTGTTTTATCTTCGATAAGTAAACACGGTAAAAACCAAATTACAAAAAAACCGCCCAAATCTTTAATAAAAAGAATTGTCGACGCGCTTTTCGAACCTATGCTTATAATTTTAGAAATCGCCATGATAATTACGCTTGGCGTAAACGTAGGCAAATTTATAAAAACAGGCGACGGAGATTTTATCGAGTGCTTAGGAATACTTTTTTCGGTAATTATAAGCGTGTGTTTAACCGTTTATATGGAAGGAAAATCGCTAAAGGCGTTTGAAATTTTAAACGAAACGACCAAAAACGTTTTAGTAAAGGTTAAGCGCAACGCTCAAATTCTTTTTATCAATCAAACCGAACTACTTGTTGGCGACGTTGTTTTATTAGAAGCAGGCAATAAAATCTTTGCCGACGGTAGACTAATTTCTTGCCAAAACCTTTTAATTGACGAATCTACCTTAACCGGTGAAAGTTTACCCGTTAAAAAAGACTACAACGCTATTTTAAACGAAAACACACCGCTTGCCGAAAGAATAAATTGTGTGTTTAGCGGTAGTTTTGTAACCGAAGGGGTGGGCGAGTATATCGTAACCGCCGTAGGCGACAACGCAGAAATAGGCGTTATTGCCGTCGATTTGCAAAAAGAAACTACCGTTTCAGCCCCTTTAAACGAAAAACTTAATCGATTAGGCAAAATGATAACGGCTTTTGGCGTTTTATCGGCGGTATTCGTTTTAATTTTAACGATTGCAAGGTTGTTTGCTAGTGGTAACGTCAATTTTTATACCGTTCAAGAGGCGTTTTTATCTTCTATTATATTAATAGTAGCATCCGTTCCCGAAGGGTTGCCAACTACGGTTGCAATTGCACTTACTTTAAACGTGGTTAAACTGTCTAAAAGCAACGCATTAATTAAGAAGTTGGTAAGCGCTGAAACGGTTGGGTGCGTTAGCGTAATTTGTTCTGATAAAACGGGCACTTTAACCGAAAATAAAATGAAGGTTAGAAAGGTTGTTTGCTATAAAAAAAGTAGCCAAGAGTTTTTATCAATTAACGGAATAGTAAATTCTTCAGCCGTTTTATCGGGCGGTAGTTACGTAGGTAGCGCAACCGAAACTGCTATCATTAACCATTTTAACAAGCCTAAAAACACCGCGCTTGACGTTAAAAAATCAAACGCCGTGTTAACGCAAGTTCCCTTTTCGTCTGAAAACAAGTATATGATTACCGCATGCGAAGGGAAAAGCGGCGTTGTAACCTACCTAAAAGGCGCGCCCGAAGTGGTTTTAAAATCGTGCGATATATCAAGCGAGAACGCCAAATTTGAACTTAAAAAGATAGAAGAATATGCAAGTTTAGGTAAGCGAGTAGTTGCCTTTGCGCATAAAGAAGGTAACGATATAACTTTATCGGGCTTTAATTACGACGGTTTCGTCGTTATTTCAGACGCCGTTAAAAAGGACGTTTTATCTTCAGTAGCCGAGTGTAAAAAAGCGGGTATTAGCGTTAAAATGCTAACGGGCGACAACTTAGAAACGGCGTATTCTATCGCAAAGGAACTTAATATTGCAAGTAGCAAAAATCAAGTTATAAACGGATATGACGTAGACGGGCTTTCCGATAAAAAACTAAAAGAAATACTGCCAAATATTACGGTAATTGCAAGAAGTACGCCTAAAACCAAACTTAGAATAGTTACTTTACTTAAACAAATGGGCGAAGTAGTTGCCGTTACCGGCGACGGGGTTAACGACGCGCCCGCCATAAAACACGCCGATATTGGTATTTCTATGGGTAGTGGGTCTGAAATTACTAAAGAGGCTAGCGACATAGTTTTACTTGACGATTCCTTTTCAACTATAGTTAAAGCAATATCGTTTGGGCGAAATATTTATAAAAACTTTCAGCGGTTTATAATGTTTCAACTATCCGTAAACTTTTCGTCGGTATTATTTATAGTGTTTTCGCTACTACTTGGCATAGATTTGCCCTTTACAACTATTCAAATACTTTGGATCAATATTATTATGGACGGACCGCCCGCGCTTACTTTGGGTTTAGAAACTAGAGGGTACGAATTTATGGATAAAAAACCGATAAAACGTAGCGACAATATAGTAACCTTTAATATGTTTATTAGAGTTGCCTTTCACGCCGTTTTCGTATGCGCCGTATTGGCTCTTCAGTATAAATACGATTTTTTAAACGTTGGAAAATCAGCGATGAAAACGGTTATTTTTTCAACCTTTATACTCTTTCAGCTATTCAACGCCTTTAACGCCAGAGAACTTGGTAGCGTAAGCGTTTTTAAAAATTTAAAAAGTAATAAAGCAATGCTTTTAGTGTTTGGTGTAACCTTTTTATTTCAGGTCGTTTTGTCGGAATTTTTCGGCGTGTTTTTCGGAACGGTATCGCTACCGCTTATAGCGTGGGTAAAAATGATTTTACTGTCGTCAAGTATAGTTTTAATTTCCGAAATTTATAAGTTTATCAAAAGGCTAATTAACACCAACAAGAAAAAGGTTAAATTTGTTGAAAAAGTATTAATTAAAAATAAAAATAATGCATAGACTTATGAGTATGAGTGAGTTAAAAATAACTGAAGCAACCGCAAAAAGCAAAAACGTTTTATATATTTACGATATGATTTCTGCGGTGATTAAGCAACTTGGTTGCGTTAGTGATTTAAGGGGCGGTAAAAACAGATACGAACTTATAATCGACGTTCCGTCTTCGTATAAAGATTTATTGGTTAGCGAAGTAGAAGATAAAATTTCAGACGTAATATCTGTAAATTATAAATACTCTTTTTTTAATAAAAACGTAAATTCTAGCGGACTTTCCGCCGTAGAGAGGGAACTACTTTTAACCGCGCTAATATCAGCCGATATCGACGAAGATAAAAAATACGTAGTTAAAAAACTGAAAAATTATTCGGAATACACGCTTGACGGTATCTTTAATTTTAGGCTTAAAGCGTTAAAAGAAAAGTGGGCGGATATAATTAGTTATATTCCCGCGGGTTTTCAGTCTAAGCAACTAAACGACTTTATTATCTATCTAATCCGCGATAAATTAGGTAAACGCGTTTACTTTGACGGCGGTCAAGTGTACGATAAGCGCTACAATTTACTAAAGCGAGTTGAACTTTTATCTGGCGATAGCGGTGAAATTTCTATCGTAAAAGAAATACTTTTATCGGGCGCTGGGGAAGTGGAACTAGGTTCGCCTTTACCTGAAAAAGACGAATCGTATCTAAAACTGTTTTACGGCGATAGGGTGCGTTTTAGCGAAGGCTATTTTAACGCTTAAGGCGTTATTTCGGGCATTATACTTCGTTTCTACTTAGTCAATAGACTTCGATGACCACATAGGTCTATCTCAGCCTATCGCCAAAGTGAGCCTCGTCTAATACCCAAACTAACGCCTTAAAACAGTTGCAATGGGCTTTATTTAGCAAAATTCGATAACCAACAAGGTTAATCTTACCCCGTAAACTACGCGAGCCTTGATATATTTGTAACTAAGCCCTTAATACAAGTTGTAATAGGCTTGTTAGTTTAAAAATCAATAACAAAAAAAGCGACGGCAATCAAAATGCCGTCGCTTTTATCTATATAATTATTTTTGCATATCGAATATGGTAACTTTACCGTCTGCAATAGCGCGTTTACGCGCCGTTTCAGCACAAGCAACGTCAGGGCAACCCATACCAACGATTTGAGCGTAAACTCTCTTTTTGGGGTCGGGGGTATAAGTTTGCTTGCCTGCAAGTAATAAGCCGATTTCAACGTCGAAAGAATTTTCGTCGATTTCACCAAGTTCGGCAAGGGGTTTAAGGTTACCCCTGTGAAGTGATTGAGCAACGTGGTCAACTGCAATAATATCTGCTTGGCGAACTACGTCGAACTCTACTTCTTTAAACGAACCCATAGTAATTACCATTGCGCCTTCCTTTACCCACGACGCCTTTACAAGGTCTGCGTTAGCGGTGGTAACGGTAATAATAATATCGCTATCTTTACAAGCAACTTCGGTATTGTCGCAATCGACAAATTCAATACCCGAACCGTCGAACTTAGAAATAAAATCTTTTCTAGCTTGAGCGTTAAGGTCGCAAACGTAAACCTTTTTCATTTTAATAGTTTTAGTCATACAAAGTAAGCTAGTATAACCTTGAAGACCTGCGCCGATAATGGTAACAACGTCTGTAGACGACGCTAAGTATTTACACATAATTGCAGGTTGAGCGCCCGTTCTCATATCTGAAATATAGTCGCCTGAAACAAGCGCTTTTAATAAACCGGTGTAGGGGTCGGTAAGCAATACGTTTGCTTTAATGTATGGCATACCGAGTTTTTTGTTGCCGTTGTAACCGCCAACAACTTTAATACCCGCTATATCTAACGGTTGAACGTAGTTGGGCATTGAGTTAAACCAACCGTCAACGCCAAGAGCCGACATATCGGTAGTGATTTTAGGTGGCATAATAATTTTATCTTCGCCAAACCATTTCCAAGTGTTTTCAACGATTTCAATAACGTCTTCAACTGATAAATACTTTTGAACGTCAGAATTAGTTAAAAGTAACGCTTCTTCTTTAAAACTCATAATAAAATCTCCATAAAATTTATTTGGATATTATGATATTAACACTTTACAAATTTATTTGCAATAGTTTTAATTGATTTTAGCAAAATATTTTGTTAAGCGTACAAAAACTGAAAACTGTATTAAATTCATTGACAAAAATTAAAATCGGTAATATAATAACCATATATTAATATGGAAGTTGGGACAAGTAGCCCCGCCTTAGATTTTCAGAGAGTTGCCCTTGGCTGAAAGGCAATAATCAAAAGCGGTACGCAAAACCACCCAAAGTAATTCCCTTTCTTAAAGTGGCTGTATATATTACGGCAATTAAGGTGGAACCGCGGTTATAGTTTATATCCGTCCTTAAACGTTAGTTTAAGGGCTTTTTTATTTATAAGGAGTGTATTATGAAAGTTTATTTACCTGATAATTCGGAAATTCAAGTAAACGAAAACGCTACCGTTTTAGACGTTGCTTTGCAAATCAGCGAAGGCTTAGCTAGAAACGCTGTAGCAGGTAAGGTTAACGGCGCGCTCGTAGACCTTTCTAAAAAAGTTGAAGAAGGTCAAAAAGTGGCTATTTTAACCCTTCGCGACGAAGATGGAATTGAAATTTACCGCCACACTTGTTCGCACGTGCTTGCACAAGCGATTAAAACCATATATCCTACTTGCAATTTAGCGATAGGTCCTACCACGGCTACCGGTTTTTATTACGACGTTGACTTTAAAACGCCTATTACGATTGAAGACCTTAACACAATCGAGGCGGAAATGAAAAAGATTATCAAAAGCGATTTACCTATTGAAAGATTTACCCTTCCTAGGGCTGACGCTATTAAACTTATGAAAAAATACGGTGAACCTTATAAGGTTCAACTAATTGAAGATTTACCTGAAGGCGAAGAAATTTCTTTCTACAAGCAGGGCGCGTTTACCGACCTTTGTCGTGGACCACACCTTCCGTCAACGGGTAAAATTAAGGCGTTCAAACTCACTCAACTTAACGGCTCGTATTGGCGTGGCGATAGCAAAAATAAAATGCTTACTCGTATTTACGGCACGGCGTTCGAGAAGAAGAGTCAACTTGACGAATATCTTGAAAAACTTGAACAAGCAAAACTTCGCGACCACAATAAACTAGGTAGAGAACTTGGTTATTTTACTACCGTTGACACTATCGGTCAAGGTTTACCCGTTCTTTTAGAAAAGGGTTCTAAAACTATTCAAGTTTTACAGCGTTTCGTTGAAGACGAAGAAATGAAAAGGGGTTATATCTTAACTAAAACTCCGCTTTTCGCTAAGAGCGACTTCTATAAAATTTCAGGGCACTGGGATCATTATAAAGACGGTATGTTCGTTATGGGCGACGAAGAAAAGGATAAAGAGGTATTCGCCCTTCGTCCTATGACTTGCCCCTTCCAATTCCAAGTATATCTTAATAAACCTAGAAGTTACCGTGATTTACCTATGCGCCTTGGCGAAACTTCTACTTTATTTAGAAACGAAGATAGCGGTGAAATGCACGGTCTTATTAGGGTTAGACAGTTTACTATTTCCGAAGGTCACCTTGCATGCACGCCCGAACAATTAGAACAAGAATTTAAAGGTTGCGTTGACATTATGCTTTACATGATGAAGGCAATCGGTCTTGATAAAGATATTTCTTATCGTTTTAGTAAATGGGATAAAAATAATAAGGAAAAATATATCGGCTCGGAAGAAGAGTGGGAAAAAGTTCAAGGCGTTATGAAGAATATTCTTGATAACCTTGGCATCGACTACACCGAGGCTGACGGCGAGGCTGCTTTCTACGGACCTAAGCTTGACGTTCAAATTAAAAACGTTTACGGTAAAGAAGACACGCTTGTTACTATTCAAATCGACTTCCAACTTGCTAAGCGCTTTGAAATGGTTTACACCGATAGTGACGGTGAAAAGAAATATCCTTACGTTATTCACAGAACCAGCCTTGGTTGTTACGAAAGAACGCTTGCACTCGTTATTGAAAAATACGCAGGCGCGTTACCACTTTGGATGGCGCCCGTTCAAGCAAGCATACTTTCTATGACTGATAGAAGTGAAGAGTATTGCAAAAAACTTTGGGCAGACTTACTTGACGAGGGTATTCGCCCGTCGCTTGACCTTCGCTCTGAAAAAATGGGTAGAAAGATTCGTGACGCTCAACTTGAAAAAGTTCCTTACATGCTTATCATCGGCGATAAGGAAATTGAAACGGGCACGGTAGCGGTAAGAGATAGAAAACTTGGCGATATCGGCGTTATGAGTGTAGAAGATTTTATCAAGCGCGTTAAAAAAGAAGTAAAAGAATTAAAACTTGACTAAAATTAGTTGACAATAAAAAAAAGAAGTGGTAATATATCTACGACAAGCAGAAGTTACCCCTTCTCGCCGGCAACGATTGAGTTAGTTTGGCTAAGATAGTTTTATTCGCCTACTTAGGCGTTTTGACGACGGGTTACTTTTGTAATCCGTCGAATTTTTTTAAGGAAGGTACACGATTATTAAAAATCAGCACCAAATCAACGAAGAGATATTTGATAAAGAAGTTAGGGTTATCGGTGAAAACGGCGAGCAACTCGGCGTTATGAGTGCTCAAGAAGCACTTAGAATTGCGTATGACGCTGATCTTGACCTTGTTAAAATTTCTCCAAACGCGCAACCCCCTGTTTGTAAAGTTATGAATTACGGTAAATTCAAGTTTGAACAAATCAAAAAGCAAAAAGAAGCGCGTAAAAATCAAAAAGTTGTAGAACTTAAAGAAATATGGTTGTCGATGACTATTGACGTAGGCGATCTTAACGTTAAGGCAAAGCAAGCGCAAAAGTTTTTATCGGCAGGCAACAAAATTAAGGTTTCAATAAGAATGAGAGGCCGTCAAAACGCACACTCTGACCTTGGCGTTGAAGTGATGAACAAGTTCTATCAAATCATCGAAAACGATGCTATGATAGAGAAAAAGCCGTTACTTGAAGGAAGAAATATTCTTATGATATTAGCCCCGAAAGCATAAAGGGCTTCAAAAGGTAAAAAATTTAGGAGGATATAATTATGCCAAAAATGAAAACGCATAGCGGTGCAAAGAAACGTTTCTCGCTTACCGCTACCGGTAAAGTAAAAAGAGGTCATCAAGGTAAAAGCCACATTTTATCTAAAAAGACCACTAAGAGAAAGAGAAGATTGAGAAGTGGTGCATACGTTTCTCAAACCCAGGAAAAGACTATTAAGTCAATAATTCCTTACAAAGCATAATTAAGGGGGGACTATAGAATATGTTGATTAAAAGAGGCGTAAACGCTGTTAAAAAACGTAGAAAAATTATGAAACTTGCTAAAGGTTATTACGGTTCTAAGAGCAAACTTTACAGAGTTGCTAGAGAAGCCGTAATGAAATCTTTAAACTACGCGTACGTTGGTAGAAAGAACAAAAAGAGAGATTTCCGTCAACTTTGGATTGCAAGAATCAACGCTGCGTGCAGAATTAACGATATTTCGTACAGCAAATTTATGTACGGTTTAAAGCTTGCAGGCATCAACCTTAACAGAAAGGTTCTTGCTGATATGGCAATCGCAGACGAAAAGTCGTTTGCAGGGCTTGTTAAAAAAGCAAAAGCAAAACTTGAAAAATAATCTTATAGGCTGTTATATTTAACAGCCTTTTAGTTTTTTTATGGTTTATCAATCTAAACAAAATCCACTTATAAAATCTTTTAGTTCGCTTAAAGATAAAAAGGGTAGGCGTGAACTTAACTCGTATATGGTTGAAGGTAAAAAAATGGTCTTTGAGGCTATTAAATACAATCAGCCTATTACCTATATCGTTAAGGAAGAAGGCTTTTTAGAAGAAATTCCTAGTTGTAACGCTCAAATTATTACCGTTACAAAACAAGTTTTTTCTTATATTTCAGATGAAACTACACCGCAAGGTATACTTGCAGTAATAAAACTTCCTACCGCTGAAATAAAAAAGCCTATAAAAAACGCCGTGCTTCTTGACGGGGTTAGCGACCCTGGTAATTTAGGCACTATTATAAGAACGGCTTGCGCGTCGGGGTACAGTGATATCTACGCCGTAAATTCGGCTGATTTTTACTCGCCCAAAACGGTGCGTTCGTCTATGAGTGGAATTTACTTTGTAAATTTATACAAATGCACTTACGACGAAGTTTTTTCGGCAATAGATGGGCTTCAATTAATAGTTGGCGATATAAAAGGCGAAAATTTATTTAACTTCAAACCTAAAAAGAATTTTTGCATAGCCGTTGGCAATGAGGCTAACGGATTATCGGCTACCGTTAAAGAAAAAGCCGATTATACCGTAACTATTCCTATGAGTGAACACTCTGAAAGTTTAAACGTTGCCGTTGCAACTTCAATAATGATGTACGAACTTATAAATTAAAGGAGAATTTTATATGTCAGGTCATAGCAAGTGGGCTAATATTAAGAATAAAAAAGCAAAGACGGACGCTGTTAAAGGTAAAATTTTCACCAAACTTGGTAGAGAACTTGCCGTTGCCGCTAAAGCGGGTGCAGATCCGTCAACCAACTCTAAGCTTGCCGACGTTATTGCGAAAGCAAAAGCGGCAAATATGCCTAACGACAATATTACTAGAAGTATTAAAAAAGCAGCGGGCGAACTCGGTAACGTAAACTACGAAGTAAAAACTTACGAAGGTTACGGTATCGGCGGTAGCGCGGTTATCGTTTCAACACTTACCGATAACGTTAATAGAACGGTAGGCGAAGTAAGGCATATTTTTGATAAATACGGCGGAAATATGGGAACTACGGGTTCAGTTTCGTATATGTTTGAAAACGCAGGTGTTATCGTTATTGAAAAAACGCCTCTTCTTGACGAAGACGCCGTTATGGAAATGGCGCTTGACGCTGGTGCGGACGACGTTATTACCGAAGACGATATTTTTGAAATTAGAACTGCTCCGGCTAACTTCTCGGCAGTAAGAAAGTATTTTGAAGAAAAGAATATCGAACTTGTAGAAGCCGATATTATGATGGTTCCTAACGATAAAATCGAATTGAACGCAGATCAACTTATTTCGTTTAATAAAATGCTTGACGCCTTTGAAGATAACGACGACGTTCAAAACGTATACCACAACGTAGAACTTCCTGAGGAAGACGACGAAGATTAAGCCGTTATTTTGGGCATTATACTAAAAAAAATTAACTCTCGTTTATGTTAAACGAGAGTTTTTTGTTTTTACTTGCATTATTTAATGCAAAGTGGTATAATTAATTACGTATATTAACGATTCCTATAGGAGAAGGTTATGAGAAACAAATTACTTGCAATTTTAATTTGCGTAATGCTTTCGTGTTTGGGTTTATTCGGCTTAACGGCGTGTAACCCTGCGCATCAGCATAAGTATACTTTAATCGTTGTAGATCCTACTTGTGAAAATCAAGGTTATACCGCTCAACAATGCGAATGTGGGGACAAGATAGTAAGTGAATACGTAGATGCGATTGGCCACGCTTACGGCGAATACGTTTCCGACGAAAACGCATCGTGCGAAACTGACTGTACGGAAACTGCAATTTGTGAAAATTGCGGTGGGCACGACATTCGTATTATTCCCGGAACGGCCTTAGATCACGATTACGGCGATTGGATTGCAAATAACGACGGTACGCACTTTAAAATTTGCAGAAGAGATAACTCTCACGAATTAGTTGAAGATTGTTCGGGTGGTTTTGGTAACTGCGCTGAAAAGGCGATTTGCCCTTCATGTGGTAGTGAGTACGGCGAGTTGGCGCACGTTTTCTTACATTACGTTTCTAACGGCGACGCAACGTGTTTAGCAAACGGAACGGAAACGGCTATTTGCGATTATTGTGAGCAAGTTTACGACACGCGCGAACAATTAAACAGTAAGTTGCCCCATACTTTTGTTAACTACCTTTCTAACGGCGACGCAACGTGTTTAGCAAACGGAACGGAAACGGCTAAGTGCAATAATTGTAACGAAACGGATACTCGTGAAGTAGCGGATAGTAAATTACCTCATACCTTTAATAACTACGTTTCTGATAACAACGCTACGTACGAAGCCGACGGAACAAAAACTTCTAAGTGTGATACTTGCGACGAAACAGACACTATCGTTGACGAAGGTAGTAGACTTCAAAGCAAGATTACCTTCAACTCTTTTACGGTAGACGGGCAAAACGTATACGGCGTAGTTAGTAGTTCTACTGATAAGATTGATTTTGACGATGAAATTTTAGCGTCAGGCAAGGCGCAATTTATAGTTTCGTATGACGCTGAGGGAGAAGTTAAAGTAAGAAATAATATTTTATCTCTTAGTTTTGGCGAAAATAACGTGGTATACGTTACTCAAATTATAGAAGAAGAGAGAACGGTTTATACCGTTACCGTTAAACGTAAATTTGCGTATACCGTAGCGTTTAACTCTAACGGTGGTAGTGCAGTTGAAAGCCAAACCGTTGATGAAGGCGAACTTTTAGTCGTGCCGACTGCTCCTAAAAAAGTTGGTTATCATTTTGATTGTTGGGATTATGACTTTAGTCAAGCCGTAACTGAAAATACTACCATTAACGCTGTTTGGAAGGCTATTTTTAAAGTTGAAAACGGTTCAATTACCGCTCTTACCACTTACGGTAAAACGTTAAGTGAGATTGATATTCCCGACGCGATTGACGGCGTTGAAATAATAGGCGTAGGTTCTAACGCGTTTAGCGGTAGCACTTATTATAATAATCAAAACAATTGGTCTAACGGCGCATTGCGTATAGGCAAGTATTTAATTAAAGTGGATATCTCAACTAGCGGTATCTTTTACGTTGACGAAGAAGTTGAAATTATCGCTGACAAAGCGTTTAGCTTATGCTATTTGCTTAATACAATCGTAATTCCTAAGGGTTTAAAGATTATTGGGGCAAAGGCTTTTGAATACTGCATTTCACTTAAAACTATTCACTATTTGGCTAGTGAAAGCGATTGGAATAACGTTTCAAAGGGTGAATCGTGGGGCAATAATAATATCGTAACGTTTAAAGACGCTAGTTTAGAGAGTTCGGTAATTACCCTTAACGGTGAAGATTTTATCGGCGATACTATCGTTTTAGAGATACCAAGTAGCACGACTATTGACGTTAAATATAACGGTGTTAGTGCTGACAAAATGATTTTATCAGGCTATCAAGGTTTTGTAACTTTATCAAATAACGTTCTTACCACCATAGAAGAACCAAGTTCGTTTGATTTAACTATTCTTTTCTCTATTGGAAATAAAAACTTTACGTTTACAGTTCCCGTTTCAATCGTATATCCTATTGGCGTTATTCCTACTCCCGTTGATTACGATGCGTCAAGCGGTCAATTAATAGATACGCGTTTTAACGGTCAAAAGATAGTTAGCGTTTCGTTTGATGGTAACGAACTTGTTAAAGGTGAGGGTTATACCGTAGACGAAAACGGTTATTTAACCTCAATTTACGGTAAAAAATCGGCTACCGACGATAAAAACGGTATTCCTTACAAAATCAACGATGGAAACGACTTGATTGCAGGTAAACTTGTTATTGTAACTGAAAACGACGTTTTCACTTATATTAAAGTAAATTATTTTACTAGAATTATTGATAACTACGATGAACTTAAAGCATCTTTACAAATTAATTATACGATAAACCAAGGCGGAACTTCTGAAAACGGTATCGTATACAATACTCATACCGACGGTAAAGAATACGTTTATAACGCAGGTATTTACAAACTTGGCGCTTATATTGATATGTATAACGCTTAATCTAGAGTATACCTTGCTATTGACTATTCAACTATCACTCTTACGAGTAAAGACTATTACGGTTGCCCATACTACGATTCTAGCGTAATCTTAGGTGGCTTTACCGGTGTGTTTGACGGTGACGGTTACGTTATTTCTAACTTCAAACCTTCTAAGTA
>JAEIGA010011299.1_pt1 | contig 13560 bp, 9 predicted proteins | sample 9270691 | NCBI WGS metagenome assembly JAEIGA01 (sample SAMN17057246, study PRJNA624740) | gut metagenome | biome: biome; isolation source: fecal sample | host: Bos grunniens | place: China: Xizang | collected 2019
CACACCAACCATATAGAATGTGTTGTGCTTTTAAAGCTTAAGACATCGATATAAAATCTTAAACAAATTGCATACGGAGGTTTTCCATGCAGGCTGTTATCAAATTTCTGGTTACTTTTATTACCGCAATTTCGGTTTTTTGTTCTAACCTGATTTTTCCCGCAACAGTTTATCCCGAAAGCGAAAATTTTGATTTTTCGTTTCTTGAATATCCCGACGAAGCGATTATTACCCTTGCCGAAGCAGGACTCACCGAGCAGGAGCTTGTTAACCGCGCCGGCGCAGAACTGCCCGAATATGTTCAGTCGGGCGGTTATGACGATATAAACGGCATCACGGTTTCGCCCTATTACACCGCAAAGGTCAGCGGAACCTGCATTCCCGTTTATGCTTCTGTGGTTTTCATTCGCTCCGATAACACGGGTACACTTCATTCCTTCTCTGAAATTTATGTTGATTCAAGCGAGGCTTTTTCATTCAACATTGAGCTGACAGGTGCTGATGTGACGCTCAGTAACGCTGTTGTTCTTCCCGAATTCCACGGTGTCAGAGCCCTTTGCAAAAATAATACCGTAACTGCCTCCATAAACAAAACGGGCGTTTACACCTTCCTCTTCAACGGCGCAAACCAGCATTACGGCTATACGCTTTTTGTTCGTGAAAAGGTTGATGAAAACGCTGAAATCAAAGAATATCAACAGCAATACGGCGAAGATAACGTAATCGTTCTTGACAAGGGCGTTTATGAATATGACTATGTGAATTTCGTTGGTCAGAATAATCTTGTGATTTATCTTCGCGAGGGTGCTTATGTTATCGCAAACCATCTTTATGACATTGACTGCGCCGAGGACGAAAACAAATATCTTGAGCCGGGTGCTCCGGGTGAGAATGCTATAGGGCTCACAAGATACCCCTTCCTGAATTTCTGCAACTGCAATAATATTGTTCTTACCGGCAGAGGCGTGATAGATATGACACGGCTCGACAGAAGAGAGCGACGCGGCGTTGTTTTCACAAACAGCAGCAACATCAACATAAGCGGAATTAAAATTATCAATTCCCCCGAATGGTCTTTTATTTCATACTGCTGCACCGATGTCAGCATTGAGCAGGTTGATATTATAGGCAACCGCGGAAACTGTGACGGCTTTGCAATCTGCAACAGCCATAACGTGACCGTCAAAAACTGTTTCGCAAGAGTTGCGGATGACACCTTCGAGGTCAAGGCTCTGGGCGGAAATATGGACAGCAGGAACATCACTTTTTCAGACTGCATAGCATGGGGCGGTTACGCAAGATGCTTCGGAATAACGGGCGAAGTGAACAAAAAGATTTCCGATGTTACCTTCCGCGATTGCGCGGTAATTTACCGCGACGGCATCTGGGATAATGACAGAATCGGCTCGCTCGTTGTTGTTGCAGAAGAGTGCGTGGGAAGTATTGACGGTGTGCTTTTTGAAAACATCGAAATTTTCCGCGATGAAGGCAGACCGATTCTCGTGAAGATATATGACGAAGAGGCAGAGAATTTTGAAATCAAGAATGTTGTTTTCAGAAATATTTCCTATTCTTCATATATGCAGCCCAAAACAGCAGGCACAGACAGCGACACAAACACCGTGCAGGTAACGCTCGAAAACATTTCCGCTTACGGGCAAAATCTGCCGTTTCTTCAGCCGTTTTTCATAATCGGAAAATACTGCGACATAACATTAATCTGAAACAAAAAGCCGCCTGACAATCAGGCGGCTTTGCTTATTTAAAACTTATATGTTCCTTCGGTTAATTCTGTTGATTTTCCGTCAAGGATAACGGTTGCGGTGCTTCCTGCGGGAACGGTGAATTCATATGAAACAACACCGTTTTCTCTCTTCCACAAAGCCTTTACCTCGCCGTTTCTGCTCTCTATCGAAGCCTTTACATAATCAAGTCTTTCATCGGTTACGGGAGCAAAAATTATATGCTCAAAAGCGGGATTTTTCTCATCAATTCTGATACCCGCCGCCTTTTCATAAAGCCAATCGGCAACCGAGCCGTAAGCATAATGGTTGAACGAGTTCATCGATGTGCTCCACATTGTGCCGTCTTCACGAACGCTGTCCCAATGCTCCCAGATAGTTGTTGCACCCATTTTTACCGAGAAGAGCCATGAGGGATATTCCTCGCGAAGCACAAGGCTGTAAGCTGTTTGGGCATATCCGTTATCGGCAAGAGCGTGAAGCAGATAAGGTGTACCGACAAAACCTGTTTTAAGGTGTCCGCACTCGGTAACAAGTTCATTAAGCTGTTTTGCGGTTTCTGCGGCATTATCGGTTATTCCGAAATGAACTGCAAGAACGCAGGCAGTCTGCGTTGCGTATTCAGGCTTGATTCTGCCGTTTTCCATATATTCATTTCTGAATGCGGCAATATATTTTTCTCTTAATTCTTTATATTCGCCGTAATCTTCGCCAACCACTTCACAAGCTTTGATATAAATATTGCTTGAATAAATGAAATATGCGGTTGCAATAAGTTCTTTGTTTGTTCCCTTCGAGCAATCTTCAGGGGTGCTTGCATCAAGATTGAGCCAATCGCCGAAATGCCAGCTGTTGCTCCAGAGATTACCGTTGCTGTGCTCGGTGATAAACTCAAGATAATTTTGCATCGATTTAAGAGAATCTTTAAGAATTTCCTTGTTGCCGTAAGTCTGATAAATCTGCCAGGGGCAAACTGTTGAGGCATCCGCCCATGCCGAAGAACAGTTATCATCGGGACCGAACACATCGGGAATAACTGCGGGCACTGCACCCCAGCCTCTCTGGTCTGCACGAAGGTCGGAAAGCCATTTTATGAAAAACTTTTCTACATCAAAGTTATATGACGCTGTTTTAACGAATACCTGAGCATCACCCGTCCAGCCAAGACGCTCGTCACGCTGGGGGCAATCGGTGGGAACATCAACAAAGTTGCCCTTCTGACCCCAGATAACATTGCTGAAAAGCTTGTTAATTCTGCTGTCGGAACATTCAAAATATCCTGTTCTCTTTATCTCTGAATGAACAACAATTGCATTGAAATTCTCAAGCTTTATTTCATCGCTGAAGCCTTCAAGCTTTATATATCTGAAGCCGAAGAAGTTGAATGCGGGTTTAACGATATGTTCCTCTCCGTCACAGATAAAAGTGCTTTCAGCCTTTGCTGAGCGAAGGTTATCTCTGTAGAAATTCCCTTCGGCATCAAGCACTTCGGCGTGATAAATAACAGCTTTTTCGCCTTTGTTGCCCTTGATTTTAAACTCAACATATCCCGTCATATTCTGACCGAAGTCGATAACGGTTTCACCCTTCGGAGTAATAATAATTTCTTTTGCCTCAAGGCGTTCCTGCTCAACAACCTTTTCGCCCTGCTGGTCAAGAAGAATTTTATATGAATGAGGAAACTCAACCGCGTTATATACCTTTTCACTCTCAAATGCGGGGTCATAAATGCATCCGTCATAAAGGTCTGAAAATCTTGTTTTGCTTTCTTTGATTTTCCAATCGGCATCTGAATAAATGATTTCTTCTTCGCCGTCTGTATATTCAACAGCAAGTGCACAAAGAAGAGCTGTTTCATTTACTCCGAGATAACGCGCCGAGCGTCTTTCCTCGCAGAAGGTTCTGTGTGCCTTCCAACCGTTAGCAACTCCAACGGTGATAATATTTTTTTCTTTTATCATAGCTGTAACATCATATGTCTGCACCTGCAAACGGCTGCGGTATGATGTCCAGCCGGGAGCAAAAATGAAATTGCCCACTCTTTCGCCGTTTATCATCGCTTCATAAATTCCGAGTGCGGTAATCTCAAGTGTTGCGGATTTAACGGGCTTTTTTGCTTCAAAATCTCTGTAAAAATCAAAAACTCCGCATTCTATCGGCTGAGGGCTTTTAATCCACTTTGCTTCTTTTATATTTTTCATTATATATCTCCTTTCAGTTTTCAACCGTTCTTCTCCAATGAAATAAAAATTGCTGTGCTATTCCGCTGATTCCCGCGGTGCATTCGGGCAAACCGTCGGGATAAAGCTCGCTCATTATCCTTTTAACCCAGACATCAACAGGGAATGAATCAACCTTGCCGAAGCCGTAAAGAAGTGTGCATCGGGCAACTTTTTCTCCCACTCCCTTTATTTTTATCAGTTCATCCCTGCCTTCGTCAAGAGTTCCTGCATAAATTTTTTCAATATCTGTTTCGCCGTTTGCAAATTTTTCGGCTGCATCAATCATATATTTTGCCCTGAAGCCCGCCCTTATCGGTGCAAGACCTTCAACGCCCGCCGCCGCTACCTTTTCTGCAGAAGGGAAAGAATAATCGCCGTTGCCCAGGTCTTCACCAAGCAAACGGCAAAGACGGTCAATTATCCCTTTTATGCGGGGTATATTATTGTTTTGTGAAATAATAAACGAGCACAGTGCTTCCCATTCATCCTGCTTAAGAATTCTGATTCCGCTGCATTCGGTTATCGCCTTTTCAAGATGCTTATCCGCCTTGAGTCTTTCGCAAATTGACTGATAATCTCTGTCTAAATCAAAATACGGCTTCCATATTTTCTCAAAATCATCTTCTGAAGTGTTGTGAAAAATAATTTTTTCACCCTCCTGAGAAACCGTGAGAGGAACTCCGAAAGCAACTCCGTGCCAGGCTCCCGTATCAGTTTGCACCCATCTGAAAGCTTGCCCGCAATCAAGCGTTCTTGCTATATCAAGACAGCTGCAAACAACCTCTATATCTTCATTTTTTTCTTTCGGTTTAACCGTCATAATCAATTCTCCAAATTGTAATATTTTCCTTTGTCAAATAGAAAATTAACTAAAAAATTCTCGTCTTTTTGTGACAAATTCCAAACTTTTTACAACAATTTTATTATTCTTTTTCCGCATTAAGAAGTTATCCACCGTGGAAAACCGCTTAATTCTCACGTTTTCACGTTGGGTTATCCACGTTTTCCACTCACTTTTCCACATCACAAGTGTGAAAAGTGAACTATACGTTCTGTATATTTTTCTTGTTCAAATATTCGCTTTTACGGTGCATAAAACCGCCTGCAATGTCAAAAATATCATATATAAAGCAAAAATGAAAGGGGTTTCATTTTGATAAAAGGTGTTAACAGACAGGTTGTTGAAATAACCGAAACGGGCTGCGAATATTTCGAAAAGGTTCTGTTTTTTATAAAGCCTGAATTCTCTGCGGTCAGCGAAGGAGACCTCAAAGAAAGGGCAACAATCATCGCTCAGGGTGCGGGAATTCCCCCTGCAACAAGACTGAAGAAAAACAAAATCCGTTTTGCGCTCAACATGAGTGCCGCCGCGTGTTCGGGTGCCGCAATAAGCGGAATTATTTTTCTTGCGGCATCATTTCTTTGATGAGCCGAATTTGCAAAAGCTCTGCATTTCGCATTCTGCACATTTGGGTCTGCCCGAAACGCAGGTATCTCTTCCGTGAAGCACACATCTGTGGCAAAAATCGTTGCTTTCATTATCAGGAAGAATTTTGCGAAGCTGCATCTCAACCTTAAACGGATCCTTGGTGTCAACAAGACCGAGCAGGTTTGAAATCCTGATAAGGTGTGTATCCGCAACAACGGCGGGCTGACCGTAAACATCGCCCATAATCAGATTTGCGGTTTTTCTGCCCACCCCCGGAAGAGATGTCAGTTTTTCAATAGTGTCAGGAACTTCTCCGCCGAAATCGGAAATCATTTTCTGACACATTCCGACTATATCGCGAGCCTTTGCTCTGTAAAAACCGCAGGAATGAACAAGCTTTTCAATATCATTTATATCAGCTTTTGCAAAATCTTCAACAGTTTTATATTTCTCAAACAAGGCGGGTGTCACGAGGTTTACTCTCGCATCCGTGCACTGCGCCGAAAGTCTGGTTGCAATAATGAGCTGCAGAGGATTCTCTGCATTAAGTGAACAAATTGAATCGGGATATTTCTTTTTAAGTGCTTCTGTTGCAAGAAGTGCTTTTTCTTTTTTAGTCATTGCATACACCTCCATGATTCTGATTATAATACAAACTTGCCAAAAATTGAAGATGTTTTTTTAATTGATTGTTAATTTTTATTATATACAATATAAAACAGTTGATTTTATATGCGTTTTATGATAATATGACTATACCTAAATATAATAGGGGAGGATTATGATGAAAAAGAAATCAACTGCAATGCTCAGCGTGCTTATGTGTCTTGTTCTTCTCATTTCAACATTTGCAGCCTGCAGCATTAAAGACAATAAAAACGATTCCGAAACAACCACTCTTCTGCCCAACGAAAGCTGGCAGGCAGGCGTTCCCGATACATATGAGCCTGTTATCATAACAAAGGTAGAGCTTGTCGGTCTTGTTTCCGAAGCTCTCGGCGAAGATGCAGAAGGCTTTAACGGCGACCTTAACACTCTCACTCCCGAACAGCAGGAAAAGGTTGAGCAGCTTGCCCAGGATAAGGGTCTTATCATTGATAAAGACGAAAGCGGCAACACCGTTATCAAAAAGGAGCCCACAACTGAGGCTTCCCCCGAGGAAATCAGCAGCATTTTCAATGAAGTAAGCGTTAAGGATCCTGACAAGGTTACTCCCAGCGAATATCAGGAAATTTCCAGCGTTGCTCAGGAAAACGGTATGACTGCTGTTACCAATCAGCAGGGTCAGGTAGAAGTTGTAAAGCCCGTAACAAGACCTGCAACAACAACTGCCCCTTCAATCAGCACTCCCACCGTTAACAAGCCTACCGTTGCACCCACCTTTGCTCCCACCAAACCCGTATCAACTTCACCTTATATAGAGCCCTCATATGCACCGCCCAAACCCCTTGATCCCATCGGAACTCTTCCCGTAAAAATCGAGAAAGCTTCAATCAACTGGTTCTCAAACTACGGTGAAGCAAATGTTAACTATATTCTTTCAAATTCAGATTCAGCTGATGACGGCGGTGTCATTTCCGCAGGTACCTTCATTCAGATGAGTGAATCGGGCGAAGCAATTACAAAATCAGGCTCTTTCATCACCAAAACAAATGAAAAAGGTAAAACGGTTTGGCAGGATGCCATTTCCGGCGATGACCTTACCGTATATCAGGATGTTGCAGTTCTCAAAGACGGAAGCGTTGTTGCCGTTGGTTACACAACATCATCAAATCTTGCAAGCGATGCAGAATATAAGTGCAAAGGCACTGCAGAAGGTCTTATTGTCAAATATTCAAAGAAGGGCGAAAGAGAATGGCTCAAGCTCTTTGGCGGCAGTGAAACAGATGAATTCTACTCTGTTGCCGCTACTCCCGACGGCGGTTTCGTTGTTGGCGGTATGAGCTATTCAACCGACCTTGATGTAAAAGGTCTTACCTCATACGAAGTTAAAGCCGTTCTTGTTAAATACACCGCAAACGGTTCTGTTTCATGGAAGAAAGCCCTTGCAGGCGAAGACGCAAGCTCCATTGACGGTCTTGATGTTAACAATTCAGGCGTAATCTTTGCAAGCATTTCAACTTCAGTTCCTGACGGCGATTACGCAGGTCTTCCGATTGTCGGAAGAGGCATGTCAACAATCGCTGCTGCCTTCAGCGCAAACGGTCAGGCTCTCTGGATGAAGGCTATTTCAGATGAAGGTTCCGCAGAGCTTCCAAAAATAATCGCAACAAACGACGGCGGCTGTATTCTTGCAGGTGACTACGCAAGCGGCAAGGAAGGCAACAAGCACTTCTTCAAGGATATTTATGCCGGCGGTCCTTACGGCACATATGACGGCATCATTGTTAAGTTCAATTCCAAGGGCGCAACCTCATGGATTTCTCCCGTAAAGGGTTATGAAAGCGATTTTATAACCGGTATTGCAGAGGTTACCGGCGGTTATGTTGTTTCGGGTTATTCCGCATCAGGCAACCGTGACTTCGCAGGCTCATCAAGTCAGAACGGCGATTTCAATGCCTTCGTTTACGCTGTAAACTCCTACGGTGAGCTTCAGACAATGAACTCCTTCGGCGGCTCACGCAGTGACTTTGCAAGAACCATCTGTTCCGACGGAAGCAAAAAGGTTTATGTTTGCGGTTCAACAAATTCAAGCGACGGATTCACCGCAGATTTTGCAATCAAAGGAACTGAATCAGTTGAAACAGGCTTCATTGCTTTGGTTTCAATTACAACAAAATAAACTAAAAAATTACCGCCTTACCGATTGGTAAGGCGGATTTTTTATGCCGTTTATTAATCAATTTTATCTGCGTGCCAGATGTTTTCGCCGTATTCATTGATTGATCTGTCTGCAGCGAAGATGCCTGAGCCTGCAATGTTGGCAAGTGACATCTTGTTCCATCTGTCTGTTTCATGCCATATCTGCTCTGCCTGCTTCTGAATATTACGGTAATCCGCAAAATCAGCAAGCACCATATAGGGATCATGATGAATAAGGGTTGAGCTGATTTCATTGAACTGCTTTCCGCCGATTCCCTTATTTATGAAATCAACGGCATTACGGATTTCAACATTATTGCTGTAATAATTAATAGGTGTGTAGCCTCTCTTTTTAAGCTCGTTAACCTCGGGTGTATTCATGCCGAAAATAAGAATATTTTCTGCACCTACGGATTCAAAAATCTCAACATTCGCACCGTCCATTGTGCCGAGAGTTATAGCACCGTTCATCATAAGCTTCATATTGCCTGTGCCGCTGGCTTCGGTTCCTGCGAGAGAAATCTGCTCGCTGATGTCTGCGGCGGGCATAAGTGCTTCAGCCATTGAAACATTATAATCTTCAATATATACAACCTTCAGCTTATCCTTAACATCGGGGTCATTATTGATAACATCAGCAAGAGTGCAGATAAACTCAATGATTTTCTTTGCCATAAAGTAGCCCGAAGCTGCCTTTGCACCGAAAATGTAGGTGTGGGGAGTATAGTCTGCATTGGGATTTGCTTTGATTTCAAGATATTTTGCAAGAATATTCAAAGCATTGAGATTCTGACGCTTATACTCGTGAAGACGCTTGACCTGAACATCAAAAATTGATGTGGGGTCAAGGCTTACACCTGTTTTCTTCTTAACAAGTGCCGCAAAATTTTCTTTGTTCTGAGTCTTTATCTTACGAAGGTCTGCAAGAACGGTCTTATCATTTGCGTAATCATTAAGCTTTGAAAGCTCCGCACCGTTATAAATAAAGCCGTCACCGATAAGCTCTGTGAGGTATTTGGTAAGACCGGGGTTTGCCTGGCAAAGCCAACGGCGATGAGCGATACCGTTTGTTACATTTGTAAATTTATCGGGTTCAAGAGCATAGAACTCCTTGAAAACAGTGTCCTTGAGAATATCGCTGTGAAGTGCGGAAACGCCGTTTACCTTGTGGCAAACCGCAACGCAGAGATTTGCCATTCTGACTGCTCCGTTTGAAATAACAGCCATTCTTTCAACTCTGCCTGCATCACCTGTTGCATCCCAGATTTTCTTTCTGAAACGGTTATCGATTTCTTTAACAATCTGATAAATTCTGGGAAGAAGGCGTTTGAAGAGATCCTCACCCCAGCATTCAAGAGCTTCTGCCATAACTGTGTGGTTGGTATAAGCACAGCATTCCTGAACAATGCGGAATGCATCATCCCAACCGTATCCGCACTCATCAAGCATAATTCTCATAAGCTCGGGAATTGCCATTGTGGGATGAGTGTCATTAATATGAATTGCATTTTTCTCTGCAAAGTTTTCAAGAGAGCCGTATTCTTTGAGATGTCTTGCAACAATATCCTGAACCGATGCCGAAACAAGGAAATACTGCTGACGAAGACGAAGGCTCTTTCCTTCGGGATGATTATCTGCGGGATAAAGCACCTTGCTGATAACCTCAGCCATTGCCTTTTCTTCCATAGCTCTCATATAGTCACCCTGGTTGAACATCGCCATATCAATGCCGTCAACCTTTGCTGACCAGAGGCGGAGCACAGCAGCACCCTTGCCGTCTTTAGCAGGCACCATCATATCATAAGGAACAGCCTTGACTGTTTTGCAGCCAACAAGCTCAACATGGTGGTAGTTGCCTTCCCAGCTGTCTTCAACAGTTCCTTCAAATTTAACCTCAACGGTTTTATCCTCTCTGGGAACAAGCCATACTTCTCCGCCGGGAAGCCAGAAATCAGGCATTTCAGTCTGCCAGCCCTCAACGATTTTCTGCTTGAAAATACCGTATTCATAAAGAATTGAATAACCCATTCCTCTGTAGCCCTGATTTGCAAGAGCATCAAGGTAGCAAGCGGCAAGTCTGCCGAGACCGCCGTTGCCAAGACCTGCATCAGGCTCGCAATCATAAAGTTTATCAAGCTTTATCCCGTAAGTTTTAAGTGCCTTTTCCGCAGTTTCGGTAAGATTAAGGTTATAAAGTGCATTCTTAAGGCTTCTGCCCATAAGAAATTCCATGCAAAGATAATAAACCTTTTTCTGACTCTTTTCAGAAGATTTTGCATCAAATTCTCTGCGTGATTCTCTAATCATATCTCTTGCAATAATTGCAAGAGCCTTATAAAACTGTTCATTGGTTGCATCTTTGGGAGAAACTCCGAAAACATGCGAAAGTTTTGAAGAAATCATTTCTTCAAGCTGAGTTTTGGTAATGTTTTTGCTCATAGTGTCCTCCAATTATATATATACAGTTATAATTTTACACCAAATTTTAAAATAATACAACAAAATTTTATCATTTGGTTAACTTAAAGTGCTTGTAAGGTATAGAAATTTGCTGTATAATAAACAATATATTTATAAAAAATGCTGAATAGGTGATTTTTTGGACACATATAACGGATTCAGATCTGAGCTTTTTCTTAAAGAAGAAAAAGAACGAAAGAATATTTCATATGTCAGCAAAATAACGGGGTTATGCATTATAGCATATGTCGTTTTGCAGAATCTTCTTTCAATTCCCTTCATGTTCAATCCTCTGAATAAAATTTATAACGAAAATCCGACCATGCAGCTTGCTTTCTCTATGATGCTTTCCGTTTTAAGCATTCTTCTTCCCTTTGCTGTTGGCGGAAAAATGATAAAATCAAAAACCCGTCTTCAGGTGCAGGAGTTCCGCGAACCCGTATCGGTTCCCCTCATGCTCTCTGCAACAGCTCTGGGATTTTTTGTTTGCCTTATAGGAAACTATGTTTCGGGAATTTTTCTCTCTTATGCCGAAAATATCGGTTTCCAACTCACAGCACCCGAATTCAATATTCCCTCGGGATTTTTCGGAAGATTGGTTTATATTATCAGCATTGCGGTTACTCCCGCACTCGTTGAGGAGTTTGCATTCAGAGGCGCTGTTCTGCAGCCGCTGCGCCGATACGGTGATATGTTTGCGATAATCGCATCTTCGGCGGTTTTCGCTCTGCTTCACGGCAATCTGGTTCAGGCCCCCTTCGCATTTATTGCAGGTCTTGGCATCGGCTATGCCGTTTGCATAACAAACAGCTTATGGACAGGAATTTTAATTCATTTCTGCAACAATCTTCTTTCTGTTGTAACTGCATTTATGATTGAAGATATAGCGAATGAAGACCTGCTCAACAGCATTTATACCATTCTGATGGTTGCACTTTATGCCGTTTCAATTCTTGGCAGCGTAATCTTTGTTATGCTCAAAGAAAAAAGAAAGCTCACTCCGTCTTTTACCGTTTCAAACGCATTCCAGAAAACCACCGCTTTAATAACAATCCCCTCTGTTATAGCATTCATAATAATGCTCTATATAACAAAAGGATTTGTTTCGTTTAAATAACAGAAACCCGATGTGCTCTTTTTGAACACATCGGGTTATTTTATGTCTTTTTTCAGATTGTGCGGACTCTTATCGCACCTTCAACATTTGCATCAAAATGCTTATCGGTATCGATTACTGTGTAACCCATATCCTTCTTGTTTGCTGTGAAGATTGCGGTAACATTTGCACCGCCCGCCTTCGCCGCTGCTTCTGCCTTAACTGCAAAATCATCTGCATTTTCCTTATGGATAAAGCAGGTGCGGCATTCAAAGCTTTCTGCAAGAGAAGTGTTGGGAAGGTTAACAGAGTTTTTGATTGCACCCTTTTCAAGGTAATCTGCAACCTCAACAGCCGCCATAACTGCGCAGTTTTCTTCGCTCTCGGGAGTTGAAGCACCGAGATGAGGAATAGCTGTTACACCGTCAACGCCAAGCTGTTCATCGGTGGGAAAGTCGGTAACATAAGCTGCCGCTTTGCCGCTTTCAAGAGCATTGATGATTGACTTTGAATCAACAAGCTCGCCTCTTGCAAAGTTGAGAATACGGATTCCGTCTTTCATAATTGCAAGAGTATCTGCATTTATCATTCCTCTTGTGCTGTCGTTAAGAGGTGAATGAAGCGAAATATAATCGCTTCTCTTATAGATTTCGTTAACATCGGCAACAACCTCAATACCTTCCTTTTCCGAAACAAAGGGGTCATAGCCGATAACGCTCATACCGAGTGCCTTTGCACCCTCTGCAACAAGAGCACCGATTGCACCAAGACCGATAACACCGAGTGTTTTGCCGAGGATTTCGGGACCTGCGAAAGCACCCTTGCCTTTTTCAACAAGCTTGCCAACGTTTTCGCCCTCACCCTTAAGGGTCTTGCACCAATCCATAGCCGCACTTACTCTTCTTGACGAAAGGAAAAGTGCGCAAAGAACAAGCTCTTTAACTGCATTTGCATTTGCGCCGGGAGTGTTGAAAACAACAACACCCTTATCGCTGCAAGCTGCAACGGGAATGTTGTTGACACCCGCGCCCGCTCTTGCAATGGCTACTGTTTTTTCGGAAAGCTCCATTTCGTGCATTGATGCTGAACGCACAAGCACTGCATCGGGAGCTTCAAAGCTGTCTGCGCAAACATACTTTGCCTCATCAAGCTTTGAAAGACCTGTTTTTGATATTTTATTTAAGGTTAAAATTTCAAACATTGAGCACACCTCAGTTCTTCTTTTCGAATTCGGTCATAAAGTCAACAAGCTTTTCAACGCCTTCGATGGGCATTGCATTATAAATGCTTGCTCTCATACCGCCAACCGAACGGTGACCCTTGAGGTTAACGAAGCCTGCTTCGGTTGCCTCTTTAACGAATTTTGCGTTAAGCTCATCGCTCTCGGTAACAAATGTTACGTTCATCATTGAACGGTCGCTCTTCTTAACGGGGTTATTGAACATCTTGCTGTTATCAATAAAATCATAAAGAATTGAGCATTTCTTTTCGTTATGAAGCTTCATTGCTTCAAGACCGCCGAGATTCTTAATCCATTCAAGCACAAGCTTGCACATATAAATCGAGTAGCAGGGCGGTGTGTTATACATTGAATCGTTATCTGCGAGCACCTTATAATCGAGCATTGTGGGAGTGTAATCCCTTGCATTGCCGAGAAGATCCTCACGAACGATAACAATGGTAAGACCTGCGGGGCCAACGTTTTTCTGTGCGCCGCCGTAGATTACGCCATATTTTGAAACATCCATAGGCTCCGAAAGGAAGCAGGATGAAACGTCTGCAACAAGAGGCACGTTGCCTGTATCGGGA
>JAEIGA010011300.1_pt1 | contig 13559 bp, 17 predicted proteins | sample 9270691 | NCBI WGS metagenome assembly JAEIGA01 (sample SAMN17057246, study PRJNA624740) | gut metagenome | biome: biome; isolation source: fecal sample | host: Bos grunniens | place: China: Xizang | collected 2019
TGATCTCTGCATTGGTAAAGGTGTAGACAGTGTCAGCGCTGGTTGATGTTACCAAAGTCTGCTCCATGTACTCCTCAAGCGGTACCGACACACCACCAAGACCATTGATCTCCAGGTATGTGCCATGGATAACTGTTGAGGAGGCTGTCCCGTAGGAGTTGACCTCAACACTCTGCACATCAGCTTTAAGTGTTCCGTCAGGATTCCCGGTATAATTCACCGTGAGGCCGTCACCTATTGCGCTAAACGGCTTGTTTGTCAGTGCGCTCCATGCGAGGCCTGTGATGTATCCCAGGCTCTGGATAAATGCTTTTATACCTCCGGCATTCTTTACAGTGCTGTCGCTGTCATAGTCTGCCTTTGCCATGTCACCCGTACCGCTACCGTTCTGCCCGTTGGTAACTGTAAAGGTGTAGGTGCTTCCATCCGTTAGAGTGATCGTGTAAGTGTCAACAAGTCCGCTTGTCCCTGTCTTCTCAATGTCTGAGATTCCCACTCCTGCTTCACCCTGTGGTGAACGGGGGATAAACAGATGGAATACAGGGTCTGTCGATGTGCCCGAGTTTGTTACATAAGGGGTGGCACCCTCTGCGATCATGGTTATATCTGCAATATCCACTGTGATACTCGCATCCACTCCGCTATCCACAAAGGTGCTTGTCGCTGTGTCCCATACGTACCAATTACCATTCTGACCGATATAAGGTGGATTTTGACTGAGTAGCTCCATGGCCTCAACTAAGTCCTCGGCCTGTTCCAAGTAAGCCTGTATCTGCGGAACAATAACTATTACATCGTCGCCCAGCGCTATAACTCTATCGTCAATGTCGTCGATTGCCTTGGACATAGCATTGAGGTTGTCTTCGTTAAGTGCAGGGGTCGTGTTGTTATGGAAGAAAATCCGCTCAAATAATTTTGGTAATGCCATTGTTTTGCCTCCTTAGAAAATGTCTAAAGTGCCATTGATATATGTGTCCTGTAAGTTTTGGATCCCCTTTAACTGCCTCTGCAGGACATATGAAGTGTAGCTTTCCTCACCGAGTGGTATTTCGATTTCATCGCCCGTTTCAAGGTACGGAAGTCCTGCGGCCCACATTTCAAATGGAAACCACGTCACGTCACGCATTTTTTCCACCATCGCATCTGCATACGTGGCGATTTGCTCGGCTGTCCATACAAGGTTACGGAACAGCCAATTATCTGAGCAGTTATAGTTATCCGTACCATCGGCATTCACTGTCCTTTGCAAGGTATAGTCTTTTTCATTTCCACCTTCATCAAGGCCCTTATATGTAATGATCAAATACTTCCACTTGTGGACGTTTCCTTCATCTGCCCACAGCTTTGAATATTGGCTCTTAAATGCACTCTCCTGTGCTCCGCTCGGGTATAGTGCATTGTCGGGATAAAGCGTTTCCTGTGGAAGAAGCCTTGAGTGATTGAGCTCAACACCGCTAAACAAGTCTGTCTCACGGGATAGCTGTCCAAACTGGCATCCCGTCTCATAAACAGCCGATTGAAGCTCTCTCAACGTGACATCCGTTGTTATTTCGCCACTGCTAATTCTATATTTTTCCATAGCTGACAACTCTTTTTTTGTAATTACAATTTCAAATCCCGTTTCTTGCATCCATTGTTCATATTGCTGTCTCCATTCTCTCCATTGCTCTGTCGTAGCGTCACCGCTAGAAGAAGCTGAGTATTCTACAGCAACAGGAATGCTGACTGCTATGGTCCATTTATTAGTAAAGAAAGCTGTGTTAATATAATCTGCAGAATCATAGATCACAATTCTATTATTTGTATCACCAGAAAAACGCAAATAGCCATCTAAAGCGTATGTTATATTCGCTGATAAATGATTGACTGCTATATAATATAACGAAGCTGCTGAACCACCCTGTCCCGTATATCTATATCGCTGAAGATTAATGAGTCCGTATATTTTTTCTTTGATTTCTCGTAAATCTGATGTAACTTTATAATAGTCATCTCTATTTATATCCACATATCTTCGTATTGAATAAATTGCCCAATAACCTCCAAGGCTAGTACCACCGCTATCTACTCTAGGTGTTGTATAAGTGTCATAATACCAGCCGCTTGGTGATGCTGTCCTAGAAGTTTCAGTGTATTCTTCGATAGCATAATCACTTAACACTCCGTTTAGAATGGTATAAAGACTTACCTCATCACTTCCATCTTCGCCTTGTGCAATTATACTATCAACCAGATCATTAGCCTTTGCATCCAAATAATCACTCTGCAACTTGTTATAAGCCGTTACCTTGATTATTCCGGTGCTTGCTTGCCGTGAACACTTATCAACAGTAAAAAAGCCCATAGGGATAGAATACGGCTCATTTTCGCCATATTCCACATCAATAAAGGTTTGCAACTGCCGCCCTGTGATGTTGGGATAGCCAAAATACTGAAACTCTAAACTTGAGCCCTCACAGAGCCCGAACTTTAAAACATCACCGCTCACCATGCGCTCATCAATGCTCACGGATTCGCTCACCAGGTTGTCATTATCAATGGTAAACTCCTCCGCACCGACTTCCATCTGCATGAATGGCTCACCGTTTTCCAGACTTGATGTAAATGCCAGGATACGGGCCCCCTCTTCTACGTAAAACTCTCTTTTGATCTCTGTTTCTGTTGGATCTGCGTCCCAGTAACCGCCCCCGTCAATGCCGATCATTATTCCATACGCAAAACCACCTGCAGGATAATAAAATCTATAAAGGCCGCTCTGGGGAGCATAGACAGCCTCATAATTATTTAACTGGGTTGCATAGTAATTACTAGCAAGTACAACCAGCCTGTAATTTTTTAATTGTCTCCCATCTCTGAGAGCGTCTTTTACCTCAACAGGTACATCAATCATGATCTATCGCTCCTGTATTGTGATTGTAAGCACATCTATAAAACTGCCATCTCCTGAGAGGATGTGGTCTTTTGTTTTTATCTCATAATATGCCTCTATGGCCTCAAACTTGTCTCTGTTTGGGATATAAAGGCCCAGGGTGACAACTCCATTGACCACAGCTCCGTCCCAGAGTTCCAAAAACTGAGCCAGGGTGATGGATCCTGCTCTGTTTGAGCAGGCCAGATCAAAAGATCCGGATACTTTAGAGGTCACAATGATCCTGTGCTCTCTATAATTTCCATCTTTCCATGACTCGTACTGGTCCTCAGAGCCTATGTCATAGCTCTCAGAGACAATATGAGCAGTCAGGTCCATATCATTTACAACTAAATGAGTCCTCATAATTCACTCCTTTATGTGGTAGCTGAGAGCACTGAACCTGTACCCACAAGCTGTGTATTTCTCACTGACTCTCTCTGTATGAGCCTGAACAGTCTACCAGCATCACCATCAAGGACAATCTCCCTGCCTGTGTTGTCTGCGATCTGTGGCAAAAACTGTGCTAACAAGCTCACCATTGCTGAGAGATCTGATCCGCTCTGCATCTCTCCATAGTCATAGGACATATTGCTGTGTACCATGGCATCCACGGAGGATCCGATCACTGATCCAGACAGAGAGTCTATTGTTTTGTTTAAGACTCCCATATTATCCTCAATACCTTCTGCAATTCCTGCAGGGATCCATTTTCCTACCTGACTGGCAAAGACTTTTGAGGGTGATGCAATGCCCAGAGCATCCTTGACACCGTCAACGAGGCCTGAAATCTTCTCACTAAACCAGTTTTTCAGGCTCTCCCATGCGTCAGAGATTCCCTTTTTGACACCGTCCACTATATTTTTACCTATGTTTACAAACTCTTTGACCTTCTCAATGAGCTTGTTTTTCAGGTCACTGATGAGCTGCTGTCCCTTCTGCAGGAGTTGTGGTCCATAAGTGCTCACAGCGTTTGCAACCATAGTGATGACCTGTTTTCCAGCCTCAGCCAGTTTGGGAATTGCCCTCACAAGGGCATTTAATAGCGCAACTATTATCTGTGGCGCTTTTTCCACCAGTATAGGGATGGCATTAATTATGCCCATGGTGAGGCCGATCATGAGCTGGACCGCCGCATCAATCAATAAATCAATATTTTCTATAAGATACTGCGAAATCGTTAATACAACCTCGATAATTGTAGGAATGAGAGTAGGCAAGGCCTGTGCAATGCCCATGGCCAGCTGGATTATGACCTGTGCAGCCGTTTCAATCAGGGAGGGCAGGCTATCAATGATAAAACTGCCCAGGCTCATGATGATGTCCATAGCCGACTGGGCCAGTGTAGGCAAATTTGCAATAATGGCCTGCCCCAGAGCCTCAATGATCTGTGTTGCTATACCCATGAGCTGAGGCAATACCTCTGTGATTTTGGACATGACGCTATTTATGCCCTCAGTGATCATGCCTATGCCTGCATCAGAGTTGCCTGCAAAGATCTCTGTGAGTCCGCCCATGATGGTAGTCATGCCGGGCAAAAACTCTGCTGTCAGATTCCTTGTCAGGCCGCTGAAAGCTGTCTGCATATCCTGGAGCTGATCCTGGTATGCTGCTGCCGCCTTGACTGCATCCGTGCTCATCACTCCACCAAGCTCTCTGACCCTGTCCCTCATTGCCTGGGTGTCCTCTGCTGATGTGTTTAGGAGTGCTCCAAGCTCCGTGGCACCTCTTCCTAAAAGCTGTCCAGCCAGATAGGTCCTTTGTGTGTCATCCTCTACCTGCTGCAGCTCTGCAATTGTCCTCTCAAAGAGTTGCTCCTGTGACATGCTGGCAAGCTCCTCCTGGGAGATGCCAAGAGTCTCAAATGCCGCACTGCCTGTCTCGGCGGCATTTGCAAGTGTTTTCATGGAGGACTTCATTGTCTCCATGGATGTGCCTGAGTGCTGCATGACAGCATCCCACTCCTGGTATGCCTCTGCAGACAGTCCCATCTTTTGGGACATTTTGTCTATATTATCACCGTAGGATGCCACCTCTGACGTGGCAGACACTAATTGTGTGCCCATTGCGGCCACTGCCGCTCCGCCTGCCACTGCTGCTCCTGTCACGGCCTTAAAGGCTCCGCCAAGAGCACCCCCGGCACCGCCCAGGACTTTGGCAAAGCCTGAGCCAAAACTGGAGGCACTGCTCTCTCCGGCTGATCCCATCTCGTTTGCGATCTTTGACTGTACTCCGTTAAATGTCGGCTCTATTTGGACGTAAGCTGTTGCAATTTCTGACATTCCCACTGCTCCCTTTTACGTGCTCTCCACTTCTCGTACTCCTCCGGAGATCTGAAAGCCATAAGCTCCTCTTTTTTCTCCTTTGGCTTTGTCAGGATATGATATACCCGTTTTGGCTTTGCTCCCTTGTGCTTTTGCTTTGTCCACAAAAGGAGATTTAAGTCATCCAGGATCATAGCCATCAGTAACTGATCAAGAGTCGCATTGACTCCTGTAATTTTCTTTTTTATGCGTGACTCTTCTGGCAATCCCATGGCAAGAGTGGCGGCCACTGACGGCCGCAGCTCTTTATAATCGTAAACATGGTAAAACTGAGCAAAATCGCATATTAATAGATCCTCGCTATTACCTGCAAGGTTAGCGAGGAACATCAGTTTTTTAGTTTGATTGCCTCAAAGATGTCTGTGATCTCATCCATGAGTGACTGTGGATCTGCGACACCATTGTGTCTAAATGCCACCTCATTCATGAACATGTAAAACTGATCTCCGGAGCCAAAAACCACCTCTAAGAGATCAAAGAGAGCCTGATTTCTTAACATCACGTCAAGGCTCTGCTTTTGCATTCTGGTGAGGAGATACATCACACGGGTGTCATCCTTCACCGCTGCATTAATGCTAAATTTTAGCCCTGTCCTGGTCTCACCTTGTACGGTGTTGTCCTGGGCAGGGCTTGTTTTTACCGTTTCCGCCTTTTTTGTTTTTCTCTCCGCCATATTATTACCTCACTTTTAAGCACTGGGAACCTGTGAGGATTCCATGTACTCATCATGTGTCTTGCCGTTTGCGTCAGGATATGCACTGATTGTGATGCCGTAACCTACTGCATCAGATGCAGTGTATGTGATCTCCTCACGGCCTGTGATCGCTCCGTCTGCAATCACAATCCTCTTTGCAAGGTTATTTCTGAGCGCAAGCTCAAAGACATACACTCTCTCCTGGGGATCCTTGTTTGTTACTTCTACATGGATGGTGCCATCTGCTGCCACGGTGACATTTTCATCACCATATACAGTCCTGAGGACATCCACATTCTCTGACTCAATGAGAGTCAGTCCAAACTGATCCGTAAACTCATCAAGTGAGTTATATACAATCAGGCCGCCCCACTCTTTGATGGTTGAGATGCTCATATCATTGGTGTTTGAGAGTCCGTCCTCGGACACAAAACCAAGATTTATGAAAGCACTGCTCAGGGGAGTGGTTGCATCTGTAGGGAGTGCAGTCCCCAGGGGAGCGGTAAAGACTGCTCCGGACACATTAGGCTTGCCTGTTGTAACATTCATAGCATTGTTGCCCATGTTTTTACCTCCTTAATAGTGTGTAACCACAAAAACAGACTGATAGCGTGGCTGTTTTTTCGTGGTGTCTGTGAAATTTGATGATCCATTGAGACTCACATCAGAGACCCGGTCCTCTTTTATCAGCTCATCCAGCATCAGATCATTGACCCTCTGGATCATGCTGGCCGCATTATAAAAACTGTTGCCATAGGACTGGACCGCAAACACTGACTGCCAGATGTGGTTGGTCCTGCTGGATCCTGTTTTTTCTATTACGTAGTATTCATTTGGGTGATCCTTTGGTACGTCTATATAAACAGGAGCGTCCAAAGCATCAGCCAGGAAATCCCTCAGAAATCCCTCAATCATGGCATTATCCTCCTTTTGTGAGTTTAAGTCCCACGGAGCTCACGGCCTTGAGGAGCGTATTGTCCTCATAGTTTTCCTTTGCAGCCTCCTTTGATGCCGGGTATACGTTTGCATACGCAATATAGTTGATAGTGCCAGACTGCACATCTGTCTCTATCCCTGACGTACTGCCCACAGCCCTGGCGGCATTCTCACAGGCTGCCTGGATCGCTCCGGACTTCATGACCTCATTTATACCTTGTAAGTTGAGCTTAACTTCTACTTTACTCACTGACCTCTGCCCTCATTTTCATATGCCAGGGGAGAGCCTGGGGGATATTTGCCTCGATCCCTGTTATGGGACTCCCAAAAGTCTTGACCGCATGTGTTATGCCATAAGCATCCACCCACTCAACTCTCTTGTTTACCCAGTCATGATCATCACCTTTTGGAATTGCCAGCATATATGAGATGGTTTTACCAAACAGTGATGTTGATGTGACAATCTCATCAGAGGACGGCTCACCCACGAGGACATTTTCAACAGTGACAGGATCCTCACTATAAATGGGATCGTTAAAACCGTCATAGCCTATTATTGTCTGCTCATAGAGAGCTACAGTTATTCCTTTGATCCTTGCCATGTGTACAATACTCCTATCTGCTGGTTGTATATTCCAAGTTTTTTGAGGTCATTTCTCAGTATTGCGTTTGCAATTCCGCCGCCTGCTACTGCATATGTACCGGACCATGAGTATCCAAGCGCAGACTGAGACTCCTGTGTCATGGCCTCACCCTCTGTGGACTGTCTCAAAACCCTGACAGTCACATCCACAGTGACGATCTTTAATACTGAGGCATAGGCAGAGTCATCTGCTGCCAGCTCGTCCAGGTCCTTGTGTGCCCCTCTGGCCAAAACTCTGAGCTCATCAGATACAAGTGGGAGCAGATTTTCTGCCTTGGCCTGCTCTGTTGCGGACAATGCTCTCCAGAGATTCTGTACATCTTCTACTGTCGCAAAAGCGGTGTTACTCATTTCTTTGCCCTCTTTGTTGGTTTTTTGGGTGTTGTCTTTTTGGTCACAGCGTTCTTTGTCGGCTCAGGTTTCTTTATCTCTTCCTTTTCCGGATCCTTTGGGATCTCTTTCTGAGGCAGAGCCTCAGCTCCGTCTATGCGCACATAGTTAGGAGCTGAGATCTCTGAGCTAACATAAATGTCTGCACCAGTGACGATATTTCTATAGTGCATTGTTTACCTCCGATCATGCGGATGCGTTTGCCACGATCCTTGAGAAAGCTGTAGGCAGGAGGATGGCCCATCCAATGTATGCCTCACCTCTGATGTAAACCTGGTTATGACCCTTAAGGTCTCCCAGAGTTGCATCATTGTCAGGATTACCGTACTCGATAACCTCGATAGGGATCTGTCTTGCGATTCCCCACTTGAAGTAGTTCTGGAAATCGCCCACGATCGCTCTGTCTGCGTTAGAGTTAAAGTTTACGGTGCTGTTTGAGTCAACAGGCAGGCCGTTGATTGTGCTGATTTCTGCGCCCCAGCCAAGCTCAGGGTACAGAGCCTCATAGGATGTGGATCCTCTCTTGAGGGATGCAAGTGCTGACTTGAATGCAGGAGCCATTGCCATGCCGGATACATCCAGCTCATTGCCCTGTACGAGAGCGATAGCAGCCTCAACATTGTCATTGGGTGCAAGGCTGTCAAAAGCAACAGTCTGAGTAACAAGATCGTCAAAGTTCTTGTTGCTGAGTGAGCTTGCTGTGGCCTTTGATCTAGGGTTTACACCATGAAATGCCATGATGTCCAAGCCTCTTGCCACCTTTGCGGCAAAGCCCTCTGCAAAGGCTGTGAGGTACTGGAGTTTGATCTCCTCTGCTGCGTACTTAAACTCATCAGACACTCTCATGCCATACTCAACCTTTACAGGCTGCATGGAAACTGTGCCGATTGTGCCGCCGCCGTTTGACTTTGCGCCGTTCTCTGCTACGAGATCAACCTCGTTGTCAAGTGAGAAAGTGAAAACAGTCTCACCGTTAAATGGAATGGGTGTAGCTCCTGAAAGTCTTGCAAGGGAGCTCTTGCCCTTTACAAGATTAAAAAGCTGGTTTGTAAGCTGAGGGGGGAACAGTGCTCCCTTTGATAAAATTTCGCTCATAATTTTCTCCTTTTCTTTAGTTCTGGAGTGTATCGCTGAGCTGAGACAATAATTGCATCATGCCAGCATCTACACTGCCGTTTCCGTTTCCGCTTGTAGATCTGACCTCATTTGTATGTAGTGGAGCTGTGGCTGATGGTTTCATGAGACCTGCAAGGGTCTCCGCATCCTTGTCCAGATCCTCCTTTGTATCGCCCACAAGTCTGTCCGCAAGTTCAAGCGGCAATTTGTGTTCATAGGCGATCTTGCTCTTTAAGAGCTTGGACTCTGCTGCCTCCGCTCTCTTTGTCAGATCCGACACAGTGTCAGAGTGTCCTTTTATTTTTTCCTGGGCAGCTTTGAGATCATCTGCAGCCTTTGTCAGCTTTTCCTCATACTCTTCCTTTAGAGCACTCTGCTGAGTAGGGCTCAGGAAATCCTTAAACTGCTCTGCGACTTCTCTCTCTTTTTGAGCCAGTCTTTTCTGGATCGCTTTGTCAAAATCTTCCTGTGTCATAATTGGTGTAAATTCGCTCATGTACTTCCTCCTCTTTTACCGTGAGTAAACGTCATTTTTTTTATTAAAAAAGCACCCCTTAAAGGGATGCTCCTTAATAACTTATAGCTTGTCTTTTCTTTTTTTCTTTTGTGGTCGCACATAACCAGTATGCAAGGACCATGCTGTCCATGATTGCAATGTCATTTGTCTCTATCAGGGACTTATATCCAAAGCCTCCATTGGATCCGATCAGTCTCTTTTCGCAGTTTGTAACCACTGCCCTCAGGGCCTCCTGGCCTACGTGGCATATCTCTTTTTGATAGAGGGCCTGCTCAAACATTGCATTTGCCTGGATGACTTCCGCAACCTTTGGACACACCACTGTGGTCCTGATCTTAAAATCTTTGATCTGGTCCACTAAAAGGCTCTGCCCGGAGGCTCCGTCTATTGCTACCTTGTCCAGTTTCGGATTGTGCAGGTATTCCAGGATCCATCCGTTTCCGGCTCTGACTGATGCACAGTCTATGGTCTCCACAAATATCTTGCCATCCTGTGTCCTGGCTGCTATTGACACGGCCACATTGACCCCGTCTCTGCCGTACTTAATACCTATAAATCTCTGATCCTTTAGCTCTGGGAGTCTCTCTGTTTTCAGTCCGTCCCAGTCCGCCTCAGTGATCTCAGATTTTTGGTTATATGTTACCCAAAAGCCTAGCCTCTGGATACAAAAGTCCAGAGTGTCACCGGACATCTCATTTCTGATCTTGCGCTCATTGAGCGTGTGTCCATAGGATGGATTGTATCTTTTCCAGATATTCACATCCGAGATCTGAACATCATCCGGCATCTCTTCTATTGACCATTCTGCCCAGCCAGTCTCATAGGCTTTGCCCTCCAGGACCTTGCCTCTGATCCTGGGGAATACATCACCATTTGATGTAACTGTTGGAGGTGTCCCCACCATTATGATCTGGGGATTTGGTGACGCTGACACTGTATACTGCAGCGCTGACTCCTGTTTTTGGGTGTACTCCTGAGCCTCATCAACTACTAAAAGGTCAAAACCTTCTCCAAGTCCACCGGACTCTGTGCGGGTCCTAAAGTCAATGATCCCGCCGCCCACTACCTCAATATGCTCCAGTCCAAACTGTTTGCTGGCATAAAAAGACTTTTCAGGCATATCCTGTTTTTTGCGGTTATGCTCAATATAGCCAGCCTTTTTCAGCAAAGTAAAAAGCCTGTTAAAAGCATCATGTGAGGTGGTTGATCTGTGAGCTGTGTGACAGATCTTTTCCTTTAGATTTATGAGCCCGTCCATCTCCCTGGCTGCCAGGATCTCACCTTTACCGTTTCGCCTGGAGACACATATGCAATAATTCATGTGTTTCCATAGGCCCCCGGTAGTGGTTGCCATTATGGCCTTGATCTGTCTCTGCTGCCAAGTAAAGAGCTGCTGCCCTGTGGACTTATATAATTTAATGGCATCTGTGCCTCTGGTCTTTTTTTGATCATATTTGACGTTAGTAAAAGAGGGATTTTGGTTGTCAATCCTCATCTTTTACCTCCCTGTCCTTTTCCGCCTCTCTATGATCTTCTCAATTTCTGCCTGTACCTCTGCAGGATCTTTGTTTCTGGTGCTGGCTGCTGCCGTCATGCGGCCATATCCGGTCTGATCCATATAGTCTCTGATGGTTTCATCCCTTGCCAGCCGTTCAGCAACATTTATCCGCTCCTGAGCACTCATCTGATTTGTGGGCCCTGCACTTTTGCGCCGCTCCATTTCCTCCGGTGTGCTCTCCCAGGTCCTTTTGCTCCAGACATCCTGAGATGTTTTCTTTGACTGAAAGGTCACAGCGCATCTGCATCTCTCATGCCTCTGATAGATGTCATCCGGTGCCTCATAATAATCATAGGTGCCAGCCTTATCCTCACACCAGGGACAACACCCCGGAGCCACAATCCTTGTGATAGTGGATTTGAGTCCGACATCATTTCTAAATTTGGCATTTGCGTGGACAAAATCATCCGCAAAGGCCTCCGAGTTGTTTATGATCGGCTCCTGCAGCCACTTGACAACATCATCATAGGTGATGTCATCCTCAGTCATTTTGTCAATGAGTCCATTGATCCTCATCTCAGGGAAATCTGCTGTGACTGTTTTTAGTCCGATCCCTGCTTTGATGTCTGAGATCTCCTGGATGTCCCTGGCGATCTCGTTCACCATCTTGTAATTGTCTTTTAATGCCGGGATAACAGTCCGCTGAGCTATGTTATAGTACAGTGTCCCATTTGGGAGCTTTTCCGGAGTCAGGGTACTCACTAAAGCGTTTGAGAGATTCTCTCCCAGGCTCTCCGCATAGGCATGAGCATCAGTGAGCGTTGCTGTCCCGTCTCTTATCCTTTTACTGACCTGTAAAGCTCTCCGGTCTCTCATGACTCCATTTTGAAAAGATCTTTTGATCTCCTCCTGGAGAGCTGGCACAACATCTGTAGCCATTTTAATACCGCCCTTCCCCACCATATTAAAGCCGTGATAAAAGAGAGCTGGCGGACAACTCTCTCACGGTCTGCAGTCCGTGTCACGGCCATGATAAAGCCCTGTAGGCATTACCACCTATCTGTCAATTCTCTGATAAAGTTCTGATTTGCTGCCAGTATTTCGGCCTGAGGATCTTTAATTATACTTTTCTCCTCAACACCTTCCCAGTAATCCTCCTCTATTCTGTACATTGGACCGCTTGCGGTCTCAACCACTTCTCTGATTGTCACTGGGATCAATACTTTTTCGCCCGGTTTAAATTTTGCCATTGTCCCTCCTTAGATTCCTGTGAGCTCAAGGATCTTGTCCTCTGTCAAATAGTCAGGATATGATTCGTTGATCTTCATGATTGCATCACCTATGCCACCCAGCATGGAGACATCTGCCTGGAATGGTGGCAGCCATATGGGTTTGGTGATAGTGATCTGTGATCTCTGGTATTTATAACCATCTCTGAGGCACGCAGCCAAGTATCCTGTATTCATGATACCGACACTAAATGATTTCTGTGCGGCCTTGGCCGTGAGCCTGAGATTTTCGTGGCTTGCTCGGATTGCGTCATAACTTGATGGATTGCTCTGAGGAAATCCCAGATCATCAAGTGTCAGGCCTACCTCACCAGCGAAAAGACTCGCAAACATTTTGAGCTGATCTGTGTGCGGTGTCATGCTCTGCTGAGAAAACTGTCCCAACTTTACATGATCGACGCCGTCCTCGTTTAATGTGAATTTCATCATAGCCGACATTGCAGCGGACCACTTGTCCATCTGCTCAGCTGACTCATCCACACCTGTCACATACTTCTGCGGGAATGAGTAAAACTCTGCGGAGATCTCGGATCTCTTTATGGTCCTCAGGGCTGATGCCACATGTGCCATGCAGGCACGGGATATGCGACTATGTCCAAAGGGACGCTTTGCATCCGGTTTAAATATGATCGGAACCAGGAGAGGATATGGAGCTTTATTTGGGATCTCCTGCACCAGCTCACCATTTTCATAAATGGCCGTGTACTCATATGTAAAATATGCCTCTTTTATCGGATTCCTATATATATCACGCTCAAGGACTGCATAACCCTCATCCAGCATCTGGGTCACAGGGTTTAATATGCCCGTTGCGTCATTTCCATCAATGACCTGCAGCCTGGGGAAACCGTCCTCACCCTCTGAAATATAAATAAAGGAGCAGGATGCAATGAGTGCGCCCAGGATCGCAGAGTTAAACAGGATGTCCTGGTTATTCTGCTCATAGATCTGAGCCAGATCAAACACATCATCCTTAAACCCATAGAAATCAAGGCGATCAGCCAAAGAGTCCACACCTTTTGCACACCATCCAACTACGGAGTTGAAATATTTAAGCTCCGGAGGGGATGATATACCAAAATCAAGGGCTGAGTTTTTCATCTCATAGTATTTGTATCTCTTATCAACCCTGATCATCTTTGTTATTAGTTTTGTCTGTAAAAATGGGATTCCGTAGTATTTCATTGCATCACCTTTTTATTTTTTCTCATATGGGTGTCTCGATTTTGCGAGATATATGTACA
>JAEIGA010011301.1_pt1 | contig 13558 bp, 7 predicted proteins | sample 9270691 | NCBI WGS metagenome assembly JAEIGA01 (sample SAMN17057246, study PRJNA624740) | gut metagenome | biome: biome; isolation source: fecal sample | host: Bos grunniens | place: China: Xizang | collected 2019
AAAATGCATTCAGACTGATATACAGTGCGTTATGTGTAAAATGTTCTTTTGCAAAAATACAAAATGCCTTGCGATATCAGCATAAATGCTTGAATTTACTCGTTTTTGCACACTTTTTGAGGTGTGGATTCAATAACAGATACGTGTTAAGTTCTCAAACGACGCCAGTATAGTTTCCCAACTTAACGTGTATAGTTGCCCGACTTAACGTGTATAGTTTGTCAACTTCTCTGGAGTAAATTACAAACTTCTCCAGAGAGGTGCCTTTCTTACATTCCGACCTGCCTTTTGCTTACAGGGATTGTAGTCGATGCTGAAGGTTTTTATCTCTGTATGATTTTACGTCCGTTCTTGATGTAAACGCCTTTTGTGGGAGTGGATATTCTTTGTCCGCCAAGGTTGTAGATGTATTCTTCAGACGCTGGAGTCGCAAGTGGAATGTCTATTTGGGTCGCGTCTTCGTCAAGGTCTTCGAGGATAAACTCGCCGGGACTTGTCTTGTCGGCATAGATGTAACTGCCTACATTCCGTGAGTCGAAGCCGACATACCTTTCGTTCTGCCAAACACATCGCAGACGTGCATTGCCATCTTCCAGTCGTTCTACTTGGATGTATCCGTATTTGTCCGTAGGATTTGCTGTCTGCGAAATGATGCGCCAGTCTGCACCATCGTTATGACTCATGTATCGTCCGTCGGTCTTCAGTTTGTAGAATGCCGTAAAGCCTTGAACTTTTTCGAATGTAAAGATGTAAGTCGGGTCGGTTGCCTTGAACTCTCCAAGGCAGAAATGCCCTTCGTTGTTGTGTGTCTGGTAGTGTAAACTCAAGCCGGATTGCTTCTCACGAATGCGGTAACGATGTGATGTGTTGATAGGCGATACCAACCACCATTTTTTCGGTACGACATCTTCTGCCTCGATGTACAGTTCAGCAGCAGAAGCGTACTTGTTGTCATTAACTACACTACGTACGAGGAACTTCATGTATCGTCCTTCTGGTTTGCTGGGAATGCTGACTGTTTGCTTGTCGGAAGAATTATTAAATGTTCCGCTTGCTGCAGGACTGCCCCATAAATATGGGCTCGAACTGAAATAAACTTCATAACGTAGCACTCTTCCGTTTGAGCCGTCTTTGCGTCCCTTGTAGGAGAAGGCTGTAACTCGGTAGGTTTCTTTCATGTCTATAACCAGTTCGTGCGGGCAATCCGGTGTTGTAGGATTATATTGAGTGTGCCAGATGGTGTTTTCATCATCGTCGATAGCATTGACTGCAACTTCGTTGCCTCCCTGCTGGCTATTATAACTATAGATGGTCCATGAACTTTTGTCTACGAAGAAGCCGTATCTCTTTTCGCCTACAATGCTTTGGGCAAGGCGGTCTGCTTGGGCATAGGCTTTAATCAAACCTCCTTTTCGTACGTTAATAGGTTCGGTGTAAGATTTGAAGTCGTTTCCGTCTAAACTATAATATATTGTTGTGCCAGCAGGATTGTCGGAAGTAAGTACGGCATATCCTTGCCCGTTGTCGGAAAAGCGTACGGGCTGGCAAACAGGTAAATTCTGGTTGCCTCGCTGTGCAAGAATGGTGTCGGATGTCGCTTCGTTGATTGGCAGAATCATAAAGCAGAAAGGTGTTTGCTTCAGTTTCCGTTCATACTTGTCGAGAACATCTGGTCCGCAACTTGCATTGCCAAGCGCTCTGTTCCAGGCGTCGAGAGAGACGACTGTGTTGCGCTGGAATGTAACCTCGTATGGATGTCCCTTTCGGTTGCTTCGGTTTGTGTAAATATCTTCTGCTCGCCAATGTCCAACTGTTGTCGACATGCCAGAAGGAGATACATACAATAGGCCTTTGCCCGCATTTGTGGTGACGGCTAACCAGCGGACATCTTCTTTGTTTCCTGTCTCTTGTGGGCGGACAAAGTTTGTCCATTGTTCAGTGACGGTGCTGTGATAGATGCCCCAGTGTGCTGCATAGTTGCGGTCGGAATAACTGTCGAATGGCCCTCTTCCAAGCCATGTAATGTTTTCAGCAGACGAGGGCATCTCGAAGCGGAAGCCAAGTTTTGGCAACACGGAGCCTTCTACATTTGGCGTTGTCATGGTGCTGACGCATATTGCTCCATCCGGATATATGCGGAATTGCTTGTTGACGGTAAATGTGAGGGCAGACGTACTTGTTCTGTAAGTATCGGTAATAGAGAGAACTATCCAGCGGCGGGCCTTGTCTTGTTCTATCTCCCATGTTCCGCTGCTCATTGTCAACGAGCGAACGCCCAGGCTTTCCCAGTTGCCTTCTTGTGTCTTGTCGTTTTCCGTTGGAATACGGAAGGTGTTAAGTTTGATAGGCTGGCTGATGAGTGTTGTTCCGCCCAATACATATCTTGAAAGTGTTCCGCCGGAGAAGGTTGCTGTGAAGTTGGGACCTTTAACCGTTTTACTTGCACTTGTTCCGCTGATGGAAAGCGTGTCTGTACCTTCGTACGAATATGGCAGATGCTCTGATGCTTCGTGTATCACTGCTTCCGATGCAGCCACTTCATAACCTGCTTCGGCCCATGGCGTTGCTTCGACAAGGGTAGTTGAGAATCGAATTGTGTAGCGACTTGTGGGTTTGAAGTCAATGCCATCATAGGGAATGGTAATTGTTGTGCTGTCCCATGGGGCAATGTCTAATTCGTCGAGTGTTCCGTTCTTGATTGCGATCCCGTTTTCGCTGATTACATATTGGGTGTTAAATCCGGAGAAACGTACTTGCTGCAGTTTGTTTTTGGCGCGGAATATGCCTTGCTTTGCATTGAGAGGGAGAATGTCGAGAGGTTGATAAACACCTTTCATATTAAAGGACTTTGCAGTTGGTGTGCAGTCTGCCAGTACAACACCGTTGCAGCAGAAACTTCCATCGTTTGGATTGTCGCCAAAGTCGCCTCCATAAGCCCAATAGTATTGATTGGCTTTGCCCGGTACAGGCATCTTGATTCCTTGGTCTTTCCAGTCCCAAACAAACTCGCCCACCATTGCAGGATAAGGTTCATAGATGTCTTTGAAGTAATCATTCTGGTTGCCCATCGAGTTGCCCATTGCGTGGGTGTTCTCGCATTGGATGTGCGGACGTATGTTTGTGCCGTCCCGTCGGCTCTTTGCTATAGATAACATATCGGAGTAACTGCCGTACATCGTACTTGTTACGTCGCTCCACTGGCTGTTTCCTTCGTAGTGTGTAATGCGAGATGTGTCGAGTGCTTTGATGGCTTTCATGACGCTTTCAAAGTTGTTGCCGCCTCCACTCTCGTTTCCTGCGCTCCAGCCAAAGATGCAAACATGGTTGCGGAAGGTGCGGACATGTCGTTCGTTGCGTTCAACCATTGGCTTTCGGAATGCTTCTACGCTTGACAGACCTGTGTTCCCGTGGCATTCAACATCCGCTTCGGCAAGGACATACAGGCCGTACTGGTCGCATAATTCGTAGAAGTATGGGTTGTTGGGATAGTGACTTGTTCTTACTGCGTTGACATTTAGGCGTTTCATCGTCAGGATGTCTTGTAGCATTTCCTCTTTGCTGACGGTTCTGCCGTTTTCCTGGCTGAAGTCGTGACGGTTGACTCCGTGAATGACGAGTCGTTTCCCATTGATGAGTAGCGCGCCGTCCGACCGTATGCCGACAGTTCTGAAACCTATTTTGCAGGCTCTCATGTCGACTACACTTCCGTCGTTTGAAAGCAGTTGAATGGTCAGGTCATATAGTTTGGGATGTTCTGCGCTCCATGCTTCGATGCCAGAGAATGTGATGCTTTGTGTTACATTCTTTGACGTTGTAAGTGTTCTTGAACTTTCCTTTATGATGTTTGCCCCGTCGCTTATAGTTGTCAGCAACTTCATTCCGCTTGCCGATGTGCCTTCGAGCACGACCTGCAACTGGGCTCTTCCGGTGGTGCCACTTGTGGAAAGGGTTGTCGTTTGGAAGAAGAAATCGCCAATTCGTGTTTCGGGAGCCGACCACAGATATACGTCGCGTGTAATGCCGGTCAGTCGCCAGTAATCCTGACACTCAAGGAATGAGCCACTTGTGAAGCGATAGACTTGTACTGAAACGTTGTTTTCTCCTTCTCGAACCATGTCTGATATGTCGAAGTCGCTGGGTAGGTATGAATCTTCTGCATAGCCTACGAACTGGCCATTCACCCAAACATAGTAGCCGTGTCCTGCGCCATTGAATCGCAAAAACGTTTTACGGTCAAGCCAACCCTCGGGAAGTGTGAATGTGCGGCGGTAGCAACCAACCGGATTCTTCATTTGTTCGTTGTAGGTATAATCGCCTGGGCGCGATGCCATCACGGAATAATTGTCTGTATATGTGAAAAGGTAGCGTGTGTTGATATAGAGAGGTTTGTCCCAGCTTTTCCCGTTGCGTATGCCATACATTTGCCAAGGCATTGGTACGGTAATGTCTCCCCATGAGCTGACATCGTAATTGTCTGCATAGAAGCCGCTTGGAACTTTGCTTGGCAAAGCGTTCCAACGGAATTTCCATGTGCCGTTCAAGTCGAGGAAATAAGGCGATTTTGTCAAATCCAGCGAGGTTGCTTCCTCGGCATTGTCAAAAGGAATACTCAGGTCGTGACTTTGAACTCGGTTTAAACTCGTTATGCTTACGTCGTCCCATTCAGTCATTGTTTGCGACCATGTAGCAAGCGAAAACAGGCAAAGTAGGGAAAAGAATATCTTTTTCATTCTTTTTGTATAATTGTTGATTCTTTCGCAAAGATACGAAAAAAAGAATAAACATGAAAGAAATTGTTTGATACGAATAAACTGATAATACTTTGTTGACGAATAAATGTAGGTATATGCTCGCTTCCTGTATTGACATTTTGTCAACTCGTCGGGCGTTTTTACTTACATTCTGATTCCTCGAAAATCGTTCAAATACACTTCGACACTATTTGTGTGCGGTTTTTCGCATTTTTCTAATGAATTGTGCGTAAAACGCATACGGGTTGATATACAGTGTGTTATGTGTGAAATTTTATTTTGCAACAATAGAAAATGCCTTGTGATGTCAACATAAATGCTTGAAATTACTCGTTTTTGCACACTTTTTGAGGTGTGGATTCAATAACAGATACGTGTTAAGTTCTCAAACGACGCCAGTGTAGTTGCCCGACTTAACGTGTTTATTTTTCAATCTTCTTGTGTGTCGTTTGTAACCCATACACGTTAAGTTCGTTATTTTGACGTTTTCCGGCATGAAATCAACCGAATGTAGAAGTGTGCAAAAACGTCAAAAAGAAAGCAAAACACTGATTTACATAACAAATTGTTATTGTTGGTTTCGATGTTTTAGTGTAGAAATTATGTATTTCCTTTACTTTTCCTCTATCTCGTCTTTAAGTATCCAACTTTTTTTTATATCTTTGCACGCGAAATTAAAAGTTGAAATCTTACTATGGATAAGTTGTTTATTTTCGATACGACACTGCGTGATGGCGAACAAGTGCCCGGGTGTCAGCTCAATACAGTAGAAAAGATTCAAGTGGCTCGACAACTCGAAGCGCTTGGCGTGGATGTTATTGAAGCAGGTTTCCCTGTCAGCAGTCCGGGCGACTTCAATAGCGTCATAGAAATCAGTAAGGCAGTGACATGGCCCACCATCTGCGCTTTGACCCGTGCGGTGGAAAGGGATATCGACTGTGCAGCAGAGGCATTGAAGTATGCAAAACACAAACGAATCCATACAGGTATCGGCACAAGCGAGAGCCATATTCGCTATAAGTTTAACTCAACGCCCGAAGAAATCATCGAACGTGCCGTTGCCGCTGTGAAGTATGCAAAGAGATATGTCGAGGATGTAGAGTTTTATGCCGAAGATGCAGGCAGAACAGACAACGAGTATCTGGCTCGTGTCATCGATGCAGTAACAAAGGCAGGTGCAACAGTCTGCAATATACCCGACACGACTGGCTTCCGTACCCCATACGAATACGGCGAAAAGATTAAATATCTCTACGAACATGTTGATGCCTTTGCTGCAGGACGCAGTATTCTGTCTACTCATTGCCACAACGACCTCGGCATGGCAACAGCCAATACGGTTGCCGGTGTACTGAATGGCGCTCGTCAGGTTGAAGTGACAATCAACGGTATTGGCGAACGTGCAGGCAACACTTCTCTCGAAGAGGTAGCCATGATATTCAAAACTCATCCCGATCTTGGCATCGATACGAACATCAATACGACAAAGATTTATCCAACAAGCCGTATGATAAGCTCGCTGATGAATATGCCCGTTCAGCCCAATAAGGCCGTCGTTGGCAGAAATGCCTTTGCTCATAGCAGTGGTATTCATCAGGACGGTGTGCTGAAGAATGCTTCTACCTACGAAATTATGAACCCCAAGGATGTCGGCATTGACGACAATGCAATCGTCTTGACAGCCCGAAGCGGTCGTGCAGCCTTGAGACATCGTCTTAATGTAAACGGCATAGATGTCGATGGCGAACGCCTGGACAAGATATATGAAGAGTTCCTCAAACTTGCCGACAAGAAGAAAGAAGTGACAGACGACGACGTTCTTGTCCTCGCAGGTGCAGACCGTTCCGCAACACACAACATCAAACTTGATTACCTGCAAGTGACAACAGGCAAAGGTGTTCGTAGCGTTGCAAGCATCGGCCTCATCATTGCCAACGAGAAGTTCGAAAGTGCAGCATCCGGCAATGGCCCTGTCGATGCAGCTATCAAGGCTCTCAAGACCATCATCAAGAGAGAGATGACACTCAAGGAATTCACCATTCAAGCCATCTCCAAAGGCTCAGACGATATGGGTAAGGTTCATATGCAGGTTGAATATGATGGCAAGGTCTATTATGGTTTCGGTGCTAACACCGACATTGTAACAGCTTCTGTTGAAGCCTATATTGATTGTATAAATAAATTCAAGTAAAACATATTATCCATGAAGTCAACTCTCTTCGACAAGATATGGGACGCACATGTTGTACAAAACGTGGAAGACGGACCAACACAACTCTACATTGATCGTCTCTATGCTCACGAGGTAACCAGTCCTCAGGCATTCGACACACTCCGCGACAAAGGAATAAAGGTATTCCGTCCCGACCATGTTTTCGCAATGCCCGACCATAATACTCCAAGCGACCAGCAAGACCATATTGACGATCCCGTGGGACGAAAGCAAGTAGAGACCCTTGCTGCCAATTGCAAGGAGTTTGGCATTCGCCATTTTGCTATGGGCACAAAGGATAATGGCATCATTCATGTAGTTGGGCCGGAAAAAGCACTTTCCTTGCCTGGAATGACTATTGTTTGCGGCGACTCGCACACCAGTACACATGGTGCAGTTGGTGCCATCGCAATGGGTATCGGCACAAGTGAAGTGGCTCAGGTGCTCGCTTCACAATGCATCTTGCAACAGAAGCCTAAAACAATGCGCATCAACATTGAAGGCGAACTTCAACCAGGCGTAACGGCAAAGGACGTTGCCTTGTATATCATGGCTCAAATGACAACCAGTGGAGCCACAGGTTATGCAGTGGAATACGCAGGTAGCACCGTACGAAATATGTCTATGGAAGGACGTCTTACCCTTTCTAATCTCTCAATAGAAATGGGTAGCCGTGCAGGCATCATCGCTCCCGATGAAACAACTTTTGCCTACCTCAAAGGTCGTGAATATGCCCCCAAAGGCGAAGCCTGGGATAAGGCTGTAGCAGAATGGAGCAAACTAAAAAGCGACGACGATGCAGTATTTGACAAAGAAGTTACATACAAAGCAGAAGACATTAAACCTCGCATCACTTACGGAACCAATCCGGGTGCAGGTATTGCTATCGACGAATGTATTCCAACAATTGATAGTGTGCCAGAAGCAGACCGCGCTCAGTTCCTCTCCCAGCTTGAATATATGCAGTTCGAACCCGGACAGAAGTTGGAAGGTACTCCTGTGGACTATTGTTTCTTGGGTGCTTGTACAAATGGACGAATTGAAGACTTCCGTGCTTTTGCCTCTGTTGTGAAAGGTAAAAAGAAGGTAGCCAATGTCGTTGCTTGGCTTGTGCCTGGCAGTTGGCTCGTTCGCCAGCAAATCATCGACGAAGGTATCGACAAGATTCTCGAAGAAGCAGGATTTGAATTACGTTTGCCCAGTTGTTCAAGTTGCTTGGCTATGAATCCAGATAAAGTTCCTGCAGGGAAATTAAGTATCAGTACTTCTAATAGAAACTTCGTAGGTCGTCAAGGCCCAGGAGCACGTACAGTTCTAGCATCACCGCTTGTTGTGGCAGCTTCTGCCATTACTGGAGTAATTACAGACCCACGAAATATTTGATATTATGGCTAAACAGAAATTCGACATCATACAATCTACTTGTCTTCCTATTGAGATTGACAATTGTAACACAGACTTAATTATTCCTGCACGCTATCTGGCAAGCACAACGCGAGACCCAAAGTTCTTTGGTGATGCCTTTATGCACGATCTTCGTTATGATGCAAATGGTAATCCTGTCGAAGATTTCGTGATGAATCAACCTGCTTATTGTGAAGCGCCAAGCAAGGGTGTCCACGAAATTATTATTGGCGGACAGAACTGGGGCTCGGGTTCAAGTCGCGAACATGCAGCATGGGCAATAGCCGGTTATGGGGCAAGAGTTGTTGTTAGCAGTAGTTTTGCCGACATACATCGTAATAACTTGCTTAATTGTTTTGTGCTTCCTGTCGTCGTTAGCAGAGAGTTTCAACAAGAACTTTTCCAAACAGTGAAGGAAAATCCAAAAGCAGAAATTAAGGTTGATGTACCCAATCAAACAATTACAAACCTCACGACTGGCAACAGTGAACAGTTTGCAATTAACAGCTACAAGAAGTATTGTTTGATGAATGCATACGATGATATCGATTTCCTCCTCTCTAATACAGACAAGATAGAGAAGTGGGAAACTGCAAATAGCCTTTAATTTTGTCTTCTTATGGAAAGCAGGCACATAGAGATAATGGATACTACACTGCGCGATGGAGAACAGACGAGCGGTGTAAGTTTCATGCCTCATGAAAAACTGATGATTGCTCGTGCTTTGTTACAAGATCTTAATGTAGATCGGATTGAAGTGGCAAGTGCACGTGTTTCGGAAGGAGAGAAGGAGGCGGTAAAGAACATAACGCGCTGGGCAAGCCAAACAGATCGGCTAGATAGGGTAGAGGTCCTCGGTTTTGTTGATGGGAAAGCCAGTGTGGATTGGATTGTTGAGAGCGGATGCTGTCACATGAACCTTCTTTGCAAAGGCAGTCGTAAACATTGTGAAGGTCAGTTACACAAGACACTCGAGGAACATATCGCTGATATACGCTATACCATAGACTATGCTCAACAGAAGGGTGTCAGTGTAAATGTCTATCTTGAGGACTGGAGCAATGGCATGAAAGACAGTCCGGATTATGTGTTTGCACTTGTAGAAGGACTCTCCGAGATGCCTATCGATCGCTATATGCTACCGGATACTCTTGGTGTGCTCAATCCAATTGTGTTGTCACATTACATGCGTCAGATGGTAGAGCGCTTTTCTGACAAACGATTTGACTTCCACGCTCATAACGATTATGATTTAGCAATCAGTAATGTGCTTGCTGCTGTTATGGCTGGTTGCAAGGGTATACATACGAGTGTTAATGGCTTAGGTGAAAGGGCTGGTAATGCACCTCTTGCAAGTGTACAGGCTGTTCTTAATGACCATCTTCAAGTCCATACGCATGTGGATGAAAGCCGTTTGGGTGAGGTGTCACGACTTGTGGAGAGTTATAGCGGTATTGCTATTCCTCCTAATAAGCCGATTACCGGCGAAAGCGTCTTTACCCAGGTAGCTGGTGTTCATGCCGATGGCGACAATAAAGCTGGTCTTTATCAGAATCCTCTCTTGCCTGAACGTTTCGGGCGTAAACGCGAGTATGCGCTCGGCAAGAATTCCGGAAAGGCAAATATCCTTCGCAATCTCGAGGAACTTGGACTAGAACTTTCTCCGGAACAGACAAAGCGTGTTACTGAACGTATCATTGAGCTTGGCGACAAGAAGGAACTTGTTACTCAAGAAGATTTGCCATACATTGTAAGTGATGTTCTCAAGCATGGTGCACCCGAAGAGCATGTGCGTTTGCTTTCGTATGTTGTCACCACAGCATACGGTCTTAAGCCTTTGGCAAGTGTGCGCTTGGAGGTGAATGGCGAAACTTATGAGGAAAGTGCAAAGGGCGATGGCCAGTTTGATGCTTTCGTTCGTGCAATTCGTCATATTTATAAAAACCGTTTAGGACGTTCCTTCCCGTGGTTGGCTAATTACACTGTAAGCATTCCTCCCGGCGGACGTACTGATGCTCTTGTTCAGACTGTTATTACTTGGACATGGAACGACCGTGTCTTCCGTACACGAGGTCTCGATGCAGACCAAACGGAATCTGCTATCAAATCGACCATCAAGATGTTGAATTTGCTCGAAGACGAGAAGGTACAGTAGAAAACATCTTTAATGATATATAAAAGGACGAACTTCCTGGATATTCAAGGTGGTTCGTCCTTCTCTTTATGTTATTTGCGCGTTATCTTTAGATATTGAAGGTTAGGAAGTCGAGCATCTCGAATATCTCGTTCTTTGTCGCTTGCTGATTGATGCGAATGTCTCCTATATTGCCTAAGAGTGTAAAGTTTATGTTGTTTCCCGAGTTTTTCTTGTCGTGCATCATTAATTGGTAGAGGCGTTCATATTGTTTACAGTCAACAGGTGCATTGCCATAGTATTGTCTGATGAATTGAACAGTCTGTTGCAAGTGTTCTTTCGGGAAATTGCATTTCATGAAACTCAAATAGAGTTCGCCTATTATTCCCCATGCAACGGCATAGCCGTGAAGTATGGTTTCTCTTTGTTCCATAGCAAGGCTTTCAATGGCGTGCCCTAGGGTGTGTCCAAGGTTTAATGCTTTGCGTATGTTTTTTTCTGTAGGGTCGGCTTCTACAATCTTTTCTTTTATTGCTATGCTTTTTGCCACTAATGTATTTAACTGGCCGTAGTCAAAATCCTCAATATCGAAACGAAGTAATTCTGCCCAGCTTTCGTAGTCGCTGATAAGCCCATGTTTGAGCATTTCTGCATAACCGGAGAGCAGATTCTTCAGGTCAAGCGAACGTAGAAACTCGCTTGAGATTATAACCGTTGCTGCTTGACTGAAGACGCCTATTTCGTTTTTCAATCCTTCGAAGTTGATGCCGGTTTTGCCTCCAACGCTGGCGTCAACTTGGCTGAGCAGTGTTGTTGGGATGTTTATGTAGGTCAATCCCCGCTTGAATGTGCTTGCTGCAAATCCGCCGAGGTCGGTTATCATGCCGCCTCCAAGATTGATGAGTAGCGAGTGGCGTGTTGCAACGCCTTGCTGCAGCTGCTTCCAGACATGAACAAGCGAGTCGAGTGTTTTGTTGTCATCTGTGTCGCCTATTGTTATCATCTGTGCAGATTCGATACAAGGCAGTTGGCTGACGATTGGCCAACATAATTTGAGAGTAGTGGTATCTGTAAGGACAAAAAGACGGTCGTAGGTATACTGCTCTATGATGTTTGAAATGTCCTTGTGTAAATGTTGGCTTATAAATACATTCTGCATTCTGGTGTCTTTTCTGTGCTTTTTTATCATACAAAATTACACATTATATACCATTATACATGTTATAAATATGTACTAAACATTAAAAGAAAGAAAAATTGAAAAAAGTACAGCAAAAGTTTGGTCATTCCGAAAAAAAGCTGTACCTTTGCGTTCGCAATTCCGAAGAGGAGTGGCGGATGGCGGGATAGCTCAGCTGGTTAGAGCGTCGGATTCATAATCCGGAGGTCGTGGGATCGTGACCCACTCCCGCTACAAAAACAGGGATTTGTGAATATTCTCACAAGTCCTTTTTCTTTGCCTAATGTTTTGCTTGTAAGTTTAACACGTTAAGTTGATGAACTTAACGTGTATAGTTGCCCGACTTAACGTGTATACTTTGTCGACTTAACGTGTATAGTTTTCGAAGAAATCATGTGAGGTTTTCTCTCTTAAAGTATATTGTTGAAATTCACGATGTTAATAGTCGTTCATTATCTGCTTTGTTTCTTGCGTATTTTTCTACTTCCGATTCTCGATTTCCGATACCTTTCCGTTTGTAATTGCCTGTTCATATTACGTTGAATATCAAAGAAAACGATTCATATGTTTTGTAATCTGTAAACTTATCGCTAATTTTGCGGTGTATTGTTTTAAGTTTTATCCTATGAAAAGATTGTTTTTAGGTTTCATTGTGCTATTTGGCGTATTATCTCTTACCGCACAAAATGTGTATGAAAACGAAGTGATGAATTGCATTATGGCGCGTCGTTCTGTTCGGAAGTATTTGGATAAACCAGTAGAACACAACAAACTGGAAGCCATTGCTCGCGCTGGCATCAATGCTCCAAGTGCACGAAACATGCAGATGTGGGCAGTCAGGATTATTGAAGACCAGAAACTGATTGCCGACGTGAGCGAGGTATATAAGAAGGAGAATGCAGAACAAGTGGCACGCGAACCAAATTTTAAGAATATGTTTCGCGGTGCTCCTAACCTGATTTGCGTTTGTGCTCCGAAAGACGGAGGCTTTGATCTTGATGCAGGTTTGATGGGCGAAAATATGATGTTGGCTGCTCAGTCGCTCGGGTTAGGTACATGCATCCAGACAGGTCCCGTTCGTTTCCTGCTTACTTGCGATAAAGCGAAGTTTTTCCTTGAACGTCTCGACATACCAAAAGACTATAAGTTGCTCTATGTCATTGCTGTCGGCTATCCCGACGAGAAACCGGAGGCAAAGCCTCGTGATGCATCAAAGGTCAAGTACATTTGTTCGTCGAACTCAACAGACAATGCCGGCGACGACACTGTTTACAATGTTGTCGATGTGCTTGCAGAGTTCAAAGGTGGCGATGCAGAGTGTTACAAGTGGTTAAGCGAACATATTGTCTACCCCAAAGACTGTGAAAAGAAAAAGGTTGAAGGTAGAGTGCTTGTATCTTTTGTCATCAGAAAAGATGGCACCATTACTGATGTTAAGGCAATCAGATCGCCACATCTTTCCCTTTCCAAAGAGGCAATACGCATTGTTAGCGAAATGCCCCAATGGATTCCGGCTAAAATAAATGGGAAGGATGTCAGTATGCGAATGACTCTTCCCGTTGTGTTCAAAATGCGTTAAACACTTACAACACCCTTAATGGCAGGGTAGGGGTCGTAGTCTTCGAGGGTGAAGTCTTCGTATTGGAACTTGAAGATGTCTTTCACCTCAGGATTGATGCGCATTCGTGGCAGTTTGCGAGGCTCGCGACTGAGTTGCAAGTTCACTTGGTCGAGATGGTTCAAGTAGATATGCGTGTCGCCTGTTGTATGAATGAAGTCACCCGGCTCAAGTCCGCACACTTGTGCCATCATCATGCAAAGTAGGGCATAGGATGCAATATTAAATGGCACACCAAGGAAACAGTCTGCACTTCTTT
>JAEIGA010011302.1_pt1 | contig 13558 bp, 13 predicted proteins | sample 9270691 | NCBI WGS metagenome assembly JAEIGA01 (sample SAMN17057246, study PRJNA624740) | gut metagenome | biome: biome; isolation source: fecal sample | host: Bos grunniens | place: China: Xizang | collected 2019
AACAGATACAGTGAAAGTCACGTTCTCGCCATTGCCATAGAGGTTGCAAGGTACGAGGTTCTCTTTGCGGAAAGTCTTTGCAGCTTTCTTGCCGTACTCGCTACGTGGAGTACCTACCAATTCAAAAGTTTTCATCGTTTTTTTAGTGTTACTCAATATGGGGCAGAATATATATGTTTGGTGTGGCTGCCCGTATCCCATCACACGTGTGAGATTTCTCTCAAAAAAAGCCCGACAAGCGGGCTTCTTCTTTGTTGACCAACCTGGAATCGAACCAAGATTTTCAGAACCAAAATCTGACGTAATAGCCTTTATACCATTGGTCACCGTTTACTTCCTTCTCGAAAGCGGGTGCAAAGGTACTGCTTTTTTTTGATATGACCAAATATTTTTGCAAAAAAGTGCAGTTTTTGTGTATTTTTTTTTGTTTTGGGTGCTTTTTAGTATCTTTTTTCGTCTTAGAGTACCTGTTTTCGCAATTTTAGATTTCAAAAAGCATGTGGTGATTTATAATACATTTAGCACCTGTTCTTTGATCTGCTCAAGGATATCTTTCATTTTTACTACGATGATTTGCATCTCGCTTTGGTTGCTTTTGCTTCCTAATGTATTAATTTCGCGTCCCATCTCTTGGGCAATGAATCCGAGTTTCTTACCAACTCCACCATCCTGCGCCTCATTGTTCATTGTTTCGCGGAAATAATGTAGATGGTTGGTCAAGCGTACTTTCTCTTCTGTGATATCCAGTTTCTCCAAGTAGAAAATCATCTCCTGCTCTAGGCGATTGCGGTCAATGGCTTGTTGTGAAGCAGCTGATAGTTGCTCGAGGTTGGCTTCCAAACGTGCTTTGATTTTATCTACGCGGCTTTGTTCGTATGGCTCTACCTCTGAGAGTAATTCTGCTATTGCATCTAACTTTTCACCGAACATCTTGTATAGTGACGCTCCTTCTTGTGCGCGAAAAGCGTTGAATTGTGTGATAGCATTGTCTATTGTTTGTACTACGAGAGCCCAATCCTCATCGCTAATTTCATTGCAATCTTGTACTTTTGTGACATCAGGCATACGCATAATGACCCCTATGATATCTTGATTATTAGCCCATCCTAGTTCTTTTTGCAGTGTTGCCAACTCCTTATAATAATACGCGAAGGCATCATGGTTAATAGGTGTGTATGCATTTGAGTTATCACCTTGAACTAGATCTTGGTAGTAGATACTTAAGTCAATTTTGCCGCGTTCAAGGCGTTGTGCTATTAAGGTACGGATTTCGAGTTCTTTGCTGCGTAGTTGTGGAGCAATGCGTACACTCAAGTCCATTGACTTGGAGTTTAAACTTCGAATTTCTACGATGAGTTTTTTGTTGTTAACGCTTGTTTGGCATTCGGATTTTCCGTAGCCGGTCATGGAGTATATCATAGGTGTTATTGATTTACGATTTATAATTTATGGTTTGTTGCTATCTTGAAACATAGATGGTGGACCGTATAATACGGTTGGTCGATTTTCCTGTTTTGCAGCCCCTTGCTGTGCTTTGCATCCACTTAGCAGTGCTATCAATCCAATGAGCAGTATATTAATTATTCTACGCATATTCACGTTAAACGTTCAATTATTAAATTCCACGAATAATATTTTACTTTCCGATACAGAACTTTCCAAAAATATTGTTGAGTACTTCTTGTGAAGTTATTTGTCCAGTTATTTCACCAAGTGCAGCGAGGCAGTCTTGTAGGTCCATACTGAGAAACTCTCCACTAATTTGCATTTGCAGACCTTGTTTTACGCGTTGGATAGCATCTTGTGCGCGCACTAATGCTTCGTAGTGGCGTGTGTTGCTAATGGTGGCTGCGTTGCGTATATCGCAGTGTTCGCCAGCGAAAGTGATTAGTTCTTTTTGTAGTGCCTCTACATTGCCAGATTTGGCAGATAGATATAGCGCATCTTTCTCGGTTGTATAGTTTGAGAGCAGATCCACCTTATTATATATAGGTATAATCTTCTTGTCCTTTAAGTCGGTTAACCAATCTAATGTATCTACAGGGCATGTGGCATCCTTCAAATGTAGGATTACCGATGCACGTTGTGCAGCCTGACGGCTACGCTCGATGCCGAGGTTTTCTATTGTGTCTTCGGTCTTGCGCATACCTGCAGTATCTATGAATCGGAATAACATACCTCCAAGTACCATTGTATCTTCTATGGTGTCTCGTGTGGTACCTTGAATATCGCTTACGATGGCGCGCTCTTCGCCTAATAGCGCATTGAGTAGCGTGGATTTACCTACGTTTGGTGCGCCGATAATGGCTACAGGAATACCTTGCTTGATTGCGTTTCCTGTTTTGAAAGAACTCACTAGACTACTAATCTTTGTGTTGATCTCATTCGCTAAATTGTTTAGTTCGCTGCGGTCTGCAAACTCCAATTCTTCGTGATCGGCAAAGTCGAGTTCGAGCTCAATGAGCGATGTGAAGGTGAGTAGTCGCTCTCTCAATATAGCCAACTCGTTGGATATACCGCCTCTGAGCTGACTAAGCGCTAAATCTTTTTCAGCCTTCGTTTGTGCGGCGATAAGGTCGGCAACGGCTTCGGCTTCTGTAAGGTCCATCTTCCCGTTAAGGAATGCACGCTGTGTAAACTCACCTGCTTTAGCTAGTAGGCAACCTGCGTCCACGAGCCATTGTAGGATGGTTTGCTGAATATATATACTGCCGTGGCAAGCTATCTCTACTACGTCTTCACCGGTGAATGAGTGTGGCGCGCGGAATACGCTGACCAATACTTGATCCAATACTTCTACTCCTATTGCCTCTCGCCTAATCTCTCCATAATGTATGGTATATGCTTTTGCCTCGGATAATGGCTTTCGACCATGAAACAAACTATCTACAATCTGGATTGCAGACTCTCCACTTACACGTACTACGGCTATTCCTCCGCTACCATAAGGGGTTGATATTGCACAAATTGTATTCATTGTTGTCATTTACATTTGATCATTTGCCATTCGCCACGTTGATAGGTTGCGATATGTGTTAGTCCTACTTCCTCTGCAGCAGTTACGAGATATGGTATGTCTTCTGCATAAAAACCACTTAACCACAACTCGCCCCCTGGTTTTAGGTATTTTGCATATGCAGGCATTTGCAAAACGAGTATATTGCGATGAATATTTGCTAATATAAGATCGTATTTGCCTTCAGGGGGAATACTACCAAGGCGTATATCCATTGTCACTTCATTAGTCTCTGCATTTTCAATAGCATTTGCAACGCTTTTATCATCTATATCTACAGCTACTACGTTCTTGGCTCCGCATTTTTTTGCCATGATGCCGAGTACGCCTGTACCACAACCCATATCTAGCACGCTACGCGCCTCATTAAACCAGTCGTTGTTTTTTGCCTCGATGAGTGCATGTATCATCATTGAGGTTGTCTCGTGGTGTCCTGCTCCAAAAGCGCAATGTGGTGTGATGCGCACACCCATAGGCAATTCAATGATCTCGTGTTCAGCCTCCCATTGTGCGTTCCAATTTTCATCGGGACATTCTTCCCAATTGATGAGCGTCACGCCTTCAACCTCAGCGATAAGCGCCTCGATAGCGGTGCGTTGCTCTTCGAGAACGGCTGTCTGGATATAAGCATTCGGACCATCGAAGACCTCGAAACCTATATCGCACATAGATTGCTCAAAAAGATCCTGCTGCCAGTCTTCAATGAATTGATATACGAAATGTGCTACGGAGTATTGCATGATAGCTAAATTTTTTGCAAAAGTACTACAAAAAATGTATATACGCAAGAAAAAAGGGAGAAAGTTTGTGTTACATGCATTTTTATTTGTATGTGTAAGAATATTTTTGTACCTTTGCGCAGTCTAATAAATACAAAAAAATGAAAAAAATCTCTTTCGTTGTGATCGCCATATTTCTTATGTTGGCGAGCAATGCTAACGCGAATCGTCCTATGAACCAGAAGAATCTTTATCCGCTACGGTACAGCTCAATAGCCAATTTGGAGGTGTATGACATCACTGATTGCCAATTACAGCTAGCTTGTGCTACTATGCCAGATACAGCTAATCAGCAGGTGGGTTTATGCGTGGCTGCAGCTTTTACAGGTAAGTGCTTGGATGAGTTTGCCCATAATAATGTCTTGGGTACACATGTATCTGAGGGAGTGAGCTACGAGGGCTATGAGGAAACGCCAGAGCATTATGCATTTTTTGCCTCTTGGCAAGGGAAGAAAGGTATATTTGAGGTGGCTACTCCTGCGTTGCTTCAGCAATTACAGGCTGCGAATGGCATGGGATTTACACAGTATTGGGTGATCAAGCATAGGGAAGTATATATGCCTAAGCGTCAGAAAGATAAGGTTGAATATTATCGTTGTATAGCAGAGAAACAAGGAAGGTGGTATGTTCTAGAGAGTAGCGAATCGGTAGCATATGATGTTTTTCTGGATTGTCTGCAGAATTTTGGAGTGGAGAATGCTTTGTATCTAGATATGGGACGTGGTTGGAATCACTCCTTCTATCGCGATGCGCAGGGTGTATTGCATGTGTTGCATCCTTATGCGCATCCATATTGTAGCAATTGGTTGTATGTGATTTTATAGAATGTCTCTTTATGGCGGGGATATATGTACATATACCTTTTTGCAAGAGCAGGTGCAAATACTGCGACTTTTTTTCCACTACCCATTTGGCTCGTCGTTCGGAATATGTGGATGCTTTGCTCGTTGAGTGGGAAGAACGCCGTTGTGAATTATCTGCTCCTGTACACACCATATATATAGGTGGAGGTACACCTAGTACGCTTGAACTGCAAGATTTGCGGCGTATAGTGCAAGCCTTGCCACACTCGTATGAGGAGTTTACGATGGAGGTTAACCCTGGAGATGTGACGGCAGAAAGAGCACTCGAATGGCGCGCAATGGGTATTAATCGCCTAAGTATGGGCGTGCAGAGTTTTGATGATACGTTGCTACAATTAATAGGTCGCAGACATACGGCACAACAAGCGCGAGAAGCGGTAGCTATAGCGCAGGAAGCAGGTTTTGATAATATATCTATTGATCTAATGTACGCTTTACCATCGCAGACGATGGAACAATGGCAAAAAGATGTGGCAGAGGCGCTACGCTTGGGTGTGCAGCATATATCTTCGTATGGACTCATTTATGAGGAAGGTACTGTGTTGATGACCCTGCTGGAGCATGGCGTTGTAGAGGCTGTGGATGAGGATGCGGAGATGCAAATGTATGACTATCTGGTGGATACGCTTTGTAGCAATGGCTATGTGCATTATGAAGTAAGTAATTTTGCGTTGCCTACGCGTGAGTCAAAGCACAATAGTAGTTATTGGAATGATACTCCATATTTGGGAATAGGCGCAGGAGCGCATAGCTATGATGGCAAGAAACGCCAATGGAATGTGTCGGATTTGGATGTATACGTCCAGCAAGTGACCTCATATGCGCTGCAACCTGAAATAGAGTTGCTGACTGAGGAACAACGTCATACAGAACGTGTGATGCTGGGATTGCGTACTAATAAAGGGGTATCGGTAAAAGATGTAAATATGCAGAAAGGTCTACCATATATTCAACAAGGATTGCTTCAACAACAAGGTGAACGCTTGGTGGCAACAACGAAAGGTTTTCACATCTTGAATCGAATAATTGAGGATTTGGTATAGCAAAATCTTACACTGACCTTTTGACGCGGCTAGTGGTAAGCAAGTGGTAATGAAAGATACTTGGTAAAAACTCTGGAGAACTTGAGTATTAAAAATATTTCTCTCCCCACAGGAATTTCATCCATTCAGCCATCTTTTGCTCTTGTGGACTGCCTTGGGCGTACCAAAGCTGGGTGCCATGCAAAGCATCGGGCATAAACTGCTGCTTAACAAAGTGGTTCGGAAAATCGTGGGAATACTGATAGTCTTGGCCATACCCTAATTCATCCATTAATTTTGTTGGAGCATTTCTCAAATGCAAAGGTACTGGCAAGTTTCCTGTTTTCTCTACCAATTCTAGTGCATGGTTGATAGCTAGATATGCTGAATTAGACTTTTGCGATGTGGCTAAATATACGGTTGCCATGGCAAGTGGAATGCGTCCTTCAGGCCAACCAATCTTCTGCAACGTATCAAAGCATGCATTTGCCACTAACATCGCGTTGGGATTTGCCAATCCAATATCTTCACTAGCAGATATAACCAATCTACGGGCGATGAACTTAGGGTCTTCACCTGCTGCTACCATGCGTGCTAACCAGTATAGTGCGGCATCTGGATCGCTACCACGAATGGACTTGATAAAAGCGGAGATAATATCGTAGTGCAACTCGCCATCTTTGTCGTATGCCACAGGGTTTTGCTGGAGTTGTTTAGTAACGGTATCGTTGTCAATCACTTTTACGCCAGAATTGGTGACCAGTTCGATAATGTTTAGAAGCTTGCGAGCATCTCCACCCGAATAGCGAAGGATACTCTCCGTTTCTTGGAGTTCAATGTTTAGCGAGCGAATATGCTCATCCTCGGTTATTGCACGATGAATCAATTCTAATAAATCGTCTTTCTCCAAATGTTTAAGCACATATACTTGGCAGCGGCTGAGTAGGGGAGTGATTACCTCAAATGATGGGTTCTCTGTCGTAGCTCCAATCAGTGTGATGGTACCATCTTCTACAGCACCTAAGAGGCTATCTTGCTGTGATTTGGAAAACCGGTGAATCTCATCAATGAATAGAATGGGTGAGGCGCTTGTGATATAGGATTGTGTAGAGTGCTTTGAAGTGGTGTTGGCGAAGATACCGCTATGCATACTAGCAAAACGTTTGGCTTTGTCTATGACTTCGCGTACTTCTTTAACTCCGCTTGTGACGGCAGAAAGAGTATAAAATGGGCGCTCTAATTGGTGTGCGATGATGCGTGCCAATGTGGTTTTGCCAACACCTGGAGGCCCCCATAGAATAAAAGACGACAAAGTGCCGCGTTCAATCATTTGGCGCAGGATTGCTCCTTCTCCAACAAGGTGCTTTTGACCAATATATTCGTTGAGCGTCTTGGGACGCAATCTCTCAGCTAATGGTAACATGTTTTAGTTTAAAGTCTAAAGTTTACAGTCTAGATCTTACGCATTTTCTCAATCTCGGAGGTGTGTTCTGTAGGGTTGAGTGCGCGGATATGTGTTTCGGTACGGGTGGCAGTATCTTCTTTATATACCAAATAATGGTGCTCACCCTTGATTGCTACTTGTGGCAAGTGGGTAATACTAATCACCTGTCTGGAATCTGCTATCTGAAGCATGATGTCACCCATTTGACTGGCAATGGCACCACTAACACCTGTGTCAATTTCGTCAAAGATAATAGTAGGAAGTCCGTTGGCAGATGCAATCAATGCCTTGATACATAGCATTAATCGGCTTATCTCTCCACCTGAAGCGACCTCTGCTACACGGCGAAGCGATTGGTTGAGATTCGCAGCAAACAGGAACTGCACATCATCTTTTCCTGTAGGCATGAAATCTTCTGTAGGTGTAATTTGTACTGCTACATTAGCATGCTTTACGCCCAAGTTTTGCATGTCAGTAATAAGGTGAGAAGCAATGGGCGACGAAGCTTTAAGGCGGGTGGAAGTAAGTGCGTCGGCAGCTTTTGTTAGCACTGTGCGAGCTACTTCTACTTCTTGTTGTAATTGGGCTATATCTTCGTCGTAATTAGCCAGTTGCTGCATTTGCAAACTCAGTTCTTCGTGCAGAACTATCAGTTCTTCTATGGTTAGTACGCGATGTTTTTTTATCAACGTTTGCAACATGCTGATACGTCCTTGTACTTCCTCTAAACGTTGTGGATCGCGTTCGGTGCGGTCATATAAACGTTGAATATCAGAAAGGATATCTTTGAGCTCGATTTCGACACTACTGAGTCGGTCTGCGATTGGCAATTGACAATTGGCAATTGGCGATAGGCTTGAGTGGATAAGTGATAATGCGCCATGTCCATCTCCATCAATGAGTTGGAGGGCAGTGGCAAGTGCATTCTGTATATCATCAGCGTGCGAGAGGCGATATTCCTCTTCTTCGAGTAGTTGCATCTCGTCTGCTTGCAAGTGGGCATCCTCTAGTTGCTGCCACTGAAATGCTACATAGTCAGCATCCGCCTGTGCCTTGGCAGCGCGTTGTTGGTATTGGCGAAGGGTGTCAAGTGCATTATTGTACTGCTCATATGCTGCGGTATAGGCATCTTTCTCTGATTGATTGTTGGCGATAGCATCTACAATTTGTATCTGAAAGAGGTCATCGCCTATCATAAGCGATTCGTGTTGCGAATGAATATCAATGAGTTGGCGCGCAAGGGCTTTAAGCTCGGCTTGGGTCACCACCTCGTCGTTAACAAACGATCGCGAACGACCATTGGCGTTGAGTTCGCGGCGGATGATGAGCTCTTGATTGTTGAAAGTAGAAAGTAGAAAATCTCGAGTAGGCGCAAAAGTAGCTTCGATGATGCAGCGCTCCTCTCCTTCGGTGATGGTTTTTGTATCTGCACGCGCACCCATTACTAGATTGAGGGCACCAAGGATAATGCTCTTACCTGCACCTGTTTCACCTGTCATTACGGAGAAACCCTCGTGGAAATCAATATCCAAGTGAGATATAAGGGCATAATTGCGTATGTGGAGATGGGTGAGCATAATGAATAAATTACAAATTTATGATTTCAACATTATTGCAAGAGCAAAAATTTGCTGCAAAGGTAGTAAAATATTTACAATTTACAAAATTTACGAACGACTATTTGTGTTTTTATTTGTGTATGTGGAAAAAAAACACTACTTTTGCAACATGAAAAAGATTATACCTTATTTGTCGGTTGTTGCTGCGATGCTCATTTGGGCAGGTGCTGGCATTGCAGTGAAAGAAGCACTAGTGGTATTTAGTCCGCTGACGCTTATTGTGTTGCGTTTTACTTTGGCAGTGCTATTGATGCTCGGGATAGGTTTAGCGTTTAGGAATAATGAGGTGATAGGTTTGCAAAAGATTGAAAGGAAAGATCTTCCACTGTTCTTGTTAGGCGGATTGTTTCAGCCGTTTTTGTATTTTATTCTTGAGACATATACGTATCAGAGTTTTGCTTCGCCTACTATTGCTGAAGCATTGTTGAGTACGCAACCCGTGATGGCACCATTATTTGCTTTCGTATTGTTGCGTGAGCGCGTCACGCGTAGCAATGTGGTAGGTATTGTGTTATCTACGGTAGGTATGCTGATATTGTTGTTGGTGGGCTCGAGTGACTTTGCTATTGGTAACTCGTGGGGCGTGTTATTAGCACTACTAACGGTTAGTATGTCAGTGAGTTATTCGGTGATATTGCGTAAGATACCATCGCGTTATTCGCCACTGAGTATCGTGTTTTATGTGCAGTCGTTTTCGCTGTTGCTATTCTATGTGGTGTGGGGTGGCGAAGCATGGATGAATGGTAGTGTAGAGTTGTGTAGAAATGGTGTAGAATTGTGTAGGAGTGGTGTAGAATTGTGTAGCGGTGGCGTAGAATGGTGGAGGAGTTGTGTGGCGGTAGTGTACCTGGCAGTGCTGGCTTCGGTGGCGGCGTTTGTGCTGTTCTGCTACACTGTGCGTGAGATAGGTGTGACGAGGGCTAATGTGTTTAACAACGTGCGTCCAGTGTTTACGGCGATACTGATGTGGCTAGTGTTTGGCGAGGTGTTGCCAGTCTGGAAACTAGTGGGAATAGTAGTGATTATCGTGGGGCTGTTTGTGAGTCAGAGAAACAAGTGATTCGTCAGTTTGTCGTAGCGAAAATACACATAGATGGCTACAAGCACACTGCCTACTAAATCCAGAATAAGGTCGGTCATGGTGTCGCTGAGTGCCTCGTGCCCGCTAAGGGGAATATCCTCTGGGAGCTGTAGAGAAGAGGTGGTAGTGGCCATGAATTGCTGTGTGTTGGTGCCTAGGAAAGCATCAAAGGCGTACTCGCAAATCTCCCAAATAACGCCACAAGTGACGCCAAAGAGTAGTACATAGAAGGCTACGAAAATACGATTGGCAAAAATCTGCTGGTGGCTATCTTCGAAGATAATACTGATAATCCATAACCCTACAAATGCTAAGACACCGCCCGAGAATAGGTGTAGGGCTGAATCCCACCAACGGTATTTCCCGTAGAAATTAAGTCCGTCGCCCATAATCATTGCTACGAATCCAAAGGCGGCGCATAAGACCGTGATTAGTAGTGGGATTTGTATAGCGAATCGCTTGCGGAGTAGGATGGGAAAGGTGAGCAGAAGTAAGATAACTACATATTGTAAGCTGCAGAAAAATAGGGTGTGCATGGTGGTGTTGGACTGAAAATATAGGTAAACGATATTCCCGATTCCCAGTCCGATGGTAAGTACAAATAGCAGGTAATAGATGCGTTGGAGGAGATTGCTGTGTGTGTGGTGATGTTTAATGTGCTGCATGGTCGGTGGAGATGGTGGTAGTCTTGTTTACGTTTTGCAAAATAAGATTAATTACATCATCCGATGAGTGCGGATTTGCGTTCGCTTGCTGGCTAAGAATCATCTGCTTGCGGAAAGTTGCGTCTTCACAAAGGCGTTTAGCTACAGTCACTTGTTGCTGTATGTCGGTGGTGAAATACGACATACCATGTTGGTGAAAGAAATGCGCATTGTGGTTCTCTAGTCCAGGGATAGGATGGGTGTGAACAAGTGGTATGTTCTTGACGATAGCTTCTGTGGAAGTGATGCCGCCTGGCTTGCTGAAAATAACATCCGAAGCGTCCATTAGGGTGGATACTTGATTCGTAAAACCTAGTAACCATAGTTGTTGGTCCGAAAAATGCGTTTGTAGCGAATGGAGTAGGTTCTCGTTGCGTCCACAAACGCAAATAACAGTATCTTCTGGATGTATTTCTTTTAAAAGTTGCCCTATCAGTTGCTCTATATTGCCATAGCCCATTGATCCTGACATAACTAAATACCAATGCCCATTTTTAGGTATACTTGGGTTGTTTTGCAGTAATAAGGTTCTTGCTTTGACTTTAGGTAGTCGTGTGCTGAATTTTTGTTCGTCAATAGGAATGCCGATTGGCACGAGTTTTTCGCGTGGAAGTCCTTTTTCAACAAATTCCTCTATGAGATGCTCATGGGGTATGATATAGTAGTCCAAGTCTGTTTCTTGCAGGAAGGGGATACAAGTATAATCTGTCATGATAAAATAGCTTGGAATAGCCAAATGCATTTTCCGTTTGAGGGCGGTTATGGCTTCAGCTGGAAATAGGTGAACACAGACGATGATGTCGAAGTGATTTTGTTTAATGTAGTCATACAACTTCTTGGCGTATAGCTGGTTGGCTCCATATACAATCGATTGCCACGAGTCAAAATTGCTACTGACAAATCCCCCGAATTTGTACATGAACTCGAACAGCGAACCGCGTGTGGAAAAAAGATAGGCATCACCTATTCGTTGTGATAGTCCTTCGCTAACTAGTGCCAATGTGTCTTGAACTTCGCAAGTGATATCTCGCCGTTGCATGGCTATTTGCAGGGCTTTGGCGCAGGAGTTGTGTCCCTCGCCGGTGTTGCATGATAGGATAAGAATTTTCATGGGTGAGGTGGTTGGTTTTGGATGGGTATGGACAAAATCCGTGCCAGATGCGCTATGAGTGTACGTAGCCTTCGGTCTAGGTGGCTGAATAACTAACGAATAACTAACGAATCACTAACGAATCACTAACGATTTGTCGCTGCAAGTTAGGTGTTTTTTGAGGATATGATGATAAGATGGTGCAGGGGACTATTGGAGTTGTGATAGATAAAATCTATCCATTTGATAGAAATCTTGATTTTTTCTTGCATATATGCAAAATTTTGTGTAATTTTGCGCGATTTTTTAAATTAAGGATACTATGCAAGATTTTCAAAGTTTATGCCAACTAAGGCGCTCGTATAGAAAATACACAGACCAGCCTGTAGAACAGGAGAAATTGGACTATATTATCCGTTGTGCGTTGATGTCGCCTGCGGGCAAGAGAATGAATCCATGGCACTTTGTGGTGATTAAGAACGAGGCGATATTGCGCCAGTTGGCAGGTTGTCGCACCTATGGTAGCGGTATGTTTGATACCGCTATGGCAGGCATCGTAGTGGCTGCGGACACAAGTGTGATTGATACTTGGCAATGCGATGCGGCTATTGCTGCGCAGAACATTTGGCTCGCTGCTGCTGATCAAGGATTGGGCGCGTGCTGGTGTCATGTGTACCAGCGTGAGGGCGCGGAGGACTTGGTGCGCAAGTTAACGGGACTGCCAGAGAACTTCACGGTATTATGCGTGATGTCCCTCGGCTACAAGAACGAAGAGCGCAAACCTTTCGACTTCGAGAAACTGCAATACGATAAAGTTAGTCAAATCAATTAAAATTATAAAAATATGAAAAACTGTTATTATCTATGCATGTTGTTCTTAGTGACATTCGTGTGCACTAATTGTGAACCAAATAATCCTCATGTAGATTACAATGAGGGAGAGGTAAATCAAATAATATTGTCAGTAGAAGATAAGGAAACTCTAGATATAATATTTCAACATGTAGAATCTACAAAAGCTAATGATTTGTTAAATGATGCAGAGGCTAAATGTGTATCTTTTATAGTTCGCTCCAAGACAGATTTGCAGCAATTAGCACCCAAAGGAGTTAATGTTCCTGATTTAGATTTTGAAAACTATAGCCTTGTGTGGTGTGTTTATGAATCACCATATTTGACGGCAAAAGTAACTAGTTATCGCATGTTTATGCAGAAAGACGGAGTGGCTCAATTAAATGTAGAATATAAATGTACTTCTATTGCGGCTGCATTTGGTGAAAATTGCCATTATGCGTTGTTCGATGTACCTAGTGCCGCAATAAAATACATCAATGTTGATTGTGTGCAAGAATCACGCAATTCGAATAACTAAGAATGATATTATATTTTAGATACAAATGAAACCAACAATAGCAATTACAGCTGGAGATATTAATGGCGTGGGGTATGAGGTGATACTCAAGAGTATTACCGCACCACATATTTGTGAGATTTGTCGTCCGATTGTATATGGCAATGCCAAAGTGGCACGCCAACATATGCAAACCTTGGACGAAGAGTATAGGAACATACAATGGAATATCATCAACGACCCGAAGCAAGCAAAAGATGGACGACTGAACCTTATTACTTGCTACGGCGATGATACCCCTGTGCAACTGGGTGTATCTACACCTGAAGCAGGTAAAGCGTCTTATCAGAGTCTGCAACGTGCGTGTCAAGATTTGAAGAATGGATTGGTGCATGCTATCGTGACGGCGCCAATCAATAAGGATAATATCCAGTCGGACGCTTTTCGTTATTCGGGACACACGGAGTATTTGACCCAACAGTTTGGCGAGGGAAAAGATAGTCTGATGATGATGATTAGTGAGCGTATGCGTGTGGCATTGGTGTGCAATCATACGCCTATCGCCAAGGTGGCTGAGACGATTACAGAG
>JAEIGA010011303.1_pt1 | contig 13557 bp, 10 predicted proteins | sample 9270691 | NCBI WGS metagenome assembly JAEIGA01 (sample SAMN17057246, study PRJNA624740) | gut metagenome | biome: biome; isolation source: fecal sample | host: Bos grunniens | place: China: Xizang | collected 2019
ATGATTTTTACGATCTGTGCGATGAAATGGGTCTTCTGGTCTGGCAGGACTTTATGGTGGCCTGTGCCAATGTGTGGCTGACCGAGGACTTTACCCGGAGCTTCATCCGGGAGGCGATCTATAATCTGAAGCGGTTCCGGAATCATGCCTCCTTTGCCATGCTGTGCGGCAATAACGAGATGGAGGAAGCCATCGAAACCTGGGACAGGGACTCCTACAACGATCTGGTCCGGATGGATTATCTGCATCTGTATGAGCATATCCTGCCTGAACTGGTGGACAAGTATGCACCTCAGACCTTCTACTGGCCCTCCAGCCCCTCCAGCGGCGGCGGCTTTGATGAGCCCACCAACAACCAGAACGGCGATGTCCACTACTGGAAGGTCTGGCACGGCAATGCACCCTTTACGGATTACCGGAATTATCTGTTCCGGTTCTGTTCTGAGTACGGTTTTGAGAGCTTCCCCTCCATGAAAACCATCCGCACCTATTGCCCTGAGGAGGAGATGAATCCCTTCTCCCGGGTAATGGAAGATCACCAGAAGTGCAAGAGCGGCAACGGAAAGATCGTCAATTACATTTCTGACAATTACCTGTATCCCGTGTCCATGGAGCAGATGGTCTATACCTCCCAGCTGCTTCAGGCGGAAGCCATCCAGTACGGTGTGGAGTATTTCCGGAGAATCCGGAACATCTGCAAGGGTTCCCTGTACTGGCAGGTCAACGACTGCTGGCCCGTGGCCTCCTGGTCCAGCATCGACTATTTCGGCAGACGCAAGGCGCTGCACTATGCGGCGAAGAGATTCTATGCTCCCATTGCGGTGGGGCTGTTCCTGGAGGAGGATGTGCTGACCGTCAACGTATCCAATGAAACTATGGCGGATTTCAGAGGCACTGTGCGGATTCGTTTCTGCAAAAATGACTTCACCGTGGTGCAGGAGATCACCGGCAATGGGTTTGTGAAGAAGCTGACTTCTTCTGATGTGCTTTCCGTGGAGGTTCCGGAACTGGACAGGTACGGAAGCTACGCAGTGGTATCTCTCTATGGTCCCGATGGAGAGTGGATCACCGACCGGACACAGATGTTTGTAAAGCCCAAGCAGTACAGCTTTGCAAATCCCAATGTCCGGGCAGAGTTTGCGGATGTCCCCGGCGGTGTGGAAATTTCCCTGAAGGCGGACTGCTTCGCCAGAGCCGTGGAGATCGACTTTGCGCAGCTGGACTGCCCGCTGCCGGACAACTTCTTCGACCTGACGGACGGGGAGGCCAGAGTGCTGCGGGTGGAGACCGACCATACAGCACAGGAACTGGAGGACAATCTGATCCTGCGGTCTGTGTGGGATGTTGGCTACAACCGATAATCATGCGAATAGAATGCGCTTCCGGTCCTGGAAGCGCATTCTGTTTTACTTCATTTTCAAATATTTCCGTTGTCATCCCATTTTAGACTGGTCTTGAAGCCCTTAATGTTGTATAATCATGTCAGAAAATGGCGGTACTGTGTGCCGGAAAACTTTGTAGACAGGCGGTTGGACGATGAAGGGACTTTTACAAAGAGACAAAGATGTACTGAAAAACAGCAACCTGCAGCAGAAACTGGAATTTTTGCTGGACTACTACAAATGGCCTGCCATCGCGGTGGTGCTGACCATAGTGATTATCGCATCCTTTGTAATTCCGGCGGTTACTGCGAAGGATGTGGTCCTCTCCGGAATCCTTCTGAACAGCTACCAGTCCTCCTTTGAAAACCTGCCGGTGGAGGAACTGGCGGAGGATATCCTGGCAGCACTGGGGGCAGATCCGGAAGCCTGTACTGCGGAACTGAGCACAGGCCTGATTTTTGATCCGGATAACAAAGAAGCGGCTGAAATCAGCTATCAGGTGGCCCAGCGAATCGGTGCGCAGGTTTCTATTGGGGAGTTGGATTTTGTGGTGGGAAACTATGAGGCAATGGCAGCCTTTGCCGAATCCGGAACCTTCTATGCCCTTTCCGAAGTGCTGCGTCCGGAGGAACTGACGCAATACGAACCCTGGGTACTGGAGCAGTCCGACGGGGTGCTGCTGGATGTCAGCAGCTGCGGCGCGCTGATGGAAGGATATCCCTACCTGCGCGAACCCCTGGTGCTGGCCATCGCGGTGAATGCACCCCACCCGGAGCAAATTCCGAAACTGCTGAATTTCCTGTTCAGCAGTGATAATGAACAGACAAATTAACGGAGGCGAGTATGAAAGGAATCTTCTCTTACGACGGCATCTTCAATCGGATGGTCAGCAGGATCATTGACTGCATTTTGCTGAGCTTTCTCTGGCTGCTGGTGTCCATTCCTGTGGTAACCATGGGTGCGGCCACCACGGCGATGTATTACACCGTCCATAAAATCTTCCGTGAGGAGGAGGGGTATCTGCTTCGCTCCTTCTGGCGTTCCTTCAAAATGAACTTCCGCCAGTCTACGCTGGTGTGGCTGGGTTTCCTGGTATTCTACCTCGTATTCGGTCTGAATGCCTACTATGGCTATGCTTTCTTTGCCAATGACGTGATTCCCCTGGGACTGCTGATCGTGATCCTGGTGGTGGCGGCTGTTGTGATGGCATGGTCGTGCTATGTGTTTCCTTATATTGCACGATTCAAGGACACCTCGAAAACAGTACGAAAAAACTGTGTGTATCTGCTGGTGCGCCATCCCCTCCGCTCTCTGGCTCTGCTGGTGATCCTGCTGGGCTGCATCGTGCTGGTTGCAGGTGTTCCCTTTGGTTTGGCCTTTGCTCCTGCAGTAGGTGCCTGGGCAACCAACGGCATACTGGAGCCTGTGTTCCGGCTCTATATCCCCAAAGAGGACCAGGAAGAGGAAAACGTTTGAGAATACGAAAACGAGAATCAAACTGCGGCAGTATTTCTACAGGATCTGCCGCAGTTTTCATAAAATAAGCCAACAAAGGAGAATACATATGCTACAGGGAAAAGTGATTATGGTGTCCGGTGCCACCGGAGGCATGGGCAGAGCCCTTTGTGAAAGACTGGCAGAGCAGGGCGCTGCTCTGGCTTTGGCTGCCAGAAAAGACGAGGAACTGGCGCAGCTGCACCGGGAGCTGGAAGAAAAAGGCTGCCGGGTTGTATCCTGCGTGGTGGATGTGACGGAAGAAGACCAGGTCCGTGCCTTTGCGGAGAAAGCAGCGGCTGCTTTCGGCAAGCTGGATGGTCTGGTGAATCTGGCGGGACTTTCCATCACCGGTAAGATCTGGGAGACGGAGGAAGCGGTCTACGACCGGATCATGGATGTGAACGTGAAGGGCACCTACCTGATGTGCAAACATTTTGTACCCCATGCTGCCCAGGATGCCCGGATCATCAACATCGGCAGCATGGCTGCCCGGCGCACCAACGGCAATGCGCCGCTGTACTGCGTGGCCAAGTCTGCGGTGAACACCCTGTCCCAGGGTCTGGCGCTGCAGGTTGCCGCCCAGGGAATCCACGTGACGACCCTGAATCCCGGCGGAGCCGATACCCCCTTCTGGGGCGACCGTCCTGTGAAGCGGGAAAAGATGCTCAAAGCGGAGGATGTGGTGGATGTGATCCAGTTCGTGCTGAATGCCCATCCCAGAATGGCCATCCATTCCATTGACTTTGAAAGCATTTCTATGGTCTGATGCCTATGAAAACACTGGATTTGGCACTGAACTTCTACAGGCGGTACAGCCAGGTAGAGGAGATCAATAATTATTACGGACTGCTTGCCAATTATGCTCTGGTGCAGGTCTGCCGGGAAACAGGCGACGAAGGATTGATTGCGTCCTGCAGAGAACTTCTGATGCGCTACCCGGATGGGGTCAAGCATCCCTACTACAACTTCTCCTGCTACCGCCTCGGCGGCAATGCCGGTGCCTGGGCGGATATGGTGGGGCTCCAGAAGCGCCGTCCGGGAGAGCTGAAAACATTTGCCGAAAGTACCATGGCGGGACCTAAGGAAAAGGGCGGTCTGCTGTGTATGCCCGGCAGGGAGAAAGAGGGCTGGATCTGGATCGATACCTTAACGGCCATCACCCCCTTTATGCTCTTTGCCGGAATCTCCCTGGGAGAAGAAACCTACATTGACTTTGCGGCAGAGCAGTGCTTCGGAATGTACGAAGCGCTGCTGGACGACAGCTGCGGCCTGCTGCATCAGTGCAGGGGCTTCCTGCCGGATGGGAAATGCTCCGAAGATCACTGGTCCCGGGGCAACGGCTGGGGATATCTGGCCCTGGCGGAACTGATCCAGTATCTGCCTTCCGATTCCCGGCACCGGGAGAAGGCGCAAGCGTATTACCGCAGTTTGTCCCGGGCACTGCTGCCTTGGCAAAACGACAGGGGATTGTGGCGGCAGGAGATCACGGAGAAGACAGCCTGGGAGGAAAGCTCCGGTACGGCGCTGATTCTCTATGGCATGGGAATCGGTCTGCGGTTGGGCTATCTGGAACCGGAGATTTACCGGGATGCGTTTTGTAAGGGACTGGAGGGTTTGCTGAAATACGCCGCCAATCCGGACTTCTCCACGGAACTGTCCTGTCCCGGCTGCCTTTGCCCCGGAGACGGAAGCATTTATGCCTATCTAACGGAAAAGCAGCCCCAGAAGGATGAGCACCATTCCTACGGTGCCTTCATGCTGGCGCTGGCGGAAGCCCACAGGAACGGAATAACCGACATTCCCTGGGGTTGTGAAGAATAAGTAATTAAGGTCCCGGCGAAGGAGGGGATGTCATGGAGCAGCGCATTCAGTTTGAACTCAGGGACTATTTTCATTTGGAGATGCTGGGGCTGATCAAATCCCCTCCCGGGAGGGAATGCTGCTTCCATACCCACCCTTTCTGGGAACTGATTTACTCCGTTTCCGGAGAAAGCTATCACAACATCGGAGGCAGGACGATTCTGCTGCCCCAGGGAGAACTGTGCCTGGTTCCGCCCAATACGGAGCATTCCAGCGAAAATGCCGGAATGCAGGACAATGTCAAGCTTTACATTGGCTTTTCTTTCTTCACCAGTTTTCCCCGCAGGGAGTCCGGTCAGACGGTTGGGGTGGGTATGAGCCTGCCCTGCCGGGTTTTGGATTATGATCTGCCAGCCCTGGCGGAAAGCCTGGATAAAAGAGCAAAGACCGCCGAAGCCTTTCAGATGGACAATCTGATGGGTGCCCTTTCCCGGCTGGCTGCCCGGCTGCCCAATGACAGTCCGGAGCAACTGAATCCCCGGCATCTGCGGCAGCAGACCATCACCGGAAAGGTGATCGACTATCTGAACCAAAACATCAACCGCTCCGTCCGCATCGATGAGCTGGCTTCTATGTTTTACCTTTCTCCCTACTACATCAGCGAGCAGTTCCGCCAGAATACAGGCGTGGGCATCAAGCAGTATCACGAAAATCTGCGGATGTTTCATGCCCTTCAGCTGCTGAAAGAGGGCAAATACACCGTCACGGAAACCGCGGAGAAGCTGGGCTATGAAAATATCCACTATTTCTCCAGGCGATTCAAGGACCACTTCGGGTATCCCCCCAGTCAGATTCCAAAAACCACCGAATTTGTGCAAACGCATTTCTGAATTGATGTAAAGAAAAATACTCCTTCCCACGGTATAATGAGAAAAAGCACATAAATACACCACAAGGAGGAGCAAAAATGAAGGTAGCTGTTCTCAAAGAAAAGGAAACATTTGAAATGCGCCAGTTTCCCTGTCCGGAACCGGATGCAAACACGGTGCTGGTAAAAATGGAAGCCTGCGCGGTGTGCAACGCCACGGATACGAAGCTCTTTAAGGGAAAGCACGCCCTGTCCGCCTTTCCCAGCATCATCGGTCACGAAGGCGTGGGCCGGGTTGTGGCAGTGGGCGAAAAGGTAACCAAGCTGAAGACCGGCGACCTTGTGCTGGGCGGCAGTTTTTATACCGACGGAATTCCGTCCCTGTGGGGCGCATACAGCGAGTACGGCATTGCCGGTGAGGATACCCCTGTGGTTCCTCCTTCTCTGGATGCGGTGGAAGCATCGCTGGCATATATGCTGAGCGAAGCCATCAATGCGGTGCGGATTGCCCAGCCGGAGCCCGAGGACTGGGTGCTGATTATTGGCGCAGGTGCCGTGGGCTTCAGCCTGCTCTCTGCCGTAAAAGCTCTGACCAAATGCCGTGTCATTATGCTGGACCGGATCGAAGAAAAGCTGGCCACTGCATCTGAAATTGGCGCCGACTATGTGATCAACGGTGCCCGGGAAGATGTGGCGGCGCGGATCCGGGAAATTACCGGCGGTCAGGATGTGAACCGGATTTTTGAGGCGGTGGGTTCCCAGGCAACCTATCAGATGGCCTTTGATCTGATCCGCCGGGGTGGTGTCATCATTCCCTTTGGCATGATCGAAGGCACCATGCAGATCCCGTTCCGTACCCTGTATGCAAAGGAAGTCCAGATGCGCTGGTGCAAGGGCTCCGGCGTGGAGGAAATGGAAAACAAACGGACGGCCCTGCGTCTAATTGCGGAGGGGGCCATCCGGACTGATATTCTGATTACATCCCGGGTTCCCTTTGATCATATTGCCGATGCTTTCCAGAAGGTGGCTTCCGGAAGCGAGATTCGCGTGATCCTGACCCTGGAATGATGATTGCAGGTGCGGCTATGAAATTTGCAATTATTGGTTATGGCGCCATCGGAGAAATCCACGCAAGGGTGATCGAAGCCATTGAAGGTGCCGAGCTGGCAGCTGTGGCAACCCGAAACCCCGAAAAACAAAAACAAGCCGCCGAAAGACATCACTGCGATGTATATGCAGATTACCGGGAAATGCTCCGCAGGGATGATATCGAAGTTGTGGCCATCTGCCTGCCTTCCGGCAGTCACGAGGAGGCTGCAGTGGCGGTTGCAGAGGCAGGAAAGCACTGCATCGTGGAAAAGCCCATGGAAATTACCGTGGAGCGGTGTACCCGGATTGCGGAATTGTATGACAGGAAGGGCCTTGTTATCAGTGTGATCTTCCAGCATCGGTTCGATGCGTCCACAATGCTCATCAAACAGGCAATTGATTCCGGCAAGATGGGCAGGCTGAACTATGGCAGCGCCCGGACCATCTGGTTCCGGGATGAGAATTACTACCGCCATTCCGGCTGGCGGGGAACCTGGGCCTATGACGGCGGCGGTGCGCTGATGAACCAGGCCATCCACACCATAGATCTGCTGCAGCATCTTATGGGCCCTGTGGAAGCGGTTTGCGGAAAATGCGGCAAGCTGTACCATCAGGCAATGGAAACGGAGGACCTTGGCATTGCGCTTCTGAAATTCAAAAGCGGTGCCATGGGTGTGATTGAGGGTACGACCCTGGCATATCCTGGTTTCTTTACGGAAGTCAATGTCTACGGACAGGAAGGGAGCGCCGGTATCCGCAATGACGCCGTCAGCTTCTGCAACTTTTCCTCCGGACCGGATCCGCAGCTGCAGCAGCTGCAGGAAACCGGAGATGAATGTATTCCTTACGGCTGGTATAATCTGGTGCCCCATATCCGCCAGTATCAAGATGTGATGGATGCCATTGCCCATAAAAGAGCCCCTCTGATTTCCGGCTGGGAAGGCATGGAGACTGTCAAGATCATCGAAGGAATTTACCGCTCCTCCGAAACAGAGGAATGGATCCAATTGTAAGTCAACGAAAACAGAAGGCAGCTGCCCATTCGGGCAGCTGCCGTTTAATTTATGTTTCCGTGGATTTGGGATATCACCGGAGCCGAACGGTCACGGATTTGTAAGGCGCAAACACCAATTTCAGTTTTCCGTCTGTGATCTCACAGAGACCGATTTCACTCTCGTCCATACGGCACAGGCTGGCTTCTGTGAAGCCGTCCAGATGAACGGTGCATTCCGTAAACTTACCCTGGTTTTCAAACAGTCGCAGAATGGTTCCGTTGCCGTCCTCGGCGCGTTTCAGAGCGGAGAACTGGATGTTCTTCTCGTTCCATACCACCGGGAAGGGAATGGTTTCTGGTCCGTTCTCCGGAGCTTTCACACGCAGTGCATGGGTAAGGGGAGGATACAGGAAGGACTGTGCATCTGTCAGGAATGGGGCTACATCTTGTTCATCCACGCTGAAGGGGAGATAGGACCATTCAATCTCCTGTCTGCCGTGGCATTGTGCATCTGGGGTAACAAAGGCTTCCGATGCGGAGCCAGACCGCGTTTTGGTGTTTCGGCGTCCCATCATCTGGAACCCTCTGAGAAGGGTTACGGATACTTCCGGCGTAGCGCGGATCGGTTCCATCACTGCCTCATAATCGTACATGCCTTTCATGGCTACCGCCAGACCGGTCTGATGATCACGGGCGGCAATCCATTCCCGGCAGGGAAGCAGCTGCGTAGGCGGCTGGTACCATTTTTCGACTTCTTTCTGCCGATGGATGGGGCGGTCGATTACAGCCAAATGTCCCTGGGAGAGGATGCTGTCAGTTCGGACACCCATATTGAGCTTCAGACGGATACGGTGATCGGATGCGGTATTGTCAAATACCAGCTTCACATCCACCCGGGGCAGATCACGATACAAAGAGATATCAAAGCTTACCGGAATTTTTACCATCTCGCGGCTGCGCATATCTCCATCGAGACAGGCAGGTACCACCATTGTACCGGACACACGCAGGGTTGCGCGTACGGGACCGCGTTCCACGACTTTATGGCTGAAATCAAAAGAACTGGAAAGCATCCTGATGCCCGGAATCCAGGGCTGGGCGAAATCCCATGCATCGCCTGCGTCTGCTTCTTCTTCAAGCAGGTTCAGTCCATACCAGGTCTTTCCGCTGCGCTTATCGGTCAGATCGATCAGGGCGCCGTGGGCATCTACCCGGATCCACTTGTTTTCCATGCCGCTTTCGTCACAGCGCAAACCCGATTTGTTTGCGGAGTCGGGCTGCGTCGGTTTTGCCTCGTAGGCACTGATATCATTGGATCCGTCAGTCATGAACAGCACTTTACGGAAAAGGGGCGCCGGGAACAGATCGTTGCGGGGAAGTCCGATTCCGTTGACTGCAACCTCTTCCCGGGGAAGTACCTGGGTAGGCATTCTTTCACCCTTGCGGTTGAACATGGCCACATTCTGATCCCCGATTGCCATCCATACCTCGGCGGGTTGAGTAATGCCCCTGGGGATCGGGTTGTAGACCAGACATCCCTTGTTTTGAGTAGGCTGTACTTTGGTCGCCAGATAAGTCATGGCATCGTGCGCCAAACCGGAGGCGATCTGACGTGCCTTTCCGAAGCGGGATTCCATGTCGATGTGGGCTTCATCGATGGAGGAACCGTGAATGGAATCATGGGCGCTGTTCAGCAGCATGCCCGTCCATGCTTCCCGGAGCAGGGTGGGATGTGCCCTGTACCCGTGCAGATGGGCAATTGCGGTGATGGGCTCGGCATACTTTTCCAGCAAAGCTTCGCAGCCGAAATTCTGCCGTTTCAGATAGGACCGTGTGGAGAGTACACCCAGAAGGATATACTGATATTTGGAACCGAGAAGCTCGGTGCGATAGGTAAGATGTTCCACACCGCGGCTTTGCACCATGCGGATGTATTCCTCCACATCTCCCATCACGAATTCAATGTCATCCTGCATGGCATTGGCGGCTGCTACACATTCACCGATCCGGAACTGGGGCGGCAAATGATCGGCACCGGCGATCAGGGGGATTACACCGCTGGGATAACGTTCCGCGATTCGTCTCACATTGGAAACCATATTCTCTGCGACGGCATCGGGATCCTCGTGATTCGCAAGATCGTGATGCCATTCATAGGACAGATAGTCCGGGTAGTAGGGCGATTCGCGGGGCTGGAGGGGTTCCACCTGCTTGCCGTAAATATCAAAAGCACCTGCATAAGACTCGCGGAAATGGCTGCAGAGTACTTTGGAACCATCCAGGCCTTCAAACAGGAATTCGTCCGGATGACCGCCTTCAACCTCCGGCATACCGCGCATGAACAGCAGGCTGTCGATACCGAATCCGTTCAGGATCTGGGGCATCTGCATGGGATGGCCAAAATTATCCGGCAGGTAGCCTGCGGACATATAGCCGCCAAAGCGGTCTGCTTCCCGTTTTCCGTACAGGCAATTGCGGATCATGTTTTCTGCGGAGGGAATCCACTCATCAAACTGCGTATAGAACGGACCGATTTTCAAAGATCCGTCCGCAATCAGCTTGCGCATCTCCGCTTCGTCTTCCGGCACGACGGAAAGGTGCTCAAGCAGCGGATAAACCTGACCGTCCAATACATAGCATTTGAAATCTTCCCGTTTCGCGGCTTCTTTCAGCTCCGTCAGTGCCTGAACGGTCCAGAACCGATAGCTGTTCATCGGCTGATACCATTCGATATCCAAATGTCCTGCGGTAATGACAAAACCAGTCAGTTTTTTCATAATGGCACCGTCTTTTCTAAGATATTGTTCTTATTTTAAAAACTGTGCCGGAATGAGGACCTCATTCCGGCACAGGCGGTGATTAGCAGATTTTGAAATTACTTCTTGTTAGCCAGGAACTCATCCAGCTGACGCTGAATCTCAGCAATGAACTTGTCAACGCCGGCTTCGTCCAGCTTCTGCAGGAACTCATCCAGGTACTCCTCGGGAGCAACGGTACCGGTGACCAGTGCGGGGAGATACTCGTGGGTGACGTTGGACAGGGCAGCCAGCTCAGTCTGGACATTGGAGGGATCGAAGACGAAGCCCAGGGTGTTCAGGGGCAGAGCTTCCTCGTTGAACTTCTTGAAGTTCTCCCACTTCTGGGGATCCTCATTGGACTTCAGGGACATCAGCATCTGGTTGCCGAACTCCCAGCCGAAGCCGCCGCCGTAGTATCTGGACTCGGGAGCCAGCTCGATAGTGTTCTCGTCAATTCTGGTGTAGTGAACGCCTTCGATACCGTAGTTGATCAGGTCGATCAGGGTTCTGTCGGTATATGCCAGGTTCAGCAGCATCATAGCGCGCTCGGGGTTCTCGCTGGTGACGGGGATAGCCTGCAGGGAGTTGTTGATGTCAGCGGTGAAAGCACATGCGGGGGTCAGTTCAACCTGGACCCACTCAACAGCGCTGGTGCTCTTTTCCTTGTCCTGACCGGGCTTCATGGAAACGAACTGAGAGAAAGCCAGGCCCTGAGCGGCCAGGATTTCGTTCTCCATGATGGTTGCGTCCTCAGCGATGAGGCCTTCCTCGTACCACTCTCTGGTCTTTACCAGCCACTCCTTGAATTCGGGAGTTGCGAACTGGTTGAAGACCTTGGTGTTGTCGGGATCGTTGTTGGGCCACAGTGCGCCGGGCAGGTAGCTGTCACCAGCAACCTCGTCCAGCATCATGACAGATACGGGAGAAGTGACCATATCGGTACCGGCAGCCAGGTTTGCACGCAGCTCAGAATTGCCGGAGTTGATTTCCTTCTCCTGGATGGTTCTGAACATGGGCAGCAGGTCTTCGAAAGTCTCAACAGTGCTCAGATCGAAGTTGTACTTGTCCACGTACTTCTTGTTCAGCAGAATGCCGCGGGAGTGTGCCTTCTCCTTAACGACAGGAACGCCATAGACAGTGCCGTTCACACGGTTGGCATCGATAAACTCCATGCCAACCTGCTCGATGATGTCCTTGCCGTAAACGGGCAGCAGATCATCCAGGGGCAGGAAGGAGCCCTTCAGAGAGTTGGCCATGTAGGGGAGTGCCCAGCCGGCGGTGAACACCAGGTCCACAGGTTCGCCGGTTGCAATCATGTTGCCGAGCTTCTGGTCGTAGCTGCCCCAGTCGAAGCAGATGACCTCAACGGTGGCATTGATCTTTTCCTTAACGTATGCGCTGATTGCTTCGTTGACCAGATCAGTGTCAGCGGCAGGGCCGTCGCCGATAAAGTACCAGGTCAGGTGGACGGGTTCCAGTTCTTCCACGTTGGGAACTTCAGCAGCAGGAGCGTCGGAGGCAGGGGCCTTTTCGCTTCCACAACCGGCCAGCATACCGAATACCAGCAGGAGGGCAAGCAGCAGGGAAAGTGTTCTCTTCATTTTTTGTTCTCCTTTGATTTATTTTTAATAGATAGCGTACTGCTAAATATTACTCTTTGATGGCGCCGATGGTCAGGCCCTTCACAAAATACTTCTGGAAGAAGGGATAGGCCAGGACGATGGGACCGATGCCGATGATAGCCAGAGCCATCCGGACACCTTCCAGAGGAATGGTGCTGGTAGCGAGGCCACCGAGCTTGTCCGAATTTTTCATGAGGTACTGTGCGTTCTGGAGCACGGTGTACATGTAATACTGGATGTTGTACAGTCTGGTTTTGGTGATAAACACCAGGGGGATCCAGTAGTCGTTCCACATATCCACCGTCAGGAACAGAGCAATGGAAGCCAGGCCCGGCTTGGAAAGGGGCATGACGATCTGGAAGAAGATTCGCATCTCACTGGCGCCGTCCAGTTTGGCAGATTCCAGAAGGGAAACGGGGACGGAAGTCTGGAAAAACGTACGCATGATCATGACATACCATGCACTCATCAGATGGGGAATGATGTAGATCCAGATGGTATCCTTCAGACCGAGAACTCTGGAATACATGTAGTACCAGGGAACAACACCACCGTTGAAAATCATGGTAAAGAAAACGAACAGGGAGAAAAACTTCCGATACTTAAAGTCCTGTCTGGAGATGGGGTAGGCGAACAGGGCGATAACCAGAACGCCTCCCAGAGTGCCGAAAATGGTGGTAAAAATGGAAATGCCATAGGAACGAATCAACTCGTCAGCGCTCTTGAACAGGAATTTGTAAGACTCTACACTGAATACCTTGGGAATTAAACTATATCCGGATGTAAGCAGTACGTTTTCGGCTGTAAGAGAAGCGCTCAAAACCAGAACCAGCGGCAGGAAGCAGATGAGCGTAAACAGGATAAAGAACAGGTGCAGCAAGGCGCTGACCCACTTGTTCGTGGCAGATATTTGCGACATATTCATCCCTCCTTCTCGTTAGAACATACCTTTTTCCGGATCGATTTTGTTTACGATCGCATTGGAAGTGAGAATAAAGATCAGTCCGACCACAGACTGGAACAGGCCGACAGCGGCAGCCATGGAGAAGTCACCAACACCGGACATCATGGCACGGTAAACATAGGTATCGATTACGTTTGTAACATCGTACAGAGGGCCGGAATCCATCGGGAATAAGTAAAAGAGGCCAAAATCGGCATTGAAGATCTTACCGATCTGCAGAAGCACCATAATGATGATGACCGGAGTCAGCAGAGGCAGGGTAATGTGCTTGATCTGCTTCCACCTGTTGGCACCGTCGATGGCAGCGGCTTCATAGTATTCTGTATTCAGGCCGGCGACGGCAGCCAGATATACCACCGCGTTGTAACCGCCGTACTTCCAGATATTGGCGAACACAAGAATAAACGGCCAGTATTTCTTTTCCAGGTAGAACTGAATCGGTTCCATTCCCAGAGGTGCCAGAATCTTGCTGTTGATGAAGCCGGTCTTACCGCCCATAATGGCAAGGCCGATATAGCTGGCCACGATCCAGGACAGGAAATA
>JAEIGA010011304.1_pt1 | contig 13557 bp, 10 predicted proteins | sample 9270691 | NCBI WGS metagenome assembly JAEIGA01 (sample SAMN17057246, study PRJNA624740) | gut metagenome | biome: biome; isolation source: fecal sample | host: Bos grunniens | place: China: Xizang | collected 2019
AATAAAAGGAAGCGAGGACAGGTCGAAAGAATCGAAAAGCTTTTCAGCTAAAGACGGATTTTCAGCAAGGATCCTGTCCACATTTATAAAAATGGCACGGGTCTTAGGATCAGTTGCCACGAGTTCCTTTATGACGGCCTTCTCTGCTTTACAGATTTCGCAGCCTTCAGTATAGAATACTATTATATTCTTCGCTGCTCCTATCTTGCGAAGCTTTACTGAAGTATTCTTGATCTTGCTGCCACTTATTCTTTCTGCCGGAACTTTAATATCCGGTACCAGAGTGCCCGGGAGGGCCTTGGACAAAAGGTCATCCATAATCTGTGCGAAACCGACTACTTTCAGAGAATCATCCTCTGTATCCCATGCCTTTGGACAGGCAGTGATATTTTCATCGATGAGATACTTCAGTCCTTCCTTTATTCCTTCTCCGGAATGTGTAGCCAGATAGTAGAGCAGATCTCCAGAAAGCTGGCGGAACATAAGGGTATCCCCTTTCGATAATGTACTTGAAGAAATATAGTCGACTAAATCGCGTACTTTCTGCACAGAGGGTTCCTCAGCTGAGAATATACCGTCAAAAAGCTGAGCGGATTCATCTGAGCCATAGTTCAGCTTCGTATCCGCAAAAATGCTTCTAAGCATGGTATAGAGCGCTTCCACATCGAGTCCTCTGCCCAAAATTACTCCGTCCGGTCTGACAAGAAATATTCTTGGGGTCTGAAGTACCCCGTATTTTCTTTGAAAATCAGAATCCAATTGAGGATCCCATAAATGCTGGACCTTTACTACATCTGAGTCAATGGCGAGACGGTCTGATACATACTTCTGCCATGCTTCCCTATTATCACCGCTATATACCGCAAGCAGTTCTACAGGAAATTCTCCTTCTTCAAGAATATTGCGCAGCAGGATAGATTCAAGCTTACATTTAGAGCAGTCCGTATCGTAGAAATAGATTATTCGGAAATGTGAAGAAGCATCGCTGCCATCTTCTGAAAACAATGAGACAGGACTGTCATCCATAGTCTTCATCGTCAGCTGAGGGGCTTTCATGCCCACCAGGGACTGACGGTTGAAGTCAGCAAAGACTCTTGCATTGATCAGATCAATATCAGTCTTCATCTTGACCTTGCCCGGCAGGAACCACTTGTCCAAGAGGTATATAGATACTGCCTCCGAGCCCATGACCGGGGAATTCATATAATGTTCATAGGCTTGCAGAGCTATGAACTGACGTACCAGAGAATCTTCTGTACTGTTTATAAGGAAGTCACATTCCTGTTTCTGAACATCAGTTCCTTCCCTCTCAATAGCCTTGAAGTACTCGTCCAGTTTCTGTGTCAAAGCAGCCTGACGCAAAGAATCCAGTTCCTGTGCCCCCATCCTACCGGACAGACACAGAACCATCACCAAAACAACTATATACCTAAAAATCTTCACGTCGCCCTTTTCGTCGATCGGATATCTTGACGCACTTTTGTCAAGAATGCCGTTTAATGAATTTTGTGCTGACTGACGGTTGAGTGTGGAGAACGACATGCCACCCCCGGCTAGGGGGCGGCCCTCCTTGGAGGGCGGGGGTCGTCGGAACACTCAGGCGTCAGCCTGTATTATAATTCTACACCCTCCGGAACAAAAAGCGAGGTATCACCCCCATGCTTAAGCAGATCACGCACAGCAGTAGAAGAAATATGCGCAAACTCCTGAGCAGTAGGAATAATGATAGTCTCAATATCCGGAGCAAGCTTCCTGTTGGCATCAGCAATAGAACGCTCAGTCTCGAAATCAATCATATTCCTCACACCACGCACGATATGTCGTATACCCAACTCACGACAAGTATCAATGGTAAGATTATCATAATTGATGATGCTCACCCCCTCAAGCCCGGCAGTAGCCTGTCTGATGATATCCATCTTCTTTTCCAAAGGGAAGAATCCCCTCTTGTCAATATTGATACCCACAGCAACCACGACCTCATCAAACATGGTCAAGGCCCTCTTCAGAATATTCAGATGGCCTGCTGTAAATGGATCGAAAGATCCCGGAAACAATGCTTTTCTTTTCATAATTGCCAATCAATCGGTGTTTTACCTTGTGACTCCAACAGGGCATTTGTCTGCGAAAAATGTCTGCATCCAAAGAACGCGCCGCGTGCAAGTGGCGAAGGATGTGCAGCTTCAAGAACATGATGACGCGCATGGTCTATCAATGCACTTTTTCCACGGGCGAAATTGCCCCAAAGCAGGAAGACCACACCCTCACAATTATCTGATATATATTTGATTACTGCATCGGTAAACTCTTCCCATCCTATCTTGCTATGAGATGCGGCAGCACCTGACTGCACAGTCAGCACGGCATTAAGAAGAAGGACACCCTGCGAAGCCCATTTCTCAAGATTAGGATATCCGCTCATCTTCACACCAAGGTCGCTCTCTATCTCCTTGAATATATTCTTAAGCGAAGGAGGTGCCGGTATATTGGCAGGAACAGAGAATGACAGTCCATGAGCCTGACCCGGACCATGATATGGATCCTGACCAAGAATGACAACCTTCAGTTTATCTACCGGAGTGAGGTCGAAGGCCCTGAAAATCTGACTGCCCGGCGGAAATATCTTCTTACCCGCAGCCTTCTCATGATGAAGAAAACGCACCAGCGATGCGAAGTAAGCTTTTTCAAACTCGCCGGCTAATGCGTTTTTCCAACTTTGTTCTATTTTTACGTTCATCAGAATGCAGCTTTGATTACGTCCTGGATATCCTTGACATAGACAAAGGTAAGACCTTTTATGTAAATTTCCTTGATATCCTCGACATCTTTTCTGTTTTCCTCAGAAATAAGGATCGTATGGATGCCGGACCTCTTGGCTGCAAGAATCTTCTCCTTGATTCCACCCACAGGAAGAACTCTTCCACGAAGCGTCATCTCTCCGGTCATGGCAATACCGCTCTTGACCTTCTGCTTCCTGTAAGCTGACACCATTGAAGTTACCATTGTGATACCGGCAGACGGTCCATCCTTTGGCACTGCACCTTCCGGTACATGGACATGAATATCCTTTTCCATGAATTCCTCATATGTCATACCGGTGAGCTCCGGATGTGCCTTGAGATACTGGAATGCTATCTGAGCTGACTCTTTCATCACATCACCAAGGTTTCCGGTCATTGAAAGCATGCCCTTACCCTTGCTGACAGAACTTTCAATGAAAAGGATCTCACCTCCCATCTGTGTCCACGCAAGACCGGTCACGACTCCCGGAGCCTCATTGCCCTTCTGCACATCATGTGAATTAGTAGGAAGGCCCAGATATTCCTTGAGGTGTTCCTTCTTGAGAGTCTTAGGATATTCCTCCTCCAAAGCTATCTTCTTTGCAGTCACTCGTGCAATCTTCGCAATCTGCTTTTCGAGTCCACGGACTCCCGACTCACGGGTATATTCATCGATAATCTTTGTAAGGGCTCCCTTGTCAAGTTTGAGCTGTCCCTTCTCGAGACCATGCTCTGTAATCTGCTTAGGGATAAGATAGTTCTTGGCGATCTCCAGTTTCTCTTCAGCGAGATAACCGCTCACATTGATCATCTCCATACGGTCCTTGAGAGCCGGCTGGATAGCATCTACATTATTCGCTGTCGTGATGAAAAGAACATTCGACAGGTCGTAGTCAATGTCGAGGTAATTATCATGGAAGGCTGTATTCTGCTCAGGATCAAGAGCCTCAAGCAGAGCAGACGAAGGATCACCCTTGAAGTCACTGCTGATCTTATCGATCTCGTCAAGAACTATGACAGGGTTCGATGTTCCAGCTCTGTTTATACCGTTAAGCAGACGGCCCGGAAGCGCACCTACATAAGTCTTTCTATGTCCTCTGATCTCAGACTCATCATGAACACCACCAAGGGCGATACGCACATACTTTCTTCCAAGAGCGCGCGCGATGGACTTACCAAGACTGGTCTTACCTACACCCGGAGGGCCATAGAGACAGAGGATAGGTGACTTCATATCTCCCTTCAGTTTGAGTACTGCAAGATACTCTATGATTCTATCCTTTACGCCATCAAGTCCGAAATGGTCCTCATCAAGTACCTTCTTTGCATTCTTGAGGTCGAGATTATCATTTGATATCTGTCCCCAAGGCAGATCAAGCATGAACTGGATGTAATTATACTGGATGCTGTAATCAGGAGAGCTTGGATTATATCTCTCCAGCTTCGCCATTTCCTTTTCAAATATCTGCTGGACATCCGGTGACCAGAGCTTCTCCTCCGCACGGGCACGAAGCTGAGTGAACTCCTCGACATCATCCATTCCGAGCTCTTCCTGGATAGTCTTGAGCTGATTGTTGAGATAATACTCTCTCTGCTGCTGATCGATCTCTGTCTTCACCTTCTGATTGATCTCCTGCTTGATCTTCTGAAGCTCGAGCTGGGTATCAAGAACAGAAAGCAGCTTCATGGCCCTCGCTCTGAGGTCGCCGAACTGAAGAAGCTCAACCTTATCCATGAAGTTCTCCACCTCTATGGTAGTAGCGATGAAATTCACGAGGAACTCAAAGCTTTCAATGCTCTTGATAGCTGTAGCTGCCTCACGTGCAATCATGTGAGACATCTTCACCAAAGATGTAGCCTTCTCCTTAAGTGTTTCAGCAATCATCTTGGTCTTCGTATCATATTCAGGGGCAAAGTCATCAAGATAATGAACCCTGCCAATCATGTAAGGATCATATCCGACAACGGCATCGAGTTCGAATCTCTTGAAGCCCTGAAGTATAGCAGTTATGGTTCCGTCCGGCATTTCTAGAGTCTTGACAATCTTTGCAACGGTTCCATATGTATAAAGATCATCCTTCTGCGGATCCTCGACTGTAAGATCGTTCTGAGGAACTGCACCGATGAATGAATTTGTCCTTTCCGCATCCTCAATGAGGCGGATGGACTTTTCACGTCCTATGGTGATCGGGTAGACTGATCCCGGGAAAAGTACGGCATTTCTCAGGGCCAGGATAGGGAGACTGTCAGGAAGTTCACTCTCGTTTATCTTCATAAGCGCCTCACCCTGCATAACCGGAATTATGCTGACTTCCGCTCCACCCGACGGAGATAAAATGTCATTGAAAATATCTTTCATTGTATATAAAATTTCTCTGATTTATGGCAGGACTGCCCAAACTGACATTTTGTCAGTCCAAACGGCATTATTTATCCTGTCATATATATGGTCAATCTCCATGCCAGCCTCTATTGTATGCCATTGCGTCAGCATGTTAGCGGCAAAATTGCATATAAATAAGGTAAAACACTGCTGCGCAAAGAAATTTAACGTTTTTTATACAAGCGATTTGCGTAATTGAAAAATTAAGTCTAATTTTGCACGGATAATCGCAATAGTAATTTTGAATTAAAAATAAGACATAAGTTATGACAAAGGCAGAAATCGTAACCGAGGTTGCAAAGGCAACAGGTATTGAGAAGGCAACAGTGCAGATCGTAGTGGAGTCTTTCATGGAGAGTGTTAAGGCTTCTATCGTAAAGGGAAATCCTGTTTACCTCCGTGGCTTCGGTAGCTTTATCATCAAGCACAGAGCAGAGAAGGCAGCTAGAAACATCACTAAGAATACTACTATGACTATCCCGGCTCACAACATCCCAGCTTTCAAGCCGGCTAAGGTATTCGTAAACGAAGTAAAGAAGTAATCAATTAAATATAATCCTTTAAAACTAATTATTATGCCAAACGGAAAGAAGCATAAAAGGCATAAGATGGCGACGCACAAGCGTAAGAAGCGTCTTCGCAAGAATAGACACAAGAAGAGAAAGTAATTTCTCTGCAGTGTCTGCCATTTTAGCAGTCTGCTAAAAAGGGGCTGGCCTGGAGGGTCGGCCTCTTTAGTTTTAAGTTCTTATCATTGAAATTCCTGATGGAGACTGAAAAAGACCTGATCGTTGATGTCAATTCAACGGAAGTCTCGATAGCACTGATGGAAAACCACAGGCTCATCGAGCTGAACAAGGAGTCCAGCCAGGGACACAGCTTTTCGGTAGGAGATGTATATCTCGGAAAAGTGAAGAAGATTCTTCCATCCCTGAATGCTGCTTTTGTTGACATCGGAGACGAAAAGGAGGCATTTGTCCATTACCTCGATTTAGGATTGTACTTCAACGCATTTGATGAATTTGTCAAAAGAATCAATCCGAATTCAGACATCAAGGGAATGTACAAGCACATCAAGCCGGGACCGATCCTTGAAAAGGAAGGCCGTATTGAAAATGTGCTGACTCCGGGACAGATGATCATTGTCCAGATCGTCAAGGAGCCGATTTCTACAAAAGGTTCACGACTGACTGCAGAAATTTCATTGGCAGGACGAAACATCGTACTACTCCCCTTCGCTGAGAAGGTGAGTGTATCTCAGAAAATTTCTTCGAGAGAGGAAAAAAGAAGGCTTGAGACACTTGTAAGGAGCATTCTACCTAAGAATTACGGAGCAATCATCCGTACGGCAGCTGAAGGCAAGAACGCCGCTGTCCTTGATGCGGAACTTATGTCGCTCGTAGAAAAATGGGAGAACTCCTGGAAGAAACTTGCTAAATCCAAGGGAATCCAGCTGCTGTTCACTGAATACAGCAAGACGACCACCATCCTCAGGGACCTTCTCAACGATTCATTCACAAATATCTATGTGAACGATGAGAACATTTATGAGGAAATCCGCAAGTACATTTCACTGATTTCGCCGGAGCAGGAAAAGATTGTCAAGTTATACAAAGACAAGGCACCGATCTTTGACTACTTCGAAGTGACGAGACAGATAAAGAGTTCTTTCGGTAAGGTCGTTCCTATCAAACAGGGAGCATACCTTGTGATTGAGCACACTGAAGCATTGCATGTCATAGATGTCAACAGCGGTACCCGTTCAAGGAACAAGGAACAGGAACAGAACACATTTGACGTGAACTGCTTTGCAGCCGAGGAAATCGCCAGACAGCTCAGACTCAGAGACATGGGAGGCATCGTCGTAGTGGACTTCATCGACATGGAGACTAACGAGCATAAGAATGCCCTCTACAAGAAGATGCAGGAGCTGATGGAGTCGGACAGAGCCAAGCACAATGTGCTTCCGCTGACAAAGTTCGGACTCATGCAGATTACCCGACAGAGAGTACGTCCGGCAACCGAGATCAACACCATGGAGGTGTGTCCGGTCTGCAACGGCACAGGAAAGATATCATCAAGTGTTGTGATAGATGAAGCCATCGAGAGAAGATTGTCATATTACGTGCAAGAGAAAGGAATCACGAATCTGACATTGAAGGTAAATCCGCTCCTTGCAGCATACCTTACAAAAGGTCTTTTCTCCTCTATCGTGGGAAGATGGAAAAAGAAGTACAGATGCAAGATTGAAGTTGTGGAAACCACAGACTTTACAGTTCTGCAGAATGAATTTTACGATGAAAAAGGTGGTAAGCTTGATTAAGCTTACCACCTTTTTTATTCCTCTTCAAGGAACTGAGACATATTCTCAGAGTATTTTCTCCACTTATCTATAAGTGCCTGCATATCTGCAGGAAGCGGTGAATCGAAGCGTATCATCTGCTTTGTGCGCGGGTGCACGAATCCAAGCGTCTTTGCATGAAGAGCCTGACGTGGAAGCAGCTTGAAGCAGTTCTCGATGAACTGACGATATTTCGCGTAAATCGTACCCTTGCGGATCTCCGCTCCATCATAACGCTCATCATTGAAAAGCGGATGACCTATCCAATTGAAATGAACACGGATCTGATGGGTTCTGCCTGTCTCCAGACGACATTCCACCACTGTCACATATCCGAAACGCTCAAGAACGCGATAATGGGTAACGGCATGCTTTCCGTGATCACCCTCAGGGAAGACCTTGAAGCGCATACGGTCGTTAGGATCGCGACCTATGTTACCGATAATGGTTCCTTCATCTTCCTTTACATTTCCCCATACAATAGCGACATATCTACGCTCTATGGAGTGTACGAAGAACTGCTTTGCCAGATCAAGCTGAGCCTCATCATTCTTAGCAACTACAAGAAGTCCTGAAGTATCCTTATCGATACGGTGCACAAGCACTCCCATTCTTTCATCTTCAGCGTCAGGACCCTGAGATATGCCAAGATGATGAGCCAGAGCATTCACCAGAGTGCCGCTGAAATGTCCATGACCAGGATGCACTACCATTCCTGCATCCTTATTGATGACGAGTACATCATCGTCCTCATGAACGACATTCAATGGAATATCTTCCGGAAGGATCTCGAGTCCACGTCTCTGGTAAGGCATCACGAACTTGATCACATCGCCTGGGCGGATCACATAGTTAGCCTTTACTATCTTATCATTTACACGAATATATTCTGCCTTTATCGCCAGCTGGATACGATGACGGGAAGTATATTCCATGTGAGTAGAAAGATACTTATCCACACGCATCGGTACCTGACCTGCTGAAATATCGAAGCGGTAGTGCTCGAACATTTCCTGCTGCTCGTCCTCAACCAAAACATCCTCAGAAGCAGAGGATGTCACATCCAGCTGCTCATCTTCAAAATCAAAAAATCTGTTATCCATTATCTCACAGGTACTTTATTGGTATCCACAGTCAAATAGAGAGTCACGTCCTCTCCCATCTGGACAGCATGCTCGGATGGTTCCGGATTCTGCTTGTATACTACCGCACTGAGGCTGTCACTATAATCCTTTACAGTCTTATCAAATCTAAGCTTGCTTATATTAAGTGAATTTCCATGAACGGCATCAATGGCGCTGATATACTTAAGACCAATGACATCCGGTATATATGTTTCGCTGTCAGTAGAATTGAGTCCGACTACAAGGTTGATTACAGACTCACTCTCCACCATCACACCCGGTTCAATCTCACGATTACCCTTCAGCTGCTTAAGCACATTGTTGGTAGCGATATCATCCACATAGATCAATTTACCTAGCACAAGGCCACGTGACTGAAGTTCAGCCATTGCCTGACGCATCGAATATCCGATAAGGTTAGGCATGGTCACCTTCTTGGAATTGGTTGCATTGATAGTGAGAATCACACGTCTTCCGTCCTTCACCTTGCTGCCGGCTCTTGGATTCTGTCTGTAAACTGCACCCTTCTGCATTCTGTTAACAAATACAGAATCTGTTACCTCAACCCTCACTCCTGACTGAGATGCGAGAGCTGCAGCTTCAGGAACTGTAAGGTTTGAAAAATCCGGAACAGTAATTTCCTGATTATGTTTGGTCACTACATTAAGGAAGACCATGGCTCCTGCAAGCAGGACCACTACAATTACACAAGCCTTGATGATATTACTCCAAATCCAGCCGAACTTGGATGATGATGTCTCTTTCTTTTTCTTATCCGCCATTATAATCACACTTTAATCAATTCATAAGCTCTCTGGCCGAGGCCGATCTGCTCACCATATTCCACTCCTGCTTCCCAGTTTGTATCAGGATGAACGAGACGGAACTTATCCTCTCCCTTATGGTGGTGATGATGTCCGCAGCCGCAATCCTCGCCATGTTTGTGTTCCTTATCTGAAATTGCATTACCCACGAGAGTTGGAGCAGCCTTTACAAGATCAGCACATGCACAGTCAAGAGCTACAGGGTCAAATGATGCCGCAATTCCCAGATCCGGCACGATAGCCGCATCATTATGATTCCAGCAGTCACAGTTAGGCGATACGTTCATGATGAAGCTGATGTGGAAAGAAGGCTTTCCGTTCACCACAGCGTATGCATATTCAGCGATCTTGCTGTTGAGTACTTCAGATGTATCATAATCCTTGACCACAGCTGCTGATTTCTGGCAGACAGCCACACACTGGCCGCAACCTACACACTTGTCATAATCAATGACTGCCTTTCTGTCAACAACCTTGACTGCATCATGACGGCAGTATTTCTCACAGATACGGCAACCGATACAGTTGTCAAGATCTATGCAAGGCTGAGAAGAAGAATGAAGTTCAAGCTTGCCACCGACGCTAGCCGAACCCATACCGAGATTCTTCAATGCACCACCGAAGCCACTCTGCTCATGTCCCTTGAAATGGTTCATGGAGATCACGACATCAGCATCTGCAATAGCAGCACCGATCTTTGGTGAAGGACAATATTTACCTCCGCATGGTACCTCTTTATAGTCTGTACCCTTGAGTCCGTCAGCGATGATCACATCCGCATGAGCACCGATTCTGTTGAAACCGTTCTCCATTGCTGCATGAAGATGATCCACTGCATTCGATCTTCCGCCTGAATACAGAGTATTGCTGTCTGTAAGGAAAGGTTTTGCTCCAAGCGAACGTACTACATCAACTACACGTGCCGCATAGTTAGGACGTATATATGCCATATTTCCAGGTTCTCCGAAATGAATCTTGATGGCAGTGAACTTGCCCTCAAAATCTATGTCAGCAATGCCTGCACGCCTGATAAGCTTTTCAAGTTTGGTAAGAAGGTCATTACCAGGTACGGTTCTGAGATCCGTGAAGAATACTTTTGACTTTTCCATATCGTTAAACTATTGGCATGCCCTTGAAGACAACGTTGAACACTCCCTGTCCCAGCAAAGCTATGCCGATTATTACTATTATTGCTCCTGTGATTCTGCTGATCCACAGGATTGTCCTCATTCTGAAGTTCTTAGCGAAACGGCTCAGGATCCATGAGATACTGAACCAATAGGTAACGGAGCCGAGGCTCACAGAAATAAGAATAGGAGCCACACTCCATGTCTGCGGAGAATCCTTTGCAAGACCGAAGAAGGCAAATAAGGTAAACATCACGAAGATGGCCATAGGATTTGAGATTCCCATGATGACAGCCTGACCGAAATCCTTTGTGGACACACGGGACTTTCCGTCTTTCTTCATCTTCCTGAAAGGGTTTGAAAATGCCATTGAAATACCGACCAGAATCAGCACGGAGCCTCCTGCAAGAAGTATGAGGTTCTGATGCTGCTCGATCAGTTTCTGGGCAAAGGCAAGAGCAAAGATTGCGATGAAAGCATAGAAGGTATCTACCACACTTGCACCAAGTCCCGAAACGAAGCCGGCCTTATGACCCTTACTGAGAGACTTCTGCACGACGAGGATCGCTATCGGCCCTATCGGGGCAGATGCGCACATTCCTACAAGAAAGCCTTTCAGCATGTCCAGAAGTATCTCCATACCTTTGTCTTTATAGAATTCCAATCAAGCAAAGGTAGTAAATTTATTTATATCTTTGTACCTCCGTAAGATAGGATTAAAATGAAAAAAGAAAACATACTGATCTGGGGCCTCATCGTTCTGTTTGCAGTGATGATGTCCATACCGTATATCATTCCCAACATGGGTCCGCTTGCCCTTTTCGGCTTCATTCCCCTGCTCTGCATGGAACGCATCGTATCCATTCTGGGTAAGAAGAGGATCTGGGTATATCATTACTCGGCTTTTGTCCTGTGGAATGCCATCACCACATTCTGGGTCTGCAATGCGACTGTAGGCGGCGGAATCTTCGCAGTACTGGCCAACGCCCTTCAGATGTCACTTGTTTTCGGCCTGTTCCGTCTGAGCAAGAAGACGTTCAGAGGTTCATTGCCATATATATTCCTGGCAACGGCATGGATAGCATGGGAAAGATTCTATTTTGACGCAGAAATTTCATGGCCTTGGCTTGTGCTTGGAAATTCCTTCGGAAGAAGCATCTGGGCAGTGCAGTGGTATGAATTTACCGGCAGTCTTGGCGGATCTTTATGGATATGGGCATGTAATCTCGGACTCTTCGGCCTTCTGGTAAGCCTGTCTGACGGAAGAGCATTCACATGGAACATAAAGGCAAAGTTTGCAGCTGTATCCGGATATCTAGGTCTTCTCATACTGCCATTCATCATTTCTCCGATTATCGGCAGCAAATATAAGAATGCCATGAGCGAGGGAGACAAGCTCCCGGTTGTGATTGTCCAGCCTAACATAGATCCATACAACAAGTTCGAGGCAATGACACAGGAGCAGCAGAATGCCATCCTGGAAGCACAGATCGCTCAAAGCCTGAAATATAGGAAAGGCGATCAGAATGCTGACGCAATGCTCATAGTGGCTCCCGAGACTTTCACGTCTGACATAATCGTAGGTCAGTTTGACCGCAGCCGCACATGGAGACGCTTCACTTCGCTGCTGAGTGACTACCCTAATGTCAATATGATTTTCGGAGCATCAGCATATGACTATATCATATCGAAGGACAGACCAAGTCCCACAGCAAGACATATCAAGGAAGACATGTGGGTCGAGTCACATAATTCTGCCTTGGTCATAGACGGCAGTGCACGAACTGACATATATCACAAAAGCCGACTTGTAGTAGCTGTTGAAAAGACTCCTTACCCTGCCATATTCTGCAGATTGGACGATATGCTCGGAGGAGTCATGGGCAGATGCGTTGGACAGGAGGAAATCAGCCTTCTTGAGGTCAAGGGTGCAGAGAATCAGAGCATTCCGGTGGGCTGCGCAGTATGCTACGAATCCGTGTACGGAGAATATTATACTGATTACATACGCAAAGGTGCTCAGGCTATGACCATCATAACCAATGATGCATGGTGGGGAAACACTCCTGGATACAAGCAGCATCTGAGCTATGCTTCATTACGTGCCATCGAAACCCGTCGCGCCATCGCACGCTGTGCCAACACAGGTATCAGTGCCATCATCAGCCCTTCAGGTGAAATAATTCAGCCGACCCCTTGGTGGGAGCCGGCTGTCATCGAAGGTGAACTTCCTCTGCGTGACGACATCACGTTCTTTGTTGCCCATGGCGATGTCACAGGACGTGTATGCACCTTTGTATTCTTGCTTCTGCTGCTTTCACTTTTTGTGCGCTTTGCCAGCAGAAAGTAGATAAGTGCTACAGCACTCCTTCAATACGGAAGGAGTAGCTGTAGGTATGATTATTCCTGATCTGATACTGTTCGATAGGACCAGGACCGCAGCTTGCATTTCCAAGACCGACCTGTACACAGTCAAGTGAAAGAACTGTCTGAGGCAGAAGAATCTTGGCAAGCTCATGGGTATGGCCGATTGTGTGAGTAAGATCCCAATCTCTTGCATGAAGAGCTGAGAATCCGATTCCATCAGCACCCGCTGTAATCTTCATTCCCTGACCCTTGTCATTTGTCATGGTCATCCAGCGCACATCACCTCTGTTACCCATGGTCTGAGAGCGGAGATATGGCTCAACCATACCGTCAACCGTATTCTCATATATGCCGAAGTGGGCAGAACGCTGACGGTCAGAATAGTTTTCCTGAGGTCCGCGACCATACCATGCCAGGTTTTCAAATCCCGGAGTAACTGATGCCACAAGACCCAGACGAGGAAGAGTAAATTCAGCATCGGTTACAAATGAAGCGTCCACATCTACAATTCCATCCGCATAGATTGTGTACACAACCTTATATGGAACAGCCTCCTGTATACCACGAAGCTTAGCAGGTACAGAAGCCGTAAACTCGCTGACAACCTGAGC